>Ga0180222_1001356_pt1 | contig 25946 bp, 27 predicted proteins | sample eDN5th37CKraftOP_FD_151336 | JGI IMG/M metagenome (GOLD analysis project Ga0180222, IMG submission 151336) | Enriched Organic Plus compost microbial communities from Emeryville, California, USA - eDNA 5th pass 37_C Kraft OP (version 2) (version 2) ...
ACGAAGCATTAGCGTGGACCATGAGGACCTCTCGGTGATCGATGTGCCTAGTGCTAACCACACCGATACCGGAGGTCCTCACCTATTAGCGCTCACCACGCCGTTCACAACCTGTCTGGGAATTACAACTAGGGCAGCTCCCGGAATAGGCTGGCCGCATGCCCGAGTTCGATCCGGCCGCCGCGTTCGCCGCCGCGCCGGTCGCACGGCTGGCCACGGTCGGACCGCAGGGCGCCCCGCATCTGGTGCCGGTGGTGTTCGCCGCGCACGGCGACGTGGTCTACACCGCCGTCGACGCCAAGCGCAAGACCACCCAGCGACTGCGCAGGCTGGCCAACATCGAGGCCAACCCGCAGGTGAGCCTGCTGGTCGACCACTACGACGACGACTGGTCCCGGCTGTGGTGGGTACGCGCCGACGGGTACGCCGAGATCCACCACCGCGGTGAGGAATTGGCGACCGGATACACGCTGCTGCGGCAGAAGTACCCGCAGTACCAGCGCGTCGCGCTGGACGGCCCGGTGGTCACCGTCGCGGTCGCCCGCTGGTCGTCCTGGCGCGCCTGAACCGATTTCGCCGTCCGCCCCTTGTGCTCGCCGCCGGGGAGGAGAATTGTGGTGTAGCACACACTGCGGCGGCAGGGCGGCCGCCGCGGGGAGGGAACGTCATGGCCGACAAGACGACAACTGCCCAGGGCGCCGGAGCCGTCCCCACCGCGGACAGTCCGGCCGCCATCCGCAATGTGGCTCTGGTGGGGCCGTCGGGTGGCGGGAAGACCACACTTGTCGAGGCGCTGCTCGTCGCGGCCGGCGTGCTCAGCAGGCCCGGATCGGTGGCCGAGGGCACCACGGTCTGTGACTGCGACGAGGCTGAGATCGCCCAGCAGCGGTCGGTGGGGCTGGCGCTGGCGTCGCTGAAACACCAGGGCGTCAAGGTGAACCTGATCGACACCCCCGGGTACGCCGACTTCGTCGGGGAGCTGCGGGCCGGGCTGCGGGCGGCGGACTGCGCGCTGTTCGTCGTCGCCGCCAACGAGGGCGTCGACGAACCGACCCGGTCGCTGTGGGCGGAGTGCGACCAGGTCGGCATGCCGCGCGCGGTGGTGATCACCAAGCTCGACCACGCCCGCGCCAGCTACGACAACGCGCTGGCCGAGGCGCAGCGGGCGTTCGGGGACAAGGTGCTGCCGCTGTACGTGCCCGCCGACACCCCGTGCAGCGGGCTGATCGGGCTGCTCACGCAGAGCCACTACGAGTACGCCGACGGCCGGCGCGTGGCCACCCACGCACCGGACGGCTCCTACGCGGACATGATCGCCGAGCATCGCGGCAGCCTGATCGAGGGCATCATCGAGGAGTCCGAGGACGAGACGCTGATGGACCGCTACCTCGCCGGTGAGCAGATCGACGAGGCCGCGCTGATCGCCGATCTCGAGAAGGCCGTCGTGCGCGCCTCGTTCTTCCCGGTGATCCCCGTCTGCAGCGCCACCGGCGTCGGCACCATGGAGCTGCTCGAGATCATCACCGCCGGTTTCCCGCCGCCGTCGGAACATCCGCTGCCCGAGGTGTTCACCCCGCAGGGCAAGGCGCACGAGAAGCCGCCGTGCGACCCGGGGGCGCCGCTGCTGGCGGAGGTCGTCAAGACCACCTCCGACCCGTACGTGGGCCGGCTCTCGCTGGTGCGGGTGTTCTCCGGCACCATCACCCCGGACTCGACTCTGCATGTGTCCGGGCACTTCTCGTCGTTCTTCGGCACCAATGGTGGCTCGCACGCCGACCACGACGAGGACGAGCGGATCGGGTCGCTGAGCTTCCCGCTCGGCAAGCAGCAACGGCCGGCGCCGTCGGTGATCGCCGGGGACATCGCCGCGATCGGCCGGCTCAGCCACGCCGAGACCGGTGACACCCTGTCGGACCGGGCCGAGCCGCTGGTGCTCAAACCGTGGACCATGCCGGAACCGTTGCTGCCCATCGCGGTTGCGCCGCGGGCGAAGTCCGACGAGGACAAGCTGTCGGTCGGTCTGCAGCGACTGGCGGCCGAGGACCCGACGCTGCGCATCGAGCAGAACCCGGAGACCCACCAGATCGTGCTGTGGACGATGGGTGAGGCGCACGCCAACGTCGTGCTCGACGCGCTGTCCCGGCGCTACGGGGTGGCGGTGGACACCGTCGACGTGCGCATCCCGCTGCGGGAGACGTTCGGCGGCAAGGCCCGCGGTCACGGCCGCCACGTCAAGCAGTCCGGTGGGCACGGCCAGTACGCGGTGTGCGACATCGAGGTGGAACCGCTGCCGGAGGGATCCGGGTTCGAGTTCGTCGACAAGGTGGTCGGCGGGGCGGTTCCGCGCCAGTTCATCCCGAGCGTCGAGAAGGGGGTGCGGGCGCAGATGGAGAAGGGCGTGGCGGCCGGCTATCCCGTCGTCGACATCCGCGTCACGCTGGTCGACGGCAAGGCGCACAGCGTCGACTCGTCGGACTTCGCGTTCCAGACGGCGGGTGCGCTGGCGCTGCGGGATGCGGCCGCGGCCACCACGATCAGCCTGCTCGAACCCGTCGACGAGGTGACGGTGCTGGTGCCGGAGGACTTCGTGGGCGCGGTGATGGGCGACCTGGCAGCCCGGCGCGGCCGGGTGCTGGGCACCGACATGGTCGACGGCGGCCGCACGGCGATCAGGGCGGAGATCCCGCAGGTCGAACTCACCCGCTACGCCATCGATCTGCGGTCGCTGGCGCACGGTGCGGGGACGTTCACCCGCAGGTTCGCCCGCTACGATCCGATGCCCGACCACGCGGCGGCGAAGGTGCTCGCACCGGCCTGACGGGTGCCTGGCCCCGGCGCCCTGCTGTTCCAGTCACCTCGACGGGTCGCCGCGCCAACTGAAACTGTTGACGTATTTGCCCATGTCCAAAGCGATCTGCAGATTCGCCCCGGACGGTTTGCCGAACCCGAAGTCGGGGCCGAACGCGTGGTAGGGGCCGACGGCGGCGGCCACCAGGGCCAGATCGTTCTTCACCGCGGCCATCACGATCACCCGCATGCGCAGATAGCTGGCGTTGGCGCCCTGCGGCCAGCAGTCGGCGACCTCACCGTAGCCGGGCTGGTAGCCGACCATCGCGTTGGGGATCTCGTACGCGGTGCGGGTGTCGGGAAACGTGCTGCGCACCAACTCCTTCGCGATCTCCTCCGGCGACCGTCCGGCCGCGGGCTCGCTGAACAGCTGCAGGGTGCCGCCGTCGCCGGCGAGGAAGTCCGCGGTCACCCCGTTCGGCTTCGTGGTCACCCGGTAGGCCGAGCCGGGCGCCGGATACGACACCGAGAACGAGCCGTCGGGGGCGGTGAACCGCGGATTGATCGACACCGGGGCGGCGCTCGGCGGGTGCCCGCAGTCCGGCGGGCAGATGTAGCGCACCGGCGGTTTGGCCATCCGCGCCGAAAGCCACAGCAGCGAGCCGGCGATCACCGCGATCACCACGAACCACGTCAGCACCAGCCCGGTGCGCGACGTGTGGCGGGGTTGCGGTGCCGCGTAGTCGCCCGCCGGCACCGCGTAACCGGGAAAGAACGTCGTCGGCGCGCTCATGCGGTCCCCGGGTCACCGCGCACCGGACGCGCGCGCCGCCGCCACGTGCGCGACGTTCGCGACGACGCCCGCGTCGCCACCCCGCAGGCCGGACAGAATGCCATGTCGGGGACGACGTGACCGCAGTGGGTGCACAACAACGGTTCGTCGGAGCGGATCTCGTCGTGCGCCTCGTGCAGCAGCGCCAGATGAATCCCGATGCGCAACAACAACAGTGCGACGATCGCCAGCGCCAGGTACAGCACCAGCATCAGCACCTGTGGGAAGTGCGCGACGTCGATCAGCCCCAGCCCGAGGTACACGGCCAGCACCGCCACCGCGAAACCGACCAGCATCGCCCGGACCACGCCGGGGTGCTGGTCGCGCTTGCTCGGCGGGCGGGTGAACCACAGTGCGGCGCCGATCAGCCCGCCCGTCGCGGCGGCGATCAGCGGCACCGCCAGCCCGCGGATCCCGGCCTCGACCAGCAGGCTCTCCATCGGCCGCCGGCTCACCACCCCGGTCCCGAACTGCGGAGCCAGCCGCGTCAACGTCGCCGCCGCGGTGAACGTCAACGCCCCCACCACACCGATCATGAAGCCGTCCAACGACTCCCGCGTCACCGGCCGCGTCACCCGCACGATCACCGCGGGCAGCAGCATCAGCAGCACCCCGCCCAGCGGGATGCCGATCCCGTCGCGCAGCAGCCGCGCACCGACGATCCCGGAGCCCAGCGCGATCTGATACGACCGCGCGACCATCGCACCGGTCAGCAGCACCCAGCCCACCCCGAGCACAACACCCAGCCCCACGGTCAGCGCGATCACGCCGACGGGGAAGTCGCGGAACGCATCCGACTCGCGCAGATAGAGCAGGTACAGCAGCGGCAGCCCGAGCGCGGCGACCGTAACCAGGGCGGCGGGCAGCCGCAGCAGTGTGCACGCCACCAGCGCGACGACCAGCACCAGCAGCCCGAGCCGGAACGCGGTGCGCGACCTCTGCGGCAGATGCGGGAACAGCGAACTGGCCAGCGACGGCTGCAGCAGGTGTTCCTCGGGTGCGGCACCGAAGTCCCGCAGCCGCAACCAGTCCGGGCCCTCCCGCTTGCGCGGCGTCAGGTGGCACCCGCACAGCCCGCAGTAGTTGCCCGCGGGCACATCGACCTTGCAGACCCGGCATTCGGCGGTCGGCACGCGGTCGTCCTCGGTGCTCATGCGGCCCCCTTCTGCAGGACGAGCAGGTTGCGGACCAGGTTGTCGACGTCGGGGGTGCCCAGCCCGGTCACCAGGTCGTAGCCGGGTGCGGCGTCGGCGACGGCGTTACCGCCCAGCGTGACGTCACGGAACGCGGGCAGCGGCGCGCCCTGCGCCATCCGGTACAGCAACGGGTTGAGCGCACCGATCAGCCGGCCCCCGTTGGCGAGCAGGTACTGGTTCATCACCGCCGCGATGCCCGCCCAGATCGGCGCCGACTGCGAGGTTCCGCCGCCGACCAGCGGCGTCCGGTCGAACACGATGCGCACCCCGGTGAACGGATCGGCGACCGCGGCGACATCGGGGGTGAGCCGCTTGTCGGTGTCGCTGTCGCGCATCACCGCCCGCTGCCAGGACGGCCGCTCGAACAGCGCGGAGACCCCGCCGCCGGTGCCCACCGACAACGGCACGTCGAACCAGGACTGTTCGGATACCCAGCGGCCGGCCGCATCGGTCGACAGTGTGGTGCCGCCGACGTCGGTCATCTCCGGCAGCGACGCGATGGAGTCCAGTCCGATGTCGGATTCCCCTGGGGGAGAAGACCAGTCGTCGCCGCCTTTGCACTCCAGCCCGGCCAGGTCGCCGCTGGCGTTGAACGCCGTCGTACCGTTGTCCTGCGCGGCGGCCAGCGCCGAGCGCACCGGAGCCAGGTCGGCGGCGGTGATCAGCTTGTCGCAGCCCCACCCGATCGAAAAGCTCCACACCGCACCGGGATAGCGGCGATCGGCCTCGGCGAGCATCTCGCCGATCTTCTCGAAGGCACCGTCCCCGGTGATGGTGGGCTGGGCGCTGAACACGACCTTGCGGGCCTCGGGTGCGACGGCGTGGGCCACCTGCAGATCCATCGTGGTCTCACCGCGCGGCTCGTCGAGTTCGCCGTAGACCACCTCGGGGGTGAACCGGGGCAGCCCGTAGGTGTCGGCGAAGGTGTCGAGGTCGGTCTGGTCGAAGCCGTCGAACGCGAAGAACACGATCGTGGTGTCCCTGCCGGTGTACCCCGCCTCGGTCAACGGGGTGATGTTGTAGGTGTTGCGCAACTGCTCGGGGGTCAGACCGCGGTCGGGCACATCCAGCGGCAGCATCCAGGTGTGCGACGTGTGATGCGGCACGTAGCCGAGGATGCGGCCGAGTTCGCGCACCTCGGCGCCGAGTCCGGCCGGGATCGCGGGCTGCATCGGGGACGCGTAGAACACCTGCCCGCGGCGGCCGCGGTAGTCGTGCACCACGACGTCGAACGCGTCGGCCACGGCCTGGGCCGGGCCCTCCACGACGGCCCAGTCCCGCCCCGGTCGCCAGCGCACCGCCAGGTCGCGGCCGGCGGCCCAGTCCAACAGGGCGGCGGGCCGCCGCGAGTCATGCAATGCCACCGTCACCTGCACGTCGCCGGTGCGCGACGGTCCCAGATCGGCCGAATCGGCCAGCAGATACGAGTAGGGACCGGCGATCGGCGTGCCGCCACGGCGCGCGGTGTCCGGACGCAGGTCGCCGGCGAACATCAACACACCCGCAGCGACCAGCGCCAGCACACCGAGATGCCGGGCACCCACGAACGTCAGCGTACGTCCGAAACCCGCCGCGGCGGGTCAGTGCCTAGTTGTCGCCCGGGATCGCCGTCGGCGCGGGCGGAGCGAACACCGTGGGCGAGAACGGGTTCGGGCCCGGGTCGATGCGCGGGGCCTTCTCCGTCGGCTCGACCTCGGCTGCCGTCGTCGTGGCGGCCTCAGACGTGGTGGTCTCGGTGGTCTCCGAGGTGGTGGTCGTGGTCTCCTCCGGCGCCTTCTCCTCCTCGCTGGAGCACGACGCGGTGATCAGCACCATCGACAGTACGGCGGTTCCCCCGGCCACCAGTGCGATACGGCGACCCAACTGAGCTGACCTCATGTGCAGTCCCTTTTCTGTTCGACCGAAAGGCCCGGCTGTTCAAGATCATCCCGGCGTGCCCGCACTCTAACCGAGCCTGCGGGTCAGCGCAGGGTTAAGCGGACCGCCGAAAATCAGGAACCGGCGTTGAGCGCGGCCAGCGCTTCCTCGAGCGTCGGGTACAACGCGAAGACCTGGTCCAGACCGGTCAGGCGGATGGGCCGGCTGGTGGCCGGCCCCTCGGCGACGACCACGAAGCGGGCCGACTTGCTGACCTTCTCATGGGTGGCGACCAGCGCCTGCAGCCCGGCGGAGGCGAGGAAGTCCACCGCGGTCAGGTCGATGACCAACGCGGTGGGTTCCGGTGCCAGGGCCTCAGCGATCGCCGCTTCGAACGTCGGCACGGTGGCGAGATCGACGTCGCCACCGACTGTCAGCACCGCGATGCCACCCTCGTGGGAAACCGAGGTGGTGATCGGATCGATACGAGACAACAGCCGCCCTCCGGTCAGCGCCGCCACCTCAGGCGGCAATGCGCCGAGCTTATCGCGTGGGGCACCTCCGCAATCCAGGACGATGTCTCAATCCGCAATCCCATCCCCATTCCAGGTGTCATCGTTTTCGTCAATCTCCGGGGACGAGGCGTGTGATATGACAACTACGGGACGTCTGTCGGCGAGAGGCAGCGATGCGGACTGTGGAACATGCCCCGAGGCGGTGGCGCCTCTAAACAGCTAGGGAGGTGCCGTGATCGCCCATGTTCACACCGTCACTGTCACGGCGGTGGAGGTCTGAACAGCCATGACGGCCAACCAGTTCCAGCTGACCAGCGGTAGCGGTGAGACGTCCGCGGTGGTCACCGCGACCGGCGAGATCGACCTGGCCAATGTCGGCGAGTTCGCGAAGCTGCTCACGCAGGCGGCCGAGAGCGGCTCGGACGTCACCGTCGACCTCACCGAGGTGAGCTACTGCGACAGCGCAGCCCTGCGCGAGTTGTTCTCGGTCGCGGCAACCGCCAAACTCAACCTCGTGGTCCCCGCGACGGGTTCGGTCCCGACCCTGCTCAGAATCTCCGGCCTGGACAAGGTCGCGACGGTCACCATCGTCGACTGAGCGGATTTCAGAGCGGATCACCTGTGCCAGCACCCAACTTCCAGCCCCGGCATCACCCCGAGCTGATCACGCTGCTGCACCGCATCCTGGAGCGGTTGCGCGCGGAGCTGCCGTCGGCGCTGGGGATCACCGTGACCGTGCACGACAGGCAGCTGCGGGAGGATCCCGCGCCGCTGGCGGCGCTGGGCATCGGGGCCGAACTGGTGTCGGCGCAGCTGTCCGGACTCGGCGGCCCGGTCGCCGACGCGCTGACGTACCAGGTGCCGGTGCTCAGCCTCGATGTGTGGTCCGACGACCGGTGGCCGCAGCTCACCCGCGAGGCGGTGGCCGCGTTGACGCCGATCCCGGAACTGGAGTCGGTGCACGGTGTCGCCGCGGTGCCCGGGTTCTGGCGTGAGGACGCCGCGATCGTGCTGTCGGCCACGCTCAGTGAGCCGGCGTCGGCGGCCACCGTCACCGCGCTGATCAGCTACGAGCAGTTGGTGTCGGCGGCGCTGGTCACGACGGCGGCGCAGAACGAGGCGGCGTTCGAGGACCTGCTCACCGCGCTGCAGTCCCGCGGGGCGATCGAGCAGGCCAAGGGGGCGCTGATGGGCCTGCTCGGCTGCGACGCCGAACAGGCGTGGAGCGTGCTGCGGCGGGCCAGCCAGGAGTTCAACGTCAAACTGCGCGAGCTGGCGGTGGCGCTGATCGAGCACATCAGCGGCGCACCGGCCGAACAGCCCGGGGTGTCGGAGCCGATCGCCCCGAACCAGCCGGCCCGCGACGCCGCGCGGCTGATGTGGACGGCGATATCGAAGGAGCGCTAACCCCGGCCGCGGGCCTTTTCGGCGGCCAGGGCCTCGATCTCCTCCTCCAGGGCCCCCTCCTCGCGGCCCAGCGCGATCGTCGCCGCCGCCATCGCGACCACCGCGACGCCGATCGCCACCACCTTGACCCCGTTGACCGTGAGGTGCTCGCCGAGCACCAGCGCACCGAGCACGACCGCGATCACCGGTTCGAGCACCAGCATGGTCGGCACCGAGGTCTGCAGCGAGCCGGCGTGGAACGCCGACTGCTGCAGGAACACCGCGAGCACCCCGAGGACCAGCAGCAGATACAGCGCGGGTGCGGTCACCACGGACAGCGGCCCGTCGTAGGCCAGCAGGTGCACGACGATCTTGGTCAGCACCGCCACCACCCCGAACAGCAGGCCGACGGCGACGGCCAGCAGCACGGCCCGCTTCCAGTCACCGCACCGCAGTGCGATCACCACGCACGCCGTGACCGCGACCGCGCAGATCACCGCCACCATCGCCGACATCGGCGCGGACGCCTCGTAGTCACCGGGCCGGGCCTTGGCCAGCACGACGAACACCGCCAGTGCGACGGTCAGCAGCAGCGCCCACAGCCATTCGGCACGGGTGACCCGGCGGTTGGCCAGCCGCGCGCTCAGCGGCAGCGCGAACAGCAGCGCCGAGACCAGGATCGGCTGCACCAGCAGCAGGGAACCCTTCATCAACGCCAGGGCCTGGAACAAGTATCCGGCGACGGCGGCGCCGGTGCCAGCCCACCACAGCGGTCGGCGCAGCAGGGTCATCAGCATCACCCCGCTGACCCCGTGCTCCGGCGGGACGTCCAGCGTCGCACGCTGCCGGACCACGATGCCGATGGCGAGAAATACCGCAGCGAGCAGGGCGAACAGGATGGTCAAACCCTGGTCTAGCACCGCGGGCCCTCCAACGCGTCGCGCTCCTTTCGACTACGGCCGGACACCGGACAAGAGAAGCACATCCTGCGCACCGCCGCGAAGTCGACCACGGGTTTGATCGAGGTTTGAGCGGCAGCCGAACCGGGCACAGAACCGATCATGAATCTACGACGGTTGGTTTTGCTGGCGGGCGCGCTCGTGCTGCTCGTGGGAATCATCGGACTGCTGATGCCGGTGTCTATCGCGGGTCCCGACAACCAGAAGATCGGGTGCGGTAACGCGATTGCTGCCGACAACTCGTCGGCCGCCCGGGCCGACAACAACAACCCGGTGAACCTGCCGATCATCAACGAAGTGATTCCGCACACGGACTACGTGGCGCAGTGCGACACCGCGGTGTCCGACCGTCGGATGTGGAGCATCCCCGTCGCGGTGATCGGTGTGCTGGTGCTGGCAGGAAGCTTCCTGGTCGGCGGCCGCACCGTCCGCGCCGGCTAACCCCCTCCCTCACCCCGCGAGCGCTCATCCTGGTACGGGATTGTCCGAATCCGTACGAGGGTGAGCGCTCGCTAGTGCTTACTGGCTTGCTTGCTTGCTGGCTTGCTTGCTGGCTTTGAGCGCCGCCCGGCCCTGCGGGCTGGCCGCCGAGTTGCCCGGCGTCTTGGCGGTCGCGACCGGCGCGTTGCAGTTGAGGTCCAGCAGCACGGTGTCGGTGACGTGACTGAAGTCGTCGCCCTTGAGCCACGACGCCTTCTGGGCGTGCGTGACGACGCACTCGTCCTCGGGCAGCGCGTCGCCGGTGCGACTGGAGATGATCGCGGTCTCGCCCGCCTCGCTGAGCTGGGCCACCGCGTCGCCGTAGGTTTCGCCGGTGTAGCCGTCGGCGGCGGCGACGCCCGCCGAGGCCACGACCGCGGCCGCGGTCAGCACCGCGACGGTGAGTAGCCGATATCTGGTCATGGCGGCGACGGTAGGCCACCGAACTGGCTCGCAACTGGCTCCGGCCTGCGCGGTCGCTGAGAACTCCCCGCGAGCCGAGCAGCGCACCCCGGCCCCGCAGGCATCAGATTGGACTGCACAGTCCAATTTATGGAGCAGAGCTAGACGTTTTCCCTGTTGACTAGTCTGATTTTTGGACGATACAGTTCAGTCCAGCTACAGATTGGACTGCATCATGAATGCTCAGTTGGGTCGTCGCATCGCGCTGCTGGCCGGAGGTACCGCCGCACTGTCGATGGTCCTGATCACCGCGTCGTGCTCCAACGAGGAGAAGGCCCCCGAGACCAGCACCGAAACCAGCACCGAGACGAGCACGGAGACCACCACGACGACGACCACCGCCGCCGAGGTGGAGCCGACGGAGAAGGCCCCGCGCATCGACCCGGGCCCCAACCCGTTCTCCCCGACGGTGTTCGCCCCGCCCGCGCCGACGGCGATCCCGGGCGACAACTAGGACGTCGCGGCTGTCGCGAACGACGCCACGTGGCCGATGGCCATGTCGAGCGCCGACTGCATCAGCCGTGGATCCCGGCCGGTCTGCGACAGCAGGTAGCCGCCCTCCACCGCGGCGAGTAAACCCGTTGCGAGCGTAGAGATATCGGCGTCAGCACGCAGGATGCCGTTGTCACGCATGCGCTCCAGCGCCCCCGCCAGCAGGGCCTTCCACTCGGCGAAGTGCTCGGCCAGCGAGGCGCGGGCGCGGTCGTCGGTGTCGGACAATTCCGCTGCCAGAGAACCGAGTTCGCAGCCCCACAACCCGCGCCGCAGCACACAGCGCTGCACCATCGCGTCGCGCCACTGGTACAGGCCCTTGAAGGAGTCGACCTTCTCCAGCCGCAGCCGCTGCCAGGACAGCACGTCGTCGGCGCGCTGGTTGATGACCTCGTAGACCAGCTCGGTCTTGTCGTCAAAGTGTTGGTAGAACTGTGATTTGCTGGTGGCGCTGGCGGCCAGCACGTCGTCGATGGTGGTCGCCGCGACACCCTGTGCGTGCATGAGTTCCGCGGCGGCAAGCACGATCCGGTTGCGGGTGGCGGCGCCTCGTGACGTCAGCCGAGGCCGCGGTGCGGGACTTCGTTGCGGCGGCACACCGTCACTGTATCGCTGCCGCCTGCCGGCGATCAGTGGTCTGCGCCAACGGACGTCCCGCGGACTCCCGCAGCGTCAGCACGGTGGCGAGCGAGATGACGGCCGCCGCGATGAGGTACCACGACGGCGCCAGGGTGTCACCGGTGCGCGCGGTCAACCAGGTGACGACGTAGGGGGTGGTGCCTCCGAACGCGGCGACGCAGACGTTGTAGCCGATCGAGAAGCCGCTGTAGCGCACCCGGGTGGCGAACAGTTCGACGCCCGCCGACACCGCGACCGAGATGTAGATCGACTCGATGACGGCCAACCCGCAGTGCGCGGCGATCGCACCGGCCAGCGATCCGGAGTTCAACAGCAGGAACAGCGGATACCCGAACACGATGAACCCGACCGCCCCGGCGATCAGCATCGGGCGCCGGCCGATCCGGTCCGACAGCGCCGCGAACGGCAGGATCAGGACCAGCGCGACCACACATGCGAGCGTGATCGAGATGAATGAGTCGGTCTTGGAGAACTCCAGCGTCTTGTTCATATACGTCGGCAGGAACGTGAACACCACGTAGTAGCCGATGTTGAAGACGATGAACAGGCCGATGACCTGCAGGATGGGCCGCCATGATGTCGTGACCGCTTCCCGCAGTGGCGATTCGGCGACCTGCTCGGAGCGGCTCAGTTCGGCGAACTGCGGGGTGTCGTCGAGTCGCAACCGGATGTAGAGGCCGACGAGCCCCAGCGGCCCGGCGATCAGGAACGGGATACGCCAGCCGTAGGAGTCCATCGCCGCGGCTGGCAGCAGCGCCTGCAGCAGGGTGACCGTCACCGAGCCGAGCAGGAATCCGACCACCCCGGACCACGCCATGAACGTGATCGTCATACCGCGGCGGCGCTGGTCGGCATACTCCGCGAGATACACTGCACCGCCGCCGTATTCGCCGCCCGCCGAGAAACCCTGCAGGCAGCGCAGCAACAGCAGCAGCAGCGGCGCGGCGACGCCGATGGTGGCGTATGTCGGCAGCAGGCCGATCAGCACCGTGGCCGCCGACATCAGCAGGATCACCAGGGCCAGCACGCGCTGGCGGCCGATCCGGTCGCCCAGCGGCCCGAAGACGAACCCGCCGAGCGGGCGCATGAAGAAGGCGGCGGCGAAGATCGCGAACGTGTTCAGCAGCGCGGCCGTGTCGTTGCCCGCCGGGAAGAACTTGGCGGCGATGAAGGTTGCCAGGAACCCGTAGATCGCGAAGTCGAACCACTCGACGACGTTGCCGATCGAGGCTCCGGTGACCGCCCTACGCACATCGCTTGACACGCCGAACCTCCGAATTTAAGCGTCCCGCTTAGCATTTCGCTTACCGGCGGTAAGCGACCCTAGAAACATAACGGGTCGTCGGCGACACCGGAACGGGTTGATCCGCGCGCTCACTCCACAGCGCGCAGCCGCTTGTTGGCCTCCCGGACCCGGGCGGCGGCGTCGCGGGTGTCCTGTTTGGCGGCGCTGTAGGCCTGCTCGGCCTCGGCCAGTGCGCGTTCGGCTTCCTCGAGCCGCCGCTGGGCGTCCTGGTGGCGCAACCGTGCGGCAGCCAGATCGGACTGTCGTTCGGTGAGGGTGTGGTCCGCCTCGGTTCGGGCGTGTTCGGCGGCGGCGAGCTCCTCGCGGGCCCGGCGGCGTTCCTCGACGGCCGCGCGGTCGTCCTCGGGCTCGGGTTCCGGTTCGGGCTCGGGCTTCTGGGCCGCGGTGCGGCGCTTGGCGCTGGGGCTGACGACGATCGCGGTGTCCCCGAATTCGCCGAAGCCCGACCATCGTTCGGCCTTGGTCAGCCGGCCGAGCCGGTTCGCGACGTCGGGGTCGGCGACGGCGGCCTGCAGGGTGGCGGTGACGTCGTGGCGCAGCGCAGCGGTCTCCGTGACGCCGGCCTCCTCGAACGCGGCCCTGGTATAGGCGTCGACGAGCCGTCGCTGTTCGGCGGTGAGCTCACGGATGCGGGCGCCGTCCATGGCGGCGTGTGCGTCGCGTAACCGCTCCCCGAGCTCACGCAGCCGCCGGGCCGTGTCCTCGTCGGCCAGCGCGAGCCGGTTCACCACCCAGGCGGCGGTGGTGGGTTTACGCGCCGACGAGATCCGTTTGGCCGCCTCGGTGTCGCCGCGTTTCTTCGCCGCCCGCGCGAGTTCGGTGCGCAGCGCGGTGAAGTCCTCGAGGCTCGCGGCGTAGAGCGCGTCGAGCGGATCGTCGGCCATGTCTGCCTCTCTACCACCGCCCCTATGGCGCCTGGCCGTGTTCGCGCAGCCAGCGTTCGGTCAACTGGCGGTAGGCCTGCTCGCCGATGCTGCCGGGCCGGGCGTCGAACACGTGGTCGGCGAACGGGACCGCCACCAGGTCGACCTCGACGCCCGCGGCGCGGGCCTGCTCGACGAACCGGTAGGTGTCGGCGGGCGGGACCAGGTGGTCGTCCTCGGGCAGCAGGATCAGCGTGGGCGGGGCGGCGGGGCTGATGTGGGTGGCCGACGCGATGGCCGCGTAGCGGTCCGGGTACTGCTGCGGGGTGCCGCCGGTGTAGGTCGAGGCCATCGCGCGGCCCTGCGGTCCGGTGACCGGGTAGTCGTTGTCGAACATGCCCGCGGGGTTGACCGCCGGATAGAGCGCCGACACCGCGGAGACCGCCGGGATGTCGCCGCCACACGACGAGCGCAGCGTTCCGGTGGCCCGCTGGTAGGCGGCGTTGATCGCGAGGTTGCCGCCCGCCGAGTCACCCGTGATCGACAGCCGCCGCGGGTCGCCGCCGTAGCGGTGGGCCTCGCGGCCGATCCAGGCCAGCGCACAGCCGATCTGGCTCTGCACGACGTCCCAGCGGGGCTGCTCCGGGGTGGACAGGCTGTAGCCGACGGTGATGGTCAGCCACCCGCGGTCGGCGAACCAGCGCAGGTCGTCGCTGTGCGCCAGCCGGTGGCCTGCCACCCATCCGCCGCCGTGCACGAACACCAGCACCGGGGCCTGGGCCGCCGCGATGGGTGGGCGATAGATGCTCAGCTCCAACGGTTTTCCGTCGAACTCGGTGTAGACCACCTCGGCGTCGGGCGGCTCCTGCTGCGGGCGGGCCAGGCTGAACAGCGCGGCGACGTCGACGTCGGCCCCGGCGCGGCGCACCGCGTCGGCCATGCGCACGGTGATCACCGACGCGCCGACGACGGTGAGCACCCCGGCCACCGCGACGACCACGGTGACCCGGCCCCGCCGGACGAGCCACCCCGCGGCGGCCAGCACCGTGCCCGCCGCCGCGGCCACGACGACCCAGGCGATGTACCACGGGGCGAACGCGGTGGCCAGCCCGAGATACGGGATCCGCGGCGCGAACATGCCGACGACCGCGACCGCGGGCACCCCGACCAGCAGCACGGCCAACCCCGTCACGATGGGGGTGCAGGCGGCGCTGCCGCCGGACCGCACGGTCAGACGCCCAGCGCCGACCACAGGGCTGCGGTGCGGTACCAGATCAGCACCGCGAAGAGCACCAGGGCGGCGACCGTCGCCGCGATCTGCACGACGTCGCGGGAGTTACGCGGGGCGTAGGTGTAGGCGGCGGCCACCGCCGCGCCGGTGAACAGCCCGCCGAGGTGGCCCTGCCAGCTGATGGCCTGACCGCTGATCAGCGGGAAGACGAACGTGAACACCAGGTTGATGACGATGATCGCGGCCACCCACCGCACGTCCATGTTGAGCCGTTTGCCCACCACGAACGTCGCGCCGAACAGCCCGAAGATCGCCCCGGACGCGCCGGCGGTCGCGGCGTTCGGCGCCGACAACAGGTAGACGAGCACCGAGCCGCCCAGCGCGCTGAGCGCGTACAGGCCGACGAACCGCAACCGGCCCAGCGCCGCCTCCAGGGCTGGTCCGACGACGTAGAGCGCCCACATGTTGAACAGGATGTGGGTCAGGCCGTAGTGCAGGAACGCCGAGGTCAGCAGCCGGTAGAACTCGCCGTCGGCCACCGCGTAGGGCTGCAGCACGAACTCGCGGGTGAACCCGGGCAGCACCGCCTGCAGCAGGAAGACCAGCACGTTGACGGCGATCAGCGTGTAGGTGACCGTCGGCTTGGCCTGCGGCACCCCGCCGAACTGGGTGCGGGGCTGACGCACGCTGCGGGCGCCCTCGTTGACGCAGTCCACGCACTGGTGCCCGACGGCGGCGGCACGCATGCACTCGGGGCAGATGAAGCGGTTGCAGCGCGCACAACGCACATAGGTGACGCGGTCGGGGTGGCGGTAACAGGTGGGCGTCACCGGCGGGGGCGGGCTGGGCCAGGGCTGTGTCACGGCCACCACCTTAGATTCCGCGGTCCCGCCGGCGGCAGCGCGAATAACAATTCGGTCACGTCCGGTATCACGATCATTTAAGAGCCGCGCGGCAATTGTGAGGGAAATCAAGATCTCTGTCCGCCGGCTTAGCCGAATCGGCAGAAATTGCAACATAGATCACCCCGAAATGGGGTAACACCAGCGTGATCATGGTTTTTCGCATATGCGCGCCCGATTGAGCACTGATCGCTGTGGGTACTTTGGGTTACGGGTTCGGGGGACGTAAGCAACGAACCAAATCAAAGGAAATGACTATGAATTCTCGTGGTATTGCCGTGCGTATCGCCGGTGTCTGTGCTGCCGGCCTGTTCGGCGGTCTGGTCACCGCAACCGCACCGTCGGCCGTGGCCGCTCCGGACTGCAGCGCCGCTGCGGTGTCGGGCACCGTCAGCTCGGTCACCGGGGAGGCACGCGCCTACCTGGACGCCCATCCGGGCGCCAACCAGGCGGTGACGGCCGCGTTCGGTCAGCCGCGGCCGCAGGCCGCCGCCACCCTGCGCGGTTACTTCACCGGCAACCCGCAGGAGTACTACGCGCTGCGCGGCATCCTGGCACCGATCGGTGAGGTGCAGCAGAGCTGCAACATCACCGCGCTGCCGCCGGAGCTGGCGTCGGCCTATGCCGAGTTCATGGCCGGCTGAGCCGGCCAAATGGGCTGGGCCGGCTGAGCCGGGACGATCCGCCGCCACGGTCCGCCGTGGCGGCGGTGTCCAGGCTTTTCGCCACCACCCCCGAAATCACTTAGACTATCTTTCTATGAGCCTGACGCGACCCGTGATCGTCGCCGCGGCGACGATCCTCGCCCTCGGCGGGGCGGGTGTCGCGCACGCCGAGCCGACCCCGGCGCCCGCGCCGCCGCCCGCACCCAAGACCTCGATCGACGCCGACGGCACGTACAAGGTCGGTGTGGACATCGTCCCCGGTGTGTACGCCTCGGCCGGGCCGATCGAGAACGGCGCCTGCTACTGGAAGCGCACCGGCGCGGACAACAAGATGCTGGACAACGCGCTGACCAAGAAGCCGCAGGTCGTCAAGATCGAAGCCACCGACGCGTCGTTCACCACCAACGACTGCCAGCAGTGGCAGCTGACCAACCAGCCGCTGCCACCCCCGCCCGCCGCGGGTGACGTGCTGGGCCAGCTCGGCACGTTCATCGGCAAGGGCATCCTGACCGGGCCGCCCCGCTAATCTGGCCGCGTGGCCGACCTGCACCCCGATCTCACCGCGCTCGCGCCGCTGCTCGGCACCTGGGCCGGGCGGGGCTCCGGTGAGTACCCGACGATCACCCCGTTCGCCTACACCGAGCAGATCACCTTCGGGCACGTCGGCAAACCGTTCCTGACCTACCAGCAGCGCACCGCGGCCGCCGACGACGGCCGCCCCCTGCACGCCGAGGTCGGCTACCTGCGGGTGCCCGCGCCGGGCCGCGCCGAGTGGGTGCTGGCGCATCCGACCGGCATCACCGAGATCGAGGAGGGCACGCTGACGGTCACCGAAGCCGGGCTGCGACTGGAGCTGACGTCGACGTCCGTGGGGCGCACCGCCTCTGCGAAAGACGTTGTGACACTGACCCGTTCGATCACCGTCAGCGGCGACGAGCTGACCTACACGGTGCAGATGGCGGCCGTCGGCCAGCCGCTGCAGCACCACCTCGGCGCCACCCTGCACCGCACGGAGTCCCCGTGACGCCGGGCGGCCGGATCGTCGTGCCCGACGACCTCGACGCGGTCACCACCGTCGGCGAGGAGGACCACTCCGGGATCGACCCGGCCGCCGTCGACCGGATCTGGCAGGCCGCCCGGCACTGGTACCGCGCCGGCATGCACCCGGCGATCCAGCTGTGCCTGCGCCACAACGGCCGGGTGGTGCTCAACCGCGCCATCGGGCACGCCTGGGGCAACGGACCGTCGGACCCGCCGGACGCCGAAAAGATACCTGTCACAACCGAAACCCCGTTCTGCACGTACTCGGCGGCCAAGGCGATCACATCGACGGTGGTGCACATGCTCGTCGAGCGCGGGGTGTTCTCGCTCGATGACCGGGTGTGCGAGTACCTGCCGACCTACACCAGCCACGGCAAGCACCGCACCACGATCCGGCATGTGATGACCCACAGCGCGGGTATCCCGATCCACACCGGTCCGCGGCCGGATCTGAGCCGGATGGACGACAGCGAGTACACCCGTGAACAACTCGGGAAGCTCAAACCGCTGTACCGGCCCGGGTTGGTGCACATCTACCACGGGCTGACGTGGGGGCCGCTGATCCGCGAGATCGTCGGCGCCGCCGCCGGCCGCAACATCCGCGACATCCTGGCCACCGAGATCCTCGAACCGCTCGGCTTCCGGTGGACGAATTACGGCGTTGCGCCGCAGGATGTTCCGCTGGTCGCGCCCAGCCACGCGACGGGCCGGGAGCTGCCGCAGCCGGCGCGGACGATCTTCCAGCTGGCGGTGGGCGGGTCGCTGTACAAGATCATCCCGTTCACCAACAGCCCGCAGTACCTGACCAGCGTGCTGCCGTCGTCGAACACGGTGTCCACGGCGTTCGAGCTGTCCCGGTTCGCCGAACTGCTGCGCCGCGGAGGTGAACTCGACGGGGTGCGGATCATAAGACCGGAGACGCTGGCGGCCGCGACGGCCCAGGCCCGGCGGCTGCGCCCCGACGTGGCGGTCGGGCTGGCGCCGCTGCGCTGGGGCACCGGATACATGCTGGGCTCCAAGCGGTTCGGGCCGTTCGGCCGCAACGCTCCCGCCGCGTTCGGGCACACCGGGCTGACCAACATCGCGGTGTGGGCGGACCCGCAGCGGCGGCTGGCGGCCGGGCTGATCAGCAGCGGTAAACCCGGCCCGCACCGGGAGGCCGACCGCTACACCGCGCTGCTGGACCGCATCGCGGCCGAGATCCCGGTCGCCTAGCGCAGCTTCTCGCCGTAGACCCGCTGCACCGTCATCGTCATCAGCACCCGCCGGTCGGACACCATGACGGTGCGGTACTCCTGCCAGTCCGGGTGCTCGCCCGCGGCGCGGCGGTAGTAGTCGACGAGGGCCTCGACCTCCGGGCCGAACGGGTCGGTACCCGGGCCGGTCAGCGTCACCGGCCCCTCCGCGGTGGCCCACGCCCAGCCGTCGGCGCTGGTGACCTCCAGCGCGGCGCGCGGGTCGCGGCGCAGGTTGGCGGTCTTGGCGCGGCCCTCGGTCATCGACACCAGGATCTGGCCGGCGTCGCGGTCGTAGTACGGGGTGACCGGCGACAGCTGCGGCATCCCGTTGGCCTTGATGGTGGCGAGCACACCGAGGCGGGCCTCGGCGAGCAGCGCGTGCGGATCGAATGAGCTCATATGCTGCCCAACCGCCGGCGCCGGTCGTGCATTCCGCTACTCCGGCACGTCCAGCCGGACCCGGTACATCGACGGCCAGAACTTGCCGGTGAGCAGGTACTCGTCACCGTCGATGTGCGCAATGCCGTTGAGCACCTTCTCCCGGTTGCCGTCCTGCTCGGGCCACAGCCCGGTGGCGTCGACGATGGTGTCGACGGCGCCGGTGCCCGGGTCGATCCGCACGATCGCGTCGGTCTGCCAGACGTTGGCCCACACCTTGCCGTCGACGCACTCGAGTTCGTTGAGCATCGGCACCGGCTGCCCGTTGCGGGTGACCCGCACGGAGCCGGTCTCGGCGAACGTCGCCGGGTCGTGGAAGTGCAGCAGGTCGGTGCCGTCGCTGCGGATCAGCCGCGCACCGTCGTGGCACAGGCCCCAGCCCTCGCCGTCGACCGGGGCCTCGCGCACCGGGGTCAGCGTGGCCTTGTCCCACTGCACGGCGACGCCGTCGCGCCAGGTCAGCTCCCAGATGTGGTCGCCGACGACGGTGATGCCCTCGCCGTAGTAGTCGTTGGGTGCCGGGGCGGCCCGCAGAACCTCGCCGGTGTCCGGGTCGAGCCGGCGGACCTGGGCCTTCCCGGCGATGCCGGTGCCCTCGTACAGGGTGGGCCCGTCGAACTCCAGGCCCTGGGTCCACGCCGTCGTGTCGTGCGGGATCTCCTTCAGCACAACGGGTTTGATCACCGGAACCGGGCCGGGTGTCTCGGCGGGCGAGCTCTCGGCGGTGGGGGTGGACCCGCCGCACGCCACCGCGGCGGCGAACACCAGCAGGCCCGCGGCGGCGATCTGGACGGCACGCATACCGTCATGCCTACCCGATCAGGGCGTCACCGCGTCGATGGCCCGGTAAATTCGCTGCTCACTGACGGGGCGGGGGGTGCCGAGCTGCTGCGCCCACAGGCTGACCCGCAGTTCCTCGATCTGACGGGCGATGTCGCGGACGTCGGGCGCGGCGGCCCGCTGCGGCGACAACGCCCGCACCAGCGCCTCGTACTCCTCCTGCACGGCGTGCACCCGCGCCATCCGCTCCCGGTCGGCGGCCGGGGCCTGCGGCAGCCGTTCCAGCCGCCTGCTGATCGCCATCAGGTAGCGGGTCAGGTCGGCCAGGTGGGTGGCGCCGGTGGCGGTGACGAAACCCCTCGGCAGCAGCCGGGCCAGCTGGGCGCGGATGTCGGCGATCGCGTCGGCCTGGGTCGGCGACGGGTTGGTGGGCAGGGCGACCTGCACGTCGGTGGCGGCGGCCAGCACCTTCTCGACGCGGCCCACCACGCCGGCGGTGTTGGCGACGAGTCCGGCGGCGACCTTGTCGCGCAGCGCGGCGAACTCCGCGCGGGTCCACACCGGCTTCGGGGCCAACAGATCGGTCGCCGCGTCGGCGCAGTCCTCGATCAGCTCCCGCAGCGACCCGTCCGGGTTGGCGTTGAGCACCAGCTTGGCGCGTGGCTGTAGTTGCCGTTCAACGGCTTTCACCGGCGACGGCACGGAGAGCCGCAGCAGCCGCCGGATGCCCGGTCCCATCGCCGCGGCCTGCTCGGCCGCGGTCGGGAAGACGCGGATGGCGACGGCGGACCCGGTGTCGACGAACGCCGGGTAGCCGCGCACCGCGTTCTCTCCGAAGTGACCGCTGACCGTGCGCTCCACCGTGCGGGGCAGCTCCTCGAGGTCGTCGGGCCACGCCGTGAGCCCGGTGCGCTCCAGGTCGCTGGAGACCGCGTCGGCGACCGCCTTGCGCATCGGCGCGGCGAGGTCGTGCTGCAGCGCCTCGAGATCCTTGCCGCGGGCGATGACCTCCCCGTCGGCGTTCTCGACGGCGAACGTGACCCGCAGGTGCGACGGCAGCTTGTCCAGGTCGAACGCGTCCAGCGGCACCAGCACCCCGGTGCGCCGCTGCAGCGCCCGCTGCAACGACTCCAGCAGCGGCGCCTCGCCCGGCGTCATCGTCGTCAGCACCGCCCGCGCAGTGTCCGGGGCGGGTACGAAGTTGCGGCGCAGGTCCTTGGGCAGCGACTTGATCAGCGCGGTGACCAGTTCCTCCCGCAATGCCGGTACCTGCCAGGCGAACTCGTCGCCGCCGAGCCGGGCCAGCACCTCGACCGGGATGTGCACGGTGACGCCGTCGTCCTCGGCGCCAGGTTCGAAGCGGTAGCTCAGCGGCAGCGACAGGTCCCCGGCCTGCCACGCGTCGGGCTGGTCGTCGCCGGCGTCCTCGGTGCGCAGCAGATCGTCGCGGGTAAAGGTCAGCAGGTCCGGGGTGCGGTGGCGCTGCTTCTTCCACCACGCGTCGAAGTGCCGCGCCGACACCACCTCCGGTGGAATGCGGGCGTCGTAGAACGCGAAGATCTCCTCGTCGCCGACGATCAGGTCACGGCGGCGGGCCTTCTCCTCGAGTTCCTCGAGCTCCTCACGCAGCCGCGCGTTGTCGCGGAAGAAGTGGTGGCGGGTCTGCCAGTCGCCCTCCACCAGCGCGTGCCGGATGAACAGCTCGCGCGACAGCTGCGGGTCGACCCGCGAGTACCCGACGCGGCGGCGCGGTACCAGCGGCAGCCCGTACAGCGTCACCCGCTCGAAGGCCATCACCGCGCCGCGCTGTGAATCCCAGTGCGGCTCACTGTAGGTGCGCTGCACCAGATCCCCGGCGATGCGTTCCACCACCTCCGGCTGGATCCGGGCGGCGATGCGGCCGTAGAGCCGGCTGGTCTCGACCAGGTCGGCGACGACGATCCAGCGCGGCGGACGCTTGGTGAGCACCGATCCCGGCGCCAGCACGAACTTCGAGTTCCGCGCGCCGGCGTACTCGCGGCTGTCGCCCTCGCGTAACCCGATGTGCGACAACAACCCCGCCAGCAGCGCGGCGTGGATCCGGTCCGGGTCGGCGGGCTCAGCGTCGTCCTGGGGGTCTTCCCGGATCCCGAGGTCGCGGGCGATCGAGCGCAGCTGCCCGACCAGGTCCTGCCACTCCCGGATCCGCAGGTAGTGCAGGAACTCGTCGCGGCACATCCGGCGGAACGCGTTGCCGGACAGCTCTTCCCGCTGCTCGCGCAGGTAGCGCCACAGGTTGAGGTAGGAGATGAAGTCGGAGTGCTCGTCGGCGAAGCGGGCGTGTTTCTGCCGGGCCGCCTCCTCCTTGTCGACGGGTCGCTCCCGCGGATCGGGGATCGACAGCGCCGCCGCCAGCACCAGCACCTCGCGCACGCAGCCCTCGGCGTCGGCCTGCAGGATCATCCGGCCCAGCCGCGGGTCGACCGGCAGCTGCGCCAGCCGCCTGCCGATGTCGGTGATGCGGCCCTCGGCGTCGAACGCGCCTAGTTCCTGCAGCAGCTGCACACCGTCGCGGATCGACCGCCGCTCCGGCGGGTCGAGGAACGGGAACGTCTCGATGTCACCGAGATTCAGCGCCGCCATCTGCAGGATGACCGCGGCCAGGTTGGTGCGCAGGATCTCCGGATCGGTGTAGCGCGGCCGGGATTCGAAGTCCTCCTGGCTGTACAGCCGGATACACACACCGGGCGCGGTGCGGCCCGACCGGCCGGCCCGCTGGTTGGCCGACGCCTGGGAGATCGGCTCGATCGGCAGCCGCTGCACCTTGGTGCGGCGGCTGTACCGGGAGATCCGCGCGGTGCCGGGGTCGACGACGTAGCGGATGCCGGGCACCGTCAGCGACGTCTCGGCGACGTTGGTGGCCAGCACGACGCGGCGGCGCGCGCGGCTGGGTGTGAACACCTTCTGCTGTTCGGCGGTAGACAGCCGCGCGTACAGCGGCAGCACCTCGAGGTTGTCGTCCAGCCCGCGCAAGGCGTCCGCGGTGTCCCGGATCTCGCGTTCCCCGGACAGGAACACCAGCACGTCGCCGGGCGGTTCGCTCTCCAGCTCGCCGATGGCGTCGATGATCGCCTCGATCTGGTCGCGCGGTTCGACCCGGACGATCTCGTGGTCGGGGTCGTCCGGGTCTTCAGAATCCGGGGAGTCCCCCGAATCGTTCACGGCCACCGGCACTTCCAGCGGCCGGTACCGGATCTCCACCGGGTAGGTGCGCCCGGACACCTCGACGATCGGCGCCCCACCGAAATGAGCGGCGAAGCGCTCCGGCTCGATGGTCGCGGAGGTGACGATCACCTTGAGGTCGGGCCGGCGCGGCAAGAGCTCGCGCAGATAGCCGAGCAGGAAGTCGATGTTGAGGCTGCGCTCGTGGGCCTCGTCGAGGATCAGCGTGTCGTAGCGCAGCAGCCGGCGGTCGCGCTGGATCTCGGCCAGCAGGATGCCGTCGGTCATCAGCTTGACCAGGGTGCGGTCACTGGCCTGGTCGGTGAACCGCACGGTGTAGCCGATGACGTCACCCAGCGGGGTGCCGACCTCGTCGGCGATGCGCTGGGCCACGGTGCGGGCCGCGAGCCGGCGGGGCTGGGTGTGGCCGATGGTGCCGCGCACGCCGCGGCCGAGCTCCAGGCAGATCTTGGGCAGCTGGGTGGTCTTCCCGGAGCCGGTCTCACCGGCGACGATCACCACCTGGTTCTCGGTGATGGCCTTGGCGATCTCGTCGCGGCGCTCACTGACCGGCAGGTCGGGGTAGGTGATCGCGGGAACGGCGGCGGCGCGGGTGGCCACCAGGGCCTCGGCGGCGGTGATCTGCTCGGCGAGCTTGGCGAGCTTGTCCGGGCCGGCTCCGCGCAGCTGGCGCAGTCGCCTGCCGAACCGGGCCGCGTCGCGAATGGTCAACCCGTCGAGGCGCTTGCGCAGATCAGCGACGGACGGTCCGGACACTGAACAGAGGATAGGCGGCGGGTCAGGGGGTGTGCAGCGCCGCATCCGCCGCCGGGGCGCCGGTCCAGTTCGCCAGCAGCCGCATCGCGGTCTCCGACGGCGATCCCGGCTCGGTGGTGTAGATGCACAGCGTCTGGTCCGGGTCCCCGGCCACGGGGACGGCCTCGTAGTTGACGGTGAGGTCGCCGACGAGCGGGTGGTGATAGTGCTTGGTGCCGTGGGTGCGCTCGCGCACGTTGTGGTCGGCCCACCAGCGGCGGAACTCCTCGCTCTTGACGGCGAGCTCGCCGACGAGTTCGGCCAGCAGCGGGTCGTCTGGGTGGCGGCCGGCGTCCAGCCGCAGCACCGCGACGTTGTCGCGTGCGATCTGCTCCCAGTCGGCGAACAGTTCGCGCGCGGTCTCGTCGAGGAACGTGAACCGCATCAGGTTGCGCTCCCGCGGCGGCAGCGCGTCGAAGTCCCCCATCAGCGCCTTGGCCAGCCGGTTGGCGGCGAGCAGATCCATCCGGCGGCCGAACACGAAGGCCGGCGTGATGTCGTCGAGCGTCTCCAGGATCCGGCGCACCCCGGGCCGCACCCGCTGCACGGGCGCCGGGCGGCGGCGCGCCCGCCGGGTCCTGCGGCGGGCGATCTCGAACAGGTAGGCGCGCTCGACGTCGTCGAGACGCAGCGCCCGCGCCACCGCGTCGAGTACCTCGTCGGAGACGTTGAGGTGCCGACCCTGTTCGAGCCGGGTGTAGTAGTCCACGCTCACCCCGGCCAGCTGGGCGACCTCCTCGCGGCGCAGCCCGGGCACCCGGCGCACCCTCCCGGACCCACCGAGCTCGACGTCGTCGACCCGCAGCCGGGCGCGGCGCGTCCGGAGGAACTCCTTGAGCTCGGCGTTGTGGTCCATCACCCAAGTGTGGGCGCCCGGGGGCCGTCGCAGCGGCTCAAACGTGGGTCTGCCAGACCCAGGCAGACCCATCCCAGGCCCAGCGAGGCAGGTTTTGGCCGGTCAGAGCCCTGTCGGCGGTTGTTGAGTCGAGTGTGCGGGAAGCACCCGCCGACCACCCGACGAGAGGAACCCCCATGAGCACCACCCAGAACCTGTCCGACCGCGTCGCCGTCATCACCGGCGCCTCCAGCGGCATCGGCGAGGCCACGGCCAAGCGACTCGCCGCCGCCGGCGCCAAGGTCGCCCTGCTGGCCCGCCGCGCCGACCGGCTCGAGAAGCTGTCCGCCGAGATCGCCGAGGCCGGCGGCACCGCGTTGGCCATTCAGGTCGACGTCGCCGACGCCGGCGCGGTCCGCGCCGCCGCCGAACGCGTCGCCGCCGAGTGGGGCCCGGCCGACCTGGTGTTCAACAACGCCGGCGTGATGCTGCCCGGTCCCATCGACGAGCAGCGCTACGACCAGTGGGGTCGGCAGATCGACGTCAACATCGTCGGCCTGATGAACGTCATCGGCGCGTTCGTCCCGCAGCTGACCGCCGCGGCCGCCGACAAGGGCGTCGCCGACCTGATCAACACCTCGTCCGTCGCCGCGCAGGGCGTCTTCCCGAACTTCGCGGTGTACTCCGGCACCAAGGCATACGTGACGCACATGTCGCGCACGCTGCGCACGGAGCTCGGCCCACGCGATGTGCGGGTCACCACCGTCGAGCCCGGCATCGTCGAAACCGAGCTGCAGAGTTATGTCACCGACGCCGGCACCCTGGAGTGGCTGGCGAGCACTCGGGAGCAGCTCGAGTGGCTGAACCCCGCCGACATCGCCGAGACGATCGCGTTCCTGGTGGCCCAGCCGGCGCGGGTGAACGTGCCGCAGCTGACCATCGCGCCGACCCGCCAGGTGTAATCACCGGTGCTGCGGCCCGTCCCGGTCGGGGCGGGTCGCACGCCTGTCTAGACGCGGTCGGGG
>Ga0180222_1001358_pt1 | contig 25872 bp, 21 predicted proteins | sample eDN5th37CKraftOP_FD_151336 | JGI IMG/M metagenome (GOLD analysis project Ga0180222, IMG submission 151336) | Enriched Organic Plus compost microbial communities from Emeryville, California, USA - eDNA 5th pass 37_C Kraft OP (version 2) (version 2) ...
CGTGACGATCCACGGCTTGATGCCCCCCTTCACCGAAGCACTCGGTCTCGAGGACCCACTGTATGAGACCGGGCGTTTCTACAACGACGAGTACGCGACTCTGACGATCCAAGCGCACGCAGCCCTGATCGATGGATACGAAGGCAAGATCGCGTATCCGAGCAAGCAACTCGACGCCTCGGCGTCTTCGCTGTACCGCGCGACGACTACGAACCTCCCGGCGGATTTCATCGTGCGAACGGAGGCCGCGATCGTCCAGTCGCTCAACATCGGCCGTGGCGTCGTCGGCGACGACGGACACTTGGTCTCTGACGCGGCGCGACGGATCACCGGGCCGCTACGCCATTTGCCTGGAGGATCTCTCACAGTCGTGCTGCTTGCGGTCGCGGTTCTGGCCGCCGTCCGACTCAAGCTTGCGGCGTTCGCCGTATTCGCTGTCGCTTACCTCGGAGGGCTCGGCGCGCTCCAGTACGCGACGCGGCACGTGTTCTACCTCGAGTTGCTGTGGTGGCTCGCGCTTGCGGTTTGCGCGCGCGCCGCATTCGTCGTGCTGCGCGGAACATGGCGGAATCGGGATCAGGTTCGACGGCTCGTCGCCGATGCTCGCGGCGGTGCCAGCGGGTTATCCGCGATGTTCCCGCGACGTTGGCGCAAGAAGGCGGCACCCATGCTCCTCCGTGCCTGCGTGGCGCTCTTGACCGTCACATTCCTGGCGGTCGGGCCGCTCGCTGCTGCACGCGCCTATCAGTCCGGCCATGTGAAGGACTTGCTGAAGCGCTACGACGCCGCGCCTCGAGAGACGCTGGCGCTCGTCCCAGAGCGCACCGGCGACGGAGATGTCCTGCTCCGGGCGGATCCGGCGCTCCTATGGCGAGAGCAGGGCACTCCCGGTTACGCGTACCTCGCGCTCGAGTTCGATCCTCGCGATTGCCCGGTCGCGGATTTGCAGCCCGTCTTGCGGTATGAAGGCGCAGGGCCCGAAGTGACGGATTACTCGACGCCGCTGGACATTCGATTCGATCCGGACCGGCCGTCCGCCGTCGATGCGTACGCACTCGTCTTCCGCAACGCCGATCAGCGGTTCGTCGGCGTACAGCTTGGCCGGGGACAGGGTGCGTGTTTGCGGTCTGCCGCGATCATCACCGACACGCATCGACTCCCGCTCCTCCTCAACCTGCGAGTGCCACGGGCGGCGTCCGACTTGCCGATGTACCAGACGTTCACCTGGGAGAAGGCTGCGCCGCTGTTCCCATTCGGGCGCGCCGTTCTGGCTGCTCAGGACGTGCGCGCTCCAACACGAGCGGAGATCGTCGGACAGCCTTCGCTTCCGTGGGCCCCCAGTCCGTATCTCGCACCGGGCGTCAAGCTGCAGGAGTCGGGATGGTCCTACGAGGGCACGCCCGACGCGCCCGCCGGGTATCTCGCAGCTGCACCGCCCATCGTGCTGGCTGCTGGCGAGCGCGTCACCGTCGAAGGGACGCTCACGACGGGGGCCTTGATGGTCGGTCTTCTGTTGAACAACACGTGGACGAGCACGGTGGTGGTGAAGGAGCGAGGGAACTTCGAGGCAACCGTGGCCGCACCCGAGCGAGGCCGGTACACACTGGTCGTCGCGAACGAGCCGTCTGGATCCTGGCGAACCGAGGTCCGGATCGACCGCGCGATCGCGCTCCCGCCTCCGCGACAGCGGAGCGACGACTCGCGCTGACGTTGAGCAAGCATCGGCGGCGACGTTCCTCGCTGGCGCTGGCGCTGCTAGCCGGGTCAGCAGTGCTCAGTAGCGCGCTGATCTACGCGTACGTCGTCGTCGGGAGCCGGGTCTACGGAGAAGCCGACTTCGCTCCTGCGACGGTGCTCCTCAGCCTGTGGTTCCTCGGAGTTGCCCTGTTCGGGTTCCCGTTGGAGCAGTGGGTACTGCAGCTGCGAACCGCTCCGTTGCCGCGCCGGGACTTCCGCGCCGCGAGTCTCGCAGTAGCCGCCTTCGTATCGCTCGGCGCGGCTGCGGTCGGCATCGGCGCGTACGCCGCGAGAGGTGCGCTGTTCGACGACAGCAGTCCGGTCTTCGCGCTCATCGCGTCGGCGCTGGTGCTCGCATGCGCGGCGACGGGCGTCCTACGGGGGATCCTGGCGGCCAGCGGTCGGTACGACGCGACGGCGGCGTCGATCGTGGCGGAGAACTTCGTGCGACTCGCTGCTGGAGCGACCTTCGCGGGCATCGGTCTCGGCGTTTCGGCGTACACGGCGGCGCTGCCGCTTGGCGGACTGATCGCACCGCTGTGGATACGCGCCTGGCGGGGCGTCGCCGACCTCAGGACAGATCTCGCAGCGCGCGACCGTTCCGTCGGACAAGCGGTCGGGCGCGTCGTCACCACGGCTGCCGGCCAGGGCCTCGCGCAAGCACTCCTCGCGGCTCCGCCGATCGTCGTCGCTGCGCTCAACGGAGCCCCGGCCACCGTGACCGCGACGTTCGGGTTGCTCGCGGTGCTGCGCGTGCCCATGTCACTCGCCTCGAGCATGACGACGAGGGTTTCTGCAGCGATCCGAGAGCTCGCGGCCACGGGCGATGCGACCGTCGCTGCGAAACGCGTCCGTTCCGGCGCAATGGCAGTCGTCCTCGCGGCTGTCGCGGCCGGCGCGATCGGCGCGGCGCTTCAGGGTGCGCTGATAGCGATCGTCGTGGGCCCCGGAACCGTCCTACCCGTTGCAGCGGCCGCGGCCTTGAGCGCGGGCGCGATCCTGGCGCTGGGCGGCTTCGTCAACACGCTGGCGCTTGTCGCGCTCGATCGCCCGAAGGCGGCGCTTGGAGTGTGGGCTCTCACCCCGATCGTCACCGCACCCGTGCTGTTCCTCTCGGTCCAACCCACCATATCGGCTGCCAACTGGCTCCTATCCATCGAGGCTGCGGCGCTCGTCCTGTCGGCCGTGGCGGTGCAGCGCGCATGCGCGACGCACCGCCACAGCCGATGGTGACGACATCGGAGGTCAGCGCGCGCGCTGGAACGCCGTGAAGCCAGGCTTCTTCTGGCCGTCCGCCGTCAGGAGGCCGCCCATGCTGCCACTGTTGACCAGATCGCCGTCGTAGAGATGGATCCACCCGAGGCCGTAGGCGCGGACCTGGCGAGCCACCCGGAAGGCGCTCCTGATCCATGAAGCCTGGGTCGCCGGGGTGGTCCTGAAGTTGAACTCAGAATCGGGCGCCGTCGGGATCGTGAACTCCGACAGATAGAGGCGCAGCGTCCGCTTGCCTCGGGGCTTCGCGAGGCGCCGATCGACGACCTTCTGGAAACGGCCGAGGTCGGAGAAGTCAACCGCCTGCTGCGGAGACGGACGGTTGCGGAGGTTCGGACGCCGCGCGCTGAACGGGTTGTGCCCGTACATGTCCATCCGCGGGGCCTTCCCGTTCGGGAGGCGCATGTTCCGGACCCAGTTCTCAGGGCGGATGTCACCCGTGACGGCGGTCATGCCACCGACCACGAGGTTGCGGCGATTCGCGGCCTTGAGCGCGGCGTAGGCGCCGTCGAGCAACTGGGCGTACGTCCGCGGACCGCGCTTCGCGGCCGCAGAGAGGCGCGTCGACCGGAACGAGGTCTGCGCCCCGCTCGGCTGGAACTTCGTGTTGAAGCTCGGCTCGCCCCAGACCATCCAGACGCGCACGGAGGGATAGCGCTTCGCCGCCGCGCGCAGGAAATCGGCGTAGTCCTTCGGGTTCTCAGGCGCCCACTCCCAGTCACGGCCGCCGTTGGCCCAACCCGGTGTGCGGATCACCATGAGCGCGACCCCGATCCCGTGGCTCTTCGCGTCCGCCATCGCCTGGTCGAGCGAAGCGGGCCACTGATAGGCGGGATCCGCGGGGTCGGTGGGGTTGGCCGGCCGCGTCGGCGCGACGGCTCGCCAGTCGAGCTGCGTCTGGAAGAGATCGACGCCAAGCTGCTTGTAGATCGGGAAGGCCGACTGTCCGTTCAGACCGGTCGTCGGGCCCCAGAACATCTTCGTGACCGCCTGCGCGGAGCCTGCCGTGGCCCCCAGGCCGATTACGACGATGCCGAGAGCGCGTGCAACATGACGCGCCCAGCGCGCGCCGATCAGTTCCATGATTGCTGGCATGTAGCGTCGAAACTCCAAGCCGCCGGCGAAGTTGCGGCGGCGGACTGTAGCTGGAGACCGCACGACGAACTCAGACGCAGTAGAACCCGTTCCTCGCATGCGCTACCTCATCACCGGCGGTGCCGGCTTCATCGGCTCCCATCTCGCGGATGCCTTGATCGCCAACGGCGACCGCGTCCACGTCCTCGACGACCTCTCGACTGGGTCGATCGACAACATCCGCCATCTGAAGTCCCACCGAGGCTTCGAGTACACGATCGAGTCGTGCGCGAACCCGGGGGTCGTGGCGGAGCTCGTCGACGAGGCGGACGTCGTCTACCACCTCGCGGCCGCCGTCGGGGTCGATCTCATCGTCGAGAGCCCGGTTCGCACGATCGAGACCAATGTCCACTGCACCGAGGTCGTGCTCAAGCAGGCGAGCAAGAAGCGCAAGCCGGTCTTTATCGCGTCGACGAGCGAGGTCTTCGGGAAGTCGACCGACCTTCCGTTCCGGGAGGACGGCGATCTTCTGCTCGGGCCGACCTCCAAGGGGCGCTGGTCCTACGCGTGCTCGAAGGCGATCGATGAGTTCCTCGCGCTGGCGTACTGGAAGGAGCGCAAGCTCCCGACCGTCGTCGGGCGCCTGTTCAACACCGTCGGACCCCGGCAGACCGGCCGCTACGGGATGGTCGTGCCCAGCCTGATCCGTCAGGCGCTAGCCGGCCAGCCGCTCACGGTTCACGGCGACGGGAACCAGTCTCGCTGCTTCTGCCACGTCGACGACGCCGTCCGCGCGCTCGTCGGGCTGATGGCGCTCGAGGACGCCGCGTACGGAGAGGTCTTCAACATCGGCGCGCATGAGGAGATCACGATCCGCGACCTTGCCGAGCGCGTTCGCGACATCACGGGAGCGACGTCCGAGATCGTGTTCGTTCCGTACGAAGAGGCCTACGAGGAGGGCTTTGAGGACATGCCTCGCCGCGTCCCGGACACGACGAAGATCGAGAAGGCGCTCGGATGGCGCCCAACGCACTCGCTCGACGACATCCTTGCCGACGTGCTGCGCTACCAGCAGGCCGACGCCGCCGTCGTGTGATCGCGGCTTACGAGTTCGCGACTCCGGACGACTGCCGCTGACCGAAGCGGCCGCGGCGACGGAGGGCGATCCCGCCGGCGATGGCGAGCGCGATTCCGAGCACGACCACGGCGCCGATGATCAGAACACCACTGAGCGACGACGAACCCGAGTCATCGTCCTCGTTCGAGGCGAGTGCCACGGCCGTCTTCTGCTCCTCTGACGTCGGCTCGTCGGCCTTGGGCCGATCACGGTCGCGGTCGCCGGTTGAACGATCCTTCGCGGCCTTCTCGGCTCCCCGCTCGGGCTTCTTGTCGCTCGACGTGCCCTGCTGGCCACCGGTCTGGGAGTGCGCCGGCTGCTCGGCGGGAGGCGCCGGCTGCGCAGGCGACTGAGCGCTCGTGTCGGCCGGCGGCGGTGTCGCCGGCGCACTGCCGCCCGACGAATCCGGCCCGACGCCCTCGCCGAAGAGCGGCGCACGGTCCGACCCCTTCGACTGGCTCTGGGGCTTTCGGTCCTTCTTCGGCGCACTGCCAGCTTGCTGCCGAGCAGTGTCGAGCGGGATCTCGTATTCCTTCCCGGTTGGAGACGCGGGGTCGATCGTGACGCTGTCCTGCGCCCAGGCGAGACCCGGAGCGAGAACGGTCGCGAGCAGCAGGAATCCGATGAGGGACAGGCGGCGCGGCATCACGTCATTATGCACAGGCCGCCTGCCGCCCCCGCGAGCGGGGCGGTCATCGGCCGGCTGCTGAGCGCGCGAGCTCGGGGTCGCGAGGGTTGAGCCGCGAGGCCTCCGTGTACGCCGCCTTCGCCCTCGCCTCGTCGCCCATCCGCACGCGGAGATCGCCGAGCAGCGCCCACGTGACGAAGTTGCTCGGTTCACGCCTGAGCGCCGCTTCCAGCGTCGCGGCGGCACGCCGCCCGTCGCCGAACCGTGCAAGGCTCGCTGCACGCACGTAGTACGGCTGCATCATGTCGCGATCAAGCCGCGTCGCGTTGTTCGACAGCTCCAGCGCGCGAGCCGGATCGGTCGCGAGCGCCTGTTGTGCACTGCGTGCGTAGTGCTCGACGAGGGCCTGGCGGCTGAGCATCGTAAGCGCACTGACCGCCGTGACGACGGCGAGCACCGCGCCCACGACGAACGCTGGCGTCATCGAACGGCCGCCCCGCACAGCCGGTTGACGCGCGGGCCGGGCCTGTGGCCCGAGCGCTGCCGCCACGCCGACGAGCGCCACACCCGTCACGCCGGGCAGGAGATGGAGCCAGTCCACGCTCGTGTGCGTGACCCACGCCGCGAACATCGCCGCCCCGGCGATCGCCAGCAGAGGCTCTCGGCTCCTGCTGCGCTCTCGTGTGGCGCGTACGAGCCCCCACACGACACTTCCCAGGAACGTCAGGAGCAGAAGCGTTCCGACGATGCCCAGCTCGGCGAGGACCTGCAGCTCCGCGCTATGCGGCTGCCGCACATCCTCGAGCGTGTCGCGGTGCTCGAAGTACGGGATGGCGTACCCACCAGCGCCGACTCCGACGACGGGGTCGCTGCGCCACACGTCCACGGCGATCTTCCAATAGCCGTACCGATTGCCGGCCCCGGAGGCGAGGCGCGTCGTCGGGTTCTCCCGGCCGCTCGGCTCACCTTCGTGGACGAACGCGTCGTACTGTTGCTGCACGCGCTCAGATATCGCGCCGATCGAGGCCGCCGAGACGGCGAGCACACCGACCGCCGCGACTCCAAGAGTCACGGCCCAAGCGCGGCGGACGACCATGCGCCGAGCGACGGGCATCCGCTCCTCGAGCCAGCGGCAGACAGCGATCACGACTGCCACTGCCACTGCAGCACCGAGGATCGCGCGGCCAGCACGCTGCACGACCGATTCGTCGAGCGCGGCCGCCGCACTCGCCTGGTACACGTCGAAGACCGCCGGCCCCGCCGCCGCCACCGCGGCCGCGACGATCGCGAACACCCCGGCTCGCCGAAGCCGTCCTTGGCCGACGAGGAGGTAGACGAGCGTGCCGGCAGCGGCCGCCAACGCGACGCCTCGTGACTGCGACAGCAATGCCATGGAGGCGAACACGACGGCGAGCGCCGCGCCGGCGGCGTTGATTGCCGGCGAACCGCGCCGCGCGGCAAGGATCAGCGCGGGGAACGTCGCGAGGACGAACGCGCTCCCCTGACCGTTGATGTACTCGAGCGGCTCGTGGAGCCGCCCGAGGACGAAGAGCTCCACTCCCTTGCCGAACGCCAAGCGGTACAGCAGATATCCGGCCACGACGGCGGTCCCGGCGACCGCCGCCCCCATCGCCCATGTCGCCCTGCGGACGTCGCGGACGAGGACGAGTAGAAGCGCCAGCATTGCGGTGAGCACGACCAGCCGATTGCCGGTGACGATCGCGTCCTCGCGAGCACTCGCCCATGCGGTCGATGCCAGCGCCCACGCGCTCAGCGCGGCCAAGGCAGCGAGCGCCGTGAGCGCGGGACGCCCGAGCCGGACGGGATTCGCCGTGTACGCCGCGATCAGGAGCACGATCGCGATCGCACCCGCGGGCGCCCAGATCCTCGAGTCGTAATACCCGCCCCAGAACGGCGACAGCCCGAGCAGGAACGCGAGCGGCGCGACGACGGGGACGAACGGCAGCCGCGATCTCAGAGACGGGCGCTCAACGACTGCGCGGACGGTCAGTTCGTCCTGACGAGACTCGTACGTCGCGTCGAGGGCCACGATCGCCGTCCCGGCGGCGAGCAGATATAGACCGACGACCGCGACGAGGAGCGACGGGCCGCTCTCCACCGCGGCAATCGCGAGCACGGCGAGGACTGCCTGCGCGGTGCCGAGGGCGATCGCGACCGCACGCGCATTCCGGAGCCAGAGGCGGGTCCGATGGGTCAGGTGGTCGCGGCCGCCGGTGAGGATCGAGATGCCGCGGCGACTCCGGGAGATCACGACCAGCGCCGTGTCTAGCGCGGGAATGCCGACGATGAGCAGGCCGCTGGCGAGCGCCTGCCATTCGGCCGCCGCGTCGGACGTCCCGATCATCACCAGGCACGCGACCGCGAACCCGACGGGCATGCTGCCGCCGTCGCCGAGGAAGATCCGCGCGGGCGTCGACAGGTTGTGCGGCAGGAACCCCACGCACGCACCGCAGAGCGCCGCGCCCATGGCCGCCAGCCAGACGTTGTCCGTGGCGACCCCGAGCACCGCCACGGCGCCAGACGCGACGGCGGCCATCGTCCCCGCGGCGCCGTCCATGTTGTCGAAGAGGTTGAACGCGTTGACGACCGCGACGATCCAGACGATGGTGAGGACCAGATCGACACCCCCGCCCAAGCCGAGGTTCCATCCCAATCCGATGGCCCAGAGTGCCGTGGCGAGCACCGCCTCGACGGCAACGCGCGAGCCCGGGGACAGCGACCAGCGGTCGTCGATCGTGCCGAGCGCGCACATCAGGATCACGCCCGCGATGAGCGGAAGCGTCCGGTCCGCGTGGCCCGCGCTGACGGCCGCGGCCAGGACGAATGCCGAGATCACCGCGAGCCCGCCGAGGTACGGCGTCGGCGATGCGTGGCCCTTGTAGCCCGCCGGTCGGTCGTAGAATTCCCAGCGGTCCGCGAGCCGGATGGCGACGGGCGTCAGGACATACGCCGCGGCCACGGCAACGCTCAAACCGACTACCAGGCTGAGGGGCGGGGTCACGAAGCGTTCGGCAGGTGTGTCGGGCGCGTTGGTGGCGCCGAGCGAATGGCCGGAGGCGCCCCGAGCGGAAGAATCTAGCGGCGACGCCCGAGAGGAGAATGCGCCAGCGCCTCGATGTCGACCCTCGCTCTGCTGCGATGAACACCCCCGAACTGCCCGCCTACGCCGACCTCCTGATCAAGATGCGCCCGTCCCAGTTCGCCGGACGGGTCCGCCGGGCCGTTCCGCCACGGATCATGGCGGCGGGCCTGCGGCTGGAGCCCCCGCCGGGCTGGTCGCCCGTCGCGTCCGGTCTCGGACTGGACGACGCGCCCCAGTCAGGCCCGACGCCGCCGCCGCATTTGGACGCGACGTTTCGCTTCGTGGGACGGGAGCGGGCGTTCTGCAACGGTCGCCCCTTCTGGGAGCCGGGAGACGACGGCCTGCTCTTCGCCTTCCATGTCCACGAGTTCCGGGAGCTGGCCCGGTTCGCCGCCGAGAGTCCGAACGGTCCCGGCTGGGACTTCTGGTCCGAGGTGCTGCGGAGTTGGCTGGAACACTGCTCGGCCGTCGACGTCCCTGCGTGGCACCCGTACCCGCTGAGCGGCCGCCTGCTCGCCTGGTGCGCGGCGTTGTCCGCCGCGCCGTCGGAGCTGCCGGGGACGCTGACGGCCAGGATGCGCGAGAGCGCATGGCTCCAGACGCGGTACCTGCGGCGGTGCGTCGAACGGGACATCGGTGGCAACCACGTCCTGCGCAACGCCGTTGCCCTCGCTGTCGCTGCGACCTGCTTCGAGTCGGGCCCGTTGCGGACCTACGCCGACACGCTCCTCCAGCGTGAGCTGCGACGGCAGATCCTCCCGGACGGAGGGCACGAGGAGCGGAGCCCGGCATACCACCGGGCGATCCTGTCCGACCTTCGAGCGCTCGAGACCGTCGACGACAGAGCGACGGGCCGACCGCGCGCATGGCTCACGCAGGTCATCCGCTCGATGGAGGAATGGCAGGCGGCGCTCGTCGGGCCGGACGGTGCGCTGCCGCTGCTGAACGACGCGTGGGAAGGGCCTGCGCTCCAGCGCCGCAAGGAAGACCCCATCACCGTCCTCCCCTCCACCGGGTACGTCGTGCTCCGGCACGGAGGCGATCAGGCGGTGCTCGACGTCGCCCCGCTCGCGCCCGCGCATCTGCCTGCGCACGCGCACGCGGACGCGCTCTCGTTCGTCCTCTGGGCGGACGGCGAGCCGATCGTCGTGGATCCCGGGACGTTCACGTACGCGGGCCGGGAGCGCAACGCCTTCCGCGGCACGGCCGCGCACAACACGGTCACGGTCGACGACGAGGACCAATGCCGGTTCTGGGGCCCCTTCCGGGCGTCGTTCCTGCCGCGGGTGCAGCTCGTCGACATCCGCCGCACCGAAGGCGTCGTGCTCGTCCGAGCCCGTCACGACGGGTATCGACGTCTCGCAGATCCGGTGGTGCACGAGCGACTGTTCGCCTGGCTCCCCGGCGACGGACTCGTCGTCGTGGACTCCCTGGAATGCGAACGTCCGCACGCTGCCACCACGCGGCTGCACTTTGCTCCAGCGCGCACCGGTCCACTGCGGGTCGAACCGCTCGGCGACGGTGTCGCCATCGCCGAGCAGACGGGCCGCGTCTCGCCGTTCCTCGGGACGAGCGTCCCGGCTGCGGTCCTCGAGCAGACCTTGCACGCCGAGCCGGGGCGCGCGTTCGGGTGGTCGCTGTTGCGGCCGGGAGCGTCGGCGCGGCTCGAGCGCGACGCGCTGCGCCTGAACCTCCGCGACGGCCGGGTGGTGGAGGTTCCGCTACCGCGTGGCGACCGCTGACAGCGCGACTGATCCGCTCTGCGCCACCAGCTGGTGCATGCGTGCCGCGATGGTCGCGGCCGCGTCGTCCCAGGACTCCCCGGAGACGCGCGCTCTGCGGCGCGCACGCGCGGCCTCATCGTCGACGTCGGGCGCAAGGCTCTCGCGCACCGCGGCGACGAAGTCCCCGGGCTCGCGGACGAGGCGCACGACGTCGCCGTACGGCTCGACTTCGGGCAGCGCTGTGGAGACGACCGGACGACCCGCAGCGAGATACTCGCGAAGCTTGATCGGGTTCACGCCGACTGTCAGCCGGTTCAAGGCGAACGGGATCAGGCACGTCCGGAAGTGCGCGACGTAGGCCGGGATGTCGGCGTACGGCTTGCGCCCAAGAAGCGCGATCCGAGGATGCTCGAGGGTCGACGGATCGACGTTGAACCCGCCGACCATGACCACCGTCCCTTGGTCAAGGCTGTCCGCAACAGCGCGGAGGGCGTCGAAGGAGAGGTAGTCGTCGATCAGCCCGACGCACCCGATCAGCGGCGGCTCCAGGTCCGCGAGATCCGAAGGCATCGGGAACGTCCCAGCGAAGCGGTCGACATCGACGGCGTGCGGGACGACCAGCGGCTCAGCGCCGTGCTCACGAAGATCTGCGGCAAGGGAATCGGCGGTCGCGATCGAGAGGTCGCACCCACGAGCCAGGTCGGCGACGTGCCGCTGGAGCGCCGCGGCATCGACGTGACTGAAGGCGTCGTAGCGGTCCTGGTAGTAGAACACGGACGCACGGTCGCCGAGCTTGCCTCGCAGCGGTGCGGCGACCGGAACACTGAACCACGAGATTCGCGGACCGTCGAGGCGGAGCTCGCGGCACGCGCCGAGCACGGCGTGCCGAAGTGCTGCGAGCTGCAGCCGCCGGCCGACCGGTCCAGCGGGCGGCACCGGCAGCGGCCGAAGGACGTGCAACCCCTCCCGCACCATCCGGAGCTTGGCGCGAGAGCGGAGCTTGCCGACGATCCGGCGCAGCTCGTGTCGATCGCCGTAGGCGACGGACCGCATCGGCACGCCTTCGATGAAGAGGACGTCGAACTCGGCGGCGAAGCGCGTGGCCAGATGATGCCGGGAGTGGGGGTTGCCATCCCAGACGTCACCGGCGAAGCAGAGCAGCGTAGGACGCATTACCGGCGGGCCGAGCCGATGGACATGGCCGGCAGTGTATGGCCGCGCTGATGGTCCGTTTCCGCGACGGCCATGCGAGCATGGCCGCGTGAATTCGTCCGCACCTCCCGGTTCCTCGAGCCCGACGATGCGCGCCGGCGTGCTGATGACGCTAGCCAACAAGGTCATCGTGCTCGGCGTCGGCCTTACCTCTTCGATCGTGATCGCCCGCGCGCTCGGACCCCAGGGCCGCGGCGGGTTCGCGGCCGCCGTCGCCCTCGCCACGATGCTCGTGCAGGTCGGAAGCCTCGGAATCACGTCAGCGAATCCGCTCTTCGCCGCCAGGGAGCCGGGCGCGACCGGGAAGCTCGTCACGAACTCCCTCTGGATCGCAGCCGTCGCCGGCGGCTGCCTCGCCGCGTTGATGCTCGCCATCCGCGGCGTTGCCCCCTCTGCGGTGCGAGGCCTGACCTGGACGGAGGTGGCGGTCGCCGGATGCATCGTCCCGGCGATGCTGTCGATGCTCTTCCTCCAGAGCGTCTTTCTCGGCCAGGGGCGGATGGTCGTCTACAACGCAGTCGAGGCGTCGACCACGGTGCTCCAGCTTCTCGCTCTCGTGGCGCTGTCAGCCACCACCGGGCTCGACGTGACTCTGTGCCTGTCGGTCACGCTCGGCACGCAGGTCGCAGCGGCACTGATCTATCTCGTGCTGCTCCAGCGCCACCGGCCGCCGCTCTCGGGACCCGACGCCGCGCTGATGCGGCGCATGGCCCGCTTCGCCGCCAAGATCTGGGCCACGGGACTGCTCTCGTATGCCGTCATCCGGCTCGACGTGCTGCTCGTCAACGGCATCCTGGGCAGCCGGGAGGCAGGCTTCTACTCACTCGCCGTCACGCTCGTCGACATGGTGTGCATGGTCCCGCTCGTCGTGGCGCTCAACCTGTATCCCCGCATTCTGGGCGCGACCGGCCCGGACCTCACGGTCCAGACCATCCGAACGCTCGCGCCGTGCTATCTCGCCCTGTGCGCCGCGGTAGCGGCGGTCGCGTCGCCGCTCATCACGACGCTGTATGGGCATGAGTTCGACCCATCGGTTCCGCTGTTCTGGTGGCTCGCTCCCGGCGCGTTCTGCATGGGGATGCTGAACCTGGTCACGTACCACTACGCCGCAAACGGCTACCCGACGCAGATCGTCGGCTTCTGGGCTGTGGCGCTCGTGATCAACCTGGCGATCAACGTCGCCCTCCTCGATCCGGTCGGGACCGTGATCGCGTCGATCGCGTCGAGCGCGGCCTACGCGCTGCTCCTGGCCCTGCACCTGCGGATGTTCCGCCACGAGATCGGTGGCCTGCGCATGCTCGTGCCCCGTGCGAGCGACTTCCGATCGCTGGTTCGGCCGAGGACCGTGGCTGAGCGGTGAGAAACACCGCGATTGCTACCGTCCCGCGGCCATGAACCGCGCGCGCTGCCTCGTCGTCTGCCACCGATCAGCAGTCGATGCGGCGGTGGTCGGGGTGCGGCACGCGTATCCCGGCATGGACGTGGACGTCCTGGCGTACGGACGTCTAAGCGAGGAGCTGCCCGGACCGGACGGTGCGCGGATGCTGTCGATGCCCAAACCGGCCGGCTCCCGACCCGGGACGGTGCTCGCCGCAGCGCGCTGGCTCCTCGGACTCCGCGCGACACACTATGCGGCCGCCGTCATCGCACAGCCCCATCTCGGGCTGAGCCGGGTCCGCGGTCTCCTTCTGCTGTTCGTCCGCGCCGTCGGCGGCCGTTCGGCCGTGCTGCTGGATCCGCAAGCCCAGGCGATCCGGCGGCGGGTGACCCTCCCGCTGGCCGTCGTCGACGCCGCGCGGTGCCTCATGCTCTACGCAGCGTCTCACCTGATCGCGTCCGCCGCGTCGCGAGTCGTCGCGCGGTGCGCCGACGACGCCGAGCCCGACGCTCGGCGGCCAGCGCGAAGCGGCACCGTCGCCTACGTTCGCTCGGACCTCGATCTGGCTATCGCGGACCTCGGTGCCGGCGGATCTGTGGCCCATACCGAAGGCGTGCTGCGGGCGCTGATCCGGCGCGGACACTCCGTCACGCTCATGACCACCGGCGGCCTCGCCGGCATGCCGAGCGAGGCGGAGGAACAGCGCCTGCCGGTGGTGCTGCGCGGCAACGTGCCGGTAGAGATCGCAGAGTTCCTCTCCGGCCTCCTCCAGGGCCTACGGCCGACCCGAAAGCCGCGGGACATCGCATTCGTCTACCAGCGGTACAGCCTCAACAACCTCGCAGGGATGCTGCTCGCCCGTCGCTGGGGCGTGCCGTTCGTGCTCGAAGCGAACGGTTCCGAGATGAAGTGGCGCGCCGACTGGGGAAGCCTTCGCTTTCCGGCGCTCGCAATGGCCACCGAGCGGCTCCTGATCCGCAGCGCGACGCGGGTCGCGGTGGTTAGCGAGAACGCCGCGAAGGATCTGCTCACGGTGGGCGCCGTGCGCGAGACCCTCTTCGTCACACCCAACGCTGTCGAGGTGGAGCGCTTCACCGAGGCGGAGCCGCGGGAGCTGCCCTTCGAATCCGACGCATTCGTGATCGGGTTCGTCGGCCTCTTCTATCCCTGGCATGGAGTCAGGTATCTCGCGGAGGCATTCGCCCGCCTGCATCAGCGGCGCCCACAGGCGCGTCTGCTCCTGCTCGGAGATGGCGAGGAAGCGCCGATCGTGCGCAGCATCCTCGACAAGGCCGGATGCCTCTCCGCATGCCACATGCCAGGCCTCGTCGCTCGCGACGAGGTCCCCGGATACCTCGCCGCCTGCGACGTCCTCGCATCGCCGCATGCGAACGTCAAGGACTTCATCGGGTCCCCGATCAAGATCTTCGAGTACCTGGCGAGCGGCCGCGCCATCGTGTCTTCGCGGGTCGCCCAGATGGGCGAGATCCTCGAGCACGAGCGCACGGCGCTACTCGTGGAGCCCGAGGATCCCGAAGCCCTCGCCGAAGCGCTCGAACGGCTCATGGACGATCCTGCGCTGGTGACGCGCCTCGGGGACGCAGCGCAGCGCGAAGCCCGCGAGGCGCATTCGTGGGACGCCCGGCTCGCTTCGTTGCTCGACTGAGTGCGTCACCGCCGTGTAGCGACCAGCTCGACGTTCGTCGCGAGCAGGTTGAGGCCAGGCACCCGTGCAAGGGCGCGGTTGGCCGCCCACACCGCGCCGGCCGAAGGCTGAGCCCAGCTCGCCGTGATCCCGAGCGGCAGCATGTTCGCGAGCCGCACCTCATCCACGACGAACCCGTGGCGCTCCACGAGCTCGCGGGCCGAGCGCCGCGTGTACAGCACGTCGAAGGGGAGCTGCCCGTGATAGAAGAGCCCAGCGCGTCGCGCGATCCACTCGAGGTATGAGCGGCGGTTCGGCAGCTTGTAGACGTAGAGCCGACCGCCGGGGCGAAGGACCCGGTGGAGCTCGTCAAGGCTCCGCTCAGGGAACTGGACGTGCTCGAGGACGCCCATCGAGAGGACCGCGTCGAAGGTCCCATCCTCGTACGGAAGCGCGATGGGCTCGCGCGTGAACGTCGCGACGATCTCGGGGTAGCGCTCGAGCGGACGCGTTCCCTCGACGGCCTCCGGATCGTGCTCGAGCGCGGTGACGTCGACCCCGCGGGCCTTCAGGAGATGCGACATCTGGCCGAAGCCGCACCCCCAGTCGAGGACGCGTCCCGGACGGTCGGCGGCGATGCGGTCCGCTGCTGCAGCGTACTCGCGCATCTGGGGACCGGAACGGACGTGGACGTCCGCTCCACGGTCGCGGGGAGCGCTGCGCTCGAGTGCCTGCTTCGCCGTCGTCATGGGCCGGCGACACGGTACTCGGGTCCCGCTCAGGCCAACGCCGACCGGTACGCGTCGAGCGTCAGACGGGCCGTGCGCTCCCAGGTGAACTGCGCGGCCTGACGCGGACCCGCCTCGCGCAGCCGCTCGGCGACCTCCCGGTCAGTCAGGAGCCGGCCGAGCGCAGAAGCGATCGCGCTGGGGTCCTCGGGGTCGAACAGCACGGCCGCGTCCCCGGCCACCTCCGGCAGCGAGCTGCGGTTCGAGCAAGCGACCGGCACGCCGCGCGCCATCGCCTCGAGCACGGGCAGGCCGAACCCTTCATAGAGGGACGGGAACACGAGTACGTCGGCGGCGCGGTAGAGCCCCTCGAGCTCCTCCGCCGAGACCCAGGCGGGGAAGCGCACGTCATCGGCGACGCCGAGCGCCGCGGCGCGCGCACGCAGCTCCGCCTCATGCGGCGTCGGGTAGCCCGGCAGCACGAGCACCGGCCGCCGGTCGCCGGGGATGAGTGCGAGCGCCTCGATCAGGCGCGCAAGGTTCTTGTGCGGCCGCTTGGCGGACACGCTGAGGGCGAGCGGGCGCCCCACGGCGTCATGGCGACGCCGTACCTCCGCCGCATCGACCGCCGGCGCGTGCGGATCGACTCGGACCCCCAGCGGGACGACATCGACCCGCGTTGCCGGCACCCGGTACAGGCGCAGGAGATCATCACGGGTGCTCCGCGAGTCGGCGACGACCCGGCTGGAGCGCTTCACCGCCGCCGGGACCAGCACGCGCATCCCGAGCGCGCGCACGCCGAAATGTGCTTCGGGCACCGCCCGGAAGATCAGGTCATGGACGGTCGTGACGCGACGGAATCGCCCGGTGATAGGCCCGGTCGACGCGAGGCTGTGAACGACGTCGCAGCCGGCACGAGCCGCCATGCGCGGCAGCAGTGCCTGCTCACCGCGGACCCATTCGACGCGGTTGCTCGCTCCGACCGGGACCGTTACGACATCGATGCCGTCGACGCGGTCCAGTCCCGCCGCGGCCAGCTCGCGGTTGATGAACGCGGTGAGACGGAGGTTCGGCGCCTCGGTGCGGAGCGCCGGCAGCAGCTCGCGCGCGTAGACCTCCATTCCGCCGGTCTCGCCGGGCACGAGGAAGACGAGGTTCAGGCCGACATGACGCGGCTCGCGCAAGGGTGGCGGCATGCGGCGCCGCAGTATGACGCGCGGGTCACGCCACGGGGCGTCGGCGATCCTCGACCACCATCGCCACGCTCAGTCCGCCGAGAAGCAGGACCCACGCCGCTGTGAGCCCCCAGTCGGCGTAACGGACCTTCGACGCGCCGCCGAGGGTGTTGCGCACGCTGACGATCTGCATGCCGCCGGAGCGCACGTCGGCGCGTCCACTCGGCGTCAGCTCGACATCGACCGACCCCGCGCCTTCCTCGACCCGGAAGGGCTCGATGAACGTTCGCTCGCCGCCGGGCAGCTCACCCGCGCGGATGGGACGCCGCTGGAGGATCGCGTCTCGCGCGCGCACCGTCAGCTTCGCGACCACCGTGTCGGGTGGGACGTCGGACGCCGCGCGCACCGAGAACGCGATCACGTAGGTCGCCGGCGGAAGTCGCAACCCGCGCCATGTCAACGTGCCCTCGCTGTGCCGCAGGTTCAGCTCGCGGTCGTCCCACACGAACTTCGGCCACGGCGCATCGAGGTTCGCGGCCAGCGCCATCGCGGGCTCGCCGGTGCCGGTCGGCGCGAGCTGCTCCGACCGGGTCACGCCGACCACGAGCCACAGCGCGGTCAGCACGGCGAGCGGGACGAATGCCCAGCGCGCCGCCCGCCAGCGCGCGACGGCATAGGCCAGCGGCAGGGTCGCGACGGGGAGCAACAGCATCACGAAGCGCCCTGGCGGGTTGTACGACGGATACACGTTCGACAGCCCCACCATCACGAGATAGCCGCCCGCGAGCAGCAGCCCCCACACCGCCCACCAGCCGCGGCGCCAGCAGACCCAGCCGAGCGCCGCCACGGCGATGAGCCCGACCGGCGCCCATGGCAGCCAGCCGTAGTCGGGACTGAGCAGCGTCCCAAGCGCATTGGGATAGAGCAGCCCGAATTGCGAGGCGACGGTCTGCTCGAAGCGGGGCACCTCATACGGCGCCCGCGGATCGAGCGAGCCGTACCAGTCGACCCAGAACGCACCGAGTACGGCAAGCGCGACGACCGTCGGCGCGACCGCCAGAGCAAGGGCTCGTCCGCGACGAGCTCGCACCGCCAGTGCCAGGACGAGCCCGAGCGCGACTGGGAGGAAGCGAACGTGCAGCCACGGCAGCGCGGCGGCGGCGACGCCGCCGGCCGCCATCCACGCAGTCGAGGGCGGGCGGGTCAGGAGCGCCCGCACGACGACCAGCACGCACAGGGCGCCGACCGACTCCGGGTACGCGGCATGCGCGAACACGACCGCGGGCAGCGAGAGGGCGCCCGCCGCCCACACCGCCCAGAGCCAGGCGCCCCGCAGGACGCCGAGCAGACGGAGCACGTCGAAGAGCAGCGCCGCGCCCGCAGCCGCCAACATGCACAACCAGAGGCGCATGGCGAAGACCGAATCCGTGACCGCCGCGACGGGCGCGAGCAGCAGCGGCAGGCCGACGCCGTGGATCGAGATCAGTCGGTCGCTGTCGCCGTACGTGAAGGCGTGCGGCTCGACCGGCGTCGTGCCGCCGAGCGCCCACGCAACGCGCGCAGGATCCGCGTAGTCGTCCCGGAGGTCGCGCGATCCGGTCTCCGCGAGGCTGCGGGCCTCGAGGAGGTAATGGGGCTCGTCGCCGGACGACTGTGCGCCGATGATCACCAGCGCTCCCGCGTAGGCGACGAACGCGATCGCGAAGGCCACCAGGACGGGCGCGACCCCGCGCCGACGGGCGGCCTGCCACACGCGCCCGTGGACGCGCGGGCGCACTGGCGGTTTCGTCGAAGGGGACGTCAGCGGCACGCTGACATACTGCCGCGGATGCTCAGGGGTTTGCTCTGCGGTCTGCCCGCGATGATGATCTGCGTCCTCGGCCTCGTGGCGCCGTCGGCCGCGCAGACGATCCCTCCGGCCCTCTCGCAGGCGCCGGGGGAGACGGCATGCGTCATGCCCGAGGAGGGCAAGTCGAATCCGCCGTGCCGAGTCGTCCCTGGGCTCTGGAAGCCGAGCGCGGCAGTCATCGACCGCAGCGGCCGCGATCTCTACGTCGCCGCCCCGGGAGCCAATCGGGTGATCCGGCTGCGCGCGGAGGGATCGAGCGGTCTCGTGTATGGAGACTGCATCGCGTCCTCGTCGCCGCGATGCCGTCGGGGCGGCGCGCTGAACGGCGTCGCCGACCTCGCGCTCTCGCGCGACGGTCGCTGGCTGTTCGCACTCGCGCCCGGTAGCGGGGCGCTGACGTTGCTCGAGCGCGACCGGCGCACGGGCACGTTGCGCTTCCGCTCCTGTCTGACGACGAGTCGAACGAGCGCGCGCCGCTCCGAGCGTTGCCGCGTTACCCCTTCTCTCGCGGGCGCGACCGCCCTGGGGATCAGCGCCGACGGTGCGACGGCATACGTCGCGCTCGGTGACCGCGATGCGGTCGTCGGGATCCGGCGCGACGGTTCGTCGCTCGAGGTCCTGCGCGGCCCGGGCGGTTGCGTCGCCGCCGCGTCGGCCGCCCGCCGCGTCGGGTTGGCGAACTGCCGCCGCGCGAACGGGCTCGGTGGCGCAGTCTCCGTCGATGTGGCTCCCGATGGCCGGAACGTCTATGTGGCGGGCAAGGACGACGATGCGGTGGCAATCCTCACGCGGAGCCGGAGCGGGCGGCTGCAGCCCCAGGGATGCGTGGGGAAGTCGAGCCGCGGACGCTGCCGCGGTGCCAGCGCCCTCGATGGACCCGTCGATGTGGGGGTCAGTCCGGATGACGCCAACGTCTACGCCGTCGCCGTCAACGACCGGACCGTGACCGCGTTCTCGCGCGGGACCAACGGCGCGCTCGACCAGATCGGCTGCTACGGCTCGGGCCTGTACGTCGCTCGTTTCTGCAGCCCCGTGCCGCAGCTCATCGCTCCCAACGCGATTGCCGTCACGCGTGCGGGGGATGCAGCGTTCCTCGCCGACCCGGCGTCGAGCTCCGTCAGCGCATTCGTCCGCGCCTTCGGCGGCGACCTCGCGCCCGTGGCACCGCCCGAGGGCTGCATCGACGCCTTCGGAAGCTGCGTCGCCGGCCGCGGACTCGTCGGCGTCTCGTCGGTGGCCATCGCGCCGAACTCGCGCATCGTCTACGCGGTCAGCCCGATCGAGCAGACCGTCGCCGTGCTGCTGCGGCCGGGAAGCTGATGGCCGCTCCCGACCTCGCGCGAGAGCTCCGGCTCGAGTCGCCGCTCGTCATCGACGACCCGGCGACGCCGCTCCCGCTCCCCCATGCCGACGGCACCGTCGACGCCCTGGTCGTCGCGGGGCCGCTGCAGCGCGCGGAGGACCCCACGGCCTGGGCGGCCGAGCTGCGCCGCGTCGTGCGGCCCGACGGCGCCGTGCTGGCGCTTGCGCCCGACGCCGGCCGCCGCGTCTGGAACGACCCGGAGCTGCGCCGACCGTTCACGGCCAAGAGCCTGCGGCTCCTCTTCGCCGACCACGGGTTCGCGATCGTTGCCAGCGGACGACGCGACGGCGATCTCTGGGTCCACGCCCGCCGCGAGGACGCCTCGGCCGAGGCGCAGGACGCGGGCGGCTACTTCGACTGGCACAAGGAGCCCGGCTACTTCCGCGACGTCACGCGCCACTTCGCACCGACCGATCGGGTCCTCGACGTCGGCTGCGGGACCGCGTGGCTCGGCGACCACTTCTCCGACTACGTCGGAATCGACAGCTCCGAGGACGCGATCCGCGCCGCCCGCGCCCGCGGCCGCGACGCGCGGGTCCATCGCGTCGACGAGCCGCTCCCGTTCGACGACGCGAGCTTCGACGGGGTCGTCGCGAAGGACCTCCTCGAGCACGCTGACGGTCTTGTCGGCGTCGATGCTGCGCTCCACGAGCATCGCGAGCGCCTCACGGGTGAACTCATCGACCACGTTGAGCAGCCGCAGCATGCGGCCATCGGCGGTCTGGTCGGCCTGGAAGTCCAGCGCCCACACGTGGTTGGGACGCTCCGCCCGGAGCCGCCGCGCCGGCACGGTCGAGTCCCCGAGCCGCTGGCGCTTGCGGGCACGCCGCGGCACCCGCAAGCCCTCCTCGCGCCACAGTCGCTGCACCCGCTTGCGGTTCACCGCCCAGCCCTCCTCGCGCAGCCGATGATGCGCTTGGCGGTAGCCCCAGCGCGGGCGCTCCGCGCTGAACGCGCGCAGCCGCGCACGCAACGCCTGATCGTCGGTCGCCCGCTTGGGCTCATGACGCTGCGTCGAGCGGTGCTGACCGATGAACCGGCACGCCCGGCGCTCGGAGATGCCCAGGCGGTCGCAAAGCATCGCGACCGCCTGACGCCTCCGGGCCGGGCTCACCAGTTTCCCTTCGCGACCTCCTTCAAGGCGTCGATGTTGAGCGCCTGGTCGGCGACGATCCGCTTCAACCTGGCGTTCTCGCGCTCGAGTTCCTTGAGCCGCTTGACGTCGTCGGCCTTCATCCCCCCGTACTGGCGCTGCCAGCGGTGATACGTGTTCTCGCTGATCTCCAGCGCCTTGGCGACCTCCGGGATCGTCCTGCCCTCGCCGAGCATCCGGTCGGCCTCCCGCAGCTTGCGGATGACCTGCTCCGGCGTGTGCCTGCGTCGCTTCATGCCGTGGGTTCCTTCCTCGCCCATGATCGTGGGCGGGTAGAACTCTCACAAGCACCGGACCGAACTCAGGGGGTCAGGCCACAGCCTGTGCGCCTCGTACTGGAGCTTCCGCGCTCTTGATTCGAACTCCGGAAACCCGTGAAGGCCAGTGATGTACAGGGCTTCGGGCAGCTTTGGAGGTAGACGCGCGTCACGGAGAACGCGCTCATAGAGGCCGCGCGTCTCGTTGCGCAGTTCGGGTGGGCTCTTGGAGTCCAACACGAAGTACGCCTCGATATGTCCCTGCTCATCATCGATAACTCCGCCAATGCGGGAGTCTGTCCCAGCGGCACGGATGAACGCGTTGCGCAGCGCCTCATCAATCGGCACAGAAACGTAGGCCGGCACGCGCTCGACGGTGTCGACGAAGGCTTGAGGGGCGAGTGCGTCCTCCACCCTCTTTCGCGCCGCATCTTCATCGGGGGCGCGGAGCAGCAACGTCGACTTCCATGACGACGCGGTCCCGTGGCCGGAGATCGGGACGACATGGGCTTGTTCCAGTGCCTCCGCGACGTCGTCAACCCGACGATTCACGACAACCCGCCAGACTGGGTCGTTCATCGCGCGCGCAGACTCTCGACGACACGCTCGGACCTCGGTGCGCGGAAGGCGGCGCGGACGTCATTGGGCGTGGCGCGATCGACATACATGGGGCCGATGCGTCCGGTGGGGCTGAGCAGGTAGCTGCGTGCGGCGGCCTCGCTCCCGAGCGCCGCGGAGCGAGCGACCGTCCGCGCCTTCCGCTTGCCGGCCGCTCGGCGACCGCTCACGCGGAACCGAGTGCCGTCGCAGTAGGGGCGCAGGCGGTTAGCGATGATCGCGCCGGCGCTGCGGTTCTGACGCGAGGGGACGTAGGCGACGTGTGCGCGCCAGCTGGTGCGGGCGAAGGCCATCGGCCATTCGTCGCGGTCCATGCCCGGCCGGGTCGGGTAGCGGGAGTCGTCGAGCAGCTGGTCGCGGCGCTCGTCTGCCCCGGGCCGGTTGACGGTCAGCACGCGCGGCCAGCCAGCCCGGATGGCCCGGCGGATGTGCGCAAGGACCGCTCGGTGGCGGCGGCGATCGAGCGTGACGGTGACCACACGGCGAGTCGTGGTGCAGTGCTCATCCGTCGTCGAGGTCGGCGGCGGCTCGTCGTTCGCGGGCGTCGACGGGGGTGGCGCCGGTTGCGGTGTCAAGGATCAGCGGAATTCCCCACGTTCGATCATGAGAATTCCCCACCCTCTCGCAGCCCGGTGAGGGCGGGTCGGAGGGCGGCGATGGCGTCGCGGTGGCGGCGCATGCGGTAGCTGTCGCCGGCGATCGAGAGCACCGTGGCGTGGTGCAGGAGGCGGTCCAGGACGGCGGCGGCGACGGTGGTGTCTTCGAAGATGGCGCCCCAGTCGGCGATGCCGCGGTTGGTCGTCAGGACGATCGAGCCGTGCTCGTAGCGGCGGCTGATGACCTGGAACAGATGGCTGGCGGCCTCGCCGGGCATCGGCAGGTAGCCGAGCTCATCGATGATCAAGAGCTGGGGCCCGTTCCAGAAGCGCATCGTGGTGGCCCAGCGGCCCTCGAGCGCGGCGCGCGAGGTGCGGGCGACGAGGTCGGCGGCGGTGGTGTAGTAGACGCGGTAGCCGGCGTGGACGGCCCGGTGGCCGAGGGCGATCGCCAGGTGCGTTTTCCCGACTCCCGGCGGGCCGATGAGCAGGACGTTCGCGCGTTCTTCGACGAACCGCAGGGTCGCGAGGTCGTCGACCAGGCGCCGGTCGAGCGACGGCTGTGCGTCGAAGTCGAACTGTTCGAGCGTCTTGTGGGCGGGGAGCTTGGCGAAGCGCAGCCGTCCTTCGAGGCGGCGCTGCTCGGTCGCCTGAACTTCGACGGCGAGCAGGTCGGCGAGGAATTGGGTGTAGCCGGGCTTGTCGCGTTCGGCCTGTTCGAGCGCCGGCGCGAGCGCGTCGGCGGCGGCGGCGAGCTTGAGGTAGGCCAGGTGGCCGCGGAGCTGCTGGTAGACGGTGTCTGAGGTCATCAGCAGGCCTGCGCGAGGACGGCGTAGCGGTCCAGCGAGACGACCGCAGCCTCCTCCGGCTCGATGCCGTGGCGGGCGGCGAGTTCGGCCAGCGCCCGGTCCGAGGGCGGCCGGTTGACCTTCCTGCGGCAGGACGGTTGGGTGGTGAACGCGTCCAGGACCGCCCGCTCGAGCTGCGCGGCATGCTCGGCGCTGCGGACCAGTTGTCCGGCGCCGGCGGGCGCGCGGCGATGCGTCGCGACCAGCGCGCCGGCCGCGGTGAAGATGCGCAGGTGCGGCTCGCCGACGCGGGCCCGAACTGTCAGGCGCTTGCCCGCGAAGACGGGCCCGACGCTGTAGCGGTTGGCCTCAAAGGCAACCAGCGCCGATCGAGACGCGACGCGCTCGACGACGATCTCGGCCGGGAACGCCAGCGCCGGCAGCGCCCGAAGCGGCTCGGACGCGCCGAGCGCGCCGACCGTCGATCCGCGCCGGCGACGCGCGTCGGAGACCCGGACCTGCCAGCGATCAAGATGCTGCTGCGCGGCGGCCATCGAGCCGATGCGGGCGGTCCGCCACCACCGGCCCCCCAAGAGCCGGATCGCGGCCTCAACGACGCCCTTGCGCTGCGGGCGATGCGCCGGGCAGATCGCGACATCGGCACCGTAGTGCTTGGCCAGCTCGGCGAACTGCGGGTTCAACCGGTCGGTCCCAGGGATCACCGCGGTCGCCATCCGATCCACGCGCCAAACCCGCGCGGTGCCGCCGAGCGCGACGAGGACCTCATGCAGCGCCCCGGCCAGGTGGCCGAACGTCATCTGCTCGCAGAGCACCGCCCGGAACTTCCCGGAATGCGAGAGCGCACCGACCAGCGCGTAAGCCGGCTGGCCCCAGGGCGTCTCGGTCAGCTCCAGCCAGTCCCACTGGATCTCCTCGCCCGGCGGGTGATCGAGCTCGACCGTCGGCGCGCGGCCGCGGCGCTGCTGGCAAACCGGGCAGACCGGCCGCAGCTCGGTGCGCCGCAGCTCGCGCACCAGCGTCGGGTAGGACCGCTCGAAGCCCGCGGCGACGAGCTCGTCAAACAACGCCACCGCCGGCACGTGCGGGTCATCGACGAACCGCTCGGCGATGTAGCCGCGCCACGGCTCGAGGCAACTCGCCCTCGGCGGCTGATGCTGGCGGCCGCCATCGCCCCTGAGGTACCGCCGGACCGTCTTGCGGTCTCGGCCGGTGTGCCGCGCGATCGCAGACACCGACCAGCCCCGCGCCGCCAAAGCGTGGATCTCCACGTCGTCCTCCTGTGTGAGCATCCCCTCCGGGGCCTCCTCGCTGCTGCCGTGACCTAGACAGCCGCGGACGGTGCGGGAGGCCCCCGACGGAACCGCGCCCGCGCGTGAGAACGACTCCGGCTCCGCCCCTCCGGGGCTTCGCCTGCGTCGCTCTCACGCGCGTCCGTGCGCGCTACCGACCTGGGGAATTCCGGTGATCAGAGGTGGGGAGAATTCCGTGATCGCGCCCATCGTGATCGGGATGCTGATCGAGGTAGGTGCGCTTGGACTGCGACAGCATCGCGCCACCGCGCCCTCCGGTTCCTGCTGCCGGATCAACCCGAGAATGCGCGCCGCAGACGCGGCCGGTGACAAGAGGATGCGCCTGCTCGGCTTCGAGCGGGTGGAGCTCGAGCCGGGACAGTCCGAGCGGGTGATGCTGACCGCCGACCGCCGTCTGCTGGGCCGCTTCGACGCACCCGCGGGCCGGTGGCGCATCGACGCAGGCACCTACGAGGTCGCGCTCGGGAGGGCCGCCGACGCGCTCGACCTGACCGCGCAGACGACCCTGGAGGAGGCGCTCTTCGGAAGCTGAGTCTCTGGGCCGGCGCCACGCCGACCGACGGCTCATCGCGTCAGCGGACCGTCCAGCAACCGAGGGACGTACTCCAGCAGTTGGGAGCGGTCGTCGAAGGTACGGCTCTCGACGAGCTCCAAGGCGAAGTCCTCATACCCGTCGTAGATCCGGTCCGCGCCGGTTCTCCCGGTGATCACCGGGAAGATCACGACCCGGAACCTGTCCACCAGGCCCGCTTCCATCAACGAGCGGCAGAGGCTCACGCTGCCGAGCGTGTGGATCGGCTTGGTGGCATCTCGCTTCAGCTCCGTCACGAGTTCCACGAGATCGCCGGACAGGACCGTGGTGTTCGGCCACGCGTAGGGCGGTTCGAGCGTGGAAGAGATGACCACCTTGTCCATCGCCGCGAGCCCGGACATGGTTTCGCTCTCGTCGTCACTGAAGTCCTCGCCGGCCGCCGCGCCCTGCGCCATCCCCGCCATGGCGCGGGCGCACGGTACGCGCCCTCGCTCGAGCCGCCGCGGCGCGCGTGAACGCGGCCGCGGCGGACCGCGCGGGGCGAGACGTCAGCCGGGGATCTCGCGCGGGTCGTTGCCGTAGCTGTTCTTCT
>Ga0180222_1001363_pt1 | contig 25805 bp, 19 predicted proteins | sample eDN5th37CKraftOP_FD_151336 | JGI IMG/M metagenome (GOLD analysis project Ga0180222, IMG submission 151336) | Enriched Organic Plus compost microbial communities from Emeryville, California, USA - eDNA 5th pass 37_C Kraft OP (version 2) (version 2) ...
GCGCAGCCCCGCATTGGTCAGCGATTCCTCGCGCGTGCAGGCCATGAACATCGGCGGATGCGGCTGCTGATAGGGCTTGGGATGGATCGGCCGGCGCGGGATCTTGATATATTCGCCGTCATGCTCGATCTCATCCTCGACCATGATCTTCGGGATCAGGTACATGCTCTCGTCGATCATCGGCTGCAGCTCGGCAAGGTCATAGCCGAAGGTGCCGGCCTCCTGCTGGGTGCCGCCCTTACCGACGCCGAAGTTCACCCGCCCGCGCGAGAGGATGTCGAGCGTGGCGACGCGTTCCGCCACCTTCACCGGATGGTTCATCTGCGGCGGCAGGCAGATCACGCCGTGGCCGATGCGGATCCGCTCGGTCTTGCCCGCGACGAAGGCGAGGAAGGTCTCGGGCGACGACATGTGCGAATATTGGGTGAGCGCGTGGTGCTCGACCGCCCAAACGCCATCGAGGCCCATTTTCTCGGCGTAAACGGTCTGCTCGACCGCCTCGTAGAAGGTGCGCTGCTCGGATTCGCGCGACGTATCGACCATCTGCGCTTCGAAGCAGATCGAGAATTTCATGGGGCCTCTCCTCGTGACTCGCGGTCTGCGCCGCAAGATGTTTTATAGCGTGCTATAACAGAACGGCGCAAGGCTTCCCTCCGCCGGGATGTTCGGGCATCGGTCAGGCCGAGGTGGCATGAAGTGAAAATGCAGCAAGCAATGGAGCGGCGACGCAAGGCGATCCTGGCGGCCGCGCGCGCGCTTCTCGAGAAGGAGCCGTTGTCGATGCGCCGCCTGGCCGAGGCGGCCGGCGTCAGCCAAGCCACGCCGTACAACCTCTTCGGCACCAAGCGCCGCATCTTCCTCGCGCTCTACCAGGAGCTGAACGACGATCTCCTGGCCCGGATCAAGGCGAGCGACGCGCGCGACGCACTGGATCGCATGTACGAGGCGATCCGCCTGATGGCGCGCACCCTCGCCGCCGAACCCGGCTTCTTCCGCGCGCTGATCGCGGTCATCTATTCGAGCGACGCCGAGGACGCGGACATCGGCACCGCCGATCCGGCGGTGGCGCTGTGGACGGAGCTGATGAGGGCCTTGGCCGAGGAGCGGCTGATCGACCCCGAGATCGATCTGCCGGCCTTCACCCGCAACTTCGTCTATCTCGTCGGCGGTGCGCTGATGGACTGGACGGACGGGAGGATCGACGCGGATACGCTCGAGACGGCGGTGCGCTACGGCTTCACGCTCGCCGCCCTGGCCGTGGCGACAGCGCCTGCGCGTCCTCGGCTCCGGCGGGTGCTCGGCCGGCACGCCGTCCGCTGAGCGGGACAGCTCAGGATTTCCCGGTCCGCTTGCTCTCGTCGGCCTTTTTCGCGGGAGCGGGCTTGTCGGCAAGTGGAACGGCGGCCTTGGCCGGCGGCGGCGTCACCGGATCGCGCGGCGTGAGCAAGGCCGCAGTCTCGATCACGTCGAGCGCGTTGCGCGCTGCGACATATCGGCGGGCGGCCGCGATCCAGGGGATCGCCTCGTCGCGCACCGGCAGGCGCGCCACCTCGGCAAGCGCCTCGTCGACATGGCCGCTTTCGGTCAGCATCATCGCCCGCTTGACCCGCTCGGCCGGCTCGGTGGGCAGGGCGCCCGTACGGCGTACGACGACGAGGCTGCCGAGCTCGCGCCGCAGCGCCGTCCACCAGCTGTTCTGGGGCGGCGGACCGGACAGCGTCGGCGCGATCTCCGCGAGCCCCGATTGCAGCATGTCGAGCGTCGTCGGCTGGCGCGCGGCGCTGATGATCGTCGCCACCGCCTGCGGCTGGCTGTCGCCGAAGCGGGCGCGCAGCAACGCCTCGATATAGCCGAGCGGAATGCCGCGATCGAGCGCGCGGCGGGCGGCGAAGGCCACGAGCAGCCCTTCCGCCCGGTCGGCATTGCCGACCGCGGCCTGCGCCCGCACGTCGATTTGCCCGATGCGCGCTTCAAGATCGGCGACGCGCGCATCGAGCTGCGCCGCATCCTGGGGCGTCACCAGCGGCCGCGGCGCCGGGACGGGAGCCGGCGCGGCGAGCGGCTGCGGCGCGGCCGGCCGGCCGAGATAGGTCGCGGCCTTGTCCCAATGCGTCAGCAGCCAGCCCATCGCGATCGATCCCGCCACGAAGGCGATCACGATCACGATCAGCCAGCGCAGCAGGCCGCCTTTTCGAGGCTCGCTCGGATCGCCGGCATCATCGTTCATCGCTCTTTTCCCGTCTGCTCGCCGCTTCTAGTCGCACAAGCGCGCGGCGACCGCCAGCAGCGCGTCGTCACGCGGAGCGGCGGCGGCCTCGCTCGCGCCCCACCCCTCGCCCGCCGCGGCAAGAGCGGCGGGGCTGATCGCGGCGAGACGGATGCGGGACCGGTCGATCCCCGATCGGTCGGCAAGCTCGGCCACGACCCCGGCCGCCCGCGCCGAATGAAGGAGGATGACGGGCCCGCGCCGCAGCGCCTGACCGATGGCCGCTTCCGCACCGTCGTCCACGTTCGCCGCATAGACGATGCGCCGCTCGACGAGAATGCCTTCCTCCTCGATCGCGCGATGATCCCGCCCCGCCAGATGAAGCAGGCGACGCACACGCCCGCGCAGCGCGGCGAGGAGCAGGGCGGCATCGCCGTCATGCGCGGTGACCTCGGAAAAGCCCGCCCGTCTCGCGGCTTCCGCCGTCGCGGCGCCCACGGCATGGACCGGCAAATGGCGATAGAGGGAGAGAGCCGCACCACCATGCCGTACGGCATTTGCGCTGGTCAGCATCACCGCATCGAAGCCGGCGGGCGGCGGCGGTTCCCAGCCGATTGGGCCGATGCGGAACAAGGGTGCGACGATCGTCTCCCGCCCCAGCGCCCTCGCCCGTGCAGCGGTAGCGCCCGCCCCCGGTTCCGGCCGCAGGATCAGGAGCGGACGGCTCATCCGGCGAACAGTGCCCGCAACCCGGGCGAGGCCTGATCGAGCAGCCGACGCGCGAGCGCATCCGCCTCGGCTTCCCGTCCCTCGGCCAGGCGCGCTTCGCCGCAGACGCTCTCCGCGCCGTCCTCCGCCAGGATCTCGGCACGCAGCCACAGCTCCGCCCCCTGCTCCACCGCAAGCGCCGCCACCGGCGAGCGGCAGTCGGCGCCGAGCGCGGCGAGCAGGGCGCGTTCGGCGGCCACGCAGCGGTGCGTGGTGCGGTGATCGATCGCGGCCAGCGCGGCGAACAGGTCATGCCGGTCCGCCAGGGTTTCGATGCCGACCGCGCCCTGCGACGGCGCGGGCAGCATTGCCTCGATCGCAATCGGGTGGCCGATCTCCGGCCTGCCGAGCCGATCCAGCCCCGCCGCGGCGAGCAGCGTCGCCTCCGCCTCGCCTGCCGCCAGTTTGGCGAGCCGGGTGTCGATATTGCCGCGGAACAAGACGACGGCGCAGTCCGGCCGCCGCCGGCGCACCTGGGCGCTGCGGCGTGGGGAGGAGGTTCCGATCCGCGCACCGGACGGCAGCGCCTCCAGCCGGTCGACGCCGATCAGCCGGTCGCGCACGTCGGCGCGCGGCAGCATCGCGGCCAGCGCGATCTCGCGCGGGCGGATCGTCTCGACATCCTTCATCGAATGCACCGCGAAATCGATCTCGCCTTCTGCCAGCGCGCGGTCGAGCTCGCGCGTCCACAGCGCCTTGCCGCCGACCTCGGCGAGCGGCCGGTCCTGGATGCGATCCCCGCTGGTGCGAATCGGCACGATTCGGATCGCCTCCTCGCCCCAGCCATGCGCACGGCGCAGCGCATCGGCGCTCATGCGGGCCTGGGCGAGAGCAAGCGGCGAGCCACGGGTGCCGAGACGAAGCGGAAACTGCATGGGCAGTTGCTCTAGACATCGCTGCGGTGGCAGGGAAGCCGTGATGACACTGATCCTCGGACTGGAATCGAGCTGCGATGAAACCGCAGCGGCGCTGGTGACCGGTGAGCGCCGCATCCTTGCGCATCGCCTCGCTGGGCAGGAAGCGGCGCACCGCCCGTTCGGTGGCGTGGTGCCGGAGATCGCGGCGCGCGCCCATGTCGAGGTGCTGACACCGCTCGTCGAAGCGGCGCTGGACGAAGCCGGCGTCGCGCTCGCGTCGATCGACGCCATCGCGGCGACGGCCGGCCCGGGGCTGATCGGCGGCGTGATGGTCGGTCTGGTCACGGGCAAGGCGCTCGCCCTCGCCACCGGCAAGCCGCTGATCGCCGTCAACCATCTCGAGGGTCATGCCCTCTCGCCGCGCCTCGCCGATCCTGATCTCGCCTTCCCCTATATGCTGCTGCTGGTGTCGGGCGGCCATTGCCAGCTGCTGTTCGTCGAAGGCGTCGGGCGCTACCGCCGGCTTGCGACGACGATCGACGATGCCGCGGGCGAGGCGTTCGACAAGACGGCGAAGCTGCTCGGGCTTGGCTTTCCCGGAGGCCCCGCCGTCGAGCGCGCGGCGCGGGACGGCGATCCGGCCGCGGTGCCGCTGCCGCGCCCGCTGGTGGGATCGCAAGAGCCGCATTTCTCTTTCGCCGGGCTGAAGAGCGCGGTGCTCCGGGCCCGCGACGCCGGCCGCCACCGCGCCGAGGATATCGCCGCCTCCTTCCAGCAGGCGGTCGTCGACTGCCTCGTCGATCGCACCCGGCGCGCGCTTGCGGCGATGCCGCGCGCGACGGCCCTGGTGGTGGCCGGCGGCGTCGCGGCCAATGCCGCCGTGCGCGAGGCGCTCCAGCGCCTGGCGCAGGAGCGCGCCCTGCCTTTCTCCGCGCCGCCGCTCTGGCTGTGCACCGATAATGCCGCGATGATCGCCTGGGCCGGCTGTGAACGCTACCGCGCAGGCCTGATCGATACGCTGGACGCGCCCGCCCGCGCCCGCTGGCCGCTCGATCCCACCGCCGAGAAAGCGCGCGGCGCGGGCGTGAAGGCTTGAGCCCGTCCGATACCGAGAAGCAGGAGAGCGCGATGGCCCCGACATATCACAGGATCGGCGTGATCGGAGCGGGCGCATGGGGCACGGCGCTCGCTCAGGTCGCCGCCGCCGATGGGCGCGAGACGCTGTTGTGGGCACGCGAGCCGGAGGTCGTCGATGCGATCAACCGCACACACGAGAATCCGCTCTATCTGCCCGGCATTTCCCTTTCACAGAGCGTGCGTGCAACCGGCATGCTCGACGCGCTTGCCGCATGCGACGCGCTGCTGGTAGTCACGCCTGCGCAGCATCTGCGCACCACCCTGGCCGCGCTGCCCGGCGGTCCGCGGCCCCTCGTCCTGTGCGCCAAGGGCATCGAGGCGGGAAGCCGGCTGCTCATGTCCGAGGTCGCCGGCGCTGCGCGGCCCGAGGCGCCGATCGCGGTGCTTTCCGGGCCGACCTTCGCGCATGAGGTGGCGGCCGGGCTGCCGACCGCGATCACCCTCGCCTGCGACGATCCGGCGCTCGGCGCCGCGCTCGCCGAGCGGCTCGCCCGCCCCGCCTTCCGGCCCTATCTGTCCCGGGACGTGATCGGTGCCGAGATCGGCGGCGCGGTCAAGAACGTGCTCGCCATCGCCTGCGGTGTGGTCGAAGGCGCCGGCCTCGGGCAGAATGCCCGGGCAGCGCTGATCTCGCGCGGCTTCGCCGAGATGAGCCGCTTCGGCCTCGCCCGAGGCGCCCGCGCCGAAACGCTCGCCGGGCTTTCCGGGCTGGGGGACCTGGTGCTCACCTGCTCCTCGACGAGTTCGCGCAACTTCTCGCTCGGCAAGGGGCTGGGGCAGGGGCAGCCGGCGGCCACACTGCTGGCCGATCGCAGGACTGTCGCCGAGGGAGCGTTCACCGCTCCGGTGCTCGCGGAGGCGGCGCGGGCCGCAGGCATCGACATGCCGATCACCGATGCGGTCTGCGCCTTGCTCGAAGGGCGCGCGGGTGTACGCGAGGTTGTCGACGACCTGCTGTCGCGGCCGATCCGGAGCGAGGTGGAGTAAGGTTATCGTCCCCTCATCCCGGCAAAAGCTCGGATGAGGGGATTCACCCTCTCTTTCCTACGCCCCTTCCCCGAACCGCTGCTTGCCGCCGACGAAGGTGTGCAGCACCTTGACCTCCGGGATCTTGAGCGGATCGATGGCGAGGAGATCGCCGTCGAGCACCGCGATATCGGCATAATAGCCGGGCGCGATCATGCCGGCGCGATCCTCCATGAAGCCCGCATAGGCGTTGCTGCGGGTATAGGCGACCAGCGCCTGCTCGGCGGTCACCTTCTGGTCGGGCAGCCAGCCGTCAGGATTGGCGCCGTCGATGGTGCGGCGGGTGATCGCGGCATAGACGCCGGTCAGCGGATCCAGCGGCGCCACCGGCCAGTCCGATCCGAAGGTCACGGTCGCGCCGCTCGCGATCAGCGCATGGAAGGCATAGGTGCCCTCGAGCCGGGCCGTCCCGATCCGCTTCACCGCCCAGCGCCCGTCGTCGATTGCATGATAGGGCTGGACTGAGGCGATCACCTTCTGGCGCGCGAAACGGGGGATTGAGGCGGGATGGAGATGCTGCGCATGCTCGATGCGGAAGCGCCGGTCCTTCGGGCCGTTGGCGGCGGCGACCGCCTGATAGATGTCGAGCACGTCGTCATTGGCCTGATCGCCGATCGCGTGGGTCGCGCAATGCAGGCCATGCGCGTCGGCCGCGCCGATCCACTCGCGCAGGTTCGCGAGGCTGGTCACGCGCACGCCGCGCTGATCGGGCGCATCGGCATAGGGATCGGTGAAGACGGCGGTGCGCGAACCGAGCGATCCGTCCGCGAGCCCCTTCACCGCACCCCAGCGCACCCAATCGTCGCCCCGCCCTTCCTTCGCGACGATCGCGGCCATCTTCTCCCAGTCCACGAGCGGCACCATCGCGTAGAAGCGCATGCCGGTCTCTCCGGCCGCGCGCAGCCGGCGGAGCGATTCGTAGGTCTTCCAGTCGAGCTCGGGATTGTGGACCTGCGCCACGCCCTTGCTGAGGCCGTGCGCGATGCCGCCGCGCATCACTGCGTCCGTGTCCGCCTCACTCGGCTCGGGAATCACGCGGTCCGCGAGATCCTTGGCGTTGTCCTTGAGGATGCCGGTCGGCTCACCCTTCGCATCGCGCACGATCACGCCGCCGGTCGGGTCCGGCGTGTCACGGGTGATGCCGGCGAGCTTGAGCGCCGCCGAGTTGAGCAGATAGGTATGGAGATCGGTGCGCGGCACCGCGACGGGCGTGTCGCCGGTCGCGGCATCGATCCAGTCGCGCGTCGGCAGCTCGCCACCGAGGCGCTGCTCATCCCAGGTGCCGCCGAGGATCCATTTGCCCGGCCGCGCGCGGGCGGCGGCGCCGAGCCTGTCGGCGAAATCCCGGCGATTGGCGGCGCCGAGCAGGTCGGGCTGGGTCAGCGTCACCGCGCCCCGCAGGAAATGGGTGTGGTTGTCGGTGAACGCCGGCATGACGAAGGCGCCGCCGAGATCGATCACCCGCGTCCTTTTGCCGATATGCGCCCGGACGGGGCCGGCTCCGACCGCCGCAATCCGGTCCCCAACCATGCCGACCGCGGTCTCCCGCGACGCACCCGGACGGCCGGTCCAGATGCTGCCATTGACCAGGGCCACGTCGAGCATGCCGTCCGCGGCCGCGCGGAGCGGCCCCGCCAGCATCATCGCGGCCCCCGCACCCAGGAAAGTCCGGCGATCCAGCATTGCACGCTCCCTCCGATCATCGAGGCTGCCGACGCTTCCTGCTGCGCCCGGACACGGCAACATCCAAATGCACCAAGCGAAAGGGGTCCAATCCGCTCGCGCCCTCGCGCTTGGACCCTTCGCTATCCTATTTTTGGATGTTTTGCGCTCACCATGAACTGTGAAGCGTTCGGCTTGAGGGGGAAGGCGCGCCAGCCGCACGAAGATGATAGGGGCGCGGACGAAGCCGCCCGTCGGGAGGAACAGCGGATTTCAGGATCGCCCGCGAAAGGCGGCGATCGCATAAGGGGAAGAGACAATGCGCAAACTTCGCTTCACCCATGCCGGCGCCGTCGCCGCCGTCACGCTCGCCGCGGGCATGGCCGTGCCTGCCGTCGCGCAGGAGAGCGCGCAGAGCGTGGGCAGCAGCTCGGACATCATCGTCACGGCCACCAAGCGCGCCGAGAATGTGCGCAACATTCCGATCCCGATCAGCGCCGTGACGGGCGAGCAGCTGGCCAAATCGAACGCCAACAGCCTGTCCGACTATATCGCGCGCCTGCCGGGCGTCGTGTTCAACGATTATCAGCCGGGCGTTTCCGAAGTCGTCATCCGCGGCGTCGCCGCGACCACCTATCATGAGCAGGGCCAGACGACCGTCGGCTATTATCTGAAGGAGTTCGTGCTCGTCGAGCCCGGCTTCCCGATCGGCATCCCCGACATCGATACCTTCGATCTCGACCGGGTCGAGGTGCTGCGCGGGCCGCAGGGCACGCTGTTCGGCGCCTCCACCTTGAGCGGGCTCGTCAATTACGTCGCCAAGACCGCCGATCCGAGCAAGATCGACGCCGCCGCCTCGGGCCTGATCGGCTCCACCAAGAACGCCAACGGCGATCTCAACTACGCCGCCAAGGCGATGGTCAACGTGCCGATCATCCAGGACAAGCTGGCAGTGCGCGTGATGGCGCTGCAGCGCTACGATGCGGGCTATCTGGACAATCCGGGGATCGGCAAGAAAGGCACCAACGATTTCCGCACCCGCGGCTTGCGCGGCTCGGTGGTCTTCACCCCCGCCGAGGGGACCAAGATCACCTATATGAGCACCTATCAGGATTCGAAGCTCGACGATCAGACCTATCTCGATCTCGATCATCCCTATGTGCGCTTCACCGCTTATCCCGAACCGCAGAAGACCAGCTTCTGGCTGAACAGCCTGCGCCTCGACCAGGATCTGGGCTTCGGCACATTCTCGGTGCTCGGCTCGGTCAACAAGAAGACCAACTACACCTTCTTCGTGAACCCCTATCCCTATGTCACCGGCCTCACCACCGGGGACGACACCGCCGGCGGCCCGGGCCACGCCCATGCCAACATCAAGACGATCGAGGCGCGCCTCGCCTCGAAGGCCGACGGGCCTTTGAAGTGGCTGATCGGCGTCAGCTACGTGCGCGCCAAGAAGCATAGCTACGATCAGATCTTCCAGCCCGGCGCAGCGGCGTTCATCGATGCCAATCCGGGCACCTTCGACGGGATCCCCGGATCGGTGCTCGCGCCGGGCGATCGCATCTACGGCTATCTCACGGATTCGCTGAACGAGGATTTCGGCGTGTTCGGCGAGGTGTCCTACAAGATCACCGACCAGATCGAGCTGACCGCCGGCGGCCGCTACTATGACACCAAGGCGAAGGCGACGGTGGTCAACCAGGCCGGCGCGCTCGGCACCTTCCCCGGCCAGTTCCACGCCGACGACCTCAGCGGCAGCGTGAACCAGAAGGAGGACGGCTTCACCCCGAAGGTGACGCTCACCATCCGCCCGACCAGCCAGTTCATGTTCTACGCCACCTATTCGAAGGGCTTCCGCGTCGGCGGCATCAATCCCAATGCGGGCCTGCTCTCGTCCATTCCCACGAACTACGAAAGCGACACGACCAAGAATTACGAGGTCGGCGTCAAGGCCGCGGCCTTCGACAACCGGCTGCTGTTCGACATCGCGGCCTATCATATCGACTGGAACAACATCCAGGCGCGCCTGTTCGGCCCGGGTCCGTCCTACTATTCCTACGTGATCAATGCCGGCGGCGCGGATGCCGACGGCATCGAGCTGTCGGCCACGGCCAAGCTCGCGCGCACGCTCACCTTCAACACCAATTTCACCTATCAGGATGCCGAGCTGACGACGTTCCTGCCCGACACCTTCGCGGTGGGCGGCGGATATCCGAGCGGAACCCGCCTTCCCGGCTCGTCCAAGATCTCGGTCGCCAACAATCTGACGCTCGACCTGCCGGACAGCTGGGGCGCGCCGACCTTCGAGATCGCACATCGCTATCTCTCGAAGGCGCCGGTGGCGTTCGGCAACGACGCCAAGCGCGGCGGCTTCAACGTCTTCGATCTGCGTGCCTCGGTGACGGTCGCCAACCATTTCCGGGTGATGGGCTTCGTCAACAACCTGTTCGACAAGTTCGGCATCCTCAACGCGCCGTTCACGTCGCAGGTGACTCCCGCCGGCTCGATCATCCGTCCCCGCAGCTATGGCCTGCGCGTCGACTGGAAACTGTGAGGATAGCGCCTTCATCCTCCCGGGAAGGGGGAGGGCGGCCGAGCGTTGACGTGCCTCCGGCACGCCAGGCTCCCCCTCCCCCTGCGGGGAAGAATGATTCGCGCCCTCTCCGCCGCTTGATATGCACGATCCTTCTCGCACTTGCCCCGGTGCCGGCGTTGGCAGAGGGCCTCTCGCTCCAGCCCACCCGCACGCTCGACCAGAGCTTCGACGAAGGCACCTGGATGCAGCCGGACGTCTCGCCGGACGGCCGCACCATCCTGTTCGATCTGCTCGGCGACATTTATGCGCTCGATGCCGGAGGCGGTGCCGCGCGCCCGGTGCTCACCGGCATGCCGTTCGAGACGCATCCGGTATTCTCGCCGGATGGCCGCCGCTTCGCCTTCATCAGCGATCGCTCCGGCGTCACCAATCTCTGGATCGCGAATGCCGACGGATCTGAGCCGCGGCAACTGAGCCGAGACGACGATCTCACCATCTTCTCCTCGCCGGCCTGGGCGCCGGACGGAAAATCGATCTACGTCTCGCGCATGAAGCACGCCGTGCTCGCTTTCGAGCTGTGGCGCTACGGCGTCGACGACGGCAAGGCGGAGCAGGTCACGAGGGCGCAGCCCAATGGCGAGGGTTGGGACGAGCGCATCAACATCCTCGGCGCGGCTCCCTCTCCCGAGGGACGCTATCTCTATTTCGCACGCAAGACCGGTACCACCTGGACGGAGAAGGATCCGCCGAATTGGTCCGTCGTCCGCCGGGACCTCGCCGACGGCGCCGACACCGTGATCGTCCAGGGCGCCGGCGGCGCGATGACGCCGGCGCTGTCGCATGACGGCCGCCTGCTCGTGTATGCCAGCCGGTGGGGCCAGCAGACGGGGCTCCGGCTGCGTGAACTCGAGACCGGGGCGGACCGCTGGCTCGCCTTCCCGATCGATCCCGACGCGCAGGAACAGGGTTATTATGCCGGCCTTACGCCGCGCTTCGTGTTCGCGCCCGGAGATCGATCGCTGATCGCCAGCGTCGGCGGCAAGATCGGCCGGATCGACGTGGCGAGCGGCCACTGGACGCCCATCCCCTTCACCGCGCATGTCCAGCTCGGCCTGGGTCCGCTCACCCGTGTCGAGCAGCGCGAGGAGACGGGGCCGGTGCGCGTTCGGGTCAACCTGTCGCCGCGGCCTTCGCCCGATGGGCACACCCTCGCCTTCACCGCGCTCGGCGGCCTCTATCTCATGGACCTGAAGCCCGGCGCCGCGCCGCGCCGTGTCGCCGCTGCGCGGGGGCAGGTCTTCCAGCCGCGCTGGTCGCCCGATGGCAAGCGCATCGCCTATGTGAGCTGGGATGCGATCGCCGGCGGCGCGATCTGGACGATTCCCGTCTCCGGCGGGGCGCCGCAGCGGATCACGCGCGAGACCGCCTTCTACACCGAGCCCCTCTTCACTGCCGACGGCAGCCAGATCGTGGCGCTGCGGGCGAGCCATCATGACCGGCTGCGCGCGCTCAACGAAATCGCGCCGGAACGCGCGACGGACATCGTGCGCATGCCCGCGTCGGGCGGACCGGCGACGCTCATCGCCCACGCCTATGGCGCCCGTCTCCTCGGCCCTTCCGACGATCCCCGCCGCATCCGCTTCTATGCGCCGGAGGGCGCAAGCTCGATCGCGCTGGACGGCGGCGATCTGCGCCGGGACCTGATCGTCAGGACGCGCAGCTTCTCGCAATATGTCGGCACGCCGATTCCGGTGGAGGAGGTGCGGCTCTCCCCGGCCGGCGACAAGGCGCTCGTTCGCTCCGCCTCCCAGCTCTGGCTGCTCGACGTACCGGCGGGCAGGGCCGGCAAGCCGGCGGAGATCACCCTTTCCACCCCCGCGACCGATCATCTGAGGCTCACCCGCATCGGCGCCGATTTTGCCGACTGGGCCGATGACGGCCACACCCTCGCCTGGAGCCTCGGCTCCCGTTTCCGCCGCATGGCCGTCGCCGCGGTCGATTCGTCCGCGCCTGGCGCGAGCGAGGCGAAGGCGGAGGATTTCGACGCGACCGTGGCGGTGCCGCGCGACGTGCCGAAGGGCGCGATCGTGCTGCGCGGCGCCACCGTCGCCACGATGCGCGGCGAGGAGGTGATCCCCGGCGCGGATGTCGTCGTGGTCGACAATCGCATCGCCGCCGTCGGCGCTGCCGGCACGGTGGACATCCCGTCTGGCGCCGAGATCCGCGATGTCGCCGGCAAATATATCATCCCCGGCTTCGTCGATGCCCATGCCCATTGGTTCGAGATCCGCCGCCAGATCCACGACAACCAGATGTGGGACCTGCTCGCTAACCTCGCCTATGGCGTCACCAGCGGCCTCGACGTGCAGCCCTTCACCAGCGACGTCTTCGCCTATCAGGACATGATCGATGCGGGGCTGATGCCGGGCCCGCGCGCCTGGTCCACCGGCCCGGGCGTGTTCACCAACAGCGAGATCCGCTCCGAACGGGCCGCCGCCGACGTGCTGACCCGTTACCGCGACTATTATCGCACCCGCAACATCAAGTCCTACATGGTCGGCGATCGCGAGCGGCGGCACTATATGGTCGAAGCCGCCAAGGCGCTCGGTATGATGCCGACCACGGAGGGCGCGAGCGACCTCGATCTCGATCTCACCCATGCGATCGACGGCTTCTCGGGCAACGAGCATGCCCTGCCGGTCGCCCCGCTGCACGAGGATGTGGTCCAGCTCTTCGCGAAGAGCCGCACCAGCTTCGTGCCGACCCTCTCCGTCCTTTACGGCGGCGAGCCGGCGCTGTTCCAGTTCATCATCCAGCGCCGGCCGCAGGACGATCCCAAGTTCCGCCGCTTCGTTCCTCCCGGCGTGGTCAGCGAGAAGCTGCGCGACCGGCACTGGATGCCGGACGAGGCGCAGAGCTACCAGCGCTTCGCCGCAGACGCGCTGCGCATCCAGCGCGCGGGCGGGCTGGTCGGCATCGGCAGCCACGGCGAGATGCAGGGGCTCGGCTTCCACTGGGAGATGGAGGTGCTCGCCTCGGGCGGCGGCAAGCCGATCGAGGTGCTGCGCGCCGCGACGATGGGCAGCGCCGAAGCGATCGGCCATGCCCTCGACGTCGGCAGCATCGAGCCCGGCAAGTTCGCCGATCTCCTGATCCTCGATGCCGATCCGCTGGCCGACATCCGCAACACCCGGTCGATCCGCTGGGTGATGAAGAACGGCCGGCTCTATGAGGCAGCGACGCTCGACGAGGTCTGGCCGCGCAGGCGTCCCCTGCCCCCGCTGTGGTTCGCGAGCGAGGCGCCGAGGACGACGATCGGCAGATAGCCCCCCGCTGCAAGGGGAGGATCAAGGGATGCAACCCGCCTTTCGATCGTTTAGGAACCCTCGCGACCGAACCGACGAGGAGGAGAAGGCGTGAGCGGCGAGCGCTTCTATTCGATCCACGCGCAAGGGCTGGTGCGCGTCGGCGCGGCGACCCCGGCCGCGACCGTCGGCGACGTTCCCGCCAATGTCGAAGCGACGCTGGCGCTGGCACGGGAAGGGGACGCCCAGGGCGCGGACATCATCGTCTATCCCGAGCTCGGCCTCTCCTCCTATGCGATCGACGACCTACACCTCCAGGATGCGATGCTCGACGCGGTCGAGGCCGGCATCGCGCAGCTCTGCGCCGAAAGTGCACGGCTCGCCCCGGTGCTCGTGGTCGGCGCACCGCTGCGCCGGGCGGGCCGGCTCTACAACTGCGCGCTTGCCATCGCGCGCGGGGAGATACTGGGCGTCGTGCCCAAGAGCTTCCTGCCCAATTATCGCGAATATTATGAGAAACGCTGGTTCGCGCCGGGCGCCGGCCTCGCCGGCCTGGCGATCGAGGTGGCGGGGCGCAGCGTGCCCTTCGGCACCGACCTGGTCTTCGCCGCGTCCGATCTTCGGGACTTCGTCTTCCATATCGAGATCTGCGAGGATTATTGGGCGCCGAACCCGCCCTCCACCGCGGGCGCGCTCGCTGGCGCTCTGATCCTGTGCAATCTTTCTGCGTCGAACATCACCATCGGCAAGGCGCGCGAGCGCGAGCTGCTCGGCGCCTCGCAGTCCGCGCGCGCGATCGCCGCCTATGTCTATTCCGCTGCCGGGCCGGGCGAGAGCACCACCGACCTCGCCTGGGACGGCCAGGGGATGATCCACGAGCTCGGCGAGGCGCTCGCGGCATCGTCGCGCTTCGGCGACGATCCGGAGCTCATCCTCGCCGACGTCGACGTGCAGCGGCTGCGCCAGGAGCGGATGCGCTTCGGCACCTTCAACGACGCGGCGGCCGCCGCCGGCCATCCGGAGACGCGGTTCCGGCGCATCGCTTTCCGCCACCGGCCGAGCTTCGCCGACATCGGGCTCCGGCGGGCGCTGCGCCGCTTCCCCTTCGTGCCCAACGATCCCGCCCGGCTGGACGAGGATTGCTACGAGGCGTTCAACATCCAGGTGGAGGGCCTCGCCCACCGGTTCCGCTCGACGCCGGGCAAAAAGATGGTGATCGGCATCTCCGGCGGGCTCGATTCCACCCATGCGCTGATCGTCGCCGCCAAGGCCTGCGATCGCCTCGGCCTGCCGCGCACCGCCATACTCGGCTTCACCATGCCCGGCTTCGCGACCGGCGAGGCGACCAAGAGCAACGCCTGGGCGCTGATGCGCGCGCTCGGCATCGAGGCGGCGGAGATCGACATCCGGCCCGCCGCGCGGCAGATGCTGGCGGACATGGGCCATCCCTTCGCCGCAGGCGAGCCGGTCTACGACATCACCTTCGAAAATGTGCAGGCGGGGCTGCGCACCGACTATCTCTTCCGCCTCGCCAACCAGCGCGGCGGCTTCGTCGTCGGCACGGGCGACCTCTCCGAGCTGGCGCTCGGCTGGTGCACCTATGGCGTCGGCGACCAGATGAGCCATTATGCGGTCAACTGCGGCGTGCCCAAGACGCTGATCCAGTTCCTGATCCGCTGGTGCATCCAGACCGGCCAGTTCGATGCCGAGACCGATCGGATCCTGACCGCGATCCTCGATACCGAGATCTCGCCCGAGCTGGTGCCCGCGGACGAGACCGGCGCGATCCAGAGCACCCAGTCGCGCATCGGCCCCTATGAGCTGCACGATTTCTTCCTGCACTATACCGTCCGCTACGGGCTGCAGCCGTCCAAGATCGCCTTCCTCGCCTGGCATGCGTGGCGAGAGCGCGATGCCGGTCTCTGGCCGATCGATTTTCCGGAAAGCGCGCGCAACGCCTATGATCTTCCTACGATCGCCAAATGGTTGGAATCCTTCCTGCTGCGCTTCTTCCAGACCAGCCAGTTCAAGCGCTCCGCGATTCCGAACGGTCCAAAGGTCTCGACGCGGGGCGCGCTGAGCCCGCGCGGCGACTGGCGCGCGCCGTCCGACGGTACGGCCGGCGTGTGGATCGAGGAACTGCGCGCGGGCCTGCCGAAGGCCTAGCGGCTCAGGCCGGTGCCGCGCTGAGCGAGCCGCCGCCGAGCTGCGCCGGCTCGCCGCGCGAATAGGTACCGACCAGCATGCCCGCGGCAAGCACGTTTCCGGCGAGCGCGCGGCTGATCTCCGAGCGCCCCGGATTGGGGTCCAGGGCCGGTGTGAGGCCGAGCGCGAAGAGCTGGAAGACATAGTCGTGCGGGCCGTGTCCGGCAGGCGGATCGGGCGGCAGCCAGCCTTCGGTCAGGAAGCTGTTGCGGCCGACGTCGCTCCCGTCCGCGCCGCCCGCCCCGTCGCGCGCGATCGCGCCTTCGGCAAGCCGGTGCTCGTCGGGCGGGATCGCCCAGACGATGGCGTGGACGAGCGGATTGGGCGCGGGCGCATCCGGATCCTCGACGATCAGCGCCAGGCAGGCCGTCGCGGCCGGCACAGGCCCCCACAGCAGCGGCGGCGACACGCCCTCGCCGTCGGCGGTGAAGCGCTCCGGTAGCCGGCCGCCATTGGGGAATGCCGGGCTGGAAAGATCGATCACCGCATCGCCCAGCACAAGCGCGGGATCGGCGATGACCAGCTTGGAATGGCCCGCGCGGACGTTGCGCATGAGCGCCCCGATCCAGCGGGGAAGATGTTCGAGCATGCCTGCCTCCTTGCCATCGTTGCGAAACAACCCGCGTCGTCCGGCTTTTATCCATGGCGGCGGACAGGCGGGCGAAGAGGCCTGACGGCCGCGCGCACCTTCTCTCGGGAGCCGCCATGAAGATCGCGACCTACAATGTGAATGGCGTGAACGGCCGGCTGCCGGTGCTATTGCGCTGGCTCGAGCGGGCGGCGCCCGACATCGTCTGCCTCCAGGAGCTCAAGGCGCCGCAGGAAAGGTTCCCCGAAGCGGCGATCGCCGCCGCCGGCTACGAGGCGATCTGGCACGGGCAGAAGAGCTGGAACGGCGTCGCGATATTGAGCCGCATCGGCCGCCCGGTCGAAACCCGGCGCGGCCTGCCGGGCGATCCGGACGACAGCCACAGCCGCTATATCGAGGCCGCGGTGAACGGCATGCTGATCGGCTGCCTGTATCTGCCCAACGGCAATCCCCGGCCAGGACCGAAATTCGATTACAAGCTGCGCTGGTTCGATCGGCTCATCGCCCATGCGGCCGAGCTGATCGGGACGGGCATGCCGGTGATCATCGCCGGCGACTTCAACGTGATGCCGACCGAACGGGACGTCTACAAGCCCGAGCGCTGGCTCGACGACGCGCTCTTCGCCCCGGAGGTGCGCGCCGCCTATTTCCGCCTGCTCAAGCAAGGCTGGACCGACGCGCTGCGCAGCCTCCATCCCGACGAGACGATCTATACTTTCTGGGACTATTTCCGGAACGCCTTCGCCCGCAACGCAGGGCTGCGCATCGATCATCTGCTGCTCAGCCCCTCCCTCGCCGGGCGGCTGCGCAGGGCGGAGGTCGATCTCGCGGTGCGCGGCTGGGAGAAGACCAGCGATCACGCGCCGGTCTGGATCGAGCTGGCCGACGCGTGATCCGATGCGCGATCAGTTGCGCTCCTTGGTCGCGGAAAAGCGGATGTCGCGATTGCGGTCGCTTACATAGCCCAGCTCCCAATTGTCGCGCGCCATGAACACGGGCGCGCCGTCGCGGTCGGTCGCCAGCGCGCCGCGGTGCAGCTCGGTGAACGCCTTGAGCGCCTCGGGCGTCTCGGCCGTAATCCAGCGCGCCGTTTCCCACGGCGAAGGCTCCAGCACGGCATCCACCTTATATTCCGCCTCGAGCCGGGAAATCAGCACCTCGAGCTGGAGCTGCCCGACCACGCCGACGATCCACTGGCTGCCGATCACGGGGTGGAAGACCTGGGTGATCCCCTCCTCGGCCAGATCGTCGAGCGCCTTGCGCAGCTGCTTGGTCTTGGTGGGATCCTTGAGCGCCACTCGGCGCAATATCTCCGGCGCGAAGTTGGGCAGGCCGGTGATCGTCACCGGCGGGCCGTCCGTCAGCGTATCGCCAACCCGCAGCGTGCCGTGGTTGGGGATGCCGATGATGTCGCCGGGGAAGGCCTCGTCCGCCACCTCGCGCTCGCGCGCGAAGAACAGGATCGGGCTGTGCACCGCGATCGCCTTGCCTGTGCCCATCTGGTTGAGCTTCATGCCGCGGCGGAACCTGCCCGAGCAGAGCCGCATGAACGCCACCCGGTCGCGGTGCATCGGGTTCATGTTCGCCTGCACCTTGAAGATGAAGCCGGTGACGGTCGCGTCGTCGGGCGAGACCGGCGCCGGGTCGGCCGGCTGCGGGCGCGGGCTCGGCGCGAAGCGGGCGAGCGCGTCGATCAGCTCGGCGACGCCGAAATCCTTGAGCGCGGAGCCGAAATAGACCGGCGTCAGATCGCCGTGGCGATAGGCCGCGGCATCGAACGGCGCATAGCCGGCCAGGGCGAGCTCCGTCTCCTCGCGCAGCAGCTCCAGCCCCGGCGCGGAGACCAGCGCGTCCAGCGCCGCATCGTCCAGCCCTGCGAGCTGGCGCACGTCGCCCTCATAGGCCCGTATATTGTCCCCCGCGGGACGCATCAGCCGATGATGCTCCAGATCGTAAAGCCCCTCGAACTTGCCGCCCATGCCGATCGGCCAGTTCATCGGGCTCACGTCCAACGCCAATTGGTCGGCGATCTCGTCGAGCAGGGCGAAGGGCTCGCGGCCTTCGCGATCCACCTTGTTGACGAAGGTGATGATCGGCACCGAGCGCATCCGGCACACCTCGAAGAGTTTGCGCGTCTGCGCCTCGATGCCGCGCGCGGCATCGATCACCATCACCGCCGAATCGACGGCTGTGAGCGTGCGATAGGTATCCTCGGAGAAATCCTCGTGACCCGGCGTGTCGAGCAGGTTGAAGGTGAGGCCGCCGCGCTCGAAGGTCATCACCGAGGAAGTGACGGAGATGCCGCGCTGCTGCTCGATCTTCATCCAGTCGGATCGTGCCCGCCGCGCCGCGCCGCGCGCCTTCACCTCGCCCGCGGCATGGATCGCGCCGCCGAACAGCAGCAGCTTCTCGGTAAGCGTGGTCTTGCCCGCGTCAGGGTGGGAGATGATCGCGAAGGTACGCCGGTCGGGCCGGTCGGTCGGTCTGCTGTCCATCGCCGGCCCGGTAGCGCCTTTCGCGCGCGAAGACGACTCCCCTGTGGCCGTGCGCGACTTCGCCGGTGGCGGGATCGCGCTTGGCGGTCCCTGGCAGGCGTGAGCGCCTCCGTCGGTCAGGCCGGCGTCTTCAGCGCGTCCGGCGCCAGCGCGCGCAGCATCCGGTCGATGCCGTCGCGCCAGTCGACCTTCGTCTCGCCGATCAGCGCATGCATCACCGTGGGATCGATCGCGAGGCCGCCGAACGCCGTCGGGCTGTCCTCGAACACCGGCGTGAGGCCGGTCCTCTCGCCGATATAGGCGCACCATTCCTCGATCGCGACCGCCTGTGAACCGCCGAAATTGGTCGTCACCGCGTCCGCCGCGGCGGCGCCGAGCAGATAGGGGATCTTCTCGACATAATCGTCGACATGGAGCGGATTGTAATAGTTGGGGCGCTCCGGATGGACGGTGATCGGCATGCCGGCCTGCATCGCCAGCAGGTGGTAATAGGGCCAGCCGCCATTGTCGCCATAAGGCACGCTCAGCCGCGCGATGATCGTCGGCACGCCGAACGCCTTGGCTGCGAAGCGCGCGACGCTCTCGGTCGCGATCTTGGCGATCGAATAGGTCGGCATCATCGCGCGATGATTGTCGCCGAGCGCGTCCGTCTCCTTGCGCGGACGATGGCCCTCATAGGCGTAGACGCCGGTGGTCGAGATGTGGAGGAAGGCCCGGACGCCGCGGTTCCGGGCGATCAGGTGGCCGACGCCTTCCGCATTTTCCTTGAGGTCGCGCGCGAAATCACCCGATTTGGCCACCGCCGCGTTCACGACGAAATCCACCTCCGGCAGTGCGGCGAGGCTGTCCGGATCGGAGAGGTCGATGCGCACCGGCGTCGCGCCGAGCGCGGCGATCGCGTCCCAATCCTCCTGCTTGCCGTAGCGCGCCGCGGCGAAGACCTGCGCCTTTCCCGCATAGGCGGCGACCACCGGCTTGGCGAACTGCCCCGTGGCGCCGGTGATCAGGATGCGCTTCCCTTCGATCTCGGCCCGCTTCATCATATCCGCTCCTCAATAGTCGTCCCCCGTCGGTTAGCCGATGGCGCGGCGGAGCGGCAAGCGGATGCGCGGCGGGGCGGAGGTCCGCCGTGCAGCATCGCGCGGATCATGGCCCGATTTGAGGGGAGAGCGCATCGATGGGGGCGCCGGCGAGGACGATCGCGGATCGGACTGGACCGACATGCGCTGATCGCCTACGCCTCCCTTCGAGCCCGCGCCGCGACCGGCCATGCCGGCTGTCCGGCAAGCGATCCCAACTTCTTCGCAAGACCACCACCGCCACGCTGTCCTCATTGCCATGAGCCGCTCTCTCCCCCAAGCCGCCGACCTGCCAAGCAGTGATAGGAGTGCGCTGTGATCGTTATCAGCCTGCCATGACCCGCACCGTCTCCTCTGCCCTGTCGTCCAGGCGTGCATCCTCTCGCGCCAAACCTTTGACGTCGAAAGGAAAGCGGACGCGCACCTTGATCCTCGATGCGGCCGAGCGGCAGTTCTCCGAGCGCGGGTTCGACGGGGTCTCGCTGCGGCAGATCATGGAAGGGGCCGGGGTCCAGATGGGGCAGGTCCAATATTATTTCCCGGCCAAGGAGGACGTGATCATATCCGTCATTGACCGCCGACTCGCCGAGGTGACGGATGCCTACCGCCAGGCCGTCGAGGATCTCGAGGCGCGCGCGCGGGCAGAGCCGGTCGGCCTTCGCGCGGTAATCGCGGCGGTTCTGCTGGTATCCCGCACTTGGCTGGCCTCCGACGATCCCAGCCGCCATCGCTACCTTAGGATGCTCGGCCTTGCGACGATGAGCTTCAACCAGCCTGACTATGTGCGCAGCCATGGGCAGGCTTTCCGGCCACTCAACGAACGCGTCATCGCCATGCTGCTGCGGCTGTTTCCGGACCAGGCGCCGGGCCGCGTGCGGTCGGCCTACCACCTGATCGAGGCCAACCTCCTGTCGGTCTACGTCAACATCGACGCCCTCTTCGCCCGCCGCGGCGAGGAACGAAGCGCAGCCGCCGTCCACCGTTATTATGACGAACTCGAGGGCTTTCTCCACGGCGGCTGCAAGGAACTGCTCGGCGAGGCCGGCAAGGCCCCCTAGCCATTTTGCCAGTGTCCCTCCCCCGATAATGGTGCGAATGCACCAAAACATAGAACTGGGATGAGTTCCGCACGGGCGGGCCATCGACCGACTCGGATCGAGGGAGGGGATTATGAGTGGGAATTGTGCTGGCGCGCGCGCCGTTTTCCTTGCGTTCACGTCGTTTGCCGCCCTGGCGGCGTCCCAGGCCAGCGCCCAGGACAATCCTGCGGCCCCGTCAGGCGACAGCGGTGGCATCGAGGAGATTGTGGTCACGGCGCAGAAGACCTCGGAAAGCCTTCAGCGGGTGCCGATCGCGGTGACCGCCGTGAGCGGCGCCTCACTTGAGCGTGCACAGGTCAAGGACATCCAGGGGCTCGCCAATTCGATTCCCAACGTCCAGATCAATTCCTTCTCCAACTCGCCGGACTCGGCGGTATTCACTATTCGCGGCGTCGGCGTGAACGATGCCGATCCCTATGTCGGGACGACGGTCTCGGTGGTGGTTGACGGCGTTCCCGTCGGCGTCAACACCGGCGCACTGCTGTCGCTCTTCGACATCGAACGGGTGGAGATCCTGCGAGGCCCGCAGGGTACCTTGTTCGGCGCCAATACCACGGGCGGCGTCGTCAACGTGGTGACCAAGCAACCCACCGGCAAGTTCGGAGGCGAAGCGCAGGTCGTCTATGGCAATTACAATCGGTTGGACATCAACGCGGCGCTCAACTTCCCGATCACGGAAGGATTGGCGGGCAAGATCAGTGTGCTGCACACCGGTTCGGATGGCTTCTTCCGCGCCTATTCCGATGGGCGCCGCCTCGGCAAGCGGGACGTGACGTCGCTGCGCGGCTATCTGAAATATACGGCGGGCGGCTACGACGCGACGCTGATCGGCGAGTTCGACCGCACCCGCAACGGATCCCAGACCGGTGTGATGATCGCCGGCCCGGGCGAACTGTTCTATAACCCGGTGGAGACCGGCTCCGGCTTCAATTTCCGTCGTGGCCAGAGCAATGACCAGCCCGACTACAACAACCGCAACACATACAGCGTCACCCTGACCCAGAATCTAAAGACCGGGATCGGCGATCTCGTTTCGATCAGCAGCTATCGCAAATATGACAACGACCTGTACAGCGACGACGACGCGCAGACTGCCGTGCTGCTGCAGACCCACCGCATATCCAATCAGCACCAGTTCTCGCAGGAATTGCGGCTGCACGCGGATGTGACGGACTCGATCAAGATGATCGTAGGCGGGTTCTATTTCGACCAGGAGTATGACCTGCGGCAAAGCACCAAGCTGGACGGCTTCCTGCGGGGGCTGGGCCAACCGCAGCATCAACACCAGAAGAACTGGTCGATTTCAGGATTCGCGCAGCTCTACGCCCAGTTGACTGACACGCTGCGCCTGCAAGGCGGCATCCGCTACTCGCACGAGAAGACGACGGCGCTTTCCTCCACCGCCAACAGCTTCACCACCACACCGGGCGGCTTCGCTTCGTTCGACGACCCGCTCATCCCCGGCAGCCTTATCGTGGCTACGGGATCGAAGGCCTGGAACAATGTGGGCTACAAGATCGGGCTGGACTGGCAGGCTACGAATACGGTGCTGGTTTACGGCTACTACGCGCGCGGCTTCAAGTCGGGCGGCTTCACCGGCCGCATCGCCGTGGCGCAGGACATCGGTCCCTTCGATCCGGAGCATCTCGATACCTTCGAGGCGGGCGTCAAGGCGGATCTGCTGGACCGGCACCTGCGCCTGAACCTTGCGGCGTTCTACAACGACTACAAAAACATGCAGGTCACCCAAAACCTGACCTACCTGGACGGCAAGAACTCCGCCGCGATCCGCAACGCGGGCGGCGCCAAGACCAAAGGCTTCGAACTGGAGGCGACTGTCCTTCCGGTGGAGGGCGTGACATTGAACGGCGCGGTCGCCTACCTCGATGCCTATTATACCAAGTACGACACCTTCGTGCTCGACACGGCGGGCAACACGGTACCGGTGAGCTACGCCGGCAACCGGCTGATGAACGCACCCAAGTGGAATGCCTCGGCCGGCATTACCGTGACGCGGCCACTGGCGGGAGGCGAAGTCACCGCGACGGGGCAGTACACCTACACCAGCAGCAAATACACGGCCTTCACTGATCTTCCGACCGAGCGCGTAGCGCCCGTGAACCTGGTCAACGCGACGCTGTCATGGTCCCCGCAGGGCGATCAGTGGTCGATCGGCATCTGGGGCCGCAATCTCTTCAACGAGAAATATTACGGCCAGAAGCTGACGCTGGTCGGCATCGGCACCCTCGCATCGGTCGGCAACCCGCGCGAATATGGGCTGGACTTCAAGGTGCGATGGTAAGGGCGCCGAGGCCGACCGCGCGCTTTCCTGTCGCGCGGAGCGGCCGGCGCACTTTCAAAATCTGGACGAATGAGGATGACGAACATGACTGCGATGCCGATGCACGTTCGCACTGCCCTCCAGGATCTGATGATCGCCTACTGCTACGCGGTCGACAAGCTGGACGACATCGACGCACTACTGGACCTCTTCACCGAAGACGCAGTGCTTGACTTCACCCGCATCGGGCTGCCGCTGATGAACGGGCGCGCGGATATCAGGCGCTTCTTCGATGGTGTCTTCGCCGACATGACCCATCACGCGCACTATATCTCCAACTTCCGTCCCGCCGGTTGGGACGGTACGACCGGCGCGATGACGGCATATGTCACCGGCCTCGGCCGCTCGAAGGACGGCAACACCGTGGACGTGAAAGTCCAATATACCTTCGAGGCGAGCGAGCAATCGGACGGCAGCTGGAAGTGCCACCGCTATTCGATGTTCGCGATGATGCCGCTGCCCGAATCGCTCGCCGAGATCCACGGCGAGCGCTGAGCACGACCATAGTCACACCCCCGATCTGCGAGAGGCGCCATGGCCACCACCGCTGAAACCCGCCCTTCCTATCCGACGCATCCCGATGCGCTGAGCCCCGCCGCGCGCGGCGATGCCATCACCGGCGATCGCTACTGGTCGAAGGACTTTGCCGAACGCGAATGGGAGCACATGTGGAAGAAGGTCTGGCACCTTGGCGGGCGCGTCTCGCAACTCGAGGAGCCGGGCGACTTCATCATGCATGAGTTCAAGCATGAATCGGTCATCATGGTGCGGCAGGACGACGGCTCGATTCGTGCCTTCTTCAACGTGTGCATGCATCGCGGCAATCGCCTCGTGAACGTGTCCGAAGGCGGCGTGAACGGCAGCTTTTCCTGCCCCTATCATGGCTGGAAATGGGGCATCGACGGCAAGCTGGATTGGGTGCAGGACCCGGAGGACTTCGCGCAGGGCAACCCCTGCGGCAAGCTCACGCTCAAGGAGCTGCGGTGCGAAACCTGGGGCGGGTTCGTGTTCTGGACCTTCGATCGGCAGGCGAAGCCGCTCCTCGAATATCTCGATCCCATTCCCACGCTGTTCGCCAACCGTGACCTCGAGAACTACACCCGCGTGGTGTGGCGCACGCTTCGCGTGAACACCAATTGGAAGTTCGCTTCGGACAACTTCAACGAGGCCTACCATATCCCCGTCGTCCATCCGCAGTTCCAGCCGATGATCGACGACCACTATTCGACGACGATCTTCGAGATGTATCCCAACGGGCACAACCGGATGATCGAGAAGCTGCAGCCGTCCAGCCGCTATCCTGACGCGCAGCAGGTCAAGCCGCTGTGGGCGCAGCTTCTGCGCGAGTGGAATCTCGATCCCGCCGACTTCGAGGGGCGTGCGCAGGAAGGCCGGATTGCTCTCCAGCAGGCCCGCCGCAAGCTGGGGCCGGAACGCGGATTCACCTATTTCGATGCGCTGACGGACGATGAACTGACCGACCAGATGCATCATACCTGCTTCCCGAACCTCACGCTGACCGCCACCGTCGAGGGGGTCCACGTCTTCCGCACCGAACCCGATGCCGACGATCCGAACTGGTCGACCTTCGACTATTGGTATCTCGTGCCGCAGGTGCGGGGGCAGAACGAGGTGGCGACGCTCTATGGCATGCGCCCCGTCGTCGAAGCCGAGCACGAATCCGGCGACTTCGGCGAATATCGCACGGTCATCGCCCAGGGCGACTTCCTCGAGCAGGATCTCTCGCTGGCGGTGACGCAGCAGAAAGGCCTGCGCTCGATGGCGTTCGAGGATTGCTACCTCGCCGGGCAGGAAACCCGCGTGCGGCGCTTCCACGAAGTGATCAACGATTATCTGGAGGGCCGGCGCTGAGCGCCGTCCTGATCGGGAGAGAACATATATGGGCCGAGTAGCGGGCAAGGTCGCCCTGATCACGGGCGGCGCCTCGGGACTGGGGCTGGAGGACGCGCATTTTCTGGCGCGCGAGGGCGCGAAGGTGGTGATCACCGACGTGCAGGACGAATCGGGCGAAAAGCTTGCCGCGCAGCTCCCCGAAGCCCTCTACCTCAACCACGACGTGCGCGACGAGCGGCGCTGGCAGGAGGTGGTCGAACAGACGATCGCCCGGTTCGGTCGCCTCGACATACTGGTCAACAATGCCGGGCTGGTGCGCTTCGCCACGGTGGAGGCCTTGTCCTACGCCGACTACAAGCTGCAGATCGAGGTGATGCTAGGGTCGGGACCCATAAACAGGATTCCCTTGGCGTCGGGAATGTGATTCAGCCTCCTGATTGATCGGGAGCGTGCGTTGTCGGGCGAGTTTTGGTTGAGCGACGGGCAGTGGGCGCGGCTACGGCCGTTGCTGCCGAACTGTCCGTCGTCAGAACATTCGGCACAACTCGCGGCGTAGATTAGCGGAGTGCGGGCCTCGTCTTGGGGTTGATGTTAAGCGGCGAGCTTGCGGTGTTGCAAGCGCCGATGCTCGATGGTCTGTCG
>Ga0180222_1001365_pt1 | contig 25729 bp, 26 predicted proteins | sample eDN5th37CKraftOP_FD_151336 | JGI IMG/M metagenome (GOLD analysis project Ga0180222, IMG submission 151336) | Enriched Organic Plus compost microbial communities from Emeryville, California, USA - eDNA 5th pass 37_C Kraft OP (version 2) (version 2) ...
ATGTCCGCGTCGCCGAAAAGCCCAACGCCAGAGCCGTGATCAACCAGCTGCCCAGCTGGTTCCACCACTACAACACCGTCCATCCGCATCGCGCACTTGGCTACCTCGCCCCGCGCGAATACATCGTCCAATCAACCAGTGAGGAACTGTCCGGAAATTAAGGGGCAACGACAGACTATGACAAATATGAAGGGAAAGGTCGCCGTGATCACCGGCGGCAACAGCGGCATCGGACTTGCGAGCGCCAGGCTCCTTGCCGAACACGGTGCCCAGGTGCTGATCACCGGGCGGCGCCAGGACGCGCTTGATGAGGCGGTCCGTTCCATCGGCCCTGCCGCAACCGCGATCAGCGGCGATGTCGCCGATCCGGCTCATCACGTCGAGGTCGCCGACATCGTCCGAGAACGTTTCGGGGGCGCTGACATCTACATGGCAAATGCGGGGGTCAACACGATCACGCCCTCGGCCGAGGTTTCTGAATCCGAATATGATGAACAGTTCGCCATCAACGCGCGCGGTACCTTTTTCGGCGTCCAGGCGATTGCTCCCGTAATTCAGGACGGCGGATCGATCATCCTCGTCGGCTCGCTGGCGAGCGAAAAGGTGCTCGACGGCCACGCCGTCTATGCCGGCAGCAAGGCTGCGATCGGTGCCTTTGCGCGGAGCTGGGCGCTCGAATTCAAGGCGCGGCGTATCCGCGTCAACATGCTGAGCCCCGGACCGACCGAGACCGAAATCCTCGGCAAGCTCGGCGTCGCACCCGAAGACCGCGAGGCCTTTGCCGAAATGATGGCAGGCGCCATTCCGCTCGGGCGCCTTGGCCAGCCGATCGAACTGGCTCGCGCTGCGCTGTTCCTCGCGTCCGACGCCAGCAGCTTCGTCACCGGCATCAACCTTCGCGTCGATGGCGGCATGGCGCTGCTTTGACCCCCATTGGAAAGACCTTGAAATGACCAATACCGATATCGACCCCGCCATCGCCGCGCTGATCCATGACGTCGTCCATGTGGGCAGCGCATATGACATCGAAGGCATGGAGAAGCTTTATACGCCCGACCAGATCTTCCTCGTTCTAGGGAGTGACGGTCATGTTACCCGGGTGCGACGGGACGATTCCATCGCCGAATTCCGCGCGCGCCGCGACGCCGGCGAAGAGCCACTCTCGACCGAGCATCGCGTGCTTCACGTCGAGAAACAGGGCGACCACGCGACGGCCATTCTCTACCGCCGGATGAGCCCCGAGGCTCCGCCGGCGATGTACGAGCTTCGTCTGCGCAAGGATTCCGGCACCTGGATGGTGGCCGGTGAAACGGTGACGCCCTGGCCGGGCGGCATCGAGGGCAACTTTCTGCCTCCACGTCGGAAAGCGGCCTGACCCAGGGCGCGCGCGGTTCCCCCCCCCTCCCCCCGTCCGCGCGCGCCCATTTTTCTCAAAGAGCAAAAGGAAACAGACCCGTGAAATATCTCGCTCTCTACCTCTCCCTCGGCGCTGCTCTGGGCGCCGGAATCGCGGCGCCGGCTGCCGCACAGACGTTCGAGGGACCTTATGTCGGCGCGCAGGCTGGCTGGAGTCAGAATAAGCTCGGACCGGTCGATACCGATCTCGGCACCGCCCGCATCCACGACAAGCGCGATTCCGCAACTGCAGGAATCTTCGTCGGCTATAATATCCAGCCAACCGCCGGCGTCGTGCTGTCGGCCGAAGGGGCAGTCAATTTCGGTTTCGACGACGGCCTTGCCGGCTCGCAAAAGGATGCATCCGCCGCAATCAATCCCGAATATGGTTTCGATCTTGGGCTTCGCGCGGGCTATCTCGTCACCGACAAGACGCTCGTCTACGCGCGCGGCGGTTATGAAAATATCAGGACAGCAGTGCGCATTCTCGATCTTGAGGGGCCGCGCCGCGGTAAGGATAATCTTGATGGCTGGTCGGTCGGCGGAGGCGTCGAACGTGCCGTAACCGACCGGATCTCCGCGCGCGTTGAATATCGATACAGCGACCTTGGCGGGGGCGGCACCAAATGGGATCGGCATCAGGTCCTGGCAGGCATCGCCTGGCATTTTTGACGCGAGGCCCGGCCGGCATCCCGCATGAAAAGGCGCAAGCCATTGACAGGGCAGGAAAGGATTTTCTTGCCCTGTCAAACGCGGACAAATATACTCCTCGTTATGGCACATCTCACCGCCAGCGTGGAATATGGCCTTCATTGCCTGCTCGGCCTGATCGATGCTGGCGAGGCACCACGTAGCGCACGCGACCTCGCGACGTTTCAAGGGGTGTCGCCGACCTTCGCGGCGAAGATTTTCGCAAAGCTCGAAAAGGCGGGGATCGTGGCCGCGGCGGAAGGCGTGCGAGGGGGCTATCGTCTCGCGCGGTCTCCCGAGACGATCAGCGTACTCGAAATCATTGATGCGATCGAGGGACGCAAGCCGCTTTTCGAATGCCAGGAAATACGGACCCGGTGCCCGCTTTTCCATGGCGCTGCTCCCGAGTGGGCAACCCGCGGCGTCTGCTCGATCCACGCGGTCATGCTCAAAGCGGAAAAGGCGATGCGCGATGCGCTGGCCAGCGAGACCTTGGCCAATATTGGCGGACGGCTGGCACGCAAGGCGCCGAGCGAATTCGGCGCCGACACCCGCGACTGGTTTGAACGGCGGATCGCCGCGCGTCGAGCCGGACCATCGCAGGTCCAAGCGAGGGATTTTCCATGATGACTGATCACCTCCCCGAGACGAAAGAAGCTCCACTCGTATTCGTTGTCGATGACGACGAGGATGTTCGCACCGCGATCAGCGAGCTCATGTTATCGGTCGGTATCGAAGCCGAATGCTGCGCTTCGACGCGCGACCTCGTCGATTCGCCTCTGCTTGATCGCGCCGGCTGCCTCGTCCTCGACGTCCGCATGCCGGGATCGAGCGGGCTCGATCTTCAGCAGTATCTTGCGTCGGCCGGCATTTCGAAGCCCATCGTCTTTCTGACAGGGCACGGCGATATCCCCATGTCAGTCCAGGCCATGAAGGCAGGAGCCATCGATTTTCTGACCAAACCCGTTCGAGATCAGACATTGCTGGACGCCGTCACAGCGGGGATCGAACGCGACATTGCGAACCGGGCGAGCGCGCGGATCGTTCAGGAACAGGTTGAGCGCTACACGACGCTGACGCCGCGCGAGGCGCAGGTCATGCGCGAGGTTGCGCTCGGCCGACTGAACAAACAGATCGCCTACGATCTTGGGATTACAGAAATTACCGTGAAGCTGCATCGCAGCAATGTCATGCGCAAGATGCAGGCCGCGTCGGTCGGCGAATTGATCCGTGCCTGGGAAAAATTGCCCGTCGAGGTGCGGGAACCTGCTCCCGCCTAGACTTTGGTATGGTTATAATGGCCAGCAAGCTGCGCGACATTGCCTCTATCGGCCTCGAAGGCCACGCAATAGAGGATGTCGCAGCTTGCCCCATATGACGACCATCGCGATCGTGGACGATGATGAGGCTGTCCGAGAAGCCCTCGGCGATCTGCTGATGGTCTCCGGACTCGCCTGCCAATGCTTTGAAAGCGCGCCTGCCTTCCTGACGGCACTCCGGTCCCACCGCTTCGATTGTCTCGTGACCGATATCCGGATGCCTGAGATGACAGGGATCGAGCTCATCGAGAAACTTCATGAGGAACTCGCCGAACTCCCCGTGGTGGTCCTCTCTTCGGTTCTCGACGACGCCACGCGGGCGAAAGCGCTGGCACTCGGTGCCAGCGCCTGGCTTGGGAAGCCCGTGACCGACGAACATCTGCTCGATGCGATCGCGACAGCGATGGAAAATTCGGATCCAGGCGCGGCGCGATGAGCTCCACACTATGCGATTCGCTCAGGCAGGACGCTGGAATCGCCGACTTTGCTTCTGAAAGCATCGTCATAATCGATCTGGCAGGATCGATACGCTATTGGAACCCTGTGGCCGAACGCCTCTTCGGTTGGCCCGGACTAGCCGTCGGGGGCGCCCCTGTCGCTGATCTCTCCCCGGCGCCCGAGGACGAGGCTCGTGCCTGGTCACAATTGCTGCAGGAAGGGGTGTGGGAGGGGCAGATCCGCCGCCTTACGCGCGATGGCGAGGTACGCATCGTTGAGGCGCGCCGGCGCCTGCGACACGACGAAGCGGGGATCCCGCGCGACGTGGTCGAATATGCGCGCTTGGCACAAGACGCGAATGTCGAGGATCTCCCAGAGAGATCCGCGGCCGACGCGGCGATGGCCGCCAGTTGGGAAATCGACCTTACACCCGCGACCGACATCCTTGACCGGATCCGCTCGCGATCGCAGACCAGCGGGGGAGACGATCGCGGCGATCTTGGCCGCCGGCTTCTCGAGGCGGCGCGGATCGTCGACGTCAATGAGCGAACCGCACGCCTCGTTGGCGGAAATCGCGGTCGCGAGCTGATGATAGACCAGTCGGTTGCGTCATTCTGGCCCGTTGCCAGCCGTGCAATTCTTGCAGAGCTCATCCTGGAGGCAATCCGAGACAGCGAGGGCAAACGCTTCCATCGCCGGCTGGCCTCGGACGGCATCCTGCGCGAACCGCTCGTTACCATATGGCGGGCGGGGGCCGACCGGCCAGGACATTTGTTCATCACGGTGAATGGAGCGGCCGACGACGATCGCTCCTACCTGTTTCTTCGCGCGAGCGAGGCACGCTATCGCAAGCTCGTCCACTATATGCCGGTGGCGCTTTGGCAGGTCGACGCCAGCCATATGGGAAAGATATACGCCGACCTGCGCTCGCGCGGCGTTGCAGACTTTGGGAAATATCTGGACGATCACCCCGAACTGGTCGACATCGCCGCATCCAGCGTTCCGGTTACCGACGTCAATCGCAGTGCAATCGAACTCATGGGGGGAAAGGACGCGCAGGACCTCATCGGTCCCGTCGGCTATCTGTTCACCGAAAGCAGGGAATCCCTGCGCCGCGTGATGATAGGCCGGTTCAGCGGCGACAGAAATTACAGCGAGCTCATGAAGCTTCGAACGCTCGACGGTCGCGTTCTCGATGTGCGCTTCTCGGTTACCTACCCTGAACCGCTCGTTGAACTCGACACCACGATTTTCAGTCTCGAAGATATGACCGAACGGCTGCAGATGGAGACGCAGCTTCGGCAAATCCAGGCCGATTTCAGCCACGCCGCACGCATCGCGACGCTCGGCGAACTGACGAGTTCGATCGCGCACGAGGTCAATCAGCCCCTCGCGGCGATCATGACCAATGCGGAGACGAGCCTACGCTGGCTTGCGCGCGCCGAACCCGATATCGGCAAAGTTCGGCAGCTTACAGCGCGTATCGCCGCGAGCGCACGTCGTGCGGACAATATCGTCCAGCGCATCCGCAGCATGGCTATCAAGCAATCGCCGGACCCGGTGGCACTCGAACTCAACGACGTGGTTCGCGAAAGCCTGCTATTCGTCCATAACGAGATCGAGCGACGCGGCATCCGCGTGACAACGACCTATTCCCGGGACCTTCCGACCGTGGTCGGTGACCGCATCCAGCTTCAGCAAGTCATCGTCAATCTGATCATCAATGCGGTCCACGCCGTCGAAGGGCGGGATGAAACCGAGCGCGAAATTCTGGTGGCGACCGGGGTTGAAGGTCGCAGCGCGACCTTCACCCTGAAGGACAATGGTCCAGGAATCGCGCCCGAGCACCTCGGTCGCATCTTCGACGGCTTCTTCACGACGAAACCGCAGGGGATGGGCATCGGCCTTGCCATTTGCCAGTCGATCGTCACCGCGCATGGCGGCGTGGTGTCCGCGTCCAATCGAACGGGAGGGGGCGCGCAGTTCCGGGTCGCACTACCGCGCGCGCGGTCATTGACGTGATCGGGCTCCTTGGGCTTCTCTCCGGTCTCGGTATCGGCGTCGCAACCGGACTCCTTGTCGAGCGGAGGCGCAGCGGGTCTGCCGGCGCGGCGGATCCAGTCCACCCCGATGACCGCATAGCGATCGCACAGGCCGAAGCGCGCGCCTTCTGCAGCGGCGTTCCGCAGGTCGTCAGTTATCGGCGGCGCGACCGGAAGAGCGGAGAGTGGCGCTGGCACGAACATCGCGCCGCGTCTGCTTACCCGGTTACCGTCGCCGTTCCGCCCCTGGTCCACGCACCGGGCGATGCCTGGACAGTTGCGGCGTCGCTTGGCGAAACCACAGATGCCGTGCGCGCCGCGAAGATCATCGAGGATATCTACGGCTCCGCCTTTGCTTTCGATGCCAAAGGGCATTTCACCTACGCCACCCCAACGGCGCAGGCATCGCTCTCTATGACACTCGACGATTTCAACGCACCGCTAAGCGATGAACCCTTCCTCGAGGGCGGCGACCTCGGCTGGAAGAATGGGGTACACCCAGACGATTATGAGGCGGCGGCGGCCGAACTCAGGCGGTGCATGCGCGCCGGCGAGCCATTCAACTATGAATATCGCGTCTTGCGCGCGAGCGGCGACTGCGTGTGGCATCGCTTCGCAATACGCCCGGCGCGGGCCGCCGACGGCCGCATCACAGGTTGGTTTGGCACGGGCTTCGATATCGACCTGTTCCGCAAAACCGACGACGCTCTGCGCGAAAGCGAGCGCTCGCTTCGCGAGCTGGTCGAGACCGCACCCGCGCTCATCTGGTGCATGACGGCTGAGGGCGAGCCGATTTATTTCAGTCGCCGCCTTCGCGAGTTTTTCGGCTTCGATGTCGACGGGAAGGACGAGCCCGGCGTATCGCGACTGCATAGCATCCTCGACGCGGTGATTCACCCCGACGACCGCGACCGGGTGAACGAGCGCTTCGCGTTTTCGCTGCGAACGGGCGATGCCTACGCTCTCACCCATCGCCAGCGCCGTTTCGACGGCGTCTATCGCTGGGTCGAAACCCGCATCGCCGCCATGCGAGGCGAAGATGGCACGATTTTGCAATGGAACGGCGTGTGCCTCGATATCGAGGAACAGATGCGCGCGCAGGACGAACTGCGCCAGGCGCAAGACAAGCTCGCGAAAGCAAGCGAGGCGGCAAGCCTTGCCGAGCTCTCGGCATCCATTGCGCATGAGGTCAACCAACCGCTCGCGGCCATCATGACCAACGCGCAGGCCTGCCGGCGCTGGCTGGAGGCGGACCCGCCGAACTTGGAGCGCGCGCGGATGATCATCGAGCGCGTGGACCGAAACGCTCAATCGGCCGCCGAAATCGTCAGCCACATCCGCGCGTTGTTCAACCGAACCACTGGCCCGCGAACGCGGGCTCCGCTCGGTCCGCTCATCGACGAAGTCCGCGAGCTCCTCGCCGAGCAACTTGCCCGTGACCGGGTCAGGCTCGAAGTCCGGCTCGCACCAGACCTTCCACCCATCCCGGTCGACCCGGTGCAGATCCAGCAGGTCTTGGTGAACATCCTGCGTAACGCAGTCGAAGCGATGACCGGGGTGCCCCCGGATGGACGAAGGCTTTGCTTGGAAGCCATGCTCGCGGACGATGAGCTGCGCATCGAGATCAGCGACACGGGACCGGGCCTGCCGGACCCTGATCGCGCCTTCGAGGCGTTCTTTTCCACCAAGGTACAAGGGATGGGAATGGGGCTCGCGATCTGTCGCTCGATCATCGAGGCCCATGGCGGGTCCCTCCATGCCGAAAATCGCGTGCCGTCGGGCGCGTGCTTCACTTTCACGCTGCCTTTGGAGGAGCAGCCGTCACGAGATCAGCCTCCTGCAAGCGGCACTTTCCTATAACCCCTTGCGCTTGGGGCACCGCCAGCCCGGCCAAGGCGAATGAGAGAGGCTGTTGCCATGCAGCCCTTGTTTTTCATTGAGGTTCGGATCGTTGCCGCTTTCGTTGATACCTTCTCGAGCTACGGCGCCTTTATCGTGGTTCGCCCGTGCCTCGCTATCAGCGCGCGGACCCCGGTCATGTGATCGAGCCGCGCCAACCCGGTCGCGAAGGCGCTGGGCGAGTCCCGGACGGCGCAGGGCATCCCGTCACCCAGGTTCCGGAACGCAGGTCCGACCCATGGACACTTCAGGCTGAACGGCGGGCCGCTCAGCGGCCCGCCGTAAAGCTTTCAGCAGATCCATGGTACGTCGGAGGCACCTCACCCCTCGCCAGCCCGATATCAAAAATCGACGGTACGAGCCTCGAAGGCACTCTGAAAGGCCGCATCGCGTTCCGCGGCAGGGGGATAGATCCAGAGCGTATTGATTTCTGTCTTGACCTTCTTCGCCTCGACGCCGGTGAGTTCGACCGCGCGCGGCGACCAGCCGCGGGTGAAGATCGCGGCGTCGGGACCGAGATCGAGGCACACGACGTAGGATGGCTGATCATAGGGCAGCACAGCCTCGCCGAGCAAATCGGCCGCGGCGTTATGGCCGGCGAAAGACCCGAGGCGGCGCGCGTGCTGGCATGACATCAACGAGAAATTGCCCTTGTCGTCGGTTGCCGCCTTGGCGGTGTCGCCGGTAGCGAAGACATGTGGCGCACCCGGCACGCGAAGGTCGGGGAGGACAAGGATGCGGCCAAGATGATCGCGCTCTCCAGGCAATTGCGCGGTCAAGGGGGATGCGCGCATCCCCGCCGACCAGATCACCGTTTCCGTTTCAATTCGCTCGCCATTGTCGAGGATGACGCCGCCTTCGTCGAGCGCAGCGACACAGGTTCCAACGATCGTTTCGATACCGAGTTCGTTCAGTCGCGCCTCGATATAGGGGCGCGGCTCATCGCCCATGTCGCGGCCGACGCAGGGCGCATGTTCGACGATGATGACGCGCACCGGTACATCCTGCCCGAGAATCTCGCGCAGTCGCCCCGGCATCTCGGTCGCTACTTCGATACCGGTAAAGCCACCGCCACCGACCACAACGGTGTTACGTGCAGGAGAGTCGGGCCTTGTAGCGAGATTGCCAAGATGCCGATCGAGCGCAATCGCACCGTCACGATCCGTAACGCTGTGCCCAAAGTCCGAAAGCCCGGGGATCGGAGGCTGATAGCCCTGACTTCCGGACGCAACGACCAGCCTGTCGTAAGACAGCGTATCGGTCTGACCGTCCGAGTTCGTTACGCCGATCCTCCCGTTGTCCGCATCGATCGTTTCGACCCGCCCGGCACAAAAATCAATGTCGGTCGCGGCGAAAAGCTCGCCCAGGGGGGCCGCCATCGACGCGGGATCACGCTCGTAAAGCCGTGGCCGGATGACCAGAGCAGACTGAGGAGCGACGACCGTGATTTTCAGATCCGCGGGAGAAACCCCTTTCTCATCGCGCAGACGGGCAGCCGAGAGCGCGGCCAGCAATCCGGCAAAGCCTGCTCCTATAATGATGATTTCCTTTGCCATTCGGTGTCTCCCGTGCGTGAGCTTCGATGGATATAGATCTCCGCGATACGGCATTGCCGGGCGTGGAGGATGAGACCGACCATCGCGAACGGGGCGCTACTCGCCAATCGTGCTGGCTAGATAGTCGATCCAGACGGAAGGTGCGGCCAATCTATACCTTGGAACAGGCCATGCCTCGCGGGTCTGGTTCCGAAAGGACCTGCCCTCGCGGGGCGAAGGCCTCCAAACCCGCCACAGCAGCGCGAACAGGCTGGCGGCGATCAAATCGCGTTCGATCGGCGACAGGCGCATCGAGAGCGCCAACAATGTGACCAGAATTTCCAATGCAAGCGATAGCGCCTTCAAGAGCGATCGGCTTCTCGAGGTTCCTCTTTTTTCGGTCACAAGGCATGTCGCTTGCCGCAGGAGCACATGGGTGAGGATGGTGACAACCAGGGCACGCGGCATGATGGTGGGCGCTGCCCATGCGCAGCACCAATGAGCGAGCACCACCGGTGCGAAATCGATCTCATGGCTCCATGATCGCGGCCTATGTGCCGGGCCGCTCAGCTGGCGGGCGCGCGCTCGGATTGTCCATGAGGTTCGCATGATCTTGTCCCGGTTATCCGATGACAAGATGCGCCTCTTTGGACCCTCTCGGCTATTGGTCCGTGGGCGTAGCGCGACTATACGAAAACATGGGAGCGATACGCTCGCCTCGATTGCGCCAGGCACCAGCGCAGACATGTGCCCGGCACTGGGCTTTCTTTGGTAACCGACCATATGGGCGAACGATCCGTTGCACAGCGCCGTGCCGCGCGGTCGCCGCCGCGCGCCAGACAACAGACGATTTTGGAGTTCGCCGAACGCCCCGCCACGAGCGTCCCGCCTCGAGGCCTCTTAGAAGTCCGCCATCCCGTCGGCATCGACGATGGCGCGCGCGAAGGCCCTTGGCGCTTCCTGCGGCAAATTGTGCCCGATCCCGCCCGCGATCGTCCGGTGCTCATATGCGCCGATAAATTTGGTGCGATAATCCTCCGGCTGCGGATGCGGCGCACCATTCTCATCGCCCTCGAGCGTGATTGTCGGCACCTTGATCGCCGGAAAGGTCGCGAGCTTCGCCTCGATCGCGTCATAGCGGGCCTCGCCCTCGGCGAGCCCGAGCCGCCAGCGATAATTGTGGATGCTGATCGCGACATGATCAACATTATCGAGTGCTGCCGCTGACCGCGAGAACACAGCTTCGTCGAATACCCAAGCTGGCGACGCCGTTTTCCAGATCAATCGTGCAAATTCGTGCGTGTTGGCAGCGTAGCCCTGATATCCGCGTTCGGTCGCGAAATAATATTGATACCACCAGCGCCGCTCGGCGTCGGGCGAAAGCGGCTTGGCTGCTGCGGCCTGGCTGCCAATCAAATAGCCGCTGACCGACACGAGCGCCCGGACGCGATCGGGATGAAGAACGGCCAGAATGCAGGCTGTCCGGGCGCCCCAGTCGCACCCTCCGACGATAGCCCGCTTGATGCCGAGCGCATCGAGAAACTCCAGTGCATCCATGGCAAGGGCAGCCTGCTGGCCGTTTCGGAGCGATGCGTCCGACAGGAAGCGCGTCGCGCCATAGCCGCGCAGATAGGGCACGAAAACGCGATAGCCCTGCCCTCCAAGATCAAGCGCCGCATCAGCATAGGTGTGGATATCGTACGGCCAGCCGTGGATGAGGAGCACCGGCAGGCCCCCGGCAGGCCCGACCTCGGCGTAAGCGATATCAAGCAGGCTGGTGCGGACATGCTTCAGCGGTCCAAAGCCCGCGGGCGGCGCCGCGGCCGCTCGTCCCGGTGCGGCGAGCATCATCGTGGCTGCCGACCCGGCGAGTGCCTGTTTCATGAAGTCGCGTCGATCGGCGTTCCGAAATCGGGGCATTGCATGGTCTCCAGGGCCTATTTAAGCGAATGAAGAGCTCGCGAGGGCGCGGGCGGCTCTCCATGCCGGCATGGGCGGCGGTGCCGCGTGGACAGACCTTGCTATTTCAAGGGGCCGCGTTCCTTCAATAATGCTTTAGCATAGGTGCATCGCTCGCTCAGCGAGGCGAGCGGTAGGCGAACGGTCAATTTCGGCCTGAGGCGCGAGCAATTGGCGAAGGTTCGCTGGCCAAATATTCTCGTCATTCTAGCTTTCGCCCGCAGCGCCGCCCCGGGGATTCAACAGAGCCTTCAGCGCACTCACCACCAATGCTGCATGAGGCGATGCTTCCGCACCGATCTCGTCGATAGAACAGAATAGCCGGCGGGGGTCGAGACCAAGGCAGAGCGCGATAAGCAACCGTGCAGCGCCTCGCGGATCGCCGCGGCGAAGCGCCCCTTCTTGCATATGTACGTCAAAGAAAGCCACGAGACGCGCTTCGACAACGCCAACGAGCCGCTCGTAAAGAAGGTCACCGACGGCAATCCGATCGGCTTCGGCCGCGACTTGTCTCTGGAGCCTCAGCGCCGCCGGCGATGAGACAACCGCGAGGAACCCATCGACAAATGCCGACAGAATTTCGAACACCTCTCCTGCGCGGTCGAGCAGGCCCAGCGTGTCGGCATGAAAGTCACGGCTGTCGGCATCGACAAACGCTGCAAACAGCGACTCCTTCGAGTTGAAATGGCTCCACAGATCCGATTTCGATCCGCCGACATCCGCGGCAATTGCCGACATTGTCGTCGCGCCATAGCCGTGCGCCAGAAAGTGCCGCCGCGCGACGTCGAGGATGCGCCGCCGCTGCATCTCGCGGCGATCGACCATCGGGTCTGCAGCGTGCTTCATTGCCCCGAGGCCTCGTTCTCAGCCGCTTCCCATCCGCCGCCGAGCGCTTTGTAGAGCGCCGCAAGTTGCAGAAGCCGTGCTGCCTTTGCCTGAATATGGGCGCGGTCGGCAGCGCTATAGGCGATCTGTGCCTGGAGCAGTGCGGTCAGATCCTCTTCGCCCGAGGTGTAACGGCGACGCGCGAGCTCGACCGCCTCGGCCGCGACCGTTCGCGCGCCGGCCCTTTCGGCTGCCACAAAGCCGGCTGCTGCGAAGCGATTGATGCTCGTCTCGCTGTCGGCGAGCGCGGCAAGGACCGCCCGTTCGTAGCGCGCGCGTGCAGCATCGGCACGCGCATCGGCGGCGCGGATTTGCGCGCGGATACGCCCACCCGAAAAGATGGGCCAGCGTAGCGACGGTCCCACCTGCAAGCGCAGGCTCCTATCCGATGGAAGGTCGCCAGGCCGGCGGGCCTGCAGCCCGATTCCGCCGATCAGCGAGAGGTGCGGGAAGAGTTCCGCGGTCGCGACACCGACGTCGGCCGTCGAAGCGGCGAGGTCGCGCTCGGCGAGACGGATGTCGGGGCGGCGGCGGAGCAGCTCGGAGCGAAGCCCCGCCGCGACTTTAAAGTCGGCCGCGGGCATCGGCGCGGCTTGCCGCAGCCGCATATCGAGCGCCTCCGGCGGCTGCCCGACGAGAAGCGCGAGCCGAAAGACCGCCGCCGCCGCGTCGCTTTCATAGGCGGGGATTGTCGCCGCCGTCGAGCGCGCCTGGGCTTCGGCGCGCAGGAAATCGAGGCGCGACGCCGCGCCGGCGCGCAGTCGGTCGCCGGCAAGCCGCGCGACGCCGGCCTGGGCTTCGGCATCGGCGATGGCGTTGCTCCGCAGCTCTTGCGCACTGCGCAAATCGATATAGGCGCGCACGACTTCAGCGATCACCTGGAGGATCACCCCGCGCCGGGCCTCCTCCGCCGCCTGGGCGCGGGCCTCGCCACTCTCGATTGCACGGCGCGTGCCACCCCAGAGATCGATCTCCCAGGAGGCATCGAAGCCGATGTCATAGATGGCGAGGCTGCGGCCTAGTCCCGGAACCTTGCCGACAGGCAGCTGGCCATTCTCGCTCAGCCGGTTCTGCGTCGCGATCGCCGACACCCCGGCATGCGGCAGTTCGCGCCCATATATTGCATCGCGGTTGGCGCGCGCCTCTCGCAGGCGCGCGCCAGCTTCCTCGATATCCTTGTTGCCCGCAATCGCGGCGTCGACCAGTTCGGCAAGCTGGGGATCATCGAAACGTTGCCACCAGATCCCATCGACGGCCTCGCTGCTGACGGGGCTCACCCAGGCCCCCTGCACTTGCGGTTCGGGCGGGCGATAATCGGGGCCGACGGTTGTGCAGCCGGCGAGCGCGGCGGCAAGCAGTGCGGTCGGTGCGGTTCGCGTTCGGATTGAAGGGGTCATGGTGCGGTCTCGGCTTGAGCGGATTTCCTCATCGTCTTGGCGAGAAGAAGCTTGATTGCGACGATGCACGGCGCGCCGACAATGAAGAGCAGCGCGACGAGATTGAAGGCGCTGTCGAAGGCGATCACGGCGGACTGCCCACCGACGGCGCGGCCGACCATCGCAGTCGCGCTTCTAGCCGCCGCGCCCGCCTCGACGCCGCGTGCGACGAGCAGGTTGGTCGTCACGCTCATGCGTTCAGCGAGCGCGGGCGAGCCGGACATAATTGCAGCGCCCAGCATTGTCTGGTTGTGGACGAGACCATGATCGATCGAGGTCTGGAGCGCTGCGACCCCGATCAGCCCGCCGAGCTGGCGTCCGATGTTGAAGATGCCAAGGCCATATGCGACGCTCTGCGCAGGCAATTTGCTGAACGCGATCAGCGTGATCGAAAGGAAGAGAAAGCCGAGCCCTAAGCCGCGGAGCAGGATCGCAGGCATCATGTCGGCGACGCCGCTCTGCCCGGTCGAACCAGAGAGCATCCACATCGCGGTCATGATCGAGAGGATACCGAGCGGGACGGTCGCGAACGGGGACAGGCCGCGCACCTCCATCAGCCACGCCGACAACAGCAGCGTCGCGAGGAAACAGGCACCGCTCGGCAGCAGCAATGCCCCCGCCCCGGTCGGCGTGAAGCCTAGCACCGAGAGTGCGAAAGCGGGGATGACAAAGGCGCTACCGAACAGCGCCGCGCCCGCGACGAAGCTCACGAAAAAGGCGAAGGCGAAGTCTTCCGTGCGAAATACCGACAGGTCGAACAATGCTGAGGCGCCCGCACGAAGCTCCCGCGCTGCGAGGAAGATCAGACCAGCAATCGCGATCGCGCTCAACCAGGCAATACGCGGTGCCTCGAGCCAATCCCAGCGGCTACCCTGCGTCAGCACATAGGTCGCAGCGAGCAGCACCATGCTGAGGGCGAGTAGCCCCACAAGGTCAAGGCAACGCGGCGGCGCGGGGCGGTTCGATGTGTCGCCGGCGAGCACCAGCAATCCCGCCGCGCCGAGCGACAGCGGCACGACCGCGGCGAAAATCCAGCTCCAGTCCCGCTGGTCGATCAGCCACCCCTCGAGCAAGGGCGCAGCGGTCGCGGGCGCGACGACCGAGCCGATCGCGAACAGCGCCTGCAAAAAGGGCTGGCGCGCCGCGGGCCATGTCCAGAAGAGGATTGCCTGTCCCGCGATGAGCAAGGTCGCGCCCGACAGCCCTTGCACCGCGCGCAGAAGGACGAGAGGATCGAGGCCGGTGACGACGGCAGCGAGCGCAGAGGCCGCGCCCATGATGAGCGTCGCTCCAACCAGCACGCTGCGCGGATCGACACGCGTCAGCAGCCAGGGCGCGAAGGCGAACCCAATCAGCTTGAACGCGGTATAGCCAACGTCGAGACCGGCGAACTCGTCGGGAGTCGCCGCCGTATCCCCGATGATGTCGGCGCGTCCAAGTGCCAGGATCGTGCTTGCGAGGGCCTCGGACAGGCAGGCGAGCAATATGCCAGTGACCAGCAGCCAGCCCGGCGTCGGCGCTCCAGCGCGCAGCGCCTGCGGGGCGGCCGCCGTTGTCATGCCCGCCGGCCGCGCAGGACCTCGACCCGCGCCGAAAGCCCGGGCACGAGCCGGCCCAGGAGCGGGTTGGTCCGAAGGCGTATCTTGACCGGGACGCGTTGCACGACGCGCACGAAATTGCCGGTCGCATTGTCGGCGGGGATCAGCGCGAATGCCGATCCGCTGCCGGGCGCGAGGCTGTCGACAAAGCCCTCGATCGCGACGTCTGGATAACCGTCGACGCGGATTCGCACCGCCTGGCCCGGACGGATATATTCGAGCTGTGTCTCCTTGAAATTGGCGACAACATAAAGATCGGCGACCGGTACGATGTCGAGCAGCGCCGCCCCCGGTGAGACGAGGCGTCCGATACGCACCTGGCGATTGCCGACAACACCGGCGATCGGCGCGCGCACCACCGTATTGTCGAGGTCGATCTGCGCAAGATCGCGCGCAGCTTCCGCCTGCGCGAGCGCAGCGAGCGCCGCTGCATGTTGCGCACCGAGCAGATCGACCCGCTGGCGCTGCGCATCGAGCGCGGCCTCCGAGGCGGCAACCCCTGCTGCGGCACGCGCCTGCCCTGAGCTGCTTTCGTCGACCTGCGCCTGGCTGACCGCGCCGCCATCGACCAGCGCCAAGCGCCGGTCGCTGGTCTTGCGCGCGAGCGCGAGGTCCGACGACGCAGCGCGGCGCTGTGCAGCAGCCTGCCGCACCAGGATATGCTGGAGCGCGATATCTTCGCGGCTGCTCGCGACGCGCGCGCGCGCCGCCTGCACATTGGCCTGGGCTTGCGCGAGCTTTGCCCGATAGTCCCGGTCGTCGATGCGGAACAAGACGTCACCCGCCCGCACCGCTTGATTGTCCTTGACCTCGACAGCGACGACATAGCCGCCGACCTTGGCCGCAAGCGAGGTGACGTCACCGCGGACATAGGCATTGTCCGTCTCCGCCGCCTCGTCGCCGGCTGCCAACAAGCCGAGCAGAAGTGCGAGGAGAAGCGCCGCCGCGATGAGCAGCAGCCCGGCTTTTTTGCGCCTGGTCAGTCCCGCCATGATCGCCTCCGGTAATGGACGTTACCGTTGACCTATACGGTAACGATCATTACCGGTCAATCTATCCAGAAGTAGAGGAGAGTATCGACTGTGAGTGGGGGCACGTCCGAAAATCGAGGCAAGGTGGGGCGTGAGGCGCTCCTCGAAGCGGCCGCGGCGATCTTTTTCGAGCAGGGCTATGCCGCGACACGCATTGACGACATCATCGAGCGCGCAGGCGGTTCGAAACGCAATATCTATGACCAGTTCGGCAACAAGGAGGGGCTGCTCACCGCGATCGTGTCCGATCATGCCGGGCGCGCGCTCGCGGCGCTCTCGCTGGACGATCCGGGGCCCGGCGGGCTCCAGTCGATGCTCCTCGCCTTCGGCCGCCAGCTCATCGACATCTCGCTGTCCCCCGCACTCCTCGGCATCTACCGCATCGTAACGACCGAATATGCGCGCTTTCCGGATCTGGTGCGCCGCTTCTACGATCTAGGCCCGGGTCTCGCGAGCACGACACTCGCAAAGGTGCTTGCCGCAGCCGAGCAGCGCGGCGAGATCGGCCCATGCGACGCGCCGGCCGCCGCCGACCATTTCGTCGGCATGATCCGCGGCAACCTCCATCTCCAGGTGCTGCTGGGATTGCGCCCCGTACCGACCGAAGCCGAACGGACCGCGCTTGTCTCTTCCGCCGTCAACATCTTCCTGGCCGGGCTCGGCCACCGGGGCTAATCGGGAAATTCGTGCAGTCGTCGGATCAGCGTCCTCAGCTCAGTTCCGGAGCCTCTAAGCCTGGCTGGTCGGAGCCAATGTCTCGCTCAAGGTCCATAGACGGTCGGCAAGCTCGGGATCGGATGCCCAGGGTTTGACGCCGCGGAGCACCTCCGATTCTGCCGGCGAAGGGAGCGCGATATCGCAATCCTCGCAATAGACGCCGCCATGGCCTGCGAGCTCGGGAGCAACCGCGCACCAGAGCTGGGTGGCAGCCCCCTGCCCGACGTTTTTCTTGTCATTTTCGGGGTCGATGACAGGGTTTCCTTCATCGTCGATCGCGCCATATTGCCGGATGATCTCGACCGGAAGATGCTTCGAAAGGCCGGTCACGATCCCGCCGGGATGGACCGAGAAGGCCCGTATGCCGTCTTCGGCCCAGCGCCGATCGGCGCCCAATGCGAAAAGCGCGTTCGCCGTTTTAGCCTGGGCATAGGCGAGGGTCGCATCATAGGGCCGCGCGGTGAAGTTCGGATCGTCGAAATCGACCCCACCGTAAAAATGGCCGCGCGACGAGAGCGCGACGATCCGCGCCCCACCTGCGGCCGCAAGATTGCGCCGCAGGCCGCAGGCTAGCTGAAAATGACCGAGGTGATTGGCAGAAAACTGCATCTCGTTGCCGCGGTGATCGCGCTCGAACGGCGTCGCCATGATACCCGCGCTGTTGACGAGGATATGCAACGGAAGGGCTGCAGCGACAATGTCACGGGCGAAGGTGCCCACCGATTGAGGATCGGCGAGGTTCATTTCGGCGATTTCGACGTTGGCGATACCGCTCAGCGCCTTCTCCGCCCGCGCGCGCGATCGCGCCGGCACGATCACGCGTGCGCCTGCCCTTGCCAGCATCCGGACGGTTTCGAGGCCGAGCCCCGCGGCGCCGCCGGTAACGATCGCGTTTCGACCGGCGAGATCATGGCCTTCGATGACATCGGCGGCGGTGGAGGAGGCTCCGAAGGCGGAGCCCAGCGGTTTCTGGATCATGGATTAAACGTCCTTTCTTCGAGAAAGGAGCTAGTCACGCAGCGCCGCGATCACCATCTTCGGTTCGACAGCAATTCATCGCGATCGTTCAATATGCATAATGACCCGATTTCCGATCTTATCGCGCTGATCGACCCGCGCATGATCGTGACGAGCGCCCTCGTCGCGGGCGGCGATTGGGCGGTTCGTTGCCCGGCGCCCGATGGATTGAAGTTCGTCGCCATGTTGCAAGGGTCGGCGTGGGTCTACTCCGACGAGACCCCGGCCCTCCCCCTCGAAGGCGGCGACGTACTGCTTCTCAACGGCACGCTGCCATTCGTGCTCGCGGGGAACCTCGCCGCCACCCCGCTCGATGCATCGGAAGTCTTCACCGACGCCGGAAGCGGTATCGGAAAGATCGGCACGTCGACCGGCGTGCGCATGATCGGCGGGCATGTCGCCCTCGATCGCGATCGCGGACATCTTCTCATCGATATCCTGCCTGCCGCGATCAAGCTTGGCCGTGACCGGTCGGCCGCCGCGGGCGTGCGCGCAATGATCAGGCGACTCGACGCCGAGGTACGCGAGGGGCGCATCGGCGGCGGCGGCGCGATCGGGCAGCTCGCGCAGCTCATCATCCTCGACGTTCTGCGATATCATCTTGAGGAAACGGGTGAAGGTGCGGTTGGCTGGCTGCGGGGGGTTACAGACCAGCGCATCGGGCCGGCGATCAAGCATCTCCACGACCGGCCCGAGCATGGTTGGCATGTCGAAGAACTCGCCCGCCTCACGGGAATGTCGCGCACGGCGTTTTCGCAACGCTTCAAGGCCATCACGGGCATCCCGCCAGTCGCTTATCTCACCAAATGGCGGATGCACCTCGCCGAGCAGAAGCTGGCAGGCGGCGCGCGCGTGGCCCAGGTCGCGCACGCGCTCGGCTATGCGTCCGAAGCCGCTTTCAGCCAAGCCTTCAAGCGCGAGCGAGGCCTGCCCCCGAGCAGCATTGCCGAACAATCCTCATCCGCCGTCGAGACCGCCGGCTTCGATCGCAATGCGGGGCGCGGCGCTGCGCTATTCGCGAGCGCAGGCAGCAAAGCATTAGCGGCCGAAGATCTCCAATAACGCATCGCTCGTGGCAAGCGGCATGATTCCGGTCCCTCGTGGCACCCTTAGCGCTCGGACCGCGCGATCCACTTGGTTTCTCCAGCGGGGACATAGTCGCGAAGGGAGGCCAGCATGTCACCGGGGGTGTTGGCGACCTGAAGCACGCCTAGATGACCGGGCTTTAAAAAGGCTTCCGCAACGCTGTGCTCGAGGAATTCGAGCAGCTTGTCGTAATAGCCCGCGATGTTGAGAAGGCCGCAGGGCTTTGCGTGACTGCCGAGCTGCGCCCATGTCCAGATTTCGAAAATTTCCTCAAAGGTTCCGATGCCGCCCGGCATCGCGACGAAACCATCGGAAAGCTCGGCCATCAGCGCCTTGCGTTCGTGCATCGAGCCGACGATCCGCAGATCGGCGAGCGCCGGATGCGCGACCTCATGCTCGACGAGCGCCTGCGGGATGACGCCAGTCACTTCGCCTCCCGCGGCCATCGCCGCGTCGGCGACCGTGCCCATGAGGCCGACAGCGGCGCCCCCATAAACCAGGCCGATACCCTCTTCGGCGAGGAGCCGTCCGAAGGCCGCCGCGGCTAAGCGATAGTCCTCGCGCACGCCATGGTTCGAACCCGTAAACACGCAAATCCGCTGCATGCCGCTCATCTTTCGCTCTTTCAAAAGGAAGGATCTTAGAAGGCCTCGGTACGCCGCGAAATTCTACCCAAGATCAGGTCAGCTCCCGCCCACGTATAGGCAGGTGGCGAATGGACGCGGGCGCGCGGGGTACGAGTTTCTGAAGGATCATCCAATGGGCACACCCATTCGGCGCCTCCCTCTTCTAAAGCCCCAATGCTTTCGCGACCCCTGCCCCATAGGCCGGGTCAGCGCGGGTGCAGTTTTCGATATGGCGCCGCTTCACGTCGACCCGCGCATCGCCCATCGCGCGGGCGGTATTGTCGAACAGCAGTTGCTGCTGCACGGGCGACATCAGCCGGAACAGGTTGCCCGGCTGCTCATAATGATCATCGTCGGCGCGGTGGTCCCAATGCGCCGCGGCGCCCTCGAGCGCGAGCGGCGGCTGGGCGAGCGCGGGGTCATCGCCCATCCATTCCCCCTTGCTGTTCGGCCAATAGCTCGGCGTCGCGCCGAGGTTGCCGTCGAAACGCATCGCTCCGTCGCGGTGATAGCTGTGATAGGGGCAGCGCGGTGCATTGACGGGAATATGGCTGTGATTAACCCCGAGCCGGTAGCGGGCGGCGTCGGGATAGGAAAAGAGCCGTGCCTGCAGCATCTTGTCGGGTGAGAAGCCGATGCCGGGCACGATATTGGAGGGTGAAAAGGCCGCCTGCTCGACTTCAGCGAAGAAATTGTCGGGATAGCGATTGAGTTCCATCTCGCCGACCTCAATCAATGGATAGTCGCCCTTGGGCCAGACCTTGGTGAGATCGAAGGGGTTGTGCTTGTGGGTGCGCGCCTGCTTCTCGGTCATCACCTGGATGAAGAGCGTCCATTTGGGAAAATTGCCGCTGTCGATGGCATTGAGGAGGTCGCGGCCGTGGCTTTCCCGATCGCCGGCGATCAGCGCCGCGGCATCCGCATCACTCAGGTTCTCGATCCCCTGCTGGGTGCGGAAGTGGAACTTCACCCACACGCGCTCGCCCTCGGCGTTGATCATCGAATAGGTGTGGCTCCCGAAGCCGTGCATATGGCGCAGACTCTTCGGGATGCCGCGATCGGACATCACGATCGTGACCTGGTGCAGCGCCTCGGGCAGCAGGGTCCAGAAGTCCCAATTGCTGTCGGCCGAGCGCAAACCGGTGCGCGGGTCGCGCTTGATCGCATGGTTGAGATCAGGAAAGCGCAGCGGGTCGCGAAAGAAGAAGACCGGCGTGTTGTTGCCGACCATGTCCCAATTGCCCTCCTCGGTATAGAATTTGACCGCGAAACCGCGAATGTCGCGCTCGGCATCGGCCGCGCCCCGCTCGCCCGCCACGGTCGAGAAGCGCATGAAGAGATCGGTCTTCTTGCCTATGTCGGAAAAAATCCTCGCCTTGGTGTAGCGGCTGATATCGTGCGTGACGGTGAAGCAGCCATATGCACCCCATCCCTTGGCGTGCATGCGGCGTTCGGGGATGACCTCGCGGTCGAAATGGGCAAGCTTCTCGATCAGCCAGATATCGTCGAGCAGAGCGGGACCGCGCGGCCCGGCTGTCTTGATGTTGAGATTGTCGGCGACAGGCGCGCCATTGGCGAGCGTCATGCGGCGATCGATGTCAGTCATATCATGGTCCATTCGGGTGGGAGAGAGAGAAGCGGGATCATTGCGCCGGCCGGCAAGGCCCTTGGTGCGTTTTTCCGAAAACCCGGATTCTGGCCGCACATCAGGCCTCGGCGATCAGCTTGTCTTTCAGGAAGCGCCAGGTGCGGGCGTTGGCGAGGGCCGCGGCACTGGCGTCGTAGCGATCGCCCGAATGCCGCGCGAACGCATGTCCGCATCCGGGATAAGCGTGGACCAGTACGGCGGGGTTCGCAGCAACGGCGGCGCTGACCGACCTTTGTGCCCTTTCGGAGATATATTCGTCATCGCCGCCAAGATGAATCATCAAGGGGCTTTGGATCTTGTTTGCTTCGGAGAGATAATTCTCGGCCATCCCCGGATAATAGGCAACGGCAGCATCCGCACCGTGGCGGGCGCTGACGAGATAGGCCATCAATCCGCCGAGACAGTAGCCGACCAGCCCAGTCTTTCCAGAGGCACCGGGAATCGTCGCGGCGAATTCCATGGCGGCCGCGATATCCTCTGCGCCTTGGTCGCGATCGTAGACTTCATAAAGCGCGATCGCTCTGCCCACGTCGGCCGGCCTGCGCGGCGAGAGATCCACGCCGCGCTCCTGGCGCCAGAAAAGTTCCGGGGCGACAGCCAGAAAACCCTGATCGGCCAACTCTCGACAGCTCGCGCGCATGTCGTCGTTCAGACCGAAAACCTCGTGCAGGAGGAGGACGACCGGCCCCTTGCCGGAAGGCGGATGCTCGACGAAAGCGCGGGTTGATCCGCCATCGAGCTCGATATCGACATATTGTCCCATGGACGCCTCCGGGAGCGGGCTGGTCGCCGCAATCGTTTGAGCGGTGATACGTTTGGTTGAGAAGATGAGGCCGCGACCCGCTCCGGGCCGCAGGGAGGCCGAGGCGAAGAATATCCCGCCCCGGCCGCGCGCGCTCATCCGCGAATGAAGGCGAGCATATCCTTGTTGATGACCTCGGCGTGAACAGCGGCCATGCCGTGCGGATAGCCCTCGTATGATTTGAGCACGCCCTTCGCGAGAAGCTTCGCCGACAAGGGCGCCGAATCCGCATAGGGAACGACCTGGTCGTCGGTGCCGTGCATGACGAGCGTAGGCACGGCGATCTTTTTCAGATCGTCGGTGAAATCAGTCTCGGAGAAGGCCTTGATGCAGTCGTAATGCGCCTTCGCGCTGCCGACCATGCCCTGACGCCACCAGTTCTGGATCAGGCCCTTGCTGATCGTCGCGCCGTCGCGGTTGAAGCCGTAGAAGGGTCCCGAAGCGACATCGATATAGAATTGCGAGCGATCGGCGGCGAGCGCCTTGCGGAACCCGTCGAAGACGTCGATCGGTAGCCCGCCGGGGTTGCTCGCCTTCTTCACCATTACCGGCGGCACGGCGCCGACGAGGATCAGTTTCGAAACCGCACCCGGTTTGGCGCGTGCAGCATAATGAGCAGCTTCGCCGCCGCCGGTCGAATGGCCGATATGCACCGCGCCCTTGAGATCAAGCGCCGCCACCAGCGCCGCCACATCGGCGGCGTAGGTGTCCATGTCGTTACCGGTATCGGTCTGGGTCGAGCGGCCATGGCCCCGCCGGTCGTGCGCGATCACGCGGTAGCCTTGCGACAGGAAGAAGAGGAGCTGGTTGTCCCATTCGTCGGCGGTCAGCGGCCAGCCGTGATGGAAGACGAGCGGCTGCGCATCGCGCGGCCCCCAATCCTTGTAGAAAATCTGCACGCCTTCGGCGGCGGTAATGAAATTCATCGGATGTGCTCCTTGATTTGCGGAAGGGAGAGGTGCGCCGAAGGCCGAAATCGACCCATTGAGACTGGTCGCGATCGCGGCCGCGCTACCCGCGGCGACGAAGGAACGGCGGTTGAGCATGAAGTCTTCCAAAATCGCCATATGATATCCCCTGACTGGCCGACGTTGCCGCAAGATCCCGATCCCCGACGCGAGGACCGGACAGGGGCATATTGCGCTTTGGAAACCCGCTTGTGCATCGTGCCAAGGATCGAGGCGACCTATGCTTTGGTCGCACGCCGATAGACGGTGCAGGGCATCGCACCCGGGCGGAAGCGTTCATCTTCGATCCGCCGCGAAAGAATTTTCCGATCATGTACGGGTGCGCGCAAGCGGCGGTGTCTTTCTTTCAAACCTTCAGCTCGCGCTGAGAAAAGAAAGGGATGAGAGATGATTTCCAGCCGCACACGCCGCAATATTGCGGCCGCCAGTCTCGGAGCGCTTGCGACGCTGCTGTGGGCGCATTCGGCCGCCGCCCAGCAGCAAGACGCCTGCGGGCCGCTGATCGATGGGCAAGTCTTCTGCCCGTCGGACGGCGCTGCCTACCCCGAGGGCATTCGATATGACGCAGCTGGCAATATCATTCTGGATCTTGGAGATGGCCTGTCTCTGGCTCCCGTGGTCGGCGAAGCCGGAATCATCGCCATTTCCGGGTTCGGGACGGGCGGCGCAGTCGCCATCAACGGCTCCGGGACCTCAATCTCCACACGCGACGCGACCGGAGCCGCCGTCGAAGCCGACGGCGATATCGTGATCGACCTCGCGAGTGTCTCGACCGAAGTTGTCACTCCAGGCGAAGTGGCTGCGGGTATTACCGCCGCAACCCCTTTCGGATCGACCCGGATCAACGTCGGGTCGGTGCGTACGGTTGACCGTCTCGGCCCCGTCGGGGCGGGCCGCGTCATGCTGCGCGGTCTGCCGACCAATCGCATGACCCAGCTTGTCCGCAATTATGTAGATGCCGCCGACATCGGCAAGCGCGGTTCCTGCCACCTGTTCCGGCATACGATGGCCACGTTGATGCTGGAGAATGGGGCCGACATCCGGTTCATCCAGGCGATGCTGGGGCACGCCGAGCTATCGACGACGCAGATCTACACCCAGGTCAGCATCCGGATGCTCAAGCAGATCCACAGCGCCACCCATCCGGGACGGCCGATCACCGCTGCGCGCCGTCAGCATGATGCCGGCGAGACCCGCGAAACCCTGTTCGCCACGCTCGATGCCGAGGCCGACGACGAAGAAGGATGAGAGTGCGATCCGCAGCCTCAAGAAACGGCGGAAAACCACCAATCCGACCCACGCGCATCCCATGAGAGTGCGGATCGCACTCTCGAAAAACCGCAGAAAAGCGTTATGCACCCGTGCGTGAGGTGTGTATCCAAATTACGGGTCCGATGCGGAGCATCGCGGCCCTGCTTCGCTGTCGGCCATGAAGGCCGTCAGCGCAGCAGCTCGCTCACCAGCGAGGGCTTCTTCGCGAGCATGGCGAGCAGCACCTGGGCGGGGCCGCTGGGATGCCTGCGGCCATGCTCCCAGTTGAGCAGCGTGCCCTTGGCGACACCGATGCTGCGCGCGAAGGCGCCCTGCGACAGACCCGTGCTGGCGCGGATCGCGGCGACATCGACGCTGGGCACCTCGATCCGGTGAACGCGCGCGCCGACATCCTTGCCCTGGGCATGGTCCAGCGCCTCGTTCAATCCCTGCATGATGCTCTCATAAGCGCTCATCTGCGGTCTCCATAGGTTGCGACCAATGCCTTCGCCAACGCGACGGCGGCGGCCTGCTCGGCCATGGTCAGGTTATCCTTCTCGTTCTTGGCGAACACGGTGACGAGGAAGATCGGCATGTGCGCGCCACCGAACACATGGATGGTCCGGTAGCCACCGCTCTTGCCGCCGCCCTCACGGGGAATACGAACCTTGCGCAGTCCGCCGCCCAGCGAGACGCCCGCCTCCGGGTTGGCCGCGATATATTCCACCAGCGCCGCCCGCTCGTCGTCGGTCATGATCGCCTTGGCGCGCCGGATGAACTCCGGCAGCTCGACGATGGTCTGCAAGCTGGTCATGCACCGCTATTTATACGTCAATGGCGTATACGTCAATGGCGCATAGCGGTTGCGCTTGACCCGCGCCCGCCGATCGGGTCACATCGGCCCATGATCGCGACGGCTCGCCTATCATCTTATCAGCCGCTCCCCCTTCCGGGCTGGAAAACCGCCTCTGGGGGTCTGCAACCCTGGGGGCGCCGTCGCGTCGGGCGAACCGGCCCGCAACCCACGGGCGCGCTAAGGAAAAACCAACCGCGCTACGACTTGGCGCGTCGGGGTGCTGTGTTGCCGCAAAATGAACAGAAGAAGCTCTCGCCCTGCATGGTGGGTTTCTTGAATCGCGCCACGTCCGGCACTGACTGGGGCGCTGTGCGATTTACGGAAGGCAACACCTGGGGCGGGAGGAGAGCATCTACGTCGTTAAACTTAGTCACCTATAGCGACTGGCGCCATTCAAGAGACTTTAGGCCGTGGACTCATAAGCGTTGATCCAGAGGCGTGCTGAGAAGAGCTTGATGGCGGCGAGGAAGTTGTCGGCTCGCTTGTCGTATCGGGTGGCCAAGCCTCTGGCGTGTTTGAGTTTTCCGAAGA
>Ga0180222_1001368_pt1 | contig 25647 bp, 21 predicted proteins | sample eDN5th37CKraftOP_FD_151336 | JGI IMG/M metagenome (GOLD analysis project Ga0180222, IMG submission 151336) | Enriched Organic Plus compost microbial communities from Emeryville, California, USA - eDNA 5th pass 37_C Kraft OP (version 2) (version 2) ...
CGATGGATGGATTGAAGACTATAATGAAATTCATCCCCATTCCGCGCTCAAGATGGCTTCCCCTCGGCAGTTCATCAGGGCTAAATCAACCTAGCCGACGTGTCCGGCGAAACGGGGTGCACTCCACTGGACCACTTACTATACCTAGTCTCTCGGCCGCTGCGAGCAGTGCTGTGCGAACATCCATACCGCGCGCGTCAACATAGGCGACCTCTCGCTCCAACGACCATTCGGCGACAAGGGCGGTTTTTCCAGCACCGGATGCCCCGGTCACCCAGATTATTCTCGATTGGGCCGCTGCCTCTGACAACTCATCAAGCAAAGCATTGCGACGGACTCGTAACGCACCATCGCGAAAAATGGCACGAAGTGTTGCGCTGGCCGTGCCGGCACTTGGGGATGACGTCTGCGCACGGGTGACGCGATCTGTTACCAAAGCTGTAAGGTCGTCACGGATTCGCGTCGCAAGGTCCTCATCTTCTTCAAAAAAATAGATTACATGTGGACCATCCATTATCTCTTTTACGATAGCCTCTAGTCGCGGGGCGCGATCGTCAGATTTCAATACATAAGCAAGGAAATCCTTTCCCAACCGCTGAGCTTCACGGAATTCGTCTTCTAGCCCCGAGATATTCATCCCTTTCGAGTCGTCTATCCAGCCGTAGGAATTCCGATAAACAGCGAGCACAACGTGCGAATCCTGCAGTTTGCGCAGATAGAAATCTCGTGGAAACTCCGCCCTAGCTCCCTCCCGCTCAAACTGGACAGGCTCGAAATTCAATTCTCGGATTGCTTTGCGCGCCGATTCACGTTCCTTTTGGCATTCACTGATCGTTGAGCTAATGAACACGCGGAGACGGTCCGCTGTTAGCATTTCAGCCATACCCCAGCTCCTGTATCCGCCTAATGCACTCACTAATTGACACAGTAATCTCACGGTGAGGCTCGGCTCGCCGCAGCAGGTAGGCGGCGTCGAGCTTGATCTGCTTGGCCAGTTCGTCGACCGTGATACGTTCAAGATCAACATTCATCGAAGCAGGTTCCACGACGTAGTTGCGTACCGCTTCGATCATGGAAAGTCGCTTCGTCACGCTGCTCGGGTGGTACGAAAGAAACTCGATCGATCGAATGTTGCAAATTGATTGCTCGACCTGCCACTTGGCACATCCAAGCTCTTCCCCGTATGCCAATAGCATGGCGCCGCGATCAGTGTTCCGCAACACGTGTAGAGTTTTCGGCATTGAGGCGGCGAGACGACGTTCACGCATCGCTGCCACACTTGCAGGATCGTGTTCAGGCTTCGGAGGCCAACTTGGCTCCGTCTTTGTTAATTCCTTAATGTCAGATTCCGCTTGGGTAATGGCCATCGTATGCGCAGGACGGTCATCTAACTTTCGGTATATATCTATGCCTGGCAGCAGAATGGCAGTGTCCTAATGCGGTTCGAAAGCGTAACTATAGCTACCATTGTTACGCGCCATATCTTGCGGCATTTCACCCACTATTAGCCATAAAGGTGCGACCAGTTGCTGTGAGTAGTTTGCAAGCTGATCGAGATTTGGGTGTCTTGAATCCATCCGCTTGATGTTACTCATTGCCATCATCAGTGGCTGACGGACTGAATCGAATTGCTGGCCGCGCGATCCTGCTCACCGAAATAAACCAGTGCTGCCGCTTATGCTGCGGTCGAACTGGGCTTTTGAAAACCAACCGATAGCGAGTCAGCCATAAGATCATTCATTGCTGTAGACAGGGGGGGAGATGTCAGACCTTACCGTAGAAACGGCGGCGATCGACTGGGTGGATGTTACTTGCTGAGTGTTGCGGCCATCGGCAGTGATCGGCGAAACTGGCAGGCCGGGCGGGATTCGAACTTTTAGGGCGCGCTCGACTGACGCTCCGCCATTCCGCAGTATATGTCAGCTTTCGGGGACTCTTGGGGCGCACGGGCGTAGACTGCCGGAGGAAGCCGGCGGCTATAAGGTGGGCGTTCTTGTGCAGAGCAATTTCGGCAAGCGGCGGACCGATACCCGGCTCCTGCTTCATCAATTGAAGCGTCTTGCGCGGCCCGTGCCGATCGGTATCGGCCGCGTGGGTGGCTTTGGTGGCAATGGCAGCGGCGATATCTTCATTGCCTTTTCCACCGCCAACGAAGGGGCTTCAGCCGCGAGAAGAATGCGACAGCCAAAGTCGTTTCCAACGACGAGAGGGACCCGTTGATCCATGCGACGGCGCTCGCGTGGTCAATGCCGTGGTGGCGGCGGGAACCGCGACGACAACCTGTCCTTCGCGATCACACATGGCCATCAGCGGGGGAACCTCAGGAAATACAACCGCCGCAACCAATAGCTTGGATTGCGCGCGCTCAGTCTGCGTTCTTCGGTCGGTGCGGCTTGCCGGGCACCTGTTGACGCAGACTGTTGACGAGATAGCCTCGCCTCCCATTTACTCCAGATAAAGGCCGTTCGCTTCGTCTCGTCGCTCTGGCGTTGGACGACCGGTTGGTGAGCAGGAGTATCCATGGCCAGTCCCGACACTGTACCTTCCGAGCCAGCCGCGAGCGGCTCGCTCGCGATCGGCGACGTGACAATCATCGATAATGCCAAGCTGAAAAAGCCATCACGGCGGCCGCGCTCGGGAACGCCATGGAATGGTTCGATTTCGGTGTCTATGGCTTCGTGGCCTATGCGCTCGGACAGGTCTTTTTTCCCGACGCTTCGCCCGGCCTTCAGATGATTGCTGCGCTCGGCACGTTCTCGGTGCCCTTCCTGGTGCGTCCGTTGGGTGGAGTGTTTTTCGGCGTGATGGGCGACCGATTTGGTCGTCAGAAAGTGCTGTCGCTTACCATCGTTATCATGGCCGTCAGCACGCTTTGCATTGGACTCATTCCGTCTTACGCGCAGATCGGGATCTGGGCGCCGATTCTGCTTTTATTGTGCAAGCTGGCGCAGGGTTTTTCAGTCGGCGGCGAATATACCGGTGCCGCCATTTATGTCGCTGAATATGCGCCCGACCGTCGACGGGGGTTTTTGGGAAGCTGGCTTGATTTCGGCTCCATAGCGGGCTTTGTGCTTGGCGCGGGGGTGGTGGTGCTGATTTCGACTATTCTCGGCGAAGAACGTCTTCTGGAATGGGGCTGGCGCCTTCCATTTTTCCTTGCGGCCCCGCTTGGCTTAGTGGGGCTTTATCTGCGCCGCGCGGCGGAGGAAACGCCGGCGTTCCAAGAACAGCTGGAAAAGATGGAGCAGGAGGACAGAGATGCAGTCCAGAATCCACCGCGTATCTCCATCCGGGTCATTCTGCGCAAATTTTGGCACGCGTTCGTCGTGTGCATTGGCATCGTGCTGGTAACCAATGTCACCTATTACATGCTGCTTACATATATGCCGAGCTATCTGTCCCACAACCTGAATTATTCCGAGGACCACGGCGTGCTCATCATCATTGTGGTGATGATCGGTATGTTGTTCGTGCAGCCGGTCGTGGGTTTTGCGAGCGACCGCTTGGGACGTAGGCCGTTCATCATGGCGGGCAGCATCGGGCTGTTCGTTATGGCATTGCCCGCCTTCAGGCTCATCATCAGCGGCAATATCGGTTTCATTTTCCTGGGTCTGCTGCTTCTGGCGGTGCTGCTTAATTTCCTTACCGGTGTGATGGCATCCACCCTGCCGGCCATGTTTCCGACACGCATCCGCTACAGCGCTCTTGCAAGTGCTTTCAACGTATCGATCATCGTGGCGGGCCTTACTCCCACGCTTGCCGCCTGGCTGGTCGAAAGCACCGACAACCTGATGATGCCGGCCTACTATCTGATGGCCGTGGCTGTGGTGGGGTTTGTAACGGCACTCATCATGAAGGAAACAGCTAACCGCCCGCTGCGTGGCGATACGCCCAACGCTTCCAGCCATGCGGAGGCGAAGGAACTGCTGCAGGACGCTTATGACCATATCGAGCAACGCGTCGAGGATATCGACGCCGAGATCAAAGCGGTCCGTGCCCAGCTCGCGGAGCTGGAGGCGCGGCGCCGCGACCTGGTGAACCAGCATCCTGAACTGGAGTAAAAGCAACGGTGCCTTTCGTCAAGCGACCCATCGGCTTTCGGGAATGGCGGCACCGGTCGCATAGCGGAGATCGAGGCCGTACCATCTCACGCGGCTGCAGGAAGACTCACTGCGGGCGGTTAGACTCGCCATCGCAAGCGCAGCGCAGGCCTCGGGAGGATCATCGGCGACAGCGGGATCCCTCGTCCACGAGTATTAGTTTCCGCCCCACAGTTGCATGAGTTCCAACCCTCTCCCGGAAATGCGTTAAGCCTATGGCAACGGATGAGGCTCAATAATCAGTCACACCACTGCATCCTATGCTTCAATATCCTCGCCTGCGGTCGATCTCTCCAATAAGCGCTTCGTCTCTATGCAGCCGCTTGAGGTTTTCAACCAGTACGTCTGCCGCGCCTTGGCTGTCAGTCATGCAAGCGATATGCGGGGTAACGATCACCTTTGGATGAGACCAGAGTGGATGTCCGGAGGGGAGCGGTTCCGGTGCTGTTACATCAATGAAGGCGGAGGAAAGCTGGCCGCTATCGAGCGCTGCAAGAAGCGCGTCGTAATCCGTCTGCGGCCCGCGACCGACCAGAACTACGCTTGCCCCTGTGGGCAAGCAGGCCAAAAATTGGGCATTGATCAAGCCTTCCGTCTCTGCCGTGAGCGGTAGCAGACAGACCAGAATGTCTGTTTGCGCAACGAATGTCCTAAACCCTTCTGCCCCGGAGAAACAACGTACGCCCTCGACATTCTTCTCGCTTCGGCTCCAGCCGGACAGAGGGAAGCCGAAAGGCTTGAGGGCCGACAACGCAGCCTGCCCCAGATATCCAAGCCCCATTACACCTACCCGACGGCAGCGGGCGCTTGGCTGGGGCAACGTCTGCCAGATCTCCCTACGACTGTGTTCCAGATAAGCGGGCAATTGTCGGAATAGAGCCAGCACGGCGAGTGTCACGTATTCCTGCATCATACGGGCAAGACCCGGCTCGGTCATGCGGACGATGCGGATATGAGCAGGGATCTCCGCCTGGAGAAATTGCTCTACACCCGCCCCGCTTGAGAAAATAATCTCAAGCGCAGGGAACCGATCCTGCAGCCTGTCAGGAACCTGCCAGCATAGCAAATGACGCACCCTTGCCGAAGCATCGGCATCCAACTCCCCTGAGAGGAACTCCACTTCCGGCAATTCGCGCGCAAATACCCCGCGGATTACTCCGGCGCGGGCCGGATCGAGGGAACAATAGAAAGCCATAACGCCCCCCTTGCGCGACACGCAACCCGCGTCGCGCATCCATATAAATCAATGATTAAGAACGCGGCGCAGGAAGTCCTGCGTACGCGGATGCTGTGGCGCGCCGAGCACTTCCTTTGCCTTGCCCTGTTCCACGATGACGCCGCCATCAAGGAAAAGTACCCGATCAGCCACGTCGCGGGCGAAGCCCATTTCGTGCGTTACGACCAACATGGTGAGCCCCTCGTCAGCAAGGCTGCGCATGACATCGAGCACATCGCCCACCAGTTCAGGATCGAGCGCTGACGTCGGCTCATCGAACAGGATCGCCTGCGGGCGCATTGCTAAGGCACGGGCAATCGCAACACGCTGCATCTGACCGCCGGAAAGCTGGCCCGGGTAATGGTCGGCCCGGTCTCCTAGACCTACGCGCTGAAGCAGGTGTTGGCCGTATTTACGAGCTTCACTTGGGTTTTCGCCTTTGACGTAAACCGGTCCTTCAACGACATTTTCGAGGGCCGTGCGATGTGGAAACAGGTTGAACCGCTGGAAAACCATCGCCATCCGCGTGCGGAGATCGCGGATCGATCGATCCTGCGCGTCAACCCGCTGACCTTCGATCAAAATGTCGCCACCCTGATAGGTTTCGAGCCCGTTCAGGCAGCGCAGCATCGTCGACTTTCCCGACCCAGAAGGGCCAATCAGACAAACGACTTCACCCTTCTGCACGTCAGCGCTGATGCCTTTGAGGACCTGAAGCGGACCATAGGATTTGGTGACGTTCTTTATTTCAATCATCGCCATGATCAATGTCCGTTTCTTTTACCAAAGAGCTTTTCAAGACGCCCGACAGCCATCATCAGCGGCAAGCTCAGGCAGAGATAGAACATGGCAACCAGCGTATAGACGCTCATATTCTTGAAGGTCGAAGCAGCGAGCAGCTGGCCTTGCAGGGTCAGTTCGGCAACCGTGATGGCAGACGCCTGCGAACTGTCCTTCAAGAGCATGACCATTATGTTGCCATAGGGCGGCAGGATCACTCGAACGGCTTGCGGCAGGATCACGCGGCGCATCGTCATGAACCAGCCCATACCGATGGATTGCGCGGCTTCTGTCTGCCCGTGATCGATGGCCTCGATGCCGGCACGGAAATTCTCTGCCTGGTAGGCCGAATAGGCAATTCCGAGGCCTATGATACCGGCCTGAAGAGCGGAAAGCGCAATGCCGAATTCCGGTAGAACGAAGTAGATATAGAAGAGCTGCACCAGGATAGGAATGCCACGGATCACATTGACGATAGCTCCGGCAACAGCCGACAGCCAGCCGATTCCCGACACCCGCATCAGCGCCCAGACAAGCCCCAGAAGGGTCGAAAGGACAAGTGAGCCCAGCGTCACGAGGAGTGTATATTTCACGCCTTCCAGCAAGATCGGGAAGAACTCGCGGATGTCCATAAGGAAGTTTTGCATTGACTTTAACTCTATTTATTTGGCGCGATCAAACCCGGATGAGGCGCTGCGGCCGGTAAGCCCCGTTTCGGGCGCAGGCCGAGAAGCACAAAGAGCTTCTGCTTGGACGCGCGTGGAGCACACCTGAATTGTGAGCATGGGGATCAATCCCCATGCTCACACCGGAATTATTTCAGTCCGTATTTGGCAAGAATTTTCTGAAGCGTGCCGTCCGACTTGATGCGGGCGATGGCTGCATTGATTTTGGGCATACGTTCGTCGCCTTTGCGGAGGGCCAGACCGAACTCGCCCCCGGCCGACGCTTCATAGCTCTCGACCATCTTCACCTTGGGGTAGCGGCCCTGCGAGAGGTAGTAGGCAGCCATTGGTCCATCCCCGAAGCCGGCATCGATGCGCCCGGCATTCACGTCAGCAATGATATCGGGAATGCCTTTGTAGACCTTGACATCACTGAACAGGCCGCTCTTCCTGAACAGATCAACGAAGGTGGTTCCCACCTGTACGCCGACGGTCTTACCCTTGAGATCCGCATAGGTCTTGTAGGCCGTATCATCGGAAACCGGCACGAAAACGCCTTCACCATAGCCATAGACCGGATCGGAAAAGTCCACGATTTTTGCGCGCTCTTCAGTGATGAACATTGCCGAAGCAATCATATCGATCTTGTTCGCGGTGAGCGACGGCACGAGCGCCGAAAACTGTACGGCCTCGAATTCCGCCTTGATACCGATATCGGGTTCGATGGCCTTGACCACATCGATCAACACGCCATCCATGGCCTTGGTTTCCGTGTTCACAAAGGTAAACGGCAAACCGGTGGGAGACGAACCTACTTTGACCGCTTCCTGAGCCAAGGCAGGCATTGCGCCCCACATGATGATCGCCGTAGCTGCCAAACCAAAAATTTTCTTGAGACGCATGGCATTCTCCTTCCTAAATGCAGCGATAAGTTTTCTATTCGAAACGCCGGTCGTGAAACCACGTTTGATAAAGTGAAATTTGTTGTGACCAGCGTTCACGGTGCAGCTTCTCAATTGCGTTCACCCTGGAAGCTGGCACTGTTTCTCAACGCCCGTTCATTGGATGCTGTTGCTTCCAACTTGCGATCCTTTCGTTCAAGGTCGGCAAAAACCAGCGGCATGAACCAGGCTTTTCCGCGCCAGGTCGGCACAAACTGCGGCGCGCGAAAATCGAAACTGCTTTCGCTGTTCGGCACCCCCAGTATTTTCTGCGCGACCTTGAAGCCGAGCCATGGTGCCCAGACAACACCGGAGCCACAGAATCCTGTTGCATAATGCACTGCCCCGCGCTGAAAAATTCGCGGAACCATGTCCCTGTTCATGGCTACATAGCCGAACCAGCTATGCGAAATACCGACACCTTCCAGTTGCGGAAAAACCTTGCACATTTCCGTATAGTTACGTTGCGTAGCGCTATCCGGATCGCCGCGGCTCGTAACATCCCGACCACCAAACAAGATGCGTCGCCCATCCGGCGACGGGCGGAAATAGTAGGTCATCGCCCGGGTGTCGGTGAGCATTTTCAATCCTGGCACCAACGCGCTTACACGTTCCTCGCCCAGATCCTCGGTTGCGATTATTCGGGAACGCAATGGCACCAGTCGCTGACGCAGCCAGCGGTCCGAATGATCGGTATATCCGTTCGTGCAAACAAGGGCATCGCGCGCCCGGGCACGACCGCGTGCGGTTACTACCGTTTTCCTATCAGCTCCTTGGTCGATGCCTTCCACGCGACATTCGCTGTGGATCAATACTCCCTCAGCAACGACCAGCCGTACCAGTTCTGCATGAAACTTTGCGGGATGCAGGCCACCAATATCCATACGAACACTGCCGCCCGCATAGAGGTCAGTCGCGATATGCCGGTGGACCTCGCTAAGAGGAACCGCGTAGGATTCGACACCGGTTGCTCGCTGGATAGCTTCAGCGCTTCGCGCCATGGCATCATATTCTGCGCGCGTCATCGCACCGCTGAATCGACCCACAAGCTTGAAATCCGCGTCAACGCCTTCATTGGCCAGAAAATCGATCATGAAGCGACGCGCTTCATGGCCTTCAGAAGCAATCTTTGCCGCCCGTTCCATACCGAATTTGCGGATCAGCGTCTTGTCATCGGGACGAATATTGCCACTGGTAAACCCGCCGTTACGACTGGAAGCACCAAAGCCAAGTTGTTCCCGCTCGAAAACCTGAACCTTGCGCCCGGCTCTCGCCAGATAAAGTGCAGCGCAAAGGCCCGCATAACCGGCGCCAACGATGGCCACATCGCAGTCCGGCTCGATGGCACGTTGTCCGACGCTTCGCGGCGGGGCGGCCTCCCACCAGTAGGGCGTATCCTTGTGAGCCATTTCTGACATGTCCCCTCCATGTTCTGGATGGATCTTGTTTTTAGTTTATTGAATGTATGACGATTATGAAGCAGAATACTAAAAACTAATCAACCCCGATTCATTCGAGTTCGTAGCGAGAGCCATTAAAAGATGCCAAAAGTGAACAAGGCAGAGATATCGCGGATCGCCCCTATCAGCGAACCCACACCGAACGATGCGGGGGATATCGGAGCACGTATCCGTACGCGCAGGCAGGCACTGGGCCTCACTCTTGGCTATCTGTCGGAAGTGTCAGGCCTATCGACAGGGGCGCTGTCCCAGATCGAACGCGGTTTGGTGTCGCCAACGGTTCGCACCCTTTATACTATTGCCGATGTGCTCTCCATGAGTCCGGCGCAGCTCATTGACCCGCAGGGGTTCGCAGCTGCAGCTCGCGCCAATCCCTACGTATTGCGGGCAAGCGAACAGCCCGAAGTGTTGAACGGTGGCGGTGTCATCAAGCACCGCGCTTCGCCAGAACTCATTGAAACCATGAAGTCCTTCGCGGTGCGGATCGTTCCGGGAGGGAGTTCCGGTGAGGAGTGCTATACCCATTCCGGCGAGGAGCTAGGGTATGTCATTTCGGGCAGTTTCACGTTGCAGATTGAAGATGCTCAATATCTGCTTTCAGCAGGTGACGGATTTGCCTTGCCTTCAACGACCCGCCACAGATTCTTCAATAATAGTGAAGCGGAAGCTTTCGTTCTCTGGGTGAACAAACCCGAGTGAAATCACCTGGCAGGCCAAAAAAAGCTGGAGAAAGATGAAAATGGCAAGCAGTCCTGAGAGCTTCTCGCGCTCGCTCTGGTGGAACGCGGCTGGCGAAGCAAAGCCGAACCATCCCAAACTGAACGGCGTACACGATGCGGACGTCGTTATTATCGGCGGCGGCTTTACGGGTCTTTCAAGCGCATTGTTCCTTGCCGAGCGTGGCAAGACGGTCGTGGTCCTTGAAGCGCGTCATGTCGGCTTCGGTGCATCTGGACGTAATGGCGGACAGGTGATCCCCGGCTTGAAGCACGATCCGGAAGATCTTATTGCGACCTATGGGCTCGAACATGGCAAGCGCATGATCGACCTTGTAGGGGGCGCAGCCGATCTTGTCTTTAGCCTTGTGCGCGAACACGCTATCCTATGCTCGCCCGTTCGCGCCGGATGGATTCAGGCCGCCCATTCTCAGCTTGCAACCGCTGCCGTTCACAAGCGTGCCCGACAATGGCAGGCGCAAGGCGTCGAAGTCGAGATATTGGACCGCGAACAGATTGCCAGACTTTCCGGCACGGAGCGCTATTTCGGTGGATGGCGTGATCCACGCGCCGGCGCCTTGCAACCGCTGGATTATGCCCGAGGGCTGGCGCGGGCCGCTTCGGCACGCGGCGTTCAGATTTTTGAAGATTCGTCCGTCACGTCTCTCACGCACGAAAACGGCGATTGGGTGGCACGGACGGCGCGTGGAGCAATTCGCGCGAGAGAGGCCCTCGTCGCAACCAACGCCTACACCGACAAACTCGTGCCGAATCTCGCCCAAAGCATTCTTCCTGTGCAAAGCATGCTGATCGCGACAGAGCCCCTTTCAGAAAAGCAACGCGGGGAAATCATGCCGGGGGGTGTGGTACTTTCCGAAACGCGCAAGATTGCTTTTTATATGCGTCAATCAGTAGACGGGCGTTTTCTCATTGGCGGACGCGGCGCCGTGGGAATGAACGAAAAGAAGGCACTCATGGAAGCGCTGAAGGCCGGAATGGTTAGGCTGTTTCCGCAACTGGATGGCATTGGCATCGACTATCACTGGTCCGGTCATGTGGCGCTAACGATGGATGGCCTGCCTCATCTTCACAATCCCGCTCCAGGTTTGCACGCAATGCTTGGCTATAACGGCCGAGGCGTAGCGATGGCGACCGCTTTTGGCAAGATGTATGCCGAATACATCGCCGAAGGCCGCCCCATGGTTTATCCCACCACGCAGATACCGCGCCTTTCCTGGCACTCGATCCGCAAACCCGTCATGGATGTTGGCATCCGCTGGTATTGGGTCAAGGACAGTCTTGGATTCGCATCGAAATAAACCCTCTGCAGAAAGTACTGGACTTGTTGAAAAACGTAATCAATCTGGGAATTGCGCCCTCTTGCGCCGCGGATTTGGAAGCAGCTTTCCAAGCCCTCACTTTGAATGGACAGTCTACTGAACCCTTCGGCGTCGGACGCGCTGTTCTTTCAGGAGAAGGAAAGGGGACGAAAAGCCTGTTCCCCTCTATTGTAATGGTTCGTGAGGGCTCTTTATCGCTCGTGGACAGTAACGGTTTCGAAATCGTGCTGGCCAAGGGTGAGGCCGCGAGCCTACCCGCGTCCAGTTTTGCATGGAAGGCACAGGCGGCCGATTGCGTAATCCTCACGATTCATCAGGGGACCGCGCCAGTGTCGTTCACCAAACTCGACCTTGACCATCCCATGGTTCCCGGTGGCGCGCCCAATGCAGCGCTGCTTACCACGCCCGCTCCGACGACTCATCGTCACGAATTCCAGAGTGACGATCCACTTTCCTGGGGCATTTGGGCGACTACGCCTTACGCCCGCCATCCCATCAACTATTCCTTCTCTGAACTGATGATGCTGCGCAAGGGCGACGTTACCTTATCCAACCCAGACGAGGGGAGCGTGTCTTTTGCGGCAGGGGACATTTTCCTTATTCGCCCCGGCGCTATCGCCGCGTGGAGCAATCCTACGGATCTGCAGAAGTTTTGGATCATCCACGAGCCAGATTAGGTCACATACCCTTGTGCTCCACTGTATCCATCGATTTGAAGGCAGTGATAGCCCCCTTGTTCCGATGAAGTGCGTGATACCCTGTTGACGACCTGAGGATTTTGAACGTAAGCGCGATTTTCGATGCGGATTGACGGCTGTGGCACCGCTAGAGCCGCCTTGCATCGGAAGCGATATCCGGCTCCGTTAGGCGGCGGAGGTTTTCGAGAAGTTGATCGGTAGCAGGTCGCCGATGTCGGCGTCGTCGTCTCGCTGCGGCACTCCGTGAGCACGTGCCGCAGCCAGATCAGAGTGTCCACAGGCGCGGCATGTCAGCATCAAACTATAGATCACTGCGCTGGCCCTGGCTCCGTCAGCAGTGTCGCTGAACAGCCATGATTTTCTTCTGGTCGCAAAACTCTGATGTCACATTCCAAAATATTGTTATCGATCGGCATCCTGCCGTCGCTGATGTAACGCGTCAGGCCATTGCCCATTCACTGATGGGCAATTCCGAACTCCTGCTGCTCGAGGAACCTTCGCTAGGTCTGGCGCCGATTATCATTCACCAGATTTTCGAGATCATGATCAAGCTCGCCGAGGCGGGTGTCTCCATTGTTCTGGTCGCACAGAATGTCGATCTGTCCCTCGAAATAGCCGATTATGTTTATGCGTTCGAACATGGCGAGATCCACGTCTCCGGCCCGGCTGACAAGTTGTCCGGCGATGCGCGCGTGCGTGAAATCTACTTGCCAGCTTAACTTGTTTATCAAACGGCAAAGGGGATTATTCAGTAAAGTAAATGATACCCCCTATAGCCACTGAAACCGGACACCAGCCTTCAATGGGACAATACGAATTTGGAGAAAGATCTCTTCTCAATTTAACCTCGATCTACATGATGACGTAGGTTATGAAATACTTTGTCCAACGACAACGTCCTTTGCCGTGAATGGAGCGCCGCTTGCCTCTGCCAATAGGCGATGTGTTGATTGCCAGTCGATACTGGATTCCATGTTTGGCATGGTCAATGCGCTTCGCTCCGTCAGACCTCGACCCCTTCATTTCGTTGGTCAAAGCTTGCAGTGACGGGCCATCATTTCGGCGAGGTGTTCCCGCCCCTCTTCATGCAACTTTTTGATCGCTGCACTCATATCTGCTGCCCGCTCATCCTGTCCCAGCTTGAACTTGACTTCCATCTTCTCAATAGGCATTTCGTAGCCGACAATATTGCGCAGACGCCGCTCCAGACCACCGGGGCCGAGTTCCTTCATCTGCCAGGGGTTGTCACGACCCTTCTCCATATGTTTGACGAGTTCGTGGAGATGCTTTGCAGTCGCTCCTTCCGATAAGATTTTGGGCGTGCCATGGATATGAGCAACCATGAAGCTCCAGGTCGGCGCGCTGTCCCTTTCCGGACAACCCGGATACCAAGACGATGACACATAATGACCAGCATCCATCAGGATTGCAATTGATGGCAGGCCACGTTTCAGAAACTCAACATGATCGTTGGATGCAGCAACATGCGAGACCAGCGTGCCGTTTTCGCCGCGTGTCCGATCCATTATGAAGACCGGGTGCGATATTGCAACACCATCCTCATGACTGGTGATCAAGGTACCAAGCACCATTCTATCTACGAGATCGAAAACCTCGGTCATATCGGACGGCTGGAAATAGGGCTTTGTATAAAGCATCGCTTGTCTCTTGATTTTAGGCGTGAACGGCGGGCATTCTATCCGACCAGGGGCACATGGCTTCCAACTGACCTGCAAGTTCAAATAGAAGATTTTCAGCCCCATAAGGGGCAATGAACTGGCTGCCGATTGGCAAGCCATCAGACGTTTCGTGAAGTGGAACACTCATGGCTGGCAAGCCAGCAGCGTTGACCGGATGGGTGAAGGTTGTCAGCTCCAGAAACTGCCGGGCAAAACCCTTCCAATCGGATGAGCGCACATCGAGCATGCCAAGCGGAAATGATCCAACCGGCATCACCGGACTTAGCACCACATCGCATTCTTCAAACAGACGACCAAAGCTGCGCGCCGTACCGTTCGCGATCAAACGCGCTTGAATAACCTCTGTCGCAGTCAAGCCATCGCCATAAGCGGCCAACCCCAGATTTGAAGGCTCAAAATAGAGGTCATTGGCAGGCTTTGCCATCGTCGCGGCAACATCCGTCACTTCAATTGCGGTGTAAACGGCGATCAGTTTTTGTACGACATCTGCAAGCTGAACGCCGTCAAAATCAGGCTTCACCCGAACCATGCTATGTCCCAGCTGTTCGCACAGCGCGATCGTCGCCTCCAGTGCTGCGACCGTCTGCTCGTCCACATCACGACGAAGGTCGGACTTCTGCCAGACACCAATACGAAGCTTCCGCGGCGCCATTTTGACACTGTTGACGAACAGGTCCGTTTTGGCTGGGGCTGCGTAAAGCGAACCTGGTTCAAGCGCATCTGTCAAATCAAGCATCATTGCGGAATCGCGAACCGAACGCGTCAGCACATGATGGCTGACCATTCCACCCCAGTTTTCTGTCGAGACCGGACCACATGGGACACGCCCACGCGACGGACGCAACCCGAAAAGCCCCCCACAAGATGCGGGGATACGGATCGAGCCTGCTCCGTCATTGCCATAGGCTACAGGCACCATACGCGCGGCAACTGCCGCTGCAGCGCCGCCGGAAGAACCGCCAATGCTGCGTGTCACATTCCAGGGATTAAGTGCAGGACCATGCAGCGAGGATTCCGTTGCGATATTGCAGGAAAACTCAGGCAAATTGGTCTTGCCTACCACCACCAGACCGGCAGATTTGTACCGTTTGACGAGTTCGTGATCGCGCTGCGAGATATTTCCCTCGGCCGCACGACATCCAAAGGACATTTCTGCACCGGCATAGGAAGGGCAATCATCCTTCAGCAAAACCGGAACACCGCTGAGCGGACCCGCTGGCAGCGATTTAAGCTGTTCTTCCGCCTGATCGCGCATCTCATGGATCACAGCATTCAGCTTGGGATTGCACCGATCAATCGCTGCAAATGCCTCATGAACAGCCTCACGCGGAGACAGAATTTTTGCGCGAATGGCCTCTCCCAGACCGACAGCGTCGGTCCGGGTGTAGTCAAAGGATGTAGACGTCATGGGGTTATCCCAATGCTAAGCTCGCAAAGCGGAGCGTTTTACTGTGTCTTGCTGACTGTCCAGAAACGAAGCGTATCACCAGCCCAGCCCTTGAAATTGTTCACTTTTGGGCCAGCAGCCGTGATCGATGGCAAGTTTACCAGACCAAGGATCGGAACCTGCTCGCCCATCAGTGTGTTGAGTTCGTTGAAGAGCTTCTTGCGTTCTTCGACATCACTCTTCGCTGAAACCTGCTTGAGAAGGTCTTCCGCCCTGGCATCATCCCACTGGCGCGCGGCATCGGCCTTTTTGTCACCGATCATCGACTGGAAAGACAACAGCGGATCAAGGCGAGCCGAATAAGCGAAAACGGCAAGTTCGTATGCGCCACGACGATACTGATCGAGCTGGGTCGCCCAGTCACGCACTTCGAGCTGCGCATTTATCCCGGAGGCTGCAAGGAATGCCTGAACGATCGTGGCAACCTGCACGCGGTTCTGGCGGTTGGCGACCAGAAGGCTGATCGGTTCGCCCTTATAGCCTGCCTTGGTCAGCAGATCCTGCGCTTTGGCTGGATCATATGCCGGCCAGGCAGACGCCTGATTATCCGAATAGATGGTGTTTGGTGCAATGACCGACGGGTTTGGCGCGTACATGCCCTCACCGATCGCCGCTGCCAGTTGGTTAAGATCGATGGCGTGAGCAATCGCCCGACGCATCTGCGGATCTTTTAGCTTATCGGAAGTTGACTGAATTTGAAGCACCATCCATGCAGGCGTCTGCTGCACATTGATCTTCATACCTTTCGCTTCCAGATCCTTGACGCCAGTCGGCTCCACTTCATCGATGAAGTCGATCTCACCGGAAAGCAGACCATTTGTGCGTGTGCTTGAATCCGGAACAGTCATGAACTGGATGGTCTTTACATGACCTTTCTTGTTCCCTCCCAGACCGTCGACATCGCCGGACAGAGCCGAATAATCCTCGAACCGAGTCAGGTCCAGATAACGACCACGCTCCCATTTGGAAAAAGCATAGGGACCGGTGCCAATCGGCTTTACAAACTTGCCCTCTGCATCAACGGATTCCGGGCTCAATATCCAGGGGGTACACTGGATGGTAGCCATGGTGATAACGAAGTTTGGCGCAGGTGCTGCAAAGCTGAAGCGCACAGTGCTATCATCGATGGCCTCGACCGACTTCAACTCGGAATCGACCTTACCATTGTAGCGATTGACGCATTGAAACGCTGTATCCGGCTTGAGATATCGCTCGAAATTCCAGACGACCTCCTTGGCGGTCAGGTCTTTGCCATTCTGAAACTTGACGCCTTTGCGTAACTTGAATTCATAGACCGTATGATCGGCATTCGCGGTCCAGCTGTCAGCCAGCATCGGCTTGATTGCGAGATCGTCGCCATAAGCGACCAGACCTTCGGCAATGTGGGCAACAACCATATCGGCATTTGCATCGCGATTAACGCCCGGATTGATGCTCGCAACATCAGAGTGAATGGCGACACGCAAGGTTTCCTCGTCTGCAGCATGTACCTGGTGGGATGTGATGCTGAGCCCAAATAGCGCAATGCTAAGTGCAGAGCCTAGTGAGATTGAATTGAACATTTTGGTTCCCCTTTTGTTTTTCATTTTGCGGCATGGGTCAGCTTTGTGATCTGAGCATATCCGCGAAAAACGCTTCGACAGGCTCCAACACTTTGAAAGGCTCGTGAGCTACGCCCGGCACCCTGTCCCGGTGAACCGCGATGCCACTCGCTTCAAACGACTTTGCCAGTGCTTCAATACGGTCAATGCGACACTCGCCTTGCAGATCAGCTCCGTCCATCCAAAGCGCGCTGTTACGCGGGATGCCGATTTCCCAGGTTGCGGTGTCTTCCTCACCGATCACTGTTTGAACCGTCACGGCCTTCATCGCCTCAAGATCGAGGCGGCAGCCAAAACGTGCTTCAACATCGCGAACACCAACCCACCAGTCATAATTGGAATTGAGCAGAGTTACGATGCCCGGCGCTCCGATAGAGACCGCCTTCAGCCTATGAGGATGCAGCATGAAAAAGCGCTGGCAGAACTGCCCGCCGCCCGAAAAGCCGTACATGAGGGCGCGATTGCTTTTAAGGCGATATTTGGCGGCCACCTCGTCGATCATCGATAGCAGAATATGGTCAAAGCGAATGCCTTGGAACTCAATGCGCTTGTAATTGGCAAGATCGCCCTTCACGACGATGCCGGCTGGAAACAGCGGTGCCAGTACAATGCAGCGGTTCTCTCGCGCAAAATTTGCGAAGTGATCACGGTATTGTGCCGCCGTCCTTCCTGTCCCGTGAATGATGACGATCAGTTCGTGCGTCTCGGTGCCGTCTTCATCATAGTCCTCTGGGACATAAAGGCAGTAACTGAAACGCTGATCGAACTGGCTTGCAAAAAACGTAGTCGCTCCGAAATCGTAGAAGCTGAGTTTTTTGCCATGGCCCTGCCGCTTGGTGACAGGCTTTTCCTCAGTGATGGACATGACCGCCCTCCTCTCCGGACTTCGTATTTGCACTATCGCCGCGCCATTTGAGTCTGACGCCGCCCTCGCCCGTCAGTTCGAGCATCGGAATGGCTGACAAAAGACGGCGGGTATAGTCGTTTTGCGGCGCGTCGAAAATCTCGTCGCGCGTTCCCTGCTCGATAATGCGACCGTCATTCATCACGACCACACGATCGGCAATTTGTTCAACCACGCCCAGATCATGGGTAATGAACAGGCAACCGAAGCCATAGCTCTGCTGCAACTTCGCAAAGAGATCGAGAACCTGCGCACGCACCGTTACGTCAAGCGCCGAGACTGCTTCATCGGCAATGACAAAAGCGGGACGGCGCACGAGCGCACGCGCAATCGCCACACGCTGACGCTGACCACCCGACATTTCATGCGCATAACGATTGGCATAATCTCCACCGAGGCCAACGTCCTCCAGTGTTTCGCGAACACGATCCACTTTCTGGCTTGACGAAAGCTCTTTCGAGAAGCGCAGCGCCTCACCGACCAACTCGCTCACTTTCATACGCGGGTCGAGTGATGAATAAGGGTCCTGAAACACCATCTGGGTGTGATAACGATAATCCTGATAATGGGATGAACGCCTCTCGACAGGTTGTCCCTTGAACAGCATCTTCCCTTCGCTCGGCTTGATTAGTCCTGCCATCACGCGTGCTGCTGTGGTCTTGCCCGAACCGGAGCCGCCAACCAAGGCGACAACCTCGTTTGGCAGGACGTCAATCGTAACCCCATGCAGAGCTCGCTTGCCGCCAGTTCTCTTGAACCAGCCACCCCGGCCTTCAAAATCGACAACAAGATCGCGCACGCTGATCAACGGATCAGCCTTTGGAACCACGCGCGAAGGTCCACGAACCGGCAATGTCGAGAGTAGTTTGCGGGTGTAATCATGCCGAGGCTTTGCCAGAACATCAGCGGTATCGCCCCTTTCAACCACTTCACCATGGCGCATCACAACCACACGATTGGAATAGCGCGCAATCATTGGAAGATCGTGACTGATCAGCAAAACGGTCGTGCCGCGTTCCCGCGTGAGATCGACCAGCAACTCCATAACCTCGCGCTGGATAACCGCATCAAGCGCAGTGGTCGGCTCGTCCGCGATCAGCAGATCTGGCTTCATGAGCATCGCGCAGGCGATCATGATGCGCTGGCGCATTCCGCCTGAGAACTCATGTGGGAACGCCTCAATTGCCCGATCAGGATCGGCAATACCAACACGCAACAACATGGCTTTGATCCATTCGGCATGTTGCGCCTTCTCGGCTGGAAAGTGCAGTTCAAGCCCTTCTTCAAGCTGCCGCCCGATGGTCAGTGACGGGGTGAGCGATGTCATCGGCTCCTGAAAGATCATGGCAATGCCATCGCCACGCAGCCCGCGCAAAGCGGTCGGCGACATCGTTGACACGTTCTGCCCCTTGAAGCGGATCGCACCATGACTTGTTTTAATGGACGCCGGAACCAGCCCCATGATGGCCCGTGCGAGCATGGTTTTGCCGGAGCCGGATTCACCAACGATGCCAAGAATTTCGCCGGCTTTTATGGAGAAGGAAGCGCGCTTGACGATCTCCAGCGCACTATCACCAACACGCAGGCTGACATTGTCGATCTCAAGCAGGAGTGCGGATGTCATGAGCGCTTCCTCATGCGTGGGTCGAGGCGATCGCGCAACGCGTCTCCCAGAAGATTAATACCAAGCAGCGACAGCGAAATTGCGAGGCCGGGGAAAATACCAAGCCAAACAGCCTGCTCAATGAAATTGCGGCTTCCGGCCAGCATGTTGCCCCAAGTGGGCGCTGGCGGCGGTACACCCAGACCCAAAAAGCTGAGCGAACTTTCTGCGAGAATTGCCCAGCCGCACATGGACGTTGCCATGACCAGAACCGGTGCCAGACAGTTGGGCAGAATATGGCGCACCATCGTATAGATTTCCGAGTTGCCCATGACGCGGGAAGCCTCAACGAACTCCCGTTCACGCAGGCTCAAAACCGTGCCACGGACCACGCGGATCACCGAAGACATATAGGCCAGGGCAAGTGCCAAGATGATGCCGTTCTTGTTGGCACCGAAGACGGCCAGCAGACCAAGCGCCATCAATATGCCGGGAAATGCCAGCAGAGCATCATTGACCATCATCAACAGCCGGTCGAACCAGCCACGCAAGAAGCCGCTGATCGCCCCGATAAGTACACCGCCTAGGGTGGCGAGAAAAACTGTGAACACGCTGATTGAAACACTGGCCGATGCGCCTCTCATAAGGCGGCTCAGCTGGTCGCGCCCAAATTCATCAGTTCCTAACCAATGCACAGCGCTGGGCGGCGCAAGGCGCGCGGTAAAGTCCAGTGCCAGCGGGTTGTAAGGCGTCCAGAAGGAACCTACCACCGCCATCGCAAGAAGCGTTGCGGTGAGAATTCCGCCAATAATCGCGTTGAGAGAGGGATTTTTCATTTCGCCGTCACCTTCGGGTCGAAGAGCGGATAGAGGAGGTCCACGATCAGATTGACCAGCACATAAACGCAGGCTGTGAACAGCAAGCAGCCCTGAATGACGGGATAATCGCGAGCAAAGATTGCATCAACGAGAAGCCTGCCAAGTCCGGGAATCGTGAAAACCGTTTCCACAACTGCAATACCGCCAAGCAGATTGCCAAGGATCAGCCCCAACAGTGTCCAGGTCGGGCCAAACGCATTACGGAAAGCATGACGCCACATCACGGTTGCTTCCGACAGCCCCTTGGCGCGGGCATGGGTGATGTAATCAAGGTTCAGCACTTCAAGCGTCGAGGCGCGCGCCATACGCAGAATGACGCCAACTTCATGCAGAAACAGTGTGATGATCGGCAAAACCAGATAGAGTAACGCTTTCCATGGGTTCTCACCAAAGCTGACATAGCCGACAACCGGTAACCAACCGAGCTTGAGGCCAAAGGCCAGCAACAACAGCAAGCCCATCCAGAATGCCGGAACCGAAAGCAGCAAGGTGGCACAGGTCACAAGCGTCAGATCAGTCAGGCTGTTCTGCTTCCAGGCTGCGATCATTCCAAGCGGAACAGCAACGAGCGTAGAAAGCACCACCGCTGACAAGACGATACGCGCACTGACCGAAAAGCGCTCCAGAACCAGCGAAAGAACCGGCTGCTGGTTGGCAATGGAGACACCGAGATCACCATGCAGAACATTGCCTCCCCAGATCAGAAACTGGGTGAAGATGCTGTGATTGAGGCCCAACTGCTCGCGCAGCGCGGCCAGCGTCGCAGCGTCTGCAGAATCACCCAGCATCAGGGCTGCAGGATCGCCCGGTATCAACCGGACAATCACAAACACAGCCACTGCCACGATCAGCAATGTTGGAATGGCCATGCCTATTCTGGAAAGCGCAAAGCGCAGCATTTCTTTAGCCTTCGATAAAAAGGGACTTCGCGCGGGGCGCGGCATCGGAGGGTAGCGGCGTATAATCCTGCAGACAGTAAGTCGCAAACTGGCGGTTCAAGGCAGGCAGCGGCGCGATTTCCATCATGCCAAGCGCTGCTTCCATCACCACCATAGCAACTGTGGCCGTGATATTGTCGTGATTGCCAGGACGTGGCGGGCGGCAGACAGCATAAGGTGTCAGGAAGTCGTCAAACAGAGCTTCCTTCAGCTCCTTACGGCCAATTTTTCCAACATGCGATTCAAGTGACTGGCGAACGCGCCAATCGCGGTAGAAGCTTTCAGGTACAAACGGGATGCCGGTGTCGCGCAACTTCGTCAACGCGATCGGACTGACCCAATGATTGGCATGAACGATCAGATCATTCTCCGGCAGGATCGGGAAGGATTCATCCGGCGCGCATTCAAAATCGATGCCGAAACCGGCACTCGTCGCAATCATGATATTGTTGGAGCAGGATTTTGGTGTCGACGCCACAGCTTTGATTGCTTTTGCAAAATGCTCCTGTTCAAGCACCTTTCGGCGCACGAGGCCCAAAGGAACGCCCAGCTTCTTATAGTCGCGTTCGCATTCAAGATAGTTGGCGGTGATCGAAATTCCTGCTTCATTGAAGCCGCTGCGTGCCAGCCCACCGGCCTCGACAAACGTCACAAAATCGGGGCCGTTAGTGTTGCGAACACGTAGCACTATACCGGTTTCCACACATTCAGAACGCCAGTCCCAGTTCTGACCGTGAACCAGATTACCAGAGGCACTTTTTGCAGGCATGATGAGAGCACCGGTACAGCCATCATCCTGCTCTTCAGGATCAGGCGAACCCGTTTCCGCGCGCGCCATCGCAACGACTTCCGTTCGTGCATTGATCATGACGATCTGCTCAAACGGCACATCCGCGCCTTTGGCGATACCGCGCATTTCCTCGACATAGGACGCGTCGAATTCCTCGATCCGGCCGGCAAATTCTTCGATGAGGCTTTGCCTGCGCTCAGGCGAAAGACCAAACGCGTCGAGCGTGCCGGAATAAAGACCAGCGCTGCGCCGGATGCGTTCTGCTGCCAGCACCCCATAATGGCGCCCGCGCTCTTCCGGCACGCCCGAAACTGTAATGAATGGAAATGGGGCAACTGACATATTCAATCCATATTTTGTATTTTGTATCTACTTAATACAAATCACATTCAATTATTGCAGAGTCAACAGTTTTTTGCTAAAATATCGAACAATTCGATTTAAGCCCTTCCGCAGGTAGCCGGTCTGTCATTCCAATGGGCTAGGCTATAGGAGAAACAAATGGCCTGTTGCGAAATATCCGTATTCTTGGAGCATAGGTTCATGGGAAAACCCACATGCAAGGGGTGCTGCGCGTGAATATGGACGTTAAGAGATCAACGGAAGGCGAATCTGGTCTGAGCAATCTTCAGGCTGAAGTCGCACATAAAATGGTCTCGCTCATATCAGCTGCACGCTGGAATATCGGCGACCGGCTGTCGGATGTTGCCATTGCAAAAGAACTCCGTGTATCGCGGTCGCCTGTGCGCCAGGTGCTCAATCTCCTTGTGCAGCGGGGTATTGTCAACCAGACACCCAATCGCGGATATCAGCTGCAACGCATACCAGAGCCGGACGAACTCAACGACAATCTGCTGCCGCCATCGGAGGCGGAAGAGCTTTACCGGCGCCTGATGAGTGCGCGCGCCTCTGGCGCTGTTGGTGACGAAGTATCTGAAGCTGAACTTGCCGATCAGCTCGGTGCAACGCGCGGCGCGGTGCGCCGGGTTCTGATGCGTTTTGCCACCGAAGGTCTCGCAGAGCGTCTTCCGGGCCATGGCTGGCGCTTTGCGGAGTCGCTCGATAATGAACGCGCGGTCAATGAGAGCTACGCCTTCCGTCTTGTGATCGAATGCGGGGCGCTTTTGCAGCCCGGCTACGCGCCTGAACTCAGCCAGCTCACAGCTCTGCAACGCGAGCAGAATGAAATATCGGCCCTGCCGATCCAGAGGCTCACACGGGATCTCTGGTTCAACGCCAATGCAAACTTTCACGAAACCATTGTTTCGTGGGCGAATAATCGGTTTTTCACCCAATCAGTCCGGTGGCAGAACCATCTTCGCCGCATGACCGAATACTCTGACTTTGACCGTTTGGGCGAAGAACGCATCCGCGGGGCTTGTAGAGATCACTTGGGCATCCTGGAAGCCATCGAGAGCAATGATTTTGAATTTGCTGCCGCTCTGCTCAAACGCCATATAAGTCGTTCGGGCGCTGAAGACATTTAATCTGATCTCCGTACAAATGTTATTTCTCGGCATCGACTCTTCAACGCATTCTTGCCCGGCCAATCAAGCTGATAAATCGCCGGTTTGAAACGTTGCCGATATTGATAAAGGGCTCAGCCGCTTGCGTATGTCTTTATGTGAATAAACGAGCTACCTGCTTAGTAGTCCAAGTTTTCATCCGCTCCCTAAGCTCGCTTCAGATTCCAAATAAAGAACGTTCCGAAATTTAGCCCAAGTTACACGAAGCCAACTTCGTTCAGACTGCCAGCCAAGAATTTTATTTGCATATGGACGCTATGACGTTTCCTATGGCGCCCGTTTCTACGATACTAAGCAGGCTCTCGGGTAAGAAGAAGGATTTTCGCCGTAGAAGCAAATCCATTCGATAACGAGCGACAATGTGTCATCGTCAGTTGCAGGTGGGTCCGCTATTACGACAAATTGTGAGAGAACGTGAAAGTCATCTGTTGCGGCCGCAAAGTTTGCAGGAACTGCGTGCTGCGCCCGCGCTGGCTCGACAGCATAGATAAGGATGGCGCTTTCGGTCGCCAGCGCCACGTCACCGCGAATGGGTATCTACCGCGTTTCCAGAAGGCTATGAAACAGTTGGCGCAGTACGTTGCGGTGTTCAAAACCGATGCCAGGGCGGTCAGACATACTGATGCGTCCATCTGCCACAACAGTGTCGTCCGCAAGCCCACAAAGCGGCTGAAAACTGCTGAGGTTCACCTCCGCGCCTCCAAGGCCTAGCGCTGCCACTACGTGCTGACAAAATTGATGGCCACCATGTGGCCAGAATGCCTTTTTCGACCATCCGTGTTTGACGTAAAGGTCAACGATTTTGAGGTAGACAGGCAGCCCGTAACAGTGAACTGGATCAAATACCAAAATGTCGTGATCGGGTCTTAAACCACCGTGGCGCGCCAACAGCCTAGCCTCAGATAGAGAAAATAATGCTTCGCCGGCAGCAAGCGGCGGCGCGTAAATTTCGGCAACGTCAGATTGAGTATCGAAATCCAACGGATCACAGATATCTTCGAACCACCACAGTTCCTTTGCCGAGAGCGCGGTAGCAGCCTGTATTGCACTTTCATGGCTGTAGGCGTTCATCGCGTCCGCAGCCAAACAGGAATAGCCATATGGCAATTCTTTTGCAGCTATATCGATCCGCCGCAAATCTTCCGATATTTCACCTTTACCGATCTTGATTTTCGCATGCGTGAAGCCCCGGTCAACAATCAGTCGAATTTCGGCGCGCAACGCAGAAAGGTCGTCGATGGGATAGGGATATCCGCCCGCAGCGTAACAGTTAATTTGAGACCTTGGCTCGGAATTACCGCCCAAGCTTTGGGCGAGAAAGCTGAATAGTGGGACGTCTTCGATTTTTGCCGCGGCATCCCAGATTGCCATGTCTAAGGCTCCGACCGCAACGCATCGTTCGCCATGGCCGCCGGCCTTTTCGTCAGACATCATTAGCTTCCAAGCGCGAAACGGATCGATATTATCGTTTGAAGAATTGGATAATTGATCAGTATCGGCTGCAAGCAGGCGAGGAGCAAACCGTTCTCTGATCAATCCTGACTGGGCGAAGCGACCCACAGAACCGAAGCCATATCCGACAATAGGGATCCCGTTACGCAAAACATCAGTCACGACACCGACAATACTCGTCGTTAGCCGCGACTGATGAATGCTACAATCCGCAAAACGGCTGAGATCAATCGACCTTTCTCTGATATCAACAATTCGCATTGCAAAACCCTGAATTGATCAGCCTGACAACATGAGATGCGATACGGCCTCCGCAGCTTCGCATTACAGCGAGAGAGAAGGCAACCTAGACGCCAACAATAGGCGCGCTATTTTCTTGGCGACCAGGGGGATCGCATGTGCAATCTTTACAACATCACCCCGGCACATGAAGCAATGCTTGGCCTGTTTCCGAAGTTCGGTGATGTGGCGAACCGCGTCGGTCCCCAGATGGATATCTTTCCCGACTATCCAGCCCCAGTTTTGCGGAACATCAGAATCGGTGAGCCGGAACTGGCCCTTCTCCGTTGGGCCATGCCGACGCCGCTCGCAAAACTGAAATCTGAAGTCGACGCAGTTTGGCAGCCATGGTCACAATCTACTGTGACCGGCACCGGTATCGATTGTGGACATCATATGGCGGAAGAAGCTCCAGAAGCGCCGGTCACTGAGCTCATATCGTTTTTCAAAGATGAACAAAATCATCTCTCATAGCGCCCCCTTGGCTGACCTGCCACTGAACTTTCATCCAACGGCGATTAGAGCCTCGGCGGTTTTGACTACGCCAATTGGCGTGTTGGTAGCAACCGGCGGAAACGCCAAGCTTTCATATTGCGCAGCGTTGGAGCCGGTT
>Ga0180222_1001369_pt1 | contig 25635 bp, 22 predicted proteins | sample eDN5th37CKraftOP_FD_151336 | JGI IMG/M metagenome (GOLD analysis project Ga0180222, IMG submission 151336) | Enriched Organic Plus compost microbial communities from Emeryville, California, USA - eDNA 5th pass 37_C Kraft OP (version 2) (version 2) ...
AACCCCGCCAGCAGATGCCCATCGGACGTCTCGACACGATAATAGACCCGGTCGCCATATCCCGTTGAAAACATCTCCAGCGCCACTGGCGGAATGACGGCATCGATGGCATTGTGCGAAGCGGCGGTTGCTTCGCCGATGGCGCGGGCAGAAGCCGTCAGCATCCGGTCGGACACGATGCCCGCCATGTTTTCCGCGGCGCGCCATGCTGTCCAGAGATTGATCCCTGCCACGATAATCAGCGGGATTACGATCCACGAAACGAGTTGGGCGCGCAGGCTTTGGGAGAGGCGGGTGAACAGCCGTTTCATCTCAACTCGCTTCGCGCAGCAGATAGCCCAGGCCGCGCAAGGTCACGATCTCGGCTCGGCTACCCTCCAGCTTCTTGCGGAGCCGATGAATGTAGATCTCGATGGCGTTTTCGTCGGTCTCGCTGTCGAAATCATAGATGCCCTGAACGAGCGCCGATTTGCTGACGGTGGTTCCGATCCGCCTGAGAAGCTGTTCCAGAACCGCATGTTCCTTAGGCGCCAGTGACAGCGGATCATCTCCAAGCGAGAACAGCCGGGTATTGGTGTCGAAACGTAAGAGGCCGCAGGTGACGACGGGCGCGGTTCGCTGGCTCGCGCGGCGAAGATGGGCACGGATACGCGCTTCGAGTTCGCTTAGCTCAAAGGGTTTCGCCAGATAGTCGTCAGCACCGGCATCCAAACCGCGGATACGACCGTCCAAACTGGCATTGGCCGTGAGGATGATGACAGGTACTTCGTTGCCTTTGCTGCGGACTTGTTCCAGCACATCGAACCCGGTTTTGTCAGGCAGACCGAGATCGAGGATCACCAGATCGTACTGGGTGAAGGCGAGCGCCTGTTCCGCATCGGCCCCATCGTGCACCGTATCGACGTTATAGTTCGACTGCTGCAGGCTTTTTGCCAGCCAGTTTGCGAGGGTGGGGTTGTCTTCAACGAGCAGGATGCGCATTGGCTGACGATGATAGTGATTTCAGTCCCAGGTCAAGAAGCTTCGCCGTTGAATCGATGGATGAGGTGAATATCTTCCGGCTCGCGCTCGAAAAGCACGGGATCGGGCCTGGCTGCGATTTCCGCGCCCTGCTTCATATAGAAATCGATTGTCCGCCGCGTCGGCGTCGCAGAGATATAGAAACCTTTGGCGCCTGCTTCCTTGGCTGCGGCCATGCTGTGCCGATAGAGTTCGCCCGCGAGGCCAAATCCACGAACCGCTTTGTCGACATGCATAAAACCAAGCTGATGGAATTCCGGATAGAGGGCGACGGGACGCACATCAGTAATCGCCACGGCAACCAAAGCACCATCCGCTTCAGCGCCGAAAAAAATGCCGTCATGATCGTAGCAGTCGAGCAGGATCGGCGTGTAGATTTCCGCTTCGCCTTCCGGCCAACCGCGCACATCGTAGTACCGGGGCTCCAGCACAAGCTGACCGTCTTGCCGGCGATACATTTCCTCAATGATCTCGCTGCGATCGATATGCCAAATGTCCATCACTTCGCTTCTTCTAAGCGGACGTATGATAAAATTTGCGAGCTTCTTTGTCTGCACCATGGACGCTATCCCGAAAGTTCAATTCGCGCACGCACTATCGCTTCATTCATCAATACTCAAGGGAAGCGTGCAGTCAGGATTAGACTTTCCAATTTGCAGTATGAAACATGCCATATTGCAAAAAATAGCGATAATTTTGACCACTCTCGGGGCTACTCCTCGCCATTCATCTCGGGTACTGCTCAGTACAGGTGCGAGGAATATTGAGGCGTGCGGGAGGCCGGAAGCCAACTTCAATCGGGAAACTGGACCGGAACGGCAAATAGAGGGCGGCAAACCGCCTGAAAATGTGCAATTTTGCTTCAACTTTCCGATCTGCCCTTGCAGGAGCAGGGCCCGAGTTCTATCAGCATCATCAAAAATTGCAGCCCAAGGGAAGGATCGGCAACTTTGATGCCGAAACCTGCAGCCGGCCACCATCTGGCGCGGCCGCGGTAAATGAGCGATGGAGCCAAATTGAAGAACCATCACGATATCTGGGATATCGTCGACGCCAAGAGCGCCGCATATTTTGAACTGAGCGATACGGTTTGGGATAATCCTGAAACAAACTACGAAGAATATAGATCGAGCGATGCCCACGCCGCAATGCTGGAAGCTGAAGGATTCCGCGTCGAACGCGGCATTGCAGGACTGCCAACGGCTGTCATGGGCGAAGCTGGCGAGGATGGGCCCGTCATCGCCATTCTGGGCGAATTCGATGCCCTGCCGGGAATGAGCCAGGTATCAGGGCTGACTGAGGAGAAACCTGTCGAGGCAGGCGGTCACGGACATGGCTGCGGCCACAATCTGCTGGGGGCGGGGTCGCTGCTCGCCGCATCAGCCGTGAAGGATTATCTGGCTGCACGGGGCGTAAAGGGCCGCGTGCGTTATTATGGCTGCCCGGCGGAAGAGGGCGGTTCGGCAAAGGGTTTCATGGTTCGCGAGGGGCTGTTCGATGACGTCGATATCGCCTTCTGCTGGCATCCCGCACCATTCGCCGGCGTAAACGATCCGGTTTCGCTCGCCTGCAACGAGATCAATTTCCATTTCAGCGGCCGTGCAGCCCATGCCTCGGCATCGCCGCATCTTGGGCGCAGTGCGCTTGATGCGGTCGAGCTGATGAATGTCGGCGTGAACTATATGCGCGAGCATATGCCATCGACGGCTCGCATTCATTATGCCGTGACCGATACGGGCGGCTTTGCACCGAACGTCGTGCAGGCCAAGGCAACCGTGCGTTATCTCGTGCGCGCCCGCAGCCTGCCGGAAATGCAGACACTTCTGGAGCGCGTCAAGAAGATCGCCGAGGGCGCCGCGCTGATGACCGAAACGACGGTCCGAAGCGAGATCGTTAGCGGCGATGCCGATCTGATCGGCAATACGCCGCTGGAGCAACTGATGCAAATACAGCTTGAGCGTCTTGGCCCTCCGGACTTTGACGACCAGGACCGCGAGACGGCAAGCCGGTTCCAGAAAACGCTTTCAAAGGAAGACATTTCCGATGCCTTCCGCCGCTTCGGTGTCGAGCCCAAAGAGGGCCTTTCGCTTTGTGAAGATATCTATACGCCCTATAAGGGCGACAATACTCTCGTCGGCTCCACCGATGTGGGCAGTGTCAGTTGGGTTGTTCCGACCGTGCAGATGCGCGGTGCGACCTGCGCGATCGGCACGCCGCTTCATTCGTGGCAGATGGTGGCACAGGGAAAGCTCCCGGCAGCGCACAAGGGCATGGCGCATGCCGCAAAGATCATGAGCAGCACGGCCATCGAACTGTTCCGCGATCCGGCGCAGATCGAGAAAGCAAAGCAGGATCACCAGAAACGGCTCGGCGGAACCGTTTTTGTCAATCCGATTCCAGACAGCGTTCAACCCGCTCTGCCCGAAAACGCGAAATAATGCAGACAGGCAGGCAGTTTTTGACATTCGAAATGACATTTAATCCCTCTATTCCCACAGGGCCTGACGCATCATGAAGCAGATGGGCTTTCTCGATATTCTGAGTTTCGGTCCGGATGGCTGGGGCTATGTGCTGATGATGGGCGCGCTTGTGAGCGTGGCGCTTGCGGTTCTGGGCTTTCTGCTTGGCGCCGCCATCGGCGTGTTTGCCGCCTGGGCGAAGATTTCCGGTGGGCGCGCTCTACGCGCGGTCGCTGACGGCTACACCACGATCATTCGCGGCATACCGGACCTTCTCGTCATCTATCTTTTCTATTTCGGCGGCAGCGCTGCCGTTACCGCTCTCGGCAAATATTTCGGCGCGGAAGGTTTTGTCGGCTTTCCCGGTTTTCTGGCGGGTGTGCTGGCCATCGGCATTTCCTGCGGTGCGCATCATACCGAGGTATTTCGCGGTGCATTCCGCGCCGTCTTCAAGGGCGAGATTGAGGCTGCAACAGCCTGCGGCATGGGCCGGATGCTGAAATTCCGCCGCATCATCGCGCCGCTTGCGCTGCGCCACGCATTGCCAGGGCTTGGGAATGTCTGGCAGGTTTCACTCAAGGAATCCGCTCTGGTGTCTGTTGCCGGAGTGGTAGAGCTTCTGCGCCAGGCGCAGATCGGCGCGGGTTCGACAGGCCTCCCCTTCAACTTCTTCCTCATTGCCGGGGCGCTCTATCTGCTGATTTCGTCGGTTTCCGGCGGGCTTCTGCAACTGGCCGAGCGCCACTTCTCGCGCGGTGTCAGGAGGGCAAAATGAACCTTGAATTCTATTCCGATGCGTTCTTCCAGATGCTGGGCGGCGTGCCGCTAACGTTGAAGCTTGCGGCAACGTCCATCGTGCTGGGCGCCGTGCTAGCCCTGCTTTTTGCCCTGATGCGCCTGTCAGGCATCACGGTGCTGGACTGGATCGCCCGCATCTACGTCTTCGTATTTCGCGGAACACCGCTTCTGGTGCAAATATTCATCATCTATTACGGTCTCAGCCAGTTTCCGGCCATTCGCTATTCGTTCTTGTGGCCGATCCTGCGCGAACCCTACTGGTGCGCGATCATCGCGCTGACATTGAACAATGCGGCCTATGCGAGCGAGATCATCCGCGGCGGCCTGCTGTCAGTGCCGCACGGCCAGATCGAAGCTGCAAAAGCCTGCGGCATGTCGTCCATCACCTGCTTCCGCCGCATCGTCATGCCGCTTGCGATCCGCCAGGCGCTGCCCGGTTACGGCAATGAGATGATCTCGATGATCAAGGCGACCTCGCTTGCGTCGATCATCACGCTCATGGAAGTGACCGGCATCGCGGCAAAGCTGATCGCTGAGAGCTATAGGGCCATAGAAATCTTCGTGATCGCCGGTGCGATCTACCTTGCCATCAACTTCGTACTGACGCGCGTGCTGATGTTCGCGGAATACAGGCTCACCCCTTATCTGCGCCAGCCCGTCGTCAAGGTCTCATCCGAAGGACAAACATCGTGAGCAAAAACGTTTCCCCCAATGCACCGGTAGCGCTGAAAGTCGAAAACCTGCGTAAGAGCTTCGGTACGAATGAAGTGCTCAAGGGCATTTCGCTTGAAGCACGCGAAGGTGAGGTCATTTCGATCCTCGGTTCTTCCGGTTCCGGCAAGTCAACTTTCCTGCGCTGCATCAATCTGCTGGAGACACCTTCGTCAGGCACGGTCACGGTTTCGGGCGAAACCATCCGGATGGCGAAAAATGCGAAGGGCGAAGCCTATCCAACGGACAAGAAGCAGGTTTCGCGCATTCGTTCGGAACTGGGCATGGTGTTCCAGAGCTTCAATCTGTGGTCCCACAAGACCATTCTGGAAAACATCATCGAAGCGCCGATCTATGTGCAGGGTCGTCCGCGCGCGGAATGCGTGGCGGAAGCAGAAGCTCTGCTGGCGAAGGTTGGCATTGCAGACAAGCGTGATTTCTATCCGGCCCATCTTTCGGGCGGACAACAGCAGCGCGCCGCGATTGCCCGTGCGCTGGCGATGAAGCCGAATGTCATGCTTTTCGATGAGCCGACTTCTGCGCTCGACCCGGAACTGGTCGGTGAAGTTTTGCGCGTCATGCGCGGTCTGGCCGAAGAAGGCCGCACCATGCTGGTGGTGACCCATGAAATGGGCTTCGCGCGCGATGTTTCCAACCGGGTCGTGTTTTTCCATCAGGGTCTGGTGGAGGAAGACGGCAAGCCCGAAGACGTGTTCGCCAACTCGAAGTCGGAACGCTTCCGCAAATTCATCAGCCACGAGAACGCTGCCTGATTACCGAAATTCTGCATTCCGGCACAAGCCGGACAGAAACACCCGCAATAGGATAAATGTCATGAAGACCATCGGACTTTTCAAAGCCGTGTTCATTTCCGCCCTTGCTCTGACGAGCATTTCGGCCCATGCCGAGGAAAAGAAGTGGACGAAGATCACCATCGCCACCGAAGGCGCTTTCCGCCCTTACAACTTCACCAAGCCCGATGGCTCGCTGGATGGCTACGAAGTCGAACTCTACAAGGACCTCTGCGCCCGCATGAAGGTCGAGTGCACGATGGTTGCGCAGCCTTTCGACAGCATCATTCCCGCGCTCAATGCCGGCAAGTTCGATGCAATCATGGCTGGCCTCACGGCAACGCCGAAGCGCGAAGAGACCATCAGCTTCTCGGTATCCTACGGGCTGACGCCCCAGACCTTTGCAACACTGAAGGACAGCCCTTACGCAAAGCTGCCGCATACCGGCGAAACCCTTTATCTCGCCAAGGATGAAGCTGCCGCGCAAAAGGCAATCGATGACGTATCGGCTGAAATCAAGGGCCGTACCGTCGGCGTTCAGACCGCTTCGCTCGGCCTGACGCTGCTCGACAAATACTTCAAGGACAATATTGACATCCGCGAATACAAGACCACCGAACAGCACGATCTCGACCTGAAGTCGGGCCGTGTCGATCTGGTTGTAGCTTCGCTCGCTTATCTCACCGACGCTGCCAAGAAGCCGGGCAATGAAGACATCGTCATGACCGGTCCTTTCTTCAAGGGTGGCATTCTGGGTCGTGGCGTTGCCGTCGGCTTGCGCAAGGACGATACCGAGCTGAAGAAGATGTTCGATGAAGCCATCGAAGCAGCAAAGGCTGACGGCACCATCAAGCGCCTGTCGGAAAAGTGGTTCGGCTTCGACGTTACGCCGTAATTTCTGAACTACATCATATGCAAAGCGCCGCCTCCGGGCGGCGTTTTCATGCGCGCAAACCTTCACATCAAACCGGCAAGCGCTTATAAGTTCGCCAGAAATTTATAAGAGCCACAACGAGCTGTGAGAATGTGATGGTAAAGATCGGTTTCGTGACTGTTTCCGACCGTGCAAGTCGCGGTGAATACGAAGATCTGAGCGGCCCAGCCATGGAAGCATGGATAAAGAGCGCCGTCGTCACGCCTTATGAAACAGTCCGCCGCGTCATTCCCGATGGCATGGAATCGGTGCGCGACACGCTTACCGATCTTTGCGACAACGAAGCTTGCGATCTCATCCTGACCACAGGCGGCACGGGCCCGAGCCCGCGCGATGAAACGCCGGAAGCCATGCACGCCGTCCTGCATAAGGAACTGCCCGGTTTTGGAGAACTGATGCGCCGCGTCAGCCTTGAACAGACCCCGACCGCCATCCTGTCTCGCCAGACGGCGGGCAGCCGCGGCAAGAGCTTCATTCTCAATCTACCCGGAAAGCCGGCATCTATCGCCATGACCTTGCAAGCGATTTTTCCGGCGGTGCCTTATTGTCTCGACCTTATTGGAGCGGGGCGGATCGATACCGATCCGGCGGTCGTAAAGGCTCATCGGCCGGGTTGAGTCATCGCCCGCAGCCATTTTGCGCCGCTATTAGAATACGCCATATTCCTGCTGTCGCGACGAAAATGCGCAACCCAGCTTTGCACTTTTGCATGATTTCCTGACTTGCTTTTCCCTCAGGCCGGACTGAATAATAGGGAAAAAGAAGGGGAATTCAGTGAAGCCATTCGACGAGATGCTCAACCATGGCGGGAATGTCCGCCAGCCTTATGAATTTCTCAAGCAATGGCTCGACCAACAGGACCCGCACAAACTTCTGCAGAAAAGCGATGATGCCGAAAGCGTTTTCCGCAAGACGGGCATAACCTTTGCCGTCTATGGCGATCAGGAAGCGGGTGAGCGCCTTATTCCATTCGACATCATCCCGCGCATCATTTCAGGGCAGGAATGGCGGCGTCTGTCGCAGGGCATCGAACAGCGAGTGATGGCGCTCAATGCGTTTCTCGATGACATCTACCATCGTCAGGAGATCGTCAGGGCAGGGCGCATTCCCAAAGAGCTGATTTCCAAGAATGAAGCCTTCCTTCCGGAAATGATCGGCTTCCGCCCGCCGGGTAACGTCTACACCCATATTATCGGCGTCGATATCGTGCGCACAGCCGAAAACCAGTTCTATGTGCTGGAAGACAATGCCCGCACGCCCTCCGGTGTTTCCTATATGCTGGAAAACCGCGAGACGATGATGCAGCTCTTTCCGGAGCTGTTTCAGAACGTCAAGGTTCGCCCGGTCGAGAATTATCCGCAATTGCTGCGCCAGTCACTGGCAAGCGTTGCCCCTCCCGGCACGCAGGATGTTCCGACCGTCGCGGTGCTGACGCCGGGCATCTACAACTCTGCCTATTTTGAACATGCATTCCTTGCCGACCAGATGGGTGTCGAGTTGGTCGAGGGAAGCGATCTGCGTGTCGTGGATGGGCGCGTTGCTATGCGCACGACCCAGGGTTATCGCGCCATCGACGTGCTTTACCGGCGCGTGGATGATGCGTTTCTCGACCCGCTGACATTCAGGCCGGATTCCACACTCGGCGTTGCCGGTATCATGGATGTCTACCGGGCCGGGAATATCACGATTGCCAACGCACCGGGAACCGGCATCGCCGACGACAAGGCGATTTATTCCTACATGCCGGAGATCGTGGAGTTCTATACCGGTCGCAAGGCCATTCTCGAAAACGTTCCGACATGGCGTTGTTCCGAGCCGGACAGCCTCGCTTATGTGCTCGACAATCTTGCCGAGCTTGTGGTCAAGGAAGTTCACGGCTCCGGCGGCTATGGAATGCTGGTCGGACCGGCTTCGACGAAGGCCGAACGCGATGTATTTGCTGAAAAACTGAAGGCAAAGCCGCGCAATTACATCGCGCAGCCCACACTGGCGCTTTCGACGACGCCCATCTTCACCAAAAGCGGGCTCGCGCCGCGCCATGTCGATCTGCGTCCCTTCGTTCTGGTCTCCGACCGCATCCGCATAACGCCGGGCGGGCTGACGCGCGTGGCATTGAAGGAAGGATCGCTTGTCGTGAATTCCAGTCAAGGCGGCGGCACAAAGGATACGTGGGTACTCGACGACTGAAACAATTGGATTGACGTGCTGCAACTGACGGCAAGATCAGGGCGCGAAAAGGGGAATGATTTATGCTTCTTGGCCGTACGGCAAACGGACTTTACTGGATGTTCCGCTATATAGAGCGGGCCGAAAACATGGCGCGCCTTGTCGATGCGGGGCTTCGCATGGCACTAACCAAAACCTCCGATGCGCCCGAGGAATGGTCATCAGTTGCGGTCTCCGCGGGTGCAAGCCAGGGGTTTTCCGCAAAATACGATGTCTATAACGCTGCCAATGTTGCCGATTTCCTGTTGCGTGATACGGATAATCCATCGAGCGTGATGACATGTTTTGAAACCGCCCGCTCCAATGCCCGCATGGTGCGCACGGCACTGACGCGCGAAGCCTGGGAAAGTGTCAATGAAGCATGGATGTCGCTGAAAAAATCCTTGTGCAAGCCATTGAAGGAAAGCGATCTTCCGCAACTTCTGGATCAAATAAAGCGCGAAACGGCGCTTATTCGCGGCTCTTTTCACGGCACGATGCTGCGCAATGAAATCTTCGATTTTGCAAGCCTCGGTACTTTCATCGAACGTGCCGACAACACGGCCCGCATTCTCGATGTGAAATATTATGTTCTGCTGCCTGCGATTTCCTATGTCGGCACGACGCTCGACAATTACCAATGGGAGTCCATTCTCCGCTCTGTGTCCGCGCATCGTTCCTATCGTTGGGTCTATGATGGCGATTATCGTCCGGCACAGGTCGCGGACTATCTGATCTTGAACGGCCGCATGCCGCGTTCGCTTCATTATTGCTATCGCAGCATCGCGGAGCATCTGGATTACCTGTCGAAAGATTATGACAATCGCGCTGCCTGTCACGAGACAGCGGACAAAATCTATGCAAGCCTGCAAAATCAGGACATATCTGTAATCTTCGATATGGGCCTGCATGAATTCCTGACCGAATTCATCACGCGCAACAACAGGCTCGGCAACGAGATCGCTGAAACCTATAATTTCTATTGAGGTCTTCGCTTGCTGCTCAATATCCGGCACGTTTCGCATTATCGCTATGAACATCCCGTCCCCTATGCGGTGCAAAGGTTGCGGCTGCGTCCTCAGACGGTGCCGGGACAGGTTGTGAAACACTGGGAGCTGAAAATCGAAGGCGGCGAGCCGGAGGTTTCCTATGTGGACGGATTTGGCAACAAGACCGATCTGGTCCAACACGCCCGCAATGTCAGCGAGATTGTCATAACGGCAAGCGGCAGCATCGATGTGGAAGACAGGGTCGGTGTGCTCGGGCCCGTCTATGGTTTTGCGCCGCTGTGGCTTTTCGAGCGCGAGACACCGCTGACGATGCCTGGCGAGCGGATCAAGACACTGGCTGGCGATCTCCCCACAGGGCAAGAACGGCTTGCCCTGATGCACGATCTGATGAATGTCATACACAAGGCTGTTGCCTATATGCCGGGAACGACGAGCGTTTCCACGGATGCAGAACATGCGCTGAACGACGGGCAAGGCGTCTGTCAGGACCACACCCATATTTTCCTGTCTGCAGCGCGGCTCATCGGGGTTCCAGCCCGGTACGTATCGGGCTACCTGATGATGGAAGGTGTCGATGAGCAGACCGCGAGCCATGCATGGGCTGAAGCTCATATTGACGGTCTTGGATGGGTCGGGTTCGATGCCGCCAATAATATCTGCCCGAACGACCGCTATGTCCGGATTGCAACGGGGCTCGACTATCGCGACGCGGCGCCGATCTCGGGCGTCCGGCTCGGTGGCGCTGCGGAAAGTCTTGCGGTTCACATCAATGTAGGGCAGTGATCCTTTCTGGATAGTGCGTTGCCTGCCGGATATTGCTTATGACCTATTGCGTTGGAATGAAAATCGATCGCGGCCTTGTGTTCATGTCCGATACGCGGACGAATGCCGGGCTCGACAATATCTCTGTTTTCCCGAAGATGCGAAGCTGGTCGGAGCCCGGTGAACGCGTGATTGTTCTGCTCTCGGCGGGAAACCTCGCGACAACCCAGGCCGTGGCAAGTCTTCTGGAAGAACGCATGAAGGCTCCGGCTGAGCGGCATCCGTCCATCTTTGATGCGCCCTCCATGTTCCAGGTTGCGCGTCTTGTCGGCGACACGGTCAAGGAAGTCATCCAGAATTCCGCTACCGGAGGGCAGAACGCCGATGCATTTGGCGCCTCGTTCATTCTTGGCGGGCAGATCAAGGGCGGCCAGCCGCGCCTTTTCTATATCTACCCGGAAGGCAATTTCATCGAGAGTTCAGCCGACACGCCTTTCTTCCAGATCGGCGAGAACAAGTACGGCAAACCCATCCTTGTGCGCGCCTATCAAAAGGAGATGAGTTTCGAGGAAGCGGTGAAGCTGCTGCTCGTCTCGTTCGACTCCACGCTAAAAGCCAATCTTTCGGTAGGACTTCCGCTCGACATGCAGATCTATGAATCTGACAGTTTCGAGCCTGGAACACGCAAGCGGTTCGAGGCTACCGATCCTTATTATCAGACCGTATCGGAAAGCTGGTCAGAGGCGCTGAAATCGGCGCTGGAGCAATTGCCACCCTTCAGCTTCGAAGATGGAAAGTGAGAAGGCCGGGCAAAGCACCCGGCCTTTCGCATCGCCTCAGTCCTTCGTTACGGTCTGGACATAGTTTGCGTCCGCGACCATGTTGAAACCGTGCACGTTCGGAGCCGTCACAGCTGTTTCGATCTGCTGATAGATGATCGCGAACGGGCTCGTTTCCTGAAACTTCTTTTGAAGATCGTGATACATTTGCTCACGTTTGGCGGTGTCGCGCTCTTCGGCGGCCGCCATGGTTTCTGCCGTCAATTCCGGAATATCCCAATGTGCCTGCCATGCGCTCGTGCGCATTGAAACGTCTTCGCCATTGTTCGGATTGTTGGTGAAGGTCACTGCATTGGTGTGCGGGTCCCAATAATCCGGCCCCCAGATGCCGAGCGCCATTTGATGCTTGCGCGCGCGAACCTTGGTGGTCGTCAGCCGGCCGTCTCCCTGAAGGATTTCCACCTGAACGCCCGCCTTGCCCATCGTCTGCTGGATGCTTTCGGCAATGCCGACAAATGGCTGGGTGTTGCGCACGTCGAGTGTCACCTTGAAGCCGTCCTTGAGACCTGCATTTGCAAGCAGCTCCTTGGCTTTATCGACATCGTATGTGAACGGCTTGTCACCGACAGCGCCGAACATGCCAAGAGGCAGAAAGGACTGATGCGTGCGGCCGATACCGTTGATGAGTTTGGCTTCGATCGTATCGTAATCGATCAGATATTTGAGCGCCTGCCGGACTTCCGGCTTTGCAAGTTCGGGTACGTTCTGGTTGGCCACCAGATAATAGACCCGGCCTTTTGGTGCATTGAGGACGTGATATTTCTGGTTCTTGCTCAGCTCTTCAATGTCGCCGGGTTCCAAATTGCGCGCAATGTCGATATCGCCCGCCTCAAGGAGCAGGCGCTGTGAAACACCCTCCTTCACATGGCGATAGATAACGCGCTTCATTGCCGGTTTTGCATCGGCATAATTTTCATTGCGCTCGAGAAGCAGCACTTCATTGGCGCGCCATTGCTTGAGCGCCAAAGGACCGGAACCGGCATAGTTGTTTTTCAGCCATTCATAACCGAAATCAGTTTCATATGGAAAATCCTTGGTCTTTTCCGCCTTCTGCTCGTGTTCCCTCACCAGCTTGCTGTCGACAATCGACGCTACGCTGGATGTGAGACAGTTGAGAACAAAGCTTGGCGCAAATGCCTTGCCGGTCGTGAAAACAAGCGTTTCGTCGTCGGTCGCGACGATGTTCTGATCAGCATTTTCGCGAGTGAGACCGAACTGGCTCAGAATGAAGGCCGGGCTTTTGTCGAGCTTGATGGCGCGCTGCAGCGAATAGGCGGCATCATGCGCGGTAAGCGGGTTGCCGGAGGCAAACTTCAGGCCCTTGCGGATTTTGAACGTGATCGACTTGCCGTCGTCGGAAAAGGTCCAGCTTTCAGCAATTTGGGGGATGATCTTGGTCGGGTCCTTGGTGTCGGTCGTGATGAGCCGCTCATATGTGCTGGTCAGCACTTCAGACGTGGTGATCTCGAAGATCTCAGCCGGATCAAGCGAAATCACATCATCAATGCTCATCGCAATGACGAGCGTGTCGGCCGGTGTTGCAGCTTCCACCGCTTTCGGCGACGCTGACAGGAACAGCGTAAACGCTAGCGCCGCCGGTATGGATGCGCGCAGCAGCTTTCGTGCAAGGCCATGCTTATTGTGGGCTGCCTTCGAGATATGGGCAGATGGCGGTATTATGGTTGTCATGCAACTTCCCCCTTCGGAGCGCGCAATCAGCACGTCATGCGCTTGCGGCCCGTTTTGATGCAGCTTCGCGAGTTTGTCGCTTCCCCGCGACTCTCTTGAAGCTTCTGCATTACATCCAGCTTTTGGAGAGGGGACAACGGCTTAATGGAATATTTTCCCGCTGAATCGAAAAAGCCGAAGGAAACTCCTCCGGCTCTTTTCTTTTTTAAGGCGATGCACGCTCAAAAGAAGACTTTGAAACGGTCGGCGTCGTCCATGAAAGCCTTTTCGCCGAAGGGCTGTTCGTTCGAGCCGAACGGCATCTGGGCGCGGAGTTTCCACGAGGCCGGAACGTCCCAGGTCTGGGCAACTTCCTGATCGATCAGCGGGTTGTAGTGCTGGAGGCTGGCGCCGATGTTTGCATTGGCCAGTGCGGTCCAGACCGAATGCTGTGCCATGCCGCCCGACTGTTCGGACCAGACCGGGAAGTTGTCGGCGTAGAGCGGGAAGTTTTCCTGAAGGCCCTTAACGACATTCTGGTCTTCGTAGAACAGAACCGTACCGGCACCGGCAGCGAAACTGTCGACCTTGGCTTCCGTCTGCGCGAAAGCGTCGGCTGGCACGATCTGGCGCAGCGTTTCCTTGACAATGTTCCAGAGCTTGTCGCTCTCGGCGCCAAACAGGATTACGGCTCGCGAACTCTGCGAGTTGAACGAGGAAGGTGTGTGCTTGACCGCCTCGCGGATCAACTCGGCAACCTCTTCGTTCGACAGCGGAAGAGACTTGCCCAGAGCATACTGCGTGCGGCGCTTCTTAATGGAATTCAGCAGGGAATTATTCATGACTGGGTCCTGTGTTTCAGCGGTCTGGCAGGCTGTCTGGCTTGGGATTTTTCGAAGGCAACCTGTTGGGTGGTGGTGGCTAGATAGTGCTATTCGTGCAGGGGAAGCCAGCCCATGTTTCTGAAACACACTGTCAATGATATGCGGCCGGTTTCACCTGACTGTTTACTTTCCCGTCGCGGATTTCCAACGAACACGGGGTTAATAGCGCACTGTTCGCACAGCAAGCTTCCCGGTTTTGAAGGGTTTACAAGAGCGGCTCTTTGTTGGAATCTAACAAAAATAGTGAGATTTACGGGGCGAACTTTGACGACGCTCTTTTCGGGTTGTTGTCGGTAAATGGGATGAGGTCACGAAAGTTTGAAGTCATTTATCATCATTGGCGCCGGGGCAAGCGGCATCATTCTGGCTGCACAATTGCTCCGGCGTTCGCCGGAATCGACCGTGCGAATTTTCGAACGGTTCGACAGGTTAGGAGCGGGGATAGCTTATGCGACCGAGAATCCCAGTCATCTGCTTAACGTGCGCGCCAGCAATATGAGTGCGTTTCCCGATCAACCGGATCACTTCTTCAACTGGTTGCAGACGAACAGCGGCAGTTGGGAGCCGCACAGTTTTGCGCCGCGTAAACTCTACCGCTCGTATCTAAAACATTTGATCGAGCCCGATCTTTCCGCTGGCGATCGGCGACTGACGGTTGAGAGAACTGGCGTCGTTGATGTGGCGCTAAAAGCTGGCAGGCCGGCTGTTGTTACCGAAACCGGCGAAACATTTGTGGCCGATGCCGTCATTCTTGCGACAGGCAACGAGGCCGCCATTGCGAAATCCGCTAGCCAGATTACGGAATACTGGTCAAGTAACGGCTATTTCGATGTGCCGACAGATGCGCCCGTGGCGATATTCGGTACCGGCCTTTCAATGGTCGATAGCGTATTGTCATTGCTGGATAACGGACACCGTGCGAAAATATATGCTATTTCCCGCCGCGGGCTTCTACCTGCCCGCCACGCCCCCGCGCAAGTTTATCCGGTTGCAGCGGATGATCTTCCGGTATCGCTCGGCCTTTCCAAGCTCATTCGGCGCGTGCGCGGCATGATGGCGGAAGCAGAAAAATCGGGTCTCGGCTGGCGCGGTGTGATGGACGGTCTGCGCCCGCACACGCAGCATATATGGGCAGGACTGCCGATGTCCCAGCGCCGCAGTTTTCTACGGCATCTTCGCCCATGGTGGGATGTCCATCGTCATCGCATGGCGCCCGCTGTGGCGGATCGTATCGAATCTGCAACGGACACCGGGCAGCTCAAAATCGCAGCGGGTCATCTCGTTTCGGTGCGCGTCGAAGGGGGAGGGATGGAAATCCGCTATCGTCCGCGGCGTAGCGAAAAATTCGAGAAGCTGCATGTGGCGGCTGTCATCGATTGCCGTGGCGGCAACTCGCGTTTCTCGACAACCCGCAACGCGGCATTGATCGGCCTCATGGAGCATGGCCTGGCTCGCCCGGATGCGCTCGATCTGGGGCTGGACGTTACCCGCGACCTTCAGCTTCTCAACGCGCGAGGCGAGCCATCCGGTCCGTTCTTCGCTATCGGACCGGTTACGAAAGGCGCATTCTGGGAGGTCACAGCCGTACCGGATATTCGCGTTCAGGCGGAGCGGCTGTCGGGGATTTTGCTTGAAGGATAACAACTTCCTCAGAAGCCATTCCTGCGGCGATCTTCCGATAAGATTATGTCATTCGGCTGAAAGATTTTCGGAGTGCTCTCTCCGATTGTGAGCCGTCGTGGTTCACAGCAAGTGATAAATTATAGATTTTTTGCCGAGAGAAACCATAAAAAGATTCAAATCCGCGCGATAAGCCATTGAAAGCTATTGCCATAATGTTCCGTGGCCCATCATAATAACGCCATCGGAACATATGATTCCTCTCTACAACTTGCCGGAGCGATTCTGTTGCTGTTTTCTTGAGCGGTGCCTGCTTCGGATCAACCTTGATTTCGGCTAGGAGGCCTGTGGCGCATGACGATGGACGGCAGAATGCTTTTCCTGCTTGTCCTTCTACCATTTCTCGGCAGCGCCATAACCGGACTATTCAGGGGGGCGGATCGTAGCGGTTCGGCCTGGTTTACGGCAGCGATTGCGCTTGTCGCCTTTATCGTCACCGCCAGCCTTTATCCCATCGTGTCGGACGGCAAGGTGCTTCGCGGCACCGTGGAGTGGTTGCCGGCTTACGGGCTCAATGTCACTTTCCGGATGGACGGCTTTGCCTGGCTTTTCGCGATGCTTATAACGGGCATCGGCCTTCTGGTCGTCATTTATGCGCGCTATTACATGTCGCCTGAAGACCCGGTGCCGAGGTTCTTCTCGTTCCTTTTGTCCTTCATGGGATCGATGCTCGGCGTGGTCCTGTCGGGCAATCTGATATTGCTTGCGGTCTTCTGGGAACTGACCAGCATCTTCTCATTTCTGCTGATCGGCTATTGGTATCACAATGCAAGCGCCCGCGATGGTGCGCGCATGGCGCTGACAGTGACCGGCATCGGCGGCTTCTGCCTGCTGGCAGGCGTTCTGATCCTCGGGCATATCGTTGGAAGCTACGATCTCGACAAGGTCCTGGCAGCGGGCAATCTCGTCCGGACGCATCCGCTCTACAGCGTGGCGCTTATCCTGATCCTGCTTGGCGCGTTCACCAAGAGCGCGCAGTTTCCCTTCCATTTCTGGCTTCCGAACGCCATGGCAGCGCCGACGCCCGTTTCGGCCTATCTGCACTCGGCGACCATGGTGAAGGCTGGCGTCTTTCTGCTCGCCCGCCTGTGGCCGGTTCTCAGCGGAACGGAAGAATGGTTCTGGATCGTCGGTTCGGCTGGCCTGATCACGCTTCTGATTGCCAGTTTCTTTGCGGTTTTCCAACAGGACCTCAAAGGCCTGCTCGCCTATTCGACCATCAGCAATCTCGGTCTGATTACGGTTCTGCTCAGCCTTGGCAGTCCGCTGGCGGCAGTCGCAGCGATCTTCCATATGGTCAACCATGCGATCTTCAAGGCATCGCTTTTCATGGCCGCGGGTATCATCGATCACGAAACCGGCACGCGCGATATGCGCAAGCTGAGCGGGCTCTTGCGGCCCATGCCCTATACGGCGACGCTTGCCATGGTGGCGAGCGCGGCCATGGCTGGCGTGCCGCTGCTCAACGGCTTCATTTCCAAGGAAATGTTCTTCGCCGAAGCGGTCGAAACCCACATGGCGTCCTGGCTCGACACTATAACGCCCTACGTGGCTACCATCGCGGGCATCTTCACCGTCGCCTATTCGGTACGCTTCATCTATTCGACATTCTTCGGGCCGCCGCCGCATGATCTGCCACACGAGCCGCACGAGCCGCCCCACTGGATGCGTCGCCCTATCGAGCTTCTGGTCCTGCTTTGCCTGTTGATCGGCATCATTCCGGGACTGTCCATCGGGCCGTTCCTGCATTCGGCCGTGCTGTCGGTGCTGGGCCAGGCAACGCCGGAATACAGCCTCTCGGTCTGGCACGGTATCAACCTGCCGCTGATGATGAGTATCGTAGCCATGATCGGCGGCATTCTCCTGCACTGGATGCTGAAGAATTATCTCGCCACGAGCGAAGACGGTCCACCGCTTTTCCGGCACTTGCAGGGGCAGCGCATTTTCGAGCGCGTTCTGGTGACGCTGTCGTGGAACTGGGCGCGCAAGGCGGAAGCTTTCCTCAGCACGCGCCGTCTGCAGCCGCAGCTCCGCATCGTGGTCGCGGTGGCTGTGCTTGCCGCTGCCTGGCCGATTTTCGCCGCGGGATTGCAGTCCGGTTCGCTTGGCCCTCAGCCAGTTGACCCGATCTTTGCCGGGCTTTGGATACTCGGCGGAGCCTGCGCCATCGGCGCGGCCTATCAGGCGAAGTTTCATCGGCTGGCCGCCCTCATTCTTCTGGGCGGGGCAGGGCTCACCACCTGCATCACCTTCGTCTGGCTGTCCGCACCCGACCTTGCGGTGACCCAGTTGCTGGTCGAGATCGTCACTACCGTTTTGTTGTTGCTTGGCCTTCGCTGGCTGCCGAAGCGTTGGGAAGATCCCGATCCGCTTCCGGTGCAGATCGGTCCTCGCATCCGCCGTTATCGCGATCTCCTGCTAGCCATTGGCAGCGGTGCGGGGGTAGCCGTTATCGCCTATGCTGTCATGACGCGCCTCTCGCCCAGCAGCATCGGCGACTATTTCCTCGAAAACGCCTATTCAGGCGGCGGCGGCAAGAATGTCGTGAATGTCATTCTGGTGGATTTCCGCGCTTTTGATACGTTTGGCGAAATCGCGGTCCTTGGCATTGTCGGTCTTACGGTCTTTGCGCTGCTGCGGCGTTTCCGTCCTGCGCCCGATACGACCGGATCGACCGCCCAGCAAAAAATTCAGGACGCCTATGACGAGGCAGCGCCCGACCGCAAGGCAGGTGAAACGCTGGCCGATTATCTGGCTGTACCGTCCGTCATCATGCAATGGCTTTTCCCGGTGATCGTCGTTCTGGCAGTGCATCTCTTCCTCCGTGGCCACGATCTGCCGGGCGGCGGATTTGCGGCGGGTATCACGCTCGCAATCGCTTTCCTGCTGCAATATCTGGCCTCTGGCGCGCGTGTGGTGGAGGATCGCCTGCGCATCCTGCCCCTGCGCTGGATAGGGATGGGCCTGCTGTTGGCCGGCGCAACCGGCGCTGGATCGTGGTTCTTCGGCTATCCGTTCCTCACAACCTTTTTCCAGTATACTGAAATACCGCATATCGGGAAAATGCCGACAGCCAGCGCGCTGCTGTTCGACCTTGGCGTCTTTACCCTCGTGGTCGGCGCCACAGTCCTCGTTCTGATCGCTCTCGCACACCAATCACTCCGCAAACATCGTGTCGAGAAACTGGCTGCAACGAAGGAGGAGAACTGATGGAACTCGTTCTTGCTCTGGCAATCGGCGTGCTGATGGCATCCGGCGTGTGGCTCATTCTTCGCCCGCGCACCTTTCAGGTGGCGATTGGCCTGTCGCTGGTTTCCTACGCGGTCAATCTCTTCATCTTCTCGATGGGGCGTCTGCGCACCAATGCAGCTCCTGTGCTCGATAGCGGTGTCGATGTTCAGGCCACGCAATATACCGATCCCGTGCCGCAGGCGCTCGTGCTGACTGCAATCGTCATCGGCTTCGCAATGACCGCACTTTTCCTTGTCGTGCTGCTCGCCTCACGCGGGTTGACACGTACGGACCACGTGGACGGCAAGGAGAACTGATGTTAGACTGGAAAACACACCTCATCGTCGCACCAATCGTCCTCCCGCTCCTCACGGCGGCTGTGCTGTTGCTGTTCGATGAACGCAAGCGCAAGCTTAAGATGGCCATCAACTCCATCTCCACCCTGGGGCTGATCGCAATTGCCATCACGCTTGCAGGCATGGCGAGCGAGAAAGCGCCCGACGCCCTGGTTTACCTGATCGGCAACTGGCCCGCGCCATTCGGCATCGTGCTGGTGCTGGATCGCCTCGCGGCCCTCATGTTGGTGCTGACGAGCCTGCTTGGCATGGCGTCGCTCAGCTTCGCGCTTGCCCATTGGCACAAGGCCAGTCCGCATTTCCATACGATATTCCAGCTTCTGCTGATGGGGCTCAACGGCGCATTCCTGACTGGCGACCTGTTCAACCTTTTCGTGTTCTTTGAAGTGATGCTGGCTGCTTCCTATGGTCTGGCGCTGCATGGGTCCGGTCCCGCCCGTGTAAAGGCCGGGATGCATTATATCGCTGTCAATCTGGTTGCTTCATCACTGTTCCTGATCGGCGTCAGCCTGATCTATGGGGTTACCGGCACGTTGAACATGGCCGATCTTGCGCAGAAGATTTCGCAGGTCGCACCCGAAGATCGAATGCTTCTTGAGGCAGGCGCGGCGGTTCTGGGTGTAGCGTTTCTCGTCAAGGCAGGCATGTGGCCGCTCAATTTCTGGCTCGCCCCGACCTATACGGCAGCAGCGGCACCGGTTGCGGCTGTCTTCGCCATCATGAGCAAGGTCGGTATCTACGTCCTTCTGCGCCTGTCGCCGCTGATGTTCGGCATCGGCGCAGGTTCCTCCTATGGCTTCGGCAACGACTGGCTTTATTTCGGCGGGATGGTAACGCTTGCCTTCGGCCTGATCGGCGTCGTCGCATCGCAGGCGATGGGACGGCTCGCAAGCTACAGCATTCTTGTATCCTCCGGCACCTTGTTGGCCGCTATCGGCAGCGGCAACACCGCCATGACGGGTGCCGCACTTTTCTACATGGTCAGTTCGACGCTCACCATTGCGGCGTTCTTCCTGCTCATCGAATTGATCGAACGCGGGCAGGACGCGGCCGCCAACGTTCTTGCCGTTACCATGGAAGCCTATGGTGACGATGAGGAGGAAGAAGAGGAAGACGAGATAGGTGCCGTGCTGCCGGCAACGCTTGCAGTCCTTGGCACGTTCTTCGGGATCTGCGCCATATTGCTGATCGGCCTTCCGCCATTTTCGGGCTTTATTGCAAAGTTCCTTATCCTTGCAGCCGTCTTCAACGGGGACGGTCCGACACCGCAGCTCGCGATGCCTGTCAGCCCGGCGAGCTGGACACTGGTCGCGCTCATCCTCCTGTCCGGACTGTCGGCGCTTATCGCGATGACGCGCACCGGCATCCGCACCTTCTGGGCTTCGCTCGAAGGCAACGTGCCGCGCGTTCTCGTGCGCGAAGTCGTCCCGATTGCGGGACTTCTGGCAATCTGTCTCGCGCTGACGATCGCAGCCGGTCCGGCGATGCGCTACATGGATGAAACGGCGCGTTCGCTGCATAATCCCGCATCCTATATCAGCAGCGTTCTCAATGCGCCGCGTGCTGGCATGCAAACGGAGGAGGCAAAGTGAAGAAAATCCTTCCTTACCCGCTTCTGTTCGCCTCGCTGCTTTTGTTCTGGCTGCTTTTGAATGGCTTTACACGGGCACAGCTCCTGCTCGGCGCGATCATCGCAATCGCTGCGTGCCTGATCATGACGGCCTTGCAGCCACAGAAGAACCATATTCGCTCGATCCCGACGATGCTCTGGCTGTTTGGAGCCATGAGCTATGACATATTGCACTCGAATATTGCCGTTGCGGGGATCATCCTGTCGCGCAAGCGCAAGCGGCGTCCGGGCTTCGTCGTTATCCAGCTCGATCTGGAAAACCGGACCGCGCTTGCCGTTCTCGCCTGCATAATCACCGCGACGCCGGGTACGGCATGGGTGGATTATAACGCCGCCAGGCGCGAGTTGACGATTCACGTGCTTGATCTGGACGATGCGCAGGCGTGGCGGGATACGATCAAGGGAAGGTATGAGCAAAGGCTCATCAAGATATTTACAGCCGCCGACCTCATCGAGGGGGAGAAATCCGCATGAGCGCAGTCATCATCTTCTGGTCCCTGCTTGCCGCCCAACTGATGCTTCTCGGTGCCATGGCTTGCGCGGTCTACAGGCTTCTGGTCGGGCCGCGCGCGCAGGATCGCATTCTCGCGACCGATGCGCTTTACCTCAACGCGTTGCTGCTCCTGATTACATTCGGCATACGCACGGGCAGCATCATTTATTTCGAAGCGGCGCTGATTATCGCTCTTCTGGGCTTTGTTGCTACCGTGGCGCTGTCCAAATTCCTCATGCGCGGGGAGGTGATCGAATGATCAATGCCGGCGAAATTCCTGTCTGGGCCGCTATCGTCATTTCGTTTTTTCTGCTCGGCGGGGCATTCCTGACGCTTGTGGGATGCATCGGCCTTGTCCGCTTCAAAAGCTTTTACGAGCGTGTTCATGCTCCCACGCTCGGCTCGTCGTTCGGGGCGGGCGGCATCCTGATCGCGTCGATTATATTTTTCTCCATCTTGCAATCGAAGCCGATTCTGCATGAAGTGGTCATTACCGTCTTTGTGGTTGTCACAACGCCGGTAACGCTCATGCTGCTCAGCCGCGCCGTGATCCATCGCGACAGAACGCAGGACAGCAAGGAGCTGCCTTCATCTTCCGACCCGCTTTAGTCGGTATGATGTTCGAGGGTGCGGAGAGGGCGGAAAGCCAGCGTTTTCCGCCGCACCAAATGGGGAAAACCGCCAGCTCCGCGAGGAAATGGCGGCTGTCGCTTTCGGGCTGACCGGAGACCTGTTTTGGAGTTCGCTTCAAGACCGGCTATCCTGCCGACCGGAAACATTATCTGCCATTTGCCGAATCCCTTGCATCACTGCCAACGACCGCGGAGCGGGATGCAGCGGCCTATCGTCCCTTAGGGCATTTGGAGGAGTGTCCCGGGGCTGCGGCCAATTGTCCATTCGGACCTGTGCCGGAGGCGAGCTGATTGAAGGAATAGACCATTTGAATTATCTGGATTTCAGTAATTTCTGAAAATTCAGAATTTACGGGAGAGAGAATTTTGGAATTGTCGCCAATCGTTCAGTCGTTCGTGCTCCACTTCGGGGAGATGGGCAGCCGTTGGGGCATCAACCGCACCGTAGGGCAGATATATGCGCTTCTTTATATATCGCCTGAGCCTCTTTGCGCCGACCAGATCGTCGATGCTCTCGGCGTGTCGCGGTCGAACGTTTCCATGGGTATCCGCGAACTGCAAGGCTGGAACCTGGTGTTGCTCAAGCACATCCCGGGTGATCGCCGTGATTTCTTCACGACGCCTGACGACGTGTGGCAGATCCTGCGCACGCTCGCCGAGGAGCGCAAGAAGCGCGAAATCGATCCTACGCTCACCGTTCTGCGCGAGATCCTGATGGAACAGCCGCAGGGTGACAGCGATCTTTATGCGCAGGATCGCATGAAGGACATGTACGGCCTGATCGAAAGACTGACCAACTGGTACGACGACGTCAAGCGGCTGGATACAGACCGTTTGACCAGTCTTCTGGCGCTTGGCGCCAAGGTGACCCGCTTCCTTGAAACCACGGACAGGATCGTGGCGCTCGGGCGCGGACGAACATCGGCCAAAAAGGAGCCTAAGCGAGAGTGACATCCGTTGTCCCCCGAACGGAAACATTGACGGCAGAAGTCGGCGAAGCGGCAGGCAAAGAGCAAGGCTCGCGCCGCCTGCAGCGTCGTTCTGTTCCGTCCTTGCTGAAGCGGGGGGCATATCTTCAGGCGCTGGCCGCAATTTTGTGGCTGCCGCAAGCGGGATTTCTGGCCTATGCCATCGGACGATTGGCCGACACCGGCTTCGATATTTCCATCTATTATAGTGCAGCAGGCATTTTCATACTCGGTTGCCTGCGCAGCATTCTCGACAGCGCGGGTGCGGCGAAGGCATTCGATGCCGCGAGGCTGGAGCTTTCCCGGCTGCGGACCAATGCCGTTTCTGCGCTTGCGGAGCGTTCGCCGCTCGATGTGACGCGCCCGTCGTCGGGCGAGGCGGCAAGTATTCTCGCCGAACAGGCGGAGATGGTCGTTCCCTATCTTTCACGTTTCGTCCCGGTGCGTATTCGCGTCATGCTGGTTCCATTGGCTATACTTGCGGTCGTGCTCTGGTATTCCTGGGCCGCGGCGCTTGTCCTGATGGTCGCCGCGCCGCTTATACCGACCTTCATGGCGCTGATCGGCTGGCGCGCTAAAGCCGCGAGCGAAAAGCAGCTCGTCGCCCTCGGCGGCATGAACGGTTTTCTGCTCGACCGACTGCGCGGCCTTGCAACGATCCGCACGTTCCATGCAGTGGATGCGACCGCAAACCGATTGCGCGAGAACGCCGAAACCTTGCGTTCAAAAACGATGGCCGTCCTGCGCATTGCCTTTCTGTCGTCCGCGGTGCTCGAACTTTTCGCTGCAATCGGTGTCGCCATGGTTGCGGTCTATATCGGCTTTCATTTGTTGGGCCAGCTCAACTTCGGAGCGTGGGGTCACAAGCTGACCCTGGCGGAAGGCCTTTTCATCCTTCTTCTGTCACCTGCATTCTTCGAGCCCTTGCGCGACCTGTCAGCCGTCTGGCACGACCGTGCGGCAGGCGAAGCCTCTATCGACGCGCTGGAAAAGCTTGCCGAGCACCCCATGTCAGTTGTCGGAAAGGGTGTAAATCAGGCAGCTATAGGGGAGACTCCCACGGTTGCCCTGCACAATATCGGCTTTGGTTACGGAGCTGGAGCCACGGTACTCGACCGGTTCAGTCTTCATATCGAGGCGGGGGAACACGTAGCGCTGCTCGCGCCAAGCGGCTATGGAAAATCGACCGTTCTGGCGCTCATTGCCGGGCTGACGGCTCCACACGCTGGCAGGGTCGAGATCGGCGGTATCGTGCTGACAGAAGAAACGGCGAGCGCGCTCCGCGCAAGGATGAGCTGGATCGGACAGAAACCGCACATCTTTGCCGGTTCCGCCCGCCAGAATATCACACTAGGTCGACCAGCCGACCTTGCAACAACCAAAGCCGTCATCGACGATATGGCACTCGGCCATGTTCTGGGCGTCAGGGGCGACGGCCTTATCGGCGAGAACGGAGCCGGAATTTCCGGCGGCGAAGCCCTGCGGCTGGCGCTTTCCCGTGCGGCTGTCGATCCCGGCGCAGATATTATTCTGGCCGATGAACCCACCGCGCATCTCGATCAGGAAACGGCGACGCTCATTGCCGACAGCCTTCTGAAGCTTGCCAAAGGCAAGACGCTGATCGTCGCAACGCACGACGAAACCTTTGCGCGCAGGATGGATCGCATCATTCGTCTGGATGGCGGCGCGAGCAATGGTCCGCTCTGGCAGAGGAGGGCTGCTGAATGAATGACTTCCAGTCATTGCAGCCAATCCTGCGGCTCTTTTTTCGCACCAAGGGAACGGCTCTCCTCGCCGGTATCGCAACGGCAACCGTAACCGTCCTCGCCGGTATTGCACTTCTTGGCCTGTCGGGCTGGTTCATCACCGCAACGGCGGTTGCAGGCCTGAGCATCGCCACGGCAGTCGTGTTCGATGTTTTCGCACCCGCCGCCGGTATCCGCTTGCTTGCGATCCTGCGCACCGGTTCGCGCTATCTCGAACGGCTCGTCACCCATGATGCAACGCTCGCGATCCTCGCGGCATTGCGCGAAAAGCTGTTTCGCAGCTGGGCGCGCCCAAGTGCTGCGAATGCACTTTTGAAACGTCCAGCGCGTCTTCTCTTCCGTCTGACCGCAGACATCGATGCGCTGGATTCGCTTTATCTGCGCGTGGTGGTGCCCATCGGGGCCGCGCTTGCCACCGCACTTGTTGCCGGTATCGCGCTCGGCCTGATGAGCCCGACCTTCGGGTTGCTGGTAGCGATTATCCTGCTCGCGGCGGGCCTTTGCATTCCGCTTGCTGCCGGCCGCATTTCCGAAAAATCCATGCGTCGGCGTGCCAAAGGCACGGAAGCACTGCGCGCCCGCACGGTCGATCTTGTGGCTGGTCAAACCGAACTTCTGATGGCGGGACGGCTCGAAGATCAAAAGCTGGCATTGGCCCGTGCCGATGGCTACGTCGCCGCGTCGGATCGCAAGCTGAACCGCATAGAGATTGTTGCCGGGGCCGGTTTCGGCATTGTTCACGCAGTCCTGCTTGCGGGTGGCCTTGTGGCGGTTGGATTGCTGATGCAGGCGCAGACC
>Ga0180222_1001371_pt1 | contig 25601 bp, 23 predicted proteins | sample eDN5th37CKraftOP_FD_151336 | JGI IMG/M metagenome (GOLD analysis project Ga0180222, IMG submission 151336) | Enriched Organic Plus compost microbial communities from Emeryville, California, USA - eDNA 5th pass 37_C Kraft OP (version 2) (version 2) ...
CTGGACGGCGGACGGCAGTTCATCCTGTCGGCGCGCGCCGACCGCATCGAGCATCGCGCCGACGGCAGCTTCGCGCTGATCGACTACAAGACCGGCTATCCGCCGACCGGCAAGCAGGTGCGCCTCGGCCTGTCGCCGCAGCTGACGCTGGAGGCGGCGATCCTGCGCCGGGGCGGCTTCGAAGGCATCGCCGCAGATGCCTCGGTCAGCGAGCTGATGTATGTGCGGCTGAGCGGCAATGCGCCGCCCGGCGAACAGCGCCTGCTCGAACTCAAGCTCAACCGCAGTGACGATGCGCAGCCGCCGGACGTCGCCGCCGACGAGGCGCTCAACAAGCTCACCGCCATGATCCGCCGCTTCGACGACGAGGCGCAGGGCTATCCTTCGCTGGCGCTGTCGATGTGGGCGAGCCGCTACGGCCGCTATGATGACCTCGCCCGCATTAAGGAATGGTCCGCAGGCGGCGACGGCAGCGACGGAGGCGGACCATGAGCGCGCCGCGCAGCAACATTCCGCTGGTGGTGAGCCAGGCGCAGGCCAAAGCCTCCGATCCGGCGACATCGGCCTTCGTCGCCGCCAATGCCGGCGCCGGCAAGACCCATGTGCTGGTGCAGCGGGTGATCCGCCTGCTGCTCGACGGCGTCCCGCCCGAGCGCATTCTCTGCATCACCTTCACCAAGGCCGCCGCCGCCAACATGGCCCAGCGGGTGTTCGGGACGCTCGGCCGCTGGGTCACGCTCAGTGATGCCGAACTCGACGCCGCGATCCTCGCCACCGGCACGACACGGTCCGACGCCCGCACGCGGCAACGCGCCCGCGAGCTGTTCGCCTGCGCGCTGGAGACGCCGGGCGGCCTCAAGGTGCAGACCATTCACGCGCTGTGCACCCGGCTGCTGCAGCAGTTTCCGTTCGAAGCGAATGTGCCGGCCCGCTTCAGCGTGATCGACGATCGCGATCAGACCGAGATGATGGAGCGCGCCAGCCTCGCCGTGCTGCTGGAGGCGGCACGGTCGCCGGACAGCGCGATCGGCCGCGCGCTGACCACGGCGATGACCAGCGCGGCCGACGTGACTTTCAAGGAGGTGGTGCGTGAAGCCTGCCTCAGCCGCGAGCACTTCATGGCCTGGGCGGACCAGCCCGGCGGCACCGATGCGGCGCTGGCGCAGCTCGCCGCGACGCTCAACGTTCAGCTCGACGAGCGGCTCGAAGACCTCGAGCGCGCCATCGTCGACGGGCCGCTGCTGCCGCGCGCGCAATGGAAGCCGACCGCCGCACTGCTCGATACCGGCAGCAGGACCGACCAGGAGCAGGCCCGGCGTCTGTCGCTCGCCGCCGACGCATCCGGCAGCGCGCAGCTCGAGGCCTATCTCACCCTGTTCCTCACGGAGAAGCGCGAGCCGCGCAAATCGCTGCTGACCAGGAAGCTGTCTGATGCACAGCCCGGCCTCGCGCAGACGCTGTCCGACGAGGCCGTGCGCATCGCCGGCCTGCTCGAGAAACGCCGCGCCGTGATGCATCGGGACCGCACCGCGGCGCTGCTGGTGATCGCCAGCGCCGTGGCGAGCAACTATCGCGCCGAGAAGCAGCAGCGCGGGCTGCTCGACTATGACGACCTGATCGACAAGACGCTGGCGCTGCTCGACAACGTCTCGTCGGCGTGGGTGCATTACAAGCTCGACCGCGGCATCGATCACGTGCTGATCGACGAGGCACAGGATACCAGCCCGCGGCAGTGGGAGATCATCGACCGCCTGATCGCGGAATTTACCGCCGGCGAGGGCGCGCGCGACGGTGTCCGCCGCACCATCTTCGCGGTCGGTGACGAGAAGCAGTCGATCTTTTCGTTCCAGGGCGCCGCGCCGCACGAGTTCGACCATCGGCGCCGCGCGCTGAAGACCCGTTTCGAGCGCGCCGGCCTGCGGTTCGAGCCGGTCTCCTTCACCTATTCCTTCCGCTCCGGCGACAGCGTGCTGCGCGCGGTCACTGCGGCATTCCAATCGTCCGATATCTACAAGAGCATCACCACCGATGCCGCCGGCATGCCGCCGCACATGGCGCTGGACGATGCCGCGCCGGGACTGATCGATCTCTGGGAGCTGGAGCAGCCCGACGAGCGCCCCGAGATGGAGGGCTGGCAGGCGCCATTCGATGCGGTATCCGAAACCAGCCCGCAGGTGCGGCTGGCGCGGCGCGTGCAGGCCGAGATCAGCGAACTGATCCGCAGCGGCACCATGACCGGCCCCGCCGGCCGGCGCCGGCCGCTGCGCTACGGCGACATCCTGATCCTGGTCCGCCGCCGCGAAAAGACCTTCAACGCCGTGATCCAGGCGCTCAAATATGCCGGCATTCCGGTGGCCGGCGCCGACCGGCTCAAGCTGACCGAGCATATCGCCGTCATCGACCTGATGAATCTCGCGGACGCCCTGCTGCTGCCGCGCGATGACCTCGCCCTCGCCGTCGCGCTGAAGAGCCCGCTGTTCAACCTCGACGACGACGACCTTATGACAATCGCGGCGCAGCGGCGCGGCAGCCTGCGGGATGCGCTCGCGCAGCACGCCGCAGATGATCATAGACTGCGCGCGGCGCATGAGCGCCTCGCGGCCTATGAGCGGCGCGCGCGCTCCGACACGCCCTTCACCTTCTATGCCTGGCTGCTCGGCGGCGACAACGGGCGCGCGCGCATGCTGCGGCGGCTCGGCCCCGAAGCCAATGACGCGCTCGACGAATTCCTCGAGCTGGCGCTGAATTACGAACGCAAGGCCCCGGCCTCGCTGCAGGGCTTCATGGCGTGGCTGCGTGCCGCCGACACCGACATCAAGCGCGACATGGAGATCGGCCGCGATGAGGTTCGCGTCATGACCGTGCACGGCGCGAAGGGGCTGGAGGCGGCGGTGGTGTTCATGATCGACACCACCACTTCGCCGAGGGATACCCAGCGGCTCAATCTGATCCGCGTGGCGCAAGGACATGCGCCGCCCCACGCCCCGCCGGTCAATGTCTGGGCCGGCCGCAAGATCGACGATCCCGCCCCAGTGGCGGCTGCCCGCGCGCTGATGCAGGACGAGACCGAGGATGAGTATCGCCGCCTGCTCTATGTGGCGATGACGCGTGCGGCGGACCGCCTGATCATCGGCGGCTGCCAGCCCGGCAATCGCAAGGAGGTCCGCGAGAACTCCTGGTACGACCTGATCGCCAAGGGGCTCGCGGCGTCCAATCTGCACCTCACCGAGATCCCGACCCGTTTCGGGCCGGTCAAGCGCTACAGCCGCGATAGCGAGATCGCACAGGACACTGCGGCGTCCGAGCCCGCAGCAGCAGAGGCGGCGGCCGCGCTGCCGGGTTGGCTGCGCGTTCCGGTGGCGCCGGAGACGGCTGCCACGATGCTGATCCGCCCCTCCGACACGCCGGACGCGGATGAGGCCCGCGGACTCTCGGCCGGTGAGGCTGCCGAGCAGCGGGCGCGGGCCCGGCAGCGCGGCACCCTGGTGCACCGGCTGCTGCAGTCGCTGCCGGACCTGGCCGACGACCGACGGGGCGAGGCGGCCCGCCACTATCTGTCGCGCGCCGCAAGGGACTGGAGCGCGGCCGAGCGTGACGATCTCGCCGAGCGGGTGCTGGCGCTGCTGTCGGATGCGCGCTTCGCGCCGGTGTTCGCGGCGGGCAGCCGCGCCGAGGTCTCCATCATCGGCCGCATCCCCCGGCCGGGCCGCCCGCCGCTGCTGGTCTCCGGCCAGATCGACCGCCTGATCGTCTCCGATGCGGGGATCACCATCGTCGATTACAAGACCAACCATGCGACGCCCCGCCGCGCCGAGGACGTGCCAGGACCCTATGTCCGGCAGCTCGCGCTGTACCGCGCCGTGCTGGGGAAGCTGCATCCGGGACGGCCCCTGCGCGCCGCCCTGCTATGGACCGAAAGCCTTGAAATGATGGAGCTTTCTTCATCTGCGCTGGATGCCGGGCTGGCATCCGCGATGGCGTCATGAGCAGCCTTGACCGGACCGGGCGGCATTCCTACGTTCAGCCGCACAGATGGCGCGATTCCCGCGCCCGTGGATTTCACAGACAACGAGGTACACCATGGCCGCCGTAGGCAAGGTTTCCGACGCGGATTTCGAATCGCAGGTGCTCAAAGCCGAGGGGCCGGTGGTGGTCGACTTCTGGGCGGAATGGTGCGGTCCCTGCCGCATGATCGCCCCGGCGCTCGACGAGATCGCCGGAGCGATGGGCGACAAGGTCAAGATCGTCAAGCTCAACGTTGACGAAAGCCCGCAGACCGCCTCGAAATACGGCGTGATGTCGATTCCCACGCTGATGATCTTCAAGGACGGCGAGATGGCCTCGCGGCAAGTCGGCGCCGCGCCCAAGGCGAAGCTGCAGCAGTGGATCTCGGCCTCGGTCTGATTCGCGCCGCGCGAGATTTTCGAGACGGCCGGTGGTGACACCGGCCGTTTTGCTTTGGCGGGCCTGCAATCCCGTCAGGCACGCTCCGGCCGTCACGGCCGGAACGAGCGGAGAGATGACCAATGGAGACGGTGTTCGAGCTTAATCCACAGCGGTGCCATTGGCGGCCAGCACCTGGCCCGCAAGATAGAGCGAACCGGTGATGAGAATGCGCGGCGGCACCTCATCATAGGCAAGCCGGGACAGCGCGCGCAGCGCCGCCGGGACGCTCTCCGCAGCCTCCCCCCGCATGCCGAGCCGGCGCACCGCGTCGACCAGCCGTTCCACCGGCATGGCTCCCTCACGATCCCGGATCGGCACCGCGATGATGTGGCGGGTGAGGCCGGCGAAATTGGCAAGGAAGGCGTCCGGATCCTTGTTGCCCATCATCCCGATGATCAGCACCAGCGGCCGCGGCACCCGCTCCTCGAGATCGCCGAGCGCCGCGGCGGCGACGCGGCCGCCATCGGCATTGTGGCCGCCGTCGAGCCAGACCTCGGCCTCCTGCGGCGCTTCCTGCAGCAGCGGGCCTGAGGTCAGGCGCTGCATCCGCGCCGGCCATTGCGCGCCGGCGATGCCGGCCTCAAAGGCGGCGTGATCGACCCGGAATCGGTCGAGCCCGCGCAGCGTCGCGATGGCCAGCCCGGCATTGAAGACCTGGTGCCGCCCGAACAGTTTTGGCACCGCGAGGTCCAGAAGGCCGCGCTCGTCCTGATAGACCAGCCGGCCGTTTTCCACCCCGACATGCCAGTCCTCGCCCATGACATGCAGTGGCGCGCGCATTCGCCGTGCCTGCGCCTCGATCACCGCGAGGGCCTCCGGCCGCTGCTCGGCGCAGACCACCGGAACGCCCAGCTTGATGATGCCGGCCTTCTCCGCGGCAATCGCCGCCAGCGTCGGGCCGAGGAACTCGGTATGGTCCATGCCGATCGGCGTCAGCACACAGCTGACCGGGGCCGTGATCACATTGGTGGCGTCGAGCCGCCCGCCGAGGCCGGTTTCCAGCAGCAGCACATCGGCAGGATGTCGCGCGAACAGCAGGAAGGCCGCGACGGTTTCAATCTCGAAGCGCGTGATCGGCGCAGCGGCGTTGACGCGTTCGCATGCGAGCAGCGCATCGCGCAGCTCGTCATCCCCGACCAGCCGGCCGCCGCCCGCGCGGCCGAGCCGGATGCTTTCATTGATGCGCACCAGCCACGGCGAGGTGTAGGCATGCACGCGCAGCCCGGCCGCTTCCAGAATGGCGCGCAGGAATGCGATCACCGAGCCCTTGCCGTTGGTGCCGGCGACATGGATCACCGGCGGCAGCCGGCGCTCCGGATGATCGAGGCCGGCCAGCAACCGTTCGACCCGATCCAGCGACAGGTCGATCGTGCGGGGATGCAGCAGCGACAGCCGCGACAGCAGGGCGCCGAGCGTGACCTGCGCGGACGCGCTCACGCCGGCGGCGCTGCCGGCACGGCGGCCCCCTCCGGCGCGACATCGGCGGGCGCATCGATCGGCAGCGGCGCCGCCTTCGCGGCGGCCGGCGATTCCACCGCGGGAGAGCGCGTCAGCAGGCGGCACAGCCGCGCCAGCGTCGGACGCAGGTCATGACGATGCACCACCATGTCGACCATGCCATGGTCGCGCAGATATTCGGCACGCTGAAAGCCTTCCGGCAGCTTCTCGCGAATGGTCTGCTCGATCACACGCGCACCGGCGAAGCCGATCAGCGCGCCGGGTTCGGCGATATGGACATCCCCCAGCATCGCATAGGATGCCGTGACACCGCCGGTGGTCGGATTGGTCAGCACCACGAGATAGGGCAGCCCGGCCTCGCGCAGCATCTCCACCGCGACCGTGGTGCGCGGCAGCTGCATCAGCGACAGGATGCCTTCCTGCATCCGCGCGCCGCCCGACGCCGCGAAGACGATGCAAGGCGACTTCTTCTCGATCGCAAGCTCGAAGCCGCGGATGATGGCCTCGCCCGCGGCCATGCCGAGCGAGCCGCCCATGAAATCGAAGTCCTGCACGATGACGACGACACCCTGGCCTTCGAGCTTGCCGAAGCCGACCTTCACGGAATCGTTCAGGCTGGTCTTGGTCCGCGCATCCTTGAGGCGGTCGACATATCTGCGTTCATCGCGGAACTTGAGCGGATCGGTCGCGACCTCCGGCAGCGCGACGTCGTACCAGGTCTCGTTGTCGAAGATCGACTTCATCCGTGCCACCGCGCCCATGCGCATGTGGTAGTTCGAGCCGGGAATGACGAACTGGTTCGCCTCGACATCCTTGTAGAAGACAAGCTGCCCGGAATCCGGGCACTTGATCCAGAGGTTCTCCGGCGTATCGCGCTTCAGGATGCTGCGAATCTTGGGCCGGACGACATTGGTCAACCAGTTCATGCTTTGCTCCGTCGATCTACGCACAAGGCGGCGATCAGACCCTCTCCCCCTTGCGGGAGAGGGTGGCGCGCACCGCGCGAAGCAAGGTGCAGGCCGGGTGAGGGGTCTTCTTTTATCGCGATTATGGCAAGGGAGCGACCCCTGGCCCGCCTCGCCGCATAAATGCGGCCCGGCCCCCTCTCCCACAAGGGGAGAAGGTAGAAAACGGCTTATTCTGCCGCCTGCGCCGCGCCGCGCACGCCCTGCGCGAGGCTGGCGGCAAGGTCCGCCACCGCCTTGACGGTGCCCGGCGTGGCGCGGCCCTCTGCATCGAGACTCTTCGCCAGCGCATCGACCAGCGCGGTGCCGACCACGGCGCCGTTCGCCGCGCGCGCGATGGCGCGGGCCGCCTCCGGCGTGCGGATGCCGAAGCCGACGCAGACCGGCAGCGCGGTATGGCGCCGGATTCGCGTCACCGCGGCGCCGACCTGCGACGCATCGGCGGCGGCCGATCCGGTGATGCCGGTGATCGAGACGTAGTAGACGAAGCCGGACGTATTGGCGAGCACCGCCGGCAGGCGCCTGTCATCGGTGGTCGGCGTCGCCAGGCGGATGAAGTTGAGGCCGGCCCGCAGCGCCGGCAGGCAGAGCTCCTCGTCCTCCTCCGGCGGCAGGTCGACCACGATCAGGCCGTCGACACCCGCTTCGCGCGCCTCGACGAGAAACGTCTCGACGCCATGCACATAGATCGGGTTGTAATAGCCCATCAGCACGATCGGCGTGACGTTGTCCCCGCTTCGAAACTTGCGCACCAGATCGAGCGTTTTCTTCAGCGTCATGCCGGCTTTCAGCGCGCGCAGGCCGGCGGCCTGGATCGCCGGGCCATCCGCCATCGGATCGGTGAACGGCATGCCGATCTCGATGATGTCCGCGCCCGCCTGCGGCAGCGCCTTGATGATCGCCAGCGAGGTTTCTGGATCAGGATCCCCCGCCATCAGGAAGGTGACGAAGGCCGAGCGGCCCTGCTTCTGCAGTTCGGCAAAGCGCGTGTCGATACGGGTGGTCATGGCAAAACCGTGCTAAACCTCTCCCCATCGGGGAGAGGTCGGCTGCGAAGCAGCCGGGTGAGGGGGATGGAGAGATTTCGCGCACGAGCGAGAGCGTTGCGGGCTAAGCAAACCAGCGCCGAGGCGCGGCTCTGGCAGGCGCTTCGCAATCGTTCGCTGAAGCGATGGAAATTCCGGCGGCAGCATCCGATCGACCGATATGTCGTGGATTTCGTTACGCTCGGCGGCAAGCTCGTGATCGAGGTCGACGGTGTAACACATGGTACGGCCCACGAACTGGCAAACGATCGAGAGCGAACTGTCGCTCTCGACGCCTGTGGTTTCCATGTGCTTCGCGTAACAAACATCGACGTGTATGAGAATCTTGACGGCGTCCTCGAATTGATCCGAACAACCTTGCCCGAAGCCTGAGCCCCCCTCACCCGGATCGCTGACGCGATCCGACCTCTCCCCGGCGGGAAGAGGTCAAGGAAGCGCCTTGCTTCGCTCATCACGTCTTCCTGCCCTTCAGAATGTCGCCGACCTGCGGCACGTCCTTGTCGCCGCGGCCGGAGAGGTTGACGACCATCAGGTGATCCTTCGGCCGTTGCGGGGCGAGGTCGACGACGCGCGCGATGGCATGCGCCGACTCCAGCGCCGGGATGATGCCTTCCAGCCGCGACAGCAGCTGGAATGCGGCGAGCGCCTCCTCATCGGTCGCGGAAATATATTTGACGCGGCCGGTCTCGTGCAGCCAGGCATGCTCCGGCCCGATGCCGGGATAATCGAGCCCCGCCGAGATCGAATGCGCGTCCTGGATTTGCCCATCCTCGTCCATCAAGAGATAGGTGCGGTTGCCGTGCAGCACGCCCGGACGTCCGCCGCTGAGCGAGGCCGCATGCAGCTTGTCGAGGCCGTGGCCCGCCGCCTCGACGCCGAAGATCTCGACGGAAGGCTCGTCGAGGAACGGATGAAACAGGCCCATCGCGTTGGATCCGCCGCCGATGCAGGCGATCAGCGAATCCGGCAGACGGCCCTCGGCTTCCATCATCTGGGCGCGCGTCTCGATCCCGATGATCGACTGGAAGTCGCGCACCATCATCGGATAGGGATGCGGCCCCGCCACCGTGCCGATGCAGTAGAACGTGTCATGCACGTTGGTGACCCAGTCGCGCAGCGCCTCGTTCATCGCGTCCTTGAGCGTGCGCGTGCCGGACTGCACCGGCACCACTTTCGCGCCCAGCATCTCCATGCGGATGACGTTCGGCTCCTGCCGCGCCACGTCGACCGCGCCCATATAGACGACGCAGTCGAGCCCGAAGCGCGCGCACAGCGTCGCGGTGGCGACGCCGTGCTGGCCCGCGCCGGTCTCCGCGATGATGCGCTTCTTGCCCATGCGGCGCGCGACCATGATCTGGCCGAGCACGTTGTTGACCTTGTGGGAGCCGGTGTGATTGAGCTCCTCGCGTTTGAGATAGACCTTGGCCCCGCCGAGATGCTCGGTGAGGCGCTCGGCGAGATAGAGCGGCGACGGACGGCCGACATAGTCCTTCAGATAGCCGCTCATCTCGCGCTGGAATGCAGGATCGGCCTTGGCCTCGGCATAGGCTTTTTCCAGATCGAGGATCAGCGGCATCAAGGTCTCGGCGACGAAGCGCCCGCCGAACATGCCGAAGTGCCCGCGCTCGTCGGGTCCGGAACGGAAGGAATTGGGACGAGAATTCATTGTCACCCTTCGTCATGGCCGGATTTGATCCGGCCATGCGTATCTTGTTCGATGTGAATCTCGACAGGCGTGGATGCGCGGAAAAAGTCCGGGCATGACGGCTGTTGCGATGTTGCAGGGCTATCCCGCATCGGATGTCACCTTGCGAAAACTGTCTTCAGCTGCGCGCGCCGCGCGGAGAAAATCGCGGATCATGTCGGGATCCTTGACGCCGAGTGCGGATTCCACCCCGGACGAGACATCAACGCCGCCGGCGCGCGTGACGTGCAGCGCCTCGACGACATTGCCGGCATGCAGCCCGCCGGACACCATGAAGGGAACCGGCAGCGCGAGATTTTCCAGCAGATGCCAATCGAACGCCGCACCGAGGCCGCCCGGGCGCGTCGCGTCCTTCGGCGCGCGGCCATCGAACAGGATGCGATCCGCCACCGCGGCATAGCCGGCCACGCCGGTGAGATCGTCGGCGGTCGCCACGGGAATGGCTTTCATGACCGGGAGGCCGAACCTCTGCCGGATGTCGCGCACCCGTGCGATGCTTTCCTTGCCATGCAGTTGCAGCAGGTCCGGCCGCAGCGCCTCGATGCTGTTCGCGAGCAGCGCATCATCGGCGTCCACCGAAAGCGCCGCCTTCAGCGCCCGCCCGCCGACCTGCCGGCCGAGCTGCTCGGCCAAGCCGAGGCTAACGTGACGCGGCGACGGCGGGAAGAAGACGAATCCGACCATATCGGCGCCCGCCGCCAATGCGGCATCGAGCGTATCAGGCGTCGAAAGCCCGCAGATTTTGACGATTACCGCCATCGCTTCGGTTCCGGCAGGTCCAGCTTGGTTCTTTCCCGAAAGGACCCCGGGGCGCCGCTGGCCTGCTGTCGCCGCGGCCGGTCCGATCCTGTCGTGAGGCGGGTTCTACAACGTCGCGCCGCGCTTGTCGCGGGGGGCAACATCCCCTGCATAGGGCTGCAGCGCCGGCTCGCCGGCCGGGCCGGAGCGGGGCGCCGCGGGCTGCAGCCGCGCCAGCTCGGCCCGCGCCGTGCGCGCCTCCTCTTCATACTGTCGCGCGGCGCGGCGCCAATGCCCCTGCCGCAGCCAGGTTGCAAAACTCCCGGCCAGCACGCCAAGGACCGCCACGACGATGATCACCAGGAACAGAGGCAGCCTGACGCCAACCGACGGATCGGCTGAATTGAACGGATCGAACGACACCGTCACAAGCTGTCGGTTGGCGATCGCGAAGGCCAGAAAGACAATGCCGAGCGGGATCAGCACCAGGGCGGTGAAAAATTTGCGCATCGCTTCTCTCGCACATGCAGTAGCGGATCAACCGACGCAAATCAGCGTCAGGATGAGCGACTTTCGGGATTGGATCACGCGCGGGGCGAAAAATCCAGCAGCCGGATCAGCTTCCCTGCGACGCCGTATCGGGTGCAGAGGCCTGCGCGGTGACCGGCTGGCGATTGAGACGCTCGCGCATTTCCTTGCCGGTCTTGAAGAACGGCACACTCTTCTGATCCACCGGGACATGCTCGCCGGTGCGCGGATTGCGTCCCGCACGCGCCGGCCGATGCTTCACCGAGAAGGCCCCGAAGCCGCGCAGCTCCACGCGATCTCCGCGCGCCAGAGCCGACACGATCTCCTCAAGGATCGCATTCACGATGTTCTCGACATCGCGCTGATAGAGGTGCGGATTGAGCTCGGCAATGCGCTGAACGAGTTCGGATTTAATCATCGAAATGGGGACCCGTGGCGTGCAGGCGACATTTCCTTGAAAAAGTCGCGGACTGTCAAGCGGCTAATCGGCCCAAAGCATGGCAAATCCTTCGGCGCCAAGCAAATTTGCCTCGCTTCGGCCCTCCCCGGAGCAAAGCTTGTTCGGCTGAAATCAGGATTCACATCGCTGAACTGAGATTCAATTCGACGAAGCCGGCTGCCAGAGCGCAAGCATTCCCTCAAGACCGAGCTGATCCACCGCTCGCACCACGCCGGCCTGCTCGACACGGCGCGCCAGTCCTTCGAGACCCACCGCATGCAGGATCAGCGAGGACGTGGCGCGCAAGAAGGTGAGATCGCCGAAACGCGGCGTGAGCTTGTAGTCGCGCACCGGCAGGTCGGCCTTGACGTTCTTCGTCGCAACCAGCCACGCCACCGCCGCCTTCTCGTCGCCGAGCTGATCGATCAGCTTGAGATCCACCGCCTGGCGGCCCGTGAAGACACGACCATCAGACACCTTCTCGAGCTGCGCCGTATCCATGCTGCGCCGGTTGCGCACGAGATCGCGAAACCACGCATAGGAATCCTTGACCAGCGCATCGAGCGCTGCGCGCGCCTCCGGACTGGTCGGCTCATAACCGCTCGGCGCAGCCTTCAGCGGCGTCGACTTCACCGATTCGACCTGCACGCCGATGGTCTTCAGCAGCTCGGTGACGTTCGGATATTGAAACAGCACGCCGATCGAACCGACCAGCGAGCTCTGCTGCGCCACGATGTGATCGGAGGCGAGCGCAGCGATGTAGCCGCCCGACGCTGCGAGACCTTCGACCACCACGACCAGCGGCTTCTGCGCCTTGAGGCGCATCAGGGATTCATAGAGCTGTTCGGAGCCCGAGGTGGTGCCTCCCGGCGAATTGATGTGCACCACCACGGCGGCGACGTTCGACTTGCCGAGCCGCTCCAGCGCCTCGACGCGGGCCTGATCGCTGCGGATCAGTCCCTCGATATTGATCCGCGCGATGCTGCCCGCGCCGGAGAGCGCGGATCGCGTCGATGGCGCGGCCACCAAGCCGAGCGCGACCACGGCCGCCATCGCCACCACCACCGCAAGCACGCGCCAGAACGTCAGCTTGCGGCGGATGCGGCGGCGATCGACGATCGCATCGGAATCGAGCGACATGGCATGCTCCTGAATTCGGCCCGAGCGGGCATATCACGCCGCACGGGTGTGCCCCGGCGACGTTGAGATGTCGTCACTGCATTACATCAATTGCGATGCAATTTGAAGGAATCCGCTGCAGCGCGACATGCTGGTTCCATCACCTCTGCGGGATGTCTCGCGGGAGCACGGCGCAAGATCCGTCCCGAAAAAGAAAGGGCTCCGACATCGGAGCCCTTTCGATTGACGCGGTTCGCCGCGGCGAGCCGATCGGCCGTTACTTGCCGTCGCGCTGCTGCTGCTTCAGCGCGGTGCCGAGAATGTCGCCCAGCGTCGCACCGGAGTCGGACGAGCCGTACTGCGCGATGGCTTCCTTCTCCTCGGCCACTTCCAGCGCCTTGATCGACACCTGGACCTTGCGGGCCTTCTTGTCGAACTGGATGACGCGGGCGTCGACTTTTTCGCCGACGGCAAAGCGTTCAGCGCGCTGGTCGTTGCGGTCGCGCGCCAGCTCCGAGCGCTTGATGAAGGTCTGGAAGTCGGTGCCGACGATCTGCACGTCGATGCCGGCGTCCTTGACGTCAAGCACTTCGCAGGTCACCACCGCGCCCTTCTTGACGTCGCCCGGCTCGGCGAAGGGATCGCCTTCGAGCTGCTTGACGCCCAGCGAGATGCGCTCCTTCTCGACATCGACATCGAGCACCACAGCCTTGACCATGTCGCCCTTCTTGTAGTTGTCGATGACCTGCTCGCCCGGCAGCTTCCAGTCGAGATCGGAGAGGTGGACCATGCCGTCCACATCGCCCTCGAGGCCGAGGAACAGGCCGAACTCGGTCTTGTTCTTGACCTCGCCCTCGACCGTGGAGCCGACCGGGTGCTTCTCGACGAAGACCTCCCACGGATTGCGCATGGTCTGCTTGAGACCGAGCGAAATGCGGCGCTTGACGGAATCGACTTCCAGCACCTGCACCTCGACCTCCTGCGACGTCGAGACGATCTTGCCGGGATGCATGTTCTTCTTGGTCCACGACATCTCGGAGACGTGGATCAGACCCTCGATGCCCGGCTCGAGCTCGACGAAGGCGCCGTAGTCGGTGATGTTGGTGACGCGGCCGGTGAAGCGTGCGCCGAGCGGATACTTCGCCTCGATGCCCTGCCACGGATCGTCCAGGAGCTGCTTCATGCCGAGCGAGATGCGGTGCGTCTCGTGGTTGATCTTGATGATCTTCACCTTCACCGTCTGGCCGATGGTCAGCACCTCGGTCGGGTGGTTGACGCGGCGCCAGGCGATATCGGTGACGTGCAGCAGGCCGTCGATGCCGCCGAGGTCGACGAACGCACCGTAATCGGTGATGTTCTTGACCACGCCGTCGATCACCTGACCTTCCTCGAGGTTCTGCACCAGTTCCTGACGCTGCTCGGCGCGGGTCTCCTCGAGCACCGTGCGGCGCGACACGACGATGTTGCCGCGGCGGCGATCCATCTTCAGGATCTGGAACGGCTGCGGATTGTTCATCAGCGGACCGACGTCGCGGATCGGACGGATGTCGACCTGCGAGCGCGGCAGGAACGCCACGGCGCCGTCGAGATCGACGGTGAAGCCGCCCTTGACCTGATTGAAGATGACGCCGCTGACCTTCTCATTGTTCTGGAAAGCCTTCTCGAGCTTGCCCCAGCTTTCCTCGCGGCGCGCCTTGTCGCGCGACAGCACGGCTTCGCCGAGCGCATTCTCGATACGGTCAAGGAAGACTTCGACCTCGTCGCCGACCTTCAGGCTGTTCTCGCGGCCGGGCCCGGCGAACTCGCGCAGCGCCACGCGGCCTTCGGTCTTCAGGCCGACGTCGATGACGGCCATGTCCTTCTCGATCGCGACGACCTTGCCCTTGACGACGGTGCTTTCCTGCACATTGCCGCCGGCGAAGGATTCGTCGAGCATCGCGGCGAAATCGTCACGCGACGGATGGTAGGTATCAGTAGAAGCCATTGGGTCTCCAGTTGCGGGCTGCCGGCGTTCGGGTTGATGGGCGCATCAAACGGGAAGGGCCAAAGGTCCGCACCCTTTGGCGACCACTGCGCGCTGCTTGCCGCGGCAAGCCCTGCGCAGCGGGCCGGCATCATGCCTTCGCGATCGATACGGTAGATTTCGCGTCATCCGCAGGCCGGCGAGCGGCAATGCGGATCGAAGCATCTCGTTTGCGTCCGGAAACCTGAACAAACGCTCAATGCAGACGCCATTCCGAGGGGGAGCGGGCAGACGGCTCGAGCCGGATTGCTGCAGGGGCCAGAGGTTGGCGAGGTCGAGCGGAGCAGTCCTCCAAAGACGGCCGGGGTTCAAACCCGCTGCCGGCCCGCTCGAACAGCCTCGACAATCGCGATGGCAGCCCGGACGCCGCCTTCTATATCCAAATGCGAGTTATCGAGCAAGTGCGCATCCGGCGCGGGTTTCAGCGGCGCCACGGGCCGGTTCTTGTCGCGCTCGTCGCGCTTGAGGATATCCGCCAGCACCAGCGCCTCGTCCGCATCCTCGCCGCGCGCCCGCGCCTCCAGGGTCCGCCGCCGGGCCCGCACCACCGGATCCGCCATCACGAAAATCTTCACGTCGGCATGGGGGCAGATCACCGTGCCGATGTCCCGCCCGTCCAGCACCGCGCCGGGCGGCTCGCCGGCAAACTGGCGCTGGAAGTTGACCAGCGCCTCGCGCACCCGCGGAAAGGCCGACACCACCGACGCGGCTTCCCCCACCGCCTGGGTCTTCAGCGCCGGATCGCCGAATTTCTCCGGGTCGAGTTCCAGCGCCGCCGCCACCGCACGGTCCTCGTCGGTGAGGTCGGCGCCGGCGTCGAGCAGCGCCTTGGCCACCGCACGGTAGATCACCCCGGTGTCGAGGTGGCGGAAATGATAGTGCGCGGCCAATCGCTTGCCGAGCGTTCCCTTCCCGGACGCGGCCGGGCCATCGATCGCGATGATCATGCGAAGTCGGCTCCGAGCGTGCGCATCATCGGGACGAAATCAGGAAAGCTGGTGGCGATGAAGGCGGTATCGTCCACCGTCACCGGAGCCTGCGCGGCGCAACCCATCACCAGCGCCGACATCGCGATGCGGTGATCCATGTGGGTGGCCACCACGCCGCCGCCGGGCACATGGCCGCGCCCCTCGACGATCAGGTCGTCGCCGGCGATGTCCACCTTGACGCCGTTGACCCTCAGCATCGCAGCCGTGGCCTCGAGGCGATCGGATTCCTTGACGCGCAATTCGTGCAGGCCGCGCATGATGGTGGTGCCTTCGGCGAAGGCGGCGGCGACCGCCAGCACCAGATATTCATCGATCATCGATGGCGCCCGCTCGGCGGGCACCTCGACCCCGCGCAGCCGCGAGGCCCTCACCCGCAGCCGCGCCATCGGCTCGCCGGCGTTGCCGCGCACGTCGCTCTCCTCGATCGCGGCGCCCATCTCGCGCAGCGTCGTGAACAGGCCGGTGCGCAGCGGATTGGTCATCACATCGTCGAGCACGATCTCCGATCCCGGCACGATCAGCGCGGCGACGATGGGAAACGCCGCGGACGACGGATCGGCGGGGACCACGATCGCGGCGCCGTGCAGCTCCGGCTGGCCGGTGAGGGTGATCCTGCGCCCCAGCGCGCCGTCCGCAACCGACATCACCTCGGCGCCGAAATGGGTCAGCATCAATTCGGTATGATCGCGGCTGGCCTCCGGCTCGATCACGGTGGTGACACCGGGCGCGGCGAGCCCGGCCAGCAGCACCGCCGACTTGATCTGGGCCGAGGCGACCGGCGAGCGGTATTCGATCGGCAACGGATCGCGCGCGCCCGCGAGCGTCAGCGGCAGCCGGCCGCCGTCGGCCTGCGCGATGACCCGCGCGCCCATCAGCGACAGCGGATCGACGATGCGCCGCATCGGCCGCGACCGCAGCGAGGCATCGCCGTCGAAGGTCGCGTTGATCGGGCAGCCCGCCACCGCGCCCATCACGAGACGGCATCCGGTGCCGGAATTGCCGAAATCGAGCGGCGCCGCCGGCTGCGCGAAGCCTGCGACCCCGACGCCGCGGACCGCCCACACCGCCGCGCCGCCGGCTTCCTGCTGCCGTTCCACCTGCGCGCCGAGCTGACGCATCGCCTGCGCGGTGTTGAGCACGTCCTCGCTTTCCAGCAGCCCCCGGATCCGGGTCTCGCCCACCGCCATGGCCCCGAGAATCAGGGCCCGATGGGAGATCGACTTGTCGCCGGGCACGCGGGCGGGTCCGGTCAGCGACGGGCATCTGCTGGCGCGCAGCGGCGAGGGACGGCTGGAATGGGTCACAATCACAATCCTTTGGATGACCCGGCTGGTATCATACCGCGCCGGTCAGGTCACGCCGCCGCGAAGCAAAGCAACCACCGCCGCGCAAGCCTGTTGACCAAGCCTATTGACAGCGCCGTGACAACTAGCCAAGTGAAGCACCGCTTTACAGAAATCCCCAGGATCGACACGTGGCGAAATCCGAGCTTGGAACTAAACGCATTTGCCCGACCACCGGCAAAAAGTTCTATGATCTGAACAAGAATCCGGTGATTTCACCCTACACCGGCGAAGTCGTGCCGATCGCGCCGGTGGCTCCGCCACGGACCCGCGGTGATGCCGCCGCGCGCGGCCCGTCCGAGTCCATGCCGGAGGCCGCCGAGGCCGAAGAGCTGGTCTCGCTGGAAGAGGCCGATGCCGAGGAATCCACCGGCAAGGTCAAGGTCATAACGCCGGAATCCGAGGACGACATCGAAGTCGATGACACCCTCGATGACGATGATGACGACGATTCCACCTTCATCGCCGACGAAGAAGAGGAAGACGAGGACGTCACCGATATCATCGGCGACGTGTCGGACGACGAAGAGAGCTGACAGAATAGACTTGAGATCGGCCCTGATCTGTGGTTCAGGGTTCGCCATCGCCGCGTCATCGAGAATCACCAGCGACGCGCGCGTGACTTCAGGGGCCATAGCTCAGCTGGGAGAGCGCTTGCATGGCATGCAAGAGGTCGGCGGTTCGATCCCGCCTGGCTCCACCATCCGCGCTCGCCGAACCTGCCGCAGGCGTCCGGCGCCTCCCTCACCCGGCCTGACCTGAACACCGGCCTGACCTGGCCCGAACGGATGTCGCGCCGCCGCCGCGGCCCTCGCGCCTTGCCGCGGCAGGATGCCGTCCGGCTGCGGCGATCCCCGCTGCTGCCCTGGCCCATGCACCGGGCGCATTGCTCCGCGGCCGCCGGGATGGTTTAGTTGCCGGCGAACCCGTTCCGCCATCCATCTGCAAGAAACCATTCATGACCATGGAACCTTTGCAGGCGCCGTCGCCGGGAGCGATGGCCGGCCTGCGTGTGATCGACCTGTCCCGGGTGCTGGGCGGTCCCTACTGCACCCAAATCCTCGCCGATCACGGCGCCGACGTGGTGAAGGTGGAGCCGCCCGCCGGCGACGAGACCCGCGACTGGGGCCCACCGTTCCATGAGGAGGACGCCGCCTATTTCATCGGCACCAATCGCAATAAGCGCTCGATCGCGCTCGACCTCGCCTCCGAGGGCGGCCGCGCCGTGCTGATGACGATGCTGGAAACCGCCGACGTCCTGATCGAGAACTTCAAGCCCGGCACCCTCGACAAGTGGGGCATCGGCAACGACGACCTGCGCGGGAAATTCCCGCATCTCGTCCATTGCCGCATCTCCGGCTTCGGTGCCGATGGCCCGCATGGCGGCCATCCCGGCTATGACGCCATCATCCAGTCGATGGTCGGCCTGATGGCGGCGACGGGCTCCCCGCAGAGCGGCCCGACCCGGATCGGCGTGGCGCTGGTCGACATGGCGACCGGGCTCTACGCCGCCGTCGGCATCCTGATGGCGCTGGCCGAGCGCGCCAAATCGGGCAAAGGGCAGTTCGTCGAGACCACATTGTATGAAACCGGCCTGGCGATCATGCACCCGCATACCGCCAACTACTTCTTCACCGGCAAGCCGCCGGCGCTGACCGGCAACGAGCACCCCAACCTGGTGCCATATTCGGTGTTTCCGGCGAGGGACGGCGACATCTTCATGGGCGTCGGCAACGACGCCACCTTCCGCAAGCTGTGCCGCGAACTGGGCAGGCCGGAGCTCGGCACCGATCCGCGCTTTGCGCGCAACCGCGACCGGGTGGCGAACCGCGACGCGCTGCGCGCCGAGCTGGTCGAGATCCTGAAGGATCACGACAGCGAGCCGCTGTGCCGCCGCCTGCTCGCCGCCGGCCTGCCGGCGGGGCCGGTGCAGTCGATCGACAAGGCGCTGACCAACGAGCACACGCGGTTCCGCGGCGATATCATCGAGAAGGACTGGTACAAAGGCATCGCCTCGCCGATCCGCTTCGACCGCACCAAGGCGAGCCTGCGCCACGTGCCGCCGAAATTCAGCGAGCACACCGAAGCGGTGCTGGAAGAATACGGCTTTTCCAAACAGCAGATCGCAGACCTGATGGCGCAGGGCGTGGTATGCGGCCGGGAGCGGCGCCGCTGACGCCGTCTCCTCCTTGCACGGAGGCGGCGGGCTGAACCATGCAGTCCGGCGCGGCGACGATGTCAGCCGTGCCGGAGGTGCCATGCTCTTGCTGCGTTCCCGTCGATCCGCCCTGCGCCTGTCGGGCCTTGCCGGCATCGCCGGCGCGCTGTGCTGGACCCTCGGCGATGCCCTGATCGTCGGGGGCAATGCCAGCCCCGCCGATTATCCGCTGCTGATGAAGGACTATGCCGACCGCATCGCCTTCGGCGCGCTGGCCGAAACCCTGTCCTCCCCGGAGACCCGGCTCGCCGCCGGCGCCCTTGTCGCCAATGTCGCCATCCCGCTCTACCTGCTCGGCAGCTGGCACTTCTATCTCGGCCTGCGGCCGGCCGGACGCATCATCGCGCTAGTCGTGTTCGCGCTGCTGGTCTGCGGCAACGCCTGGTCGCCGCTCGGCCACGCCGCCTTCTACTTCATCGCCATGGTCTACAAGACGGTGATGCTGGTGCCGGACAGCGCCCACGGCGCGCTGCTCGATCTCGGCGCCCACTTTCACCGCCTGCTGATGATCGCCTGGCTGCTGCCGGTCGTCACGCTGGCGCTGGCCACCCTGCTGCTCGGGATCGCCATCGTCCGCGGCGGCAGCGGCTATCCGCGCTGGGCCGCCGCCATCCTCAATCCGGTCTCGCTGATGGCGTTCGGCATCGGACTGCCCTTCGCCCTCCCCGAGCCGTTAAGCACGTGGCTTCACGGGGCCGGCATCAACCTCGGCTGGCTGCTGGCCTATGGCCTGTCCACCGTCCTGCTTTGGGACAGTCCGCGGCCCGCCACAACGGCCGCCGCGGCGGAATAAGTTGGCGGCGTCCGTGATTTTTCTCCTTCCCTCGTGATCGGCTTCCCCCTTACCATCCGGCAACGCGAACGCCCGGCCGGGCGGTCACCTGAGCGTCATCCAGCGCTGCTATCGCGCCCATGAAGATGACGATTGAACCCGGAGGAACGCGATGCCGATTCGACGATTAGCTGCCGTAGCCGCCGCTGCTGCGACCCTGGCCCTGACCGTGCCCGCCCATGCCGTCACCGAAATCCAATGGTGGCACGCGATGACCGGCGGCAACAACGACGTCGTCGTCAAGCTGGCCGAGGAGTTCAACGCCTCGCAGAGCGACTACAAGGTCATCCCGACCTACAAGGGCAGCTATCCGGACACCATGAATGCCGGCATCGCCGCGTTCCGCGCCGGCAACGCGCCGCATATCCTGCAGGTGTTCGAAGTCGGCACCGCCACCATGATGGCGGCCAAGGGCGCAGTGAAGCCGGTCTATCAATTGATGAAGGAGACCGGCGAGCCGTTCGATCCCAACGCCTATCTGCCGGCGATCACCGGCTACTACTCGACGTCGAAGGGCGAGATGCTGTCGTTCCCCTTCAACTCGTCCTCGACGGTGATGTGGATCAACCTCGACGCGCTGAAGAAGGCCGGCATCGCCGACATTCCGAAGACCTGGCCCGAAGTGTTCGAGGACGCCAAGAAGCTCAAGGCCGCCGGCTATGCCACCTGCGGCTTCTCCAACGCCTGGGTGACCTGGGTCAACCTCGAGCAGTTCTCCGCCTGGCACAACGTGCCGCTGGCTTCGAAGGCCAACGGCCTCGACGGCTTCGACACCGTGCTCGAGTTCAACGGCCCGCTCCAGGTCAAGCATCTCGAGCAGCTGATCGCGCTGCAGAAGGACAAGACCTACGATTATTCCGGCCGCACCAATACCGGCGAGGGCCGTTTCACCTCCGGCGAATGTCCGATCTTCCTGACCTCGTCCGGGTTCTTCGGCAACGTCAAGAGCCAGGCCAAGTTCAACTGGACCAACGCGCCGATGCCTTACTATCCCGACGCCAAGGGCGCCCCGCAGAATTCGATCATCGGCGGCGCCTCGCTCTGGGTGATGGGCGGCAAGACGCCGGAGGAATACAAGGGCGTCGCAAAATTCTTCGCCTTCCTCTCCGACACCGACCGCCAGGTGGCGATCCACAAGGCCTCAGGCTATCTGCCGATCACCAAGGCGGCCTATGCCAAGGCCAAGGCGGACGGCTTCTACGACGAGCAGCCCTATCTCGAAACCCCGCTCAAGGAACTGACCAACAAGGAGCCGACCGAGAATTCGCGCGGCCTGCGGCTCGGCAACATGGCGCAGCTCCGCGACATCTGGGCCGAGGAAATCGAGCAGGCGCTGGCCGGCAAGAAGACCGCCAAGCAGGCGCTGGATGCGGCCGTCTCGCGCGGCAACACCATGCTGCGCCAGTTCGAGCGGACGGTGGCGAAGTGACACCCGCGCAGACGCAGAATCTGTGCTCAACCATGTGATTGCCGGACTTGATCCGGCAATCCATCCTGCGAAAATGACGGATGCCCGGGTCAGGCCCGGGCATGATGCCCCAGAGTCTTCATGCTCAAGCAAGCCACCTTCAACTCCCGCTGGCTGCCCTGGGTGCTGATCGCACCGCAGATGGCGATCGTGCTGGTGTTCTTCTACTGGCCTGCGGGACAGGCGCTGCTGCAATCCTTCCTGCTGCAGGACGCGTTCGGGCTGTCCACCACCTTCATCTGGTTTGACAATTATCGCGAGCTGCTCGCCGATCCGGACTATTTCAGTGCGGTGGTGCGGACCTTCGTGTTCGCAGCGGCGATCGCCGCCTCGTCGCTGTCGCTCGCGCTGCTGCTGGCGGTGATGGCCGACAAGCCGCTGCGCGGCGTCGCACTCTACCGCACGCTACTGATCTGGCCCTATGCGGTGGCGCCGCCGGTCGCCGGCGTGTTGTGGGTGTTCATGCTCAATCCGTCGCTCGGCGTCATCGCCCAGGGCCTTCGCAGCCTCGGCATCGACTGGAATCCGTTGCTCGACGGCACGCAGGCCGCGCTGCTGATCATCCTCGCCTCGGCCTGGAAGCAGATCTCCTACAATTTCCTGTTCTTCCTCGCCGGGCTGCAAAGCATCCCGCACAGCGTGCACGAGGCCGCCGCCATCGACGGCGCCCGCCCGATCCGGCGTTTCTGGACCATCACCTTCCCGCTGCTGACGCCGACGATCTTCTTTCTGATCGTCGTCAACATCGTCTATGCCTTCTTCGAGACTTTCGGCGTCATCGACACCATGACGCGCGGCGGCCCCGCGAAGGCTACCGAGACGCTGGTCTACAAGGTCTATGCCGACGGATTGCTGGGTGGCAATCTCGGCTCGTCCGCAGCGCAATCGGTGATCCTGATGGCCATCGTCATCGTCCTGACCGCGATCCAGTTCCGCTTCGTCGAGCGCAAGGTGACGTATTGATGGGGGACATCATGCGGGCCTGCATCGCGGCTCACCCCTCTCCCCAACCCTCCCCCCTTGTGGGGGAGGGGCAGGGAGGGGGGCGGCTGCGGCGATTGCGCCGATTTGATTCACCCATCACGAATGCGCGCGCCGACCGCGCCATCAAAGGCATCATCTGATGGTCGAGCGCGAGGGCATCCGGCGTTACGTGGCACATGCGATCCTGTGGATCGGCATCGCCATCGTGGCGTTCCCGGTCTATCTCGCCTTCGTCGCCTCGACGCAGGACAACGCCGCGATCGCCAACGGGCAGATGTCGCTGTTGCCCGGCGCGCATTTCCTCGAGACCTACTACCGGACTGTCTTCGTCGGCACCGCGGGCACCACGCGCGAGCCTGTCGGCATGATGATGCTGAACTCGCTGGTGATGGCGATGTCGATCGCGCTCGGCAAGATCGCGATCTCGATCCTCTCGGCCTATGCCATCGTGTTCTTCCGCTTTCCGCTGCGGATGACGATGTTCTGGATCATCTTCGTCACCTTGATGCTGCCGGTGGAGGTGCGCATCTATCCGACCTACAAGATCGCCGCCGACCTCAACCTGCTCGACAGCTATTCCGGCCTGGCGCTGCCGCTGATCGCCTCCGCCACCGCGACGCTGCTGTTCCGCCAGTTCTTCATGACGGTGCCGGACGAATTGCTGGAGGCCTCGCGTATCGACGGCGCGGGCCCGTTCCGCTTCTTCAAGGATACGCTCCTGCCGCTGTCGCGCACCAACATGGCCGCGCTGTTCGTGATCCTCTTCATCTACGGCTGGAACCAGTACCTCTGGCCGCTGCTGATCACCACGCGCGACGACATGCAGACGATCCAGGTCGGCATCCGCAAGATGATCACCACCTCCGACGCCCTGACCGAGTGGCCGATCGTGATGGCCACCGCGATCCTCGCGATGCTGCCGCCGGTGGCCGTGGTGATCCTGATGCAGCGGCTGTTCGTGCGGGGCCTGGTGGAGACGGAGAAGTAGGATTCGACGATGGCTAGCGTCACGCTGCGCAATGTCCGCAAGACCTATCCCGGCGGCATCGAAGCCATCAAAGGCATCGATCTTCACGTCGGCGACGGCCAGTTCTGCGTGCTCGTCGGGCCCTCCGGCTGCGGCAAGTCCACGCTGCTGCGCATGGTGGCGGGGCTGGAAACCGTGACCAGCGGCGAGGTGGATATCGGCGGCCGGGTCGTCAACACGATCGAGCCTGCGGACCGCGACATCGCCATGGTGTTCCAGAACTACGCGCTCTATCCGCACATGACGGTCTACAACAACATGGCCTACGGCCTGCGCAACCGCGGCATGCCGAAGCCGGAGATCGACACCCGTGTGCGCGAGGCGGCCGAAATCCTCGAGATCGGCCCGATGCTGGAGCGCAAGCCGCGGCAGCTCTCCGGCGGCCAGCGCCAGCGCGTCGCCATGGGCCGCGCCATCGTGCGGCAGCCGAAGGTGTTCCTGTTCGACGAGCCGCTGTCGAACCTCGACGCCAAGCTGCGCATCGCCATGCGGGTCGAGATCCGCCGGCTGCAGCGGCGGCTCGCCACCACTGCGATCTACGTCACCCACGACCAGCTCGAGGCGATGACGCTGGCCGACATCCTGGTGGTGATGAACCGCGGCGAGGTCGAGCAGATCGGCAACCCGCTCGAGGTCTATGAGCGGCCGGCCACCACTTTCGTCGCCTCTTTCATCGGCGCGCCGCCGATGAATCTCACCTCGCTCAGCCCCGTGGAAGCCGCCAGCCGCGGCCTCGAGGGCGGGGCCATCCTCGGCGTGCGGCCGGAGGACCTGACCCTCGCCGCCGACACGGAGATTCCCGCGGGTGGCGCCGGCTACGACCTGACGGTCGAAGCGATCGAGCGGGTCGGCGCCGAAACCTTCGTCTACGGCGCCCGCACCGGGACCCAGGATGCCGGTCCGGTGAGCAACAATCCCGGCGAGCTGCCGCCGGGCCAGATCATTGTCCGCCTGCCGGGGCAGGCGGCTCCGGCCGTCGGCAGCATGATCAGGGCCGTGGCACCCGCCGCGAAGCTTCACCTGTTCTCCGCCGATGGCCGCCGACGGTTTTCGCCCTGAGTATCTGACCGGAAAATAAGATCTCATCGTTGTCGAGAGGCGTCGGGTGTGCCGTCACCCTTCGAGGCTCGGGCTTCGCCCTCGCGCCTCAGGATGACGGCTGTCGTGCGATGTCGCGCGCCCCGCCGATTTTCCGGTCAGGCCCTGAGGACCAAAGGTCCGTGATTTCAATCTGTTGAGGATTGTTCCGGGAGCGCTTGAACTCGCCGCCGGGATGACCATATTTTTGTCAGCGGCCGGGCGACCGGCCGTCAGGGTGCCGCAAGGGCCCGACATGCAGTTCGCAGGAATGGGACACCCAGGAATGAGGATTGCATAGCCAAAGTCGCTTCGAGAGGACTTTGTAATGTCTCGTGTTCCATCGTTATCCAGTCCGTTCCTTTTGGGATTCGACGAAATCGAGCGTGCGCTCGATCGCGTTGTGAAAGGTGCAGACGGTTATCCTCCCTACAATATCGAGCGGTACGACCGCACCAACGGTCAACCCGAGCGCCTGCGGATCACGCTGGCGGTGGCGGGCTTCACTCGCGACCAACTCGATGTGACCATTGAGGAAAACCAGCTCGTGATCCGAGGCCGCCAACAGGACGACAAGACCCGGCAGTTCATCCATCGCGGCATTGCCGCACGCCACTTCCAGCGCACGTTCGTGCTGGCGGAGGGGATGCAGGTGCTGGGTGCGGACCTGAAAAACGGGCTGTTGTCGATCGATCTGGCCAGGCCCGAACCTGAACGGGTCGTTAAGACAATCGCTATCAATGAGCACGAATAATACCAACAGGAGCGGACTCGACCGCTTAACGAGTAGAGGAGTCGAGACCATGACCGAACCCAACTCCGTTTTCGAACCCCGGAATGTCACCCCGGAGGCGCTTGCCAGTCTCGGCGGCGGCCACATTGCCTACGTCAAGGAAATCAGGTCCGAGGACGTGCACGGGATGTTCCCGCAGGCGCCCAACCTGGCGCCGGGCATGAAGCTGTTCGCGCTGCACGCGGCCGACGGCACGCCGATCATGCTGACCGACAGCCGAGAGGCCGCCATCGCCAACGCCTGGAGCAACGAACTGCAGGCCGTCAGCGTCCACTGACGCGGGATTTGCCGGCACACGGCGACCTGACGGCCCGCCACGGGCGGGCCGAGAAGGATGGTTTTAAGGCGGCGGCGCGTGATGCGCCGCCGCCTTTGGTTTGGGCGTCCGCGCGAACGAACTGAT
>Ga0180222_1001373_pt1 | contig 25562 bp, 26 predicted proteins | sample eDN5th37CKraftOP_FD_151336 | JGI IMG/M metagenome (GOLD analysis project Ga0180222, IMG submission 151336) | Enriched Organic Plus compost microbial communities from Emeryville, California, USA - eDNA 5th pass 37_C Kraft OP (version 2) (version 2) ...
CGGGTGCTGCCCGACATCGCGCTGGTGAACCTGTTCGGCCAAACCGAGGGCAGTCCCATCACCTGCCTGGGACCTGACGATCACCGCCGGGCCGCAGCAGGTGACGGCGCGCTGCTGCGCACGGTCGGCCGGCCGGTGCCCGGTCTGCGGCTGCGTATCGACGAGGCGGACGCGGCGGGAGTCGGCGAGGTCCTGGCCGCGGCGCCGCATCTGTCGGTGCACGCGGCCGACGGCTGGCTGCACACCGGCGACCTCGGAGCCGTCGACGCCGACGGCTACCTGCACCTGCACGGTCGACGCCACGACATGGTGATCCGCGGCGGCGAGAACGTCTACCCGCTCGAAGTCGAGAACGTGCTCGCCGCCCATCCCGGTGTCGCGGCCGTGGGTGTCGTCGGGGTGCCGGACGCGCGGCTGGGCGAGACGCTCGCCGCGTTCATCGTGCCCGCCGATCCGGCGCGGCCACCGGCTCCCGCGGAGCTGGCCACCTTCACCCGGGCACGGCTGGCCGGCTTCAAGGTTCCGGCCTACTGGTATCCCGTAGATGCGCTGCCGCTCAATGCCGCCGGTAAGGTGCTCCGCACCGAGCTGCGCCGCCGGCACGTGATGAAGTCGGCGCAGCAGCCATCGTTCGAAGGGCAATGACGATGCCGCCGAAGAACCCCAAGGCACCCGAGACGTCGCGCCGCCGTGCCCGAAACTCGTTGAGCCACGAGGAAATTCTCGAGGCGGCACTGAAGATGACCGAGGCCGACGGCCTGGCAGAGCTGAGCATGCCCGCGTTGGCCCGCAACCTCGGCTGCGCCGTCATGAGCATCTACAAGTACTTCCGGAACAAAGATGCGTTGCTCGACGCACTCGCCCACCGGGTGATGCGCGATCTCCACCGTCGGCTGCCGCCGGCCGGCGACGGCGATTGGGATGTCGAGCTGGTGGCGTACTTCACCGCCTACCGCGACCTGATGGAGGACACCCCTGCGTACCGGGAAGTCGTGCTGTACGCGTCGACGTCGGTCGTGCGGGCGGCGCTGACCCCGGCTCAGTGGCGACGCCTCGACACCGGTATCGGACTCCTGCACCGGGCCGGACTACCCCTTGCTGATGCCGTGCGCGTCTACAACGTCTGCTACAACTTCACCCGCGCCTACGTGGCCTACGAACACACCGTGCGTGCCGCCGCGTCGAACCGGCCGGACACCGAAGGCGCAGTTGCGGACCCGCTCGATGCCGCCGAGTACCCGCTGATCGCCATGCTGCCCGATCCGACCGCCGCGATCGACATCAGCGAGGACGGCTTTCGGCTCACGCTGGAACTACTGACTGCGGGAATATCCCGACGATTCGGTATTCCGCTGACGGCGTGACTCCGTCGGCTGCCCACCGGCGGGCCGAAAGCACTCGCCCTGCTCAACCGGGCGCACTCCGCCGTACGCGGCAACGATTTGGGCATGCGCGCTGTCGAGGCGCGCGACGGCCTTCTGCATTTCCTGGGGCGCTTCCCAGAGCTGTGTGGACCCTCCTCGCCATGTACGTACATTTTCCGTACAATTAAGCAATCTACGGCCGAAGCGGAGATGACTGAGAACAGAAGGAGGCGCCACTGTGGCAATCAAAACGAAGCGCATCGAACTGCGCGCGGAGCAAGCAACCCTGGACCGCATCCAGCGTGCCGCCAACCTTGTCCATGAGCAGACCTCAGAATTCGTGCGGAAAGCTGCGATGCAGCGCGCCGAAGACATCCTGCGTCAGGAGCTGGTAACGGCAATGGAACCCGAACAGTTCGACAAACTGATGGCCTCGCTCGATGCTGCTGACGACGCACCGCGACTTGCCGCGGCCGCACGCAAACCAGCGGTCTTCACAAGGCGTTGAACTGTGTTCGAGTCCGCGCGACTGTCTGACGCCCACACGCTGGAAGGATTCGACTGCGGTAAGGAAGCGCTGAACACCTGGCTCATCGCCCATGCCCGTCGCGCGGATAGCAGCGGGGTCGCGCACGTCTACGTGTGGACCCCGCTCGGCGAACAGAAAGTCGGCGCCTATTTCGCCATCTGCCCCACCGAAGTAGTACGCAACGACGACGGCATCTCGGGCCCGATGGCCGGCGGCTACTCCCGCATACCCGGATATTTGATTGCCCGCCTGGCAATCGACACGTCGTTGCGGGGTCAGGGATATGGTGAGCAGCTGCTCCTCGACGCATTGGGCAAAGCCGTCGCCGCATCGGAGATCGGCGGCGGCCGGCTCGTCGTCGTAGATGCAATAGACGACGAGGCGCAGTCCTTCTACGAGCACTACCACTTCGTCCCCGTCAAAAACCGCGAACGTCGTCTGGTCATGAAGGTGTCCACAGCAGCCAAAGCCCTCGGCGAGCGCTGGCGGGACTAAACGAGGCGGGAGTATGCCAACAAGGCGAGCTTACAAACTCAATCCCGCCGAAGCCGCTGCTCCCGTCAGGCCGGGTGCCTGACCGGGCACTACATCGCCGTCAACGGTGGCCACCACGGGGCCGCATTCGGACGTTCGGCATTTTACGGAACAGGTCGTAAACCATTGCTGGGGTGGCATTTTCGTCGGCTGATTCAGTTCGTCCCGACGAGTTTCCGGTAGATGTCGGGCAGGACGGCGCGGGCCTCGGGCAGGACGAGGAAGTACGGCCAGCCGTGAATGCCGCCGCGGCGCAAGTCAAAGGTGAAGTCAGCGCCGCCTGCGATCGCACGTTCACGGAGAAGCAGCACGTCGGCAGCGAGCATGTCCAACGATCCCGTGTAGACCGCTGTCGGCGGGAGCCCTTCCAATGACCCGTACAACGGGCTCGCCAACGGGTCAGTGGGGTCGAGACCGCCGGCCCAAAGCCGGCCGGCGGCTCGCAGACCCGCGGAGCTCAATATCGGATCATCGATCGACGCGATGTCCGGATTGGTCATCGATACGTCGAGCCACGGCGAAATGAGCACCATCCGCCCTGGCGTGGCATCGCCGCGGCAGATCAGCTCCTGTATTGCCGCGAAGGCCAGGCCGCCGCCGGCAGAGTCGCCGATCACGCTGATGTTTTCCGCCCCGTGCTGCTCGGCCAGCGACGTGAGAAGATCGGCGCACTGCGGAACTGCAGTGCCTGCGGTGCCCTCGGGAACCAGGGGGTAGAGCGGTACCACCACCGTGGCCGCGGTATTTCGGGCGATGCCGGCATACACGGGCCAGTGCATGATGGCGGGCCCCAGAGCATACCCACCGCCGTGGATGGCCACGACGTACTTTCCAGACGGTCTCGGCGGGCAGAGCGTACTTACCGGCCAGCCGTCGAACTCGCTGTGCTCGACACGAAGTCCGCGCGTCGCGTACCACGGTGGAGTGTCCTGCACCACCAGCGGGAACAGTGTCGACAAAATGTCAACGCCCAGAACGCTTCCGACCGCGCGTAGCACCCGCAGCGCCGCCACCGCGACCTTGGTGGACAGCGACGTTCGACCCGTGAACACCGGTCGTCTCACTTCATCGTCGATCGTCATCACCCGAGCCCGAGAGTGTCTGGCCGGCCTGCTGGTCCAGCCAACGGGGCAACGGCCGGTCGGCCGCACCGACCGGAGGAATGGTGATAGCGCCGCCCAGCCACGCCGACGGGTCGGCGTCGACCGGTACCGCTTCGGCGACGCCAATGGCGACCTGGCTGACCGCGCCCGCACCGACTTCGAACGCCATGCCGGTGACGGTGGTGCTGTCGTGTGCCAGCCACAGCACCACCGGTGAAACGTCCGACGCCGGTGCGAGTCGCTCGATCGCATCCTGCAATGCCGGTGCGCCTTCGGTCCGCGCGTGCGCCAGTCGTGACGCCGCGAACGGTGCCACCGCGTTGACGATGATCCCGTGGCGCGCACCTTCCAGCGCCAGCGACTGGGTCATGCCGTGCAGCGCGCCCTTGGCCGTGGTGTACGGCAGCGCGCGGGTGAGACCGAAGTACCCGGCGGCCGACGTGGTGGTCACGATCCGCCCGAACCGCTGCTCGACGAAATGTGGCCACGCCGCCGAACACACCGCCCAGGTGCCCAGCACGTGCACGCGGAAGAACTCGGCCAACAACTCCGGGGTCACCTCACGCAGCGGCGTGATCCGGTCGATGCCGGCATTGGCCACCACGGCGTCGAGGCGACCGAACCTCGCAATCCCTTGTGCAACAGCATCACTGGCGACATCGGGATCCGCGGCATCGCCGCGGTGCGCGATCGCCGAGCCCCCCGCGGCCAGGATCTCACCGGTGACGGCGTCAGCGGTGTCGTCGACGTCGTTGACGACGACGCCGGCGCCGCGCTCGGCGAATGCCAGGGCGTGAGCCCGTCCCACGCCGCGGCCGGCACCGGTGATCAGCACCGTCCGGCCGGTGTACGACAGCGGGTTCACAGCTCCGCCGTCGGGGCCACCAGCTCGTCCCCGAGCCGGGCGACTTCGTCGCGCATGTCGGCGATGCTGCGCGAGCGGATCGCGACCGTCAGCCGGTGCACACCGAATTCCGCGTACACCTTCGCCTCCTCGGCGGTGCGGGCGCCGCCGGCGGTGAACTCCATCTTGTCGGGATCGCGTCCGGCCTGCGCGGTTTCGGCGCGCACCCGGTCCAGCAGCCGCGGCAGCTCGACCAGCGGGTCCTGGCCGGGGAAGACGAACGGGAAGTAGCCGTCCCCACGAGTGGCGGCACGGCGGATCGCGGCGTCCGACGCCCCGCCGATCAGCAGCGGAACCGAACGGCGCACCGGCCACGGCCGGCACTCGACCTCGTCGAATCGGACGTAGTCGCCGGCAAACGAGGCCGTGTCCTCGCGCCACAGCAGACGCAGCGCGTCGATGTACTCGTCCATCCGGCGGCCGCGGTCCCCGAAGTTCATCCCGACCGCCTGATACTCCTCGGGCAGTTCGCCGACACCGATCCCGAGCATCAACCGTCCACCGGACAGGTGGTCCAGCGTCGCAATGGATTTCGCGAGTACCACCGGCTGGTGTTCAGGCAGGATCAGCACGCCGGTGCCGAACCGCAGGCGCGTCGTGTGCGCCGCGACGTAGGCGAACCAGATCAGCGGGTCGGGGATGCCGCCGCGCCGGCCCAGCCGAGCCATACTGCCGTCGGTCGAGCCCCGGTACGGTGTCGCGTCGGGACTTTTCGGCATGATGACATGTTCTGGTGCCCACAGTGATTCGAAGCCGGCCTGTTCGGCGGCCTGGGCCAGGGCGATCGCGCTGTCCGGGTCCGGAAAGCCGGTGCTGGCGAAGACGATTCCCCACTTCATTGCAGGCACTCCCCATTCGGATACTCATCGCAAGTAGTCATAGCCGCCGTCGACCATCAGGGTGGTGCCGGTGACATAGCCGGAATCCGGCCCGGACAGGAAAACGACGGCGCGGCCGATGTCGTGCTCGGCGTCACCGATGCGCCCGAGTGGCACCTGGCTGACGAGCTGTTCGCCCGCGTCCGGCAGGTCGCCCGTCCAGCTGTCCATGCCGGGTGAGGCCGCCAGCGGGCAGATGACGTTGACCCGGATGCCGTAGCGGCCCCACTCGGCCGCGGCGACCCGACTCATCGTCCGCAGCGCCTCCTTCACCGCGGCATAGGCACCCATCGCCGGCCGGGCCGTCAGCGCGCTGCCGGAACCCACGTTGACAACGCTGCCGCGGGTGGCCCGCAAGTCCTCGAAACAGGCCTGCATCATCCGCAACGATCCGACCGCGCCCGACTGCCACACCGCATCGAGGTCGTCCTCGGTGAGCTTGCGCAGTGACGAATAGTGGGTCTGCTGAGCGGCATTGACCAGGCAGCTGATCGGACCCAGCTCCGCGCGGGCGGCCGCAACGCAGGCGTCGACGTCGCCGCGTCGGGCAACGTCGGCCGCGACGGCGATCGCCTGGCCGCCGCGATCGGCGATTTCGGCAGCGACCGCCTGGCATTTGGCCGCGGTACGGCCGACCACCGCGACCCGGGCGCCTTCGGCCGCCAGCGCGAGCGCGATGCCCCGCCCGACACCTTGTCCCGCGCCGGTGACCAGCGCGACGGTTCCGTCGAGGATCATGCGGGCCGCCGATACACCGGGTCGCTGCCGTCGCGCCGCGGCAGGTGTTCGCCGAACGTGGCGAGGCGCTCGCGGTCGGCGTCCCAGGCGTGGGTCCACTCGATCGCGGTGAGCCGGTTCATGATTCGCCATTGTCCGTCGCGGCGGCCGAAGGTGTCGATGTAGCGGAATCCGGCGACATAGTTCCACCGGATGTCGCCGGGTGGCTCACCGGAGTGATAGGCCACCGCATAGGTTTCGGCGTGCGCGGTATCGCCGTCGAGGTCGATCAGGATGTTGCCGAGCTGGTGCATGGTCATGGTGTGTCGTCGCAGCAACGCCGTCACCCACGCCACGTACTCGTCGCGCGTACCCGTGAACGGGCCGTGCCGGTCGGTGGCCTCCGGCCAGTAACAGTCGCGCAGCAGCTCGATGTCGAGCCGGTCGATGGCGCGGCAGTAGCTGTGCAGGACGCGGCGGATGGCGCGCTCGTCGAGCAGCTCATCGAGTTCATCGTTGGCCACGGCTTCAACAAAGCCATTTGTGACACCCTGATGTCAAGTTTGTCGTCGGGCTCAACGCTTGCCCTTGGGTGCTTTCATCTCTCGGCTGATGCCCAAGCCCCGCAGGCAGAACGCGACGAGGCGCGCAACCGTGTCGGCGTCGGGGCTGGTCTCCATCACCAGGTGGCGCCGCAGTTCACCAGTGACCAGTGCGTAGATGGCGTCGGTGGCCGCCTCGGGATCCTGCGCTTCTTCGACGGCGTCGACGGCGCCGGCTAGCAAGTCGCGCAGCGGTCTACTGTGTTCCTCTTCGGCCACCAGCTGTTCGGCTGAGGTGGCCATGTGCATGGCGACAACCCTGCTGACCTTCGCCGACTCCGGCTTCTGCACCCGCGTCATCAAGCTCACCACCCAGCGGACGACCTTGTCGACGGGATCAGCCTCCTTGGCCATCTCGTGTTCGACGTAGTCGTGCACTTTCCCGATACCGCGTTCGTGCACCGCCAGGATGAGGTCGTCCTTGCCCGAGAAGTACCGGTAGAAGGCGACATTGGAGACACCCGCCTGCTTGACGATGTCGGCCACGCGAGGTGTGGACGGCGCCCCCCGCTCGATGACCAGCACGGCCGCCTCAAGGATGCGTTCGACTTCGGCGGCGGCATCCTTCTGACGATCATCCAGTGCACGCGCCACCGCCGCCGCTGCGCGAGATGCCTCCGCAACGCCGCCGAGCGTATCGATGGAAGCCATCACTGGTCACTCTCCGCGATTACGTACCTACCCCCACGCGCTCCGGCTGACATCGTCACAGAATAGCATTCTGCGTGTGTTTAACGCTGTTCTGGAGATCCAGAATATGGTCCTTGTGTAGCAGTATCTCGTTCTGTATTCTCAACCCCAAGCCGTCGAGCTCCTCGCGTGGGTGAACAACGGTTCGGCTCGACCCTTGGTGCGGGAGGATTGAGAACACCCCCGACAGCCCACCACCGGACAACCCGAGCAACAGCGGAAATGACTGCAGCCCAACGCATTATGTGCAGCCCCAACGGGCAAGTCGACAACAGGAGGACGACCGAATGACCACCTTCACCGAGGCGCCGATCTTCGATGCCGACCAGCACATGTACGAGACCGCCGAAGCCCTGACGAAGTTCCTGCCCGAGAAGTTCCAGAAGGCCGTCCAGTTCGTTCAGATCGGCAAGCGCACACGGATCGCGATCCTCAACAAGATCACCGAGTACATCCCCAACCCCACCTTCGAGCGTGTCGCCGCCCCCGGGTCGCAAGAGAAGTTCTACTCCGGCCAGAACACGGACGGACAGACACTGCGCGAAATGCAGGGCGCCCCGATCGAAGCTCCCGAGGCTTCTCGTCGGCCCGATGCGCGCATCGCCGAACTGGATCGTCAAGGCGTGCAGGGAGCCTTGATCTACCCCACCCTGGCCAACCTCGTGGAGCATTCGGCAGCCGAGGACCCCGAACTCGTCGTGGCAATGATCCACGCACTGAACCAGTGGATGCTGGAGACGTGGAACTACGTGTATGAGGACCGGTTGTTCATGACCCCGGTGATCACGTGCGCGCTCGTCGATGAGGCCCGACGCGAACTCGAATACCTCGTCGACAACGGCGCGAAAGTTGTGCTCATCAAGCCGGCCCCGGTCAAAGGCTTCAAAGGTTGGCGCTCACCGGCGTTGCCCGAATTCGACCCGTTCTGGAAAGACGTGCAGGACGCGAACATGCCGGTGGCGCTGCACGCCAGCCAGCCGCCGCTCGACGAGTACATCAACCGGTGGGAACCCTCCGACACCAACAACTTCATGGAGATGAGTGCGTTCCGGTGGCTGGCACTCGGCCACCGTGAGATCTCCGACATGATCGGCAGCCTGATCTGCCATGGCACACTCACCCGGTTCCCGAAGTTGCGGATCGCCAGCGTCGAGAACGGCAGCTCGTGGATCCATCCGCTGTTTCACGACCTCGTCGACGTGCACACCAAGATGCCCCAGAATTTCGAGGAGCACCCGTTGGACGTGTTCCGGCGCAACATCTGGGTCAGTCCGTTCTGGGAGGGTTCGGTGGCCGACGTCGTCGAAACCGTCGGATGGGACAAGGTGATGTTCGGCTCGGACTATCCGCACCCCGAAGGATTGGCCGAGCCCAAACGCTTCTACAAGTACGCCGAGGGCATGGATCGACGCCGCGCGTACGACTTCATGGGCGACAACGCCCGCCGATTCATCGGACTGCCGATCAGCAACCCCGACCCGGAAGCGCAGCACGCACCGGCAGAAACTGCGGCCGCCACATAGCGCCACCGAGCACCTGGGCAGCTCCGTTCGGCACCGATCAGCACCTTGACGGGTGACAGTCGACTGTCATAATGGTGCGGGTCGCCACCTCGGTGCCGTCGGATCTGCGCTCACCGCGTCGCCACCGGGCCGTCAAATCGGAAGGCTCATCATGCGATTCACCGTTTACCTGCCCAACACCATGCACGTCTCGGCGGTGACTCAACCGTGGGAGCATGCGCTCACCGGCAGCGATATCGCCCAGGTTGCGCGCACCGCCGAAGAATTGGGGTACTCGCAGGTCTTTCTTCCCGAGCACTTCCTGACGCCCACCGCACATGTCGAGCTGTCCGGTGATCACTACTTCGACGCCACCACCGCCCAGGCGTTCATCGCGGGCGCCACGTCCACGATTTCGGTCGGCTCGATGGTGACGATTCTGCCGTTGCACAATCCGGTGATCGCTGCCAAGTCCATTTCCACGCTGGACTGGCTTTCCGGTGGTCGGGCGCAGGTCACGGTCGGAGTTGGCTGGCTCAAGGACGAGTTCGACATGATCGGCGTCCCGTTCAACAAGCGGGGTCGCATCACCGACGAGTGCCTTGCCGCGATGTACGAGCTGTGGGCCAGCGACAACCCGAGCTTCGACGGCGAATTCGTGAAGTTCGACAATGTGGCCTTCGGGCCCAAGCCGATTCGCAAACCACGGCCGGTGATTTGGATGGGCGGAGACGCCGATGCGGTGTTACGCCGCGCGGCGCGTTTCGGTGACGGCTGGGCGCCTTGGCTCACGAAACCGGCGGAACTGCCCGCCAAAATGGACTATCTGCGGTCCCAGCCCGGTTTCGACGATCGGCCGTTCTCGTTGTTCTATAGCCTCGCGGTACTTTCCATCGGTCAGGAGCATGCGATCGTCGACGACGCAGGCGCGCAGTACGGGCAGAGCGCGCAGCAGGTGATCGACAACTGCGGCATGCTCGCCGATCTGGGCGTCACCGATACGTGGGTCAACCCGCCGCCGCTGAGTGATTTCAGCGCGTATCTGGACCACATGCATTGGGTGGCTGAGGAGATCATCCCCAAGGTCGGATGAGCGCTTGCGCGAAGACCATCAGCACCGGATGAGCGTCTATGCCGTCTTGATGTTCAGCGGCACCGACTCCAGGGTCAATGTCCCGGTGGGCCAGTGCACGCACGGCTCCTTGTCGCCGGCCAGACTGTATTCGGGGATGCGCGCGTGCCATTCCTCGAGGATGAGCCGGAGTTCCAGGCGCGCGAGGTGCGAGCCCAGGCACCGGTGCGGCCCGCGCCCGAACGCGAAATGCACTGGCTTGCCTTCGATGTGGACCTCGTCGGGGTCGGGGTACCGCAGTGGATCGCGGTCGGCACCCCCATAGGACAGCATCACCGTGGTGTCCTTCGGGACGATCCTGCCCGCCACCTCGACATCTTCGGTCGTGACGCGCGGCGTGAACGGGACGGGTCCCTCGACGCGCAGCAGGTCTTCGACGAAGGCCGGGATGAGCGAGAAGTCGTTGGCGATCTGGCGGCGCAAGTCGGCATCGCCGGCCAGCTTCGCCAGCGCGAATCCGACCGCTGCGGTGACGGTGTCCAGGCCGGCCAGCACGAACAAGAAACACAGCCCGAGGATCTCGTTGTCGGACATGCCGCCGTCTTCGCGGTTCTGTATCAGCTGGGTGAGCATGTCGCTGCCGGTCGCACTGCTGCGCCGCTCGGCGATGTGTTCGGTCAGGTAGGTGAACAGTTCCAGGGCGAGGGCCATCACCTCCGGCGTCGGCTCGGCGCTACTCGGATCGGTGAACTCCAGAATCGAGTCCTTCCACTGCACCAGCCGGTCGCGGTCGGCCAGCGGAAGCCCGAACAGCGTCAGGAACACCTGGGAGGGAAACGGTACGGCCAGATCCGGGACGACGTCGCACTCACCCTTGGCCGCGATCGCGTCGATCAGCTCGGCCGCTTGCCTGCGTAGTTCCGGCTCGCGCTCGGCCATCTTTTTCGGGCTGAAGAACGGATCCAGTATGCGGCGAAATCGCGTGTGCTCCGGCGGATCGATTGCGATGGGGACCAGCGGGACAGGGCTGCCCAGCCGGTCGAAGGCCCGCGCCGACGAGAAGAGATCGGGTCTCTTGGCGGCGAACTCCACAGCCTCGGCGCTGGTCAGGACGATCTCTTCGCCGGAGCGGACCGCCTCCCCCGCCTCGCGCAGTTCCCGCCAGGCCCGCGTCCGGTTCTCCCTGAACGGCAGGTCGTTGATGTTGGTGGTCGCAGTCACGCCGAGCTCGGTCATCGGGTGGCCATCCTTTCCGCATCGGCCGCAGTGCGCCTCGCCTCGGATAGACTGTGACAGTAGACTGCCACATTCCCGGGTAAGAATCGTCCGCACGGCAGCGGGTGTCAACGATGTGGCGATACCTGCCGGCGTTGGTAATGTCGGGAAACTTGAGACGCTCGAGGAGGTTGGCGGATGGCACGGGGTGACCGTTCACCGCGCGGCGAGCATGCCGACCGGGTGCGCAACGCATTGTTGGAAGCAGCGCTGGACCTGTTCAGCGCCAACGGTTATGACGAGACAACCACCGATCAGATCGCCGACAGCGCCGGTGTCTCCCCACGCACGTTCTTCCGGTATTTCCCGACCAAGGAGTCGGTGCTGTTTTTTGGCGAGTACGACTTCATCGATGCGGTGAGCGGCGTCTACCTCGCCCAACCCGAGGAACTGTCTGACTTCGAGGCGATGGCCAACTCGTTCGCGTTGCTGGCCCCCGGCCTGAAGCGCATCCGCAAGCGCATCGCGCAATACCACGAAGCCGTCGCGTCCTCACTCGTGCTGCTGGGCCGCGAACGCCGGAACCACGAGGCCAACGCCGAGACCGTGGCGAAGGTGATCGCCGAGCGGCGCCGGCTGCCCTCTCCGGACAGTGAGTGCCACCTCCTGGCCTCCATCGGGATGCTGCTCACCGAGCGCGCGGTCAATCAATGGTTGGCCACTCCGGGACGCGCCCTGGACGACCTGATACGCCAGGAGTTCGCCGCGCTGCCGGCCGTGCTGAAGTAGCGCGGGGCGGTTAGGGATCGTCGAAGCGCGTCCCGTCGGGGCAGGCCCGCGGAGTGTCCGGGCCACAGTACTGCGTCCGCAGATAGCTCGGGTAGGTGTCGGTCGGTCCGGCATACAGACCGGCCAGGTTCACCGGCAGGTCGTAGACGCCGATTGCGACCACATGCAGGAAGCCGGTGACCGCCAGAACCCGTAGCAGCGCCTTGACTTTCGTTCCGGCCCAGTGCAGCGTCTCGACGGCCGCCTCCACCCGGATCTGCCCCTTGCGGTTGCGAAAGAACATCAGCGCGCCACTGGAGCTGAGCACCAGGGACCACAGGACGGGGCCGTAGACCGGCAGTTGTACGGTCTGACCGGCCCACAACGTGGCGCCGGGGATCGACGCAGGGTACGCGACCAGACCGTGGTGCACCGCGAAGATTTCGAGCGGGAACTCGATCACAAAAACCGCCAGCCACCCGCAACAGAACGTGCGAACCGGACCCAGCGCAGGCCATCGGCGCCGCGCCCGCCCCATGGCCCACCGAGCCAGCGATCCCATGGTCAACGGCATCCAGATGTAGATCATGGCGATCATCAAGACCGGCTCGGCCATGAACCGACTACCGGGACTGAGCGAGCCGGGGACGTTCTCCATCCAGTTACCGAAATTGACCAGGCCCGCGTTGTAGAACAGCACCGGCTGGAACCAGTTGATCAGCGGGTCATGCCACCAGGCGATCGCCGACCCGATGACCACAGCTGCCTCGACGCACAGCTGCCGCTCGCGCAGACTCTTGCGCACGACGTAGACGATCGCGATGAGAGCCATGATCGGACAGGCGATTTGGAACACGGTGATCGCCAGCCGGGTCCCGCCGGGAATCGGATCGGGTCCCGGGTCCACCGGCACCGCATTTCCCGACACGATCCAGGACAGGTAGACATAGGCGGCGACCGCCGTGCACACGGCGCCCACACTCGACCAGAACAGCACGGGCCGAATCGTCTTGATCGGTGCGGGCTCCGCCGGCGGCCCGGCATGGCCGACCTCATCGGGACTCTTGAGATCCGTCACTGCTTGCGCCTCCTTTGGCGACCTTCCACCAAAGATGGCAGTTCACTGCCACAGTGTCAACGCGCCATCGAGGCCTGCAACGGAATACGTCCCGGCTGGTCCAGCAACTTCAGTCGCTGCCACACGTCACCTCATCTAACATTAGTGTCACTTCTATATAGGTGGTGGATATGACGTCTGACCGACTCGTTGTCTGTGCAAGCCACAGCCCGGGCAAGGAACGCGATGTCGAGCACGTGTATGGCCGTCGGTTCCGATCGGCGCTGGACTCGGCGGCCGAAGTGGCCCGCAGCTTCGATCCCGACGTGGTGGTGGTGTTCGGCGGCGATCATCGCCGGGCATTTCGGCATGTGGTACCCGCCTTCGGTGTCGCGCTGTCCGCGTCGATCCTGGCCGAAGGCGGCCACCCAGCCGGTGAACTCGAGGTGCCGTCCGCGCTCGCCCGTCGCCTCTGTGAACACCTACTGTTCACCGGCTTCGACATCGCCGTGTGCCGCGATATCGGATTGGACCACGCTTTCGCGCAACCGGTCCGGGACCTGCTGGGCGAGCTGGCCGTCAAACCCGTAATCCCGGTGGCGGTGAACTGTGCCACCGCGCCTCTTCCGACCGGACGTCGCGTCGCGGAGTTCGGCGGAGCCGTCGGGCGCTTCCTCGACGAGATCGACCAACGCGTCCTGCTGATCGGCACCGGCGGTCTTTCACATTCACCGCCAAGCCTGGAGGTCGACACGTACGACCTCAGCGACGAGGACCGGGCACGGATCATTGCCGAGGGTATGGCGGACGCGCGCACGAAGATTCGCCCCGACTGGGACGCCGAAGTGCTCGACGCGATGTCGAGCTGGGACCTCGAGGCACTCATCCGGCTGGTCGACACCGCGCATGCTCGCGCTGGAGCCGGCGCGAACGAAGTTCGTACCTGGCTCGCCGCCGGCGCCGCCGGAGGCGGGCGGCCGGTGAACCCGATGGTCTACGAACCGGTGCCCGAATGGATCACCGGGATGGCGGTTGCGACGTCGGCGTGAGCGCGCCGACTCGGGCGGCCGCCGGCTGTCGCGCAGGCGTGCGGGAGAACAGCGGCGCAGGCGCCGGCTGACGAGTGCCGTTCACGTCGACAAATACGTTGCGGGCCCGTAGCTGGGCATCGTCAGCCGCCTCGATCACCGTCAGCACCGGGGTGACACAGGCGTCACTGTCGGCGAACACCCGCGCCCAATCATCACGGGGCCGCTGCCGGAACGCGTCCGACAAGACCCTTCGCATCGCGGGCCATCCAGCCTTGTCCCGTTGTGGCCCCAGGCTTTCCGGGTCAATCTCTAGCAATCGCAACATTTCTGCGAAGAATTCCGGCTCCAGCGCACCCACAGCGACGTACCCGCCGTCCGCGCACTCGTACGTACAGTAGAAGGGCGCTGACCCGTCAAAGATGTTGCTACCACGCTCATCCGACCAGCGACCGTCACCGAGCATCGACCACAGCACGTGACCGAGCATCGGAGCACCGTTGACGATAGCCGCGTCAATCACCTGGCCGCACCCGGAACCCTGCCGCTCGATCAGCGCGGCGAGCACCCCCAAAACGGCGAACATCGAGCCACCCCCGTAGTCGCCGACCAGGTTCAGCGGCGGGGTCGGAGGTTGGTCAGGGGTACCCATGGCATGCAGTAACCCGGTCAGGCCGATGTAGTTGATGTCGTGGCCGGCCTGCTGGGCGCGCGGACCGGTCTGCCCCCAACCCGTGATCCGGGTGTAGACCAGACCCGGATTGCGGTGGCAGCATTCGTCGGGCCCGAGGCCGAGCCGCTCGGTGACGCCGGGGCGGAATCCCTCGATGAGCACGTCGGCATGGTCGATCAGTATGCGCACCTTTTCAAGGTCATCGTCATTCTTCAGGTCGGCCGCGATCAGTTTTCGGCCGCGCAATGCAGCGCCGGTGCCTGTGGGCCCTGGGCGATGCACCCGCAGCACCTCGGCGCCGAGGTCGGCGAGCAGCATGGCGGCGTGGGGTCCCGGACCCATCCCGGCCAACTCGACAACGCGTATGCCGGCCAGTGGGCCGGCGGACGCCGACCGCGACTCCCCTTCCGCTTCGCCGCTGTAACGCACTTCTGACGCATCGTTCATATCGCTGACTCTGTCTGTTCGGGTTGTTGGTACACCATGTTAGATTGCATCTGACATGAACGTCACTATGCCGGGAGTAACACGTGAGCATCTCCGCGCTGGCCGTCGCCGAGCGCCTGCTCGGGCTACCGCGGGATCCGCTGGCGAAATGACGGATACACCGCTGGCGGGAATCACCGTCGTAAGCCTGGAGCAGGCGGTCGCGGCGCCCTACGCGACCCGCCAACTGGCCGATCTCGGCGCCCGAGTGGTGAAAGTCGAACGCCCCCAAGGCGGTGACTTCGCGCGCGGCTATGACCGCTCGGTGCACGGTGAGTCGAGCTACTTCGTGTGGCTCAACCGTGGCAAGGAGTCGTTGACGCTGGATCTCAAACAACCCGAGGGTCGGCGCATCGTGCACCGACTGCTCGACGACGCGGACGTGCTGGTGCAGAACCTCGGACCGGGGGCGTCCGCGCGGATGGGGCTGGACGCCGGCGCGGTGGCACGATCGCATCCACAGGTCATCACCGCGACAATCAGCGGGTACGGGCAGGACGGCCCCTGGAAGGACCGCAAGGCCTACGACCTGCTGGTGCAGGCCGAAGCCGGACTGCTCTCGGTGACCGGTTCGCCGGCCGAAGTGGCACGCACCGGGGTCTCCATCGCCGATATCGCGGCCGGGATGTTCACCTACTCCGGGATACTCACGGCCCTGTACACCCGCGCCACCACTGGTGTGGCGCGACCGGTGTCGGTGTCATTGTTCGATGCGCTGGTCGAATGGATGTCTCAGCCGCTCTATTACGGCCGGTACGGCGGAACCGCGCCCGCGCGCACAGGCGCGCGGCATCCTACGATCGCCCCGTACGGTCCGTTCACGGCGGGCGACGGCGGAACGGTTCTGCTCGCGGTACAGAACCCGCCCGAATGGCAGCGGCTCTGCGAAATTGTCTTGAACAGAACAGATCTCGTCGACGACCTGCGGTTCGCCACCAACCCGGACCGGGTTGCGCACCGTGATGAGCTGGAAGAGATCATCGGTGCTGCGGTGGCCCGGCTACGCACCGATGAACTAGAGGTACGCCTCGATGAGGCCGGAGTGGCCCACGCGCGCATGAACGATGTCCAGCACCTGTCGGAGCATCCCGTACTGACCGGCCGCGACCGATGGCGCGGGATTCAGACACCCGGCGGGCCCGTAGACGCACTGCCTCCGCCGGCTGCCCTGGCCGGTATCGAACCGACGTTGGGTGACGTGCCCGCACTGGGAGCGCACAGCCGGAACATCCTGTACGAGTTGGGCTATTCGGCGGACGCGGTGGACGAGTTGGTCGCGAACGGCGTCACGTCGTCGTAGCGAAGAAACCGCGTTTGATGCAGGCCATCAACAATTCGACGATGTCTTCGGCACTCACCGGTTCGGGCAGTTCGAGGGCGGCCTGTGGCACGCGGGTGACCAGCGAACGCAGGATCAGGGCCGAGACAACCGGATCGTATGGGTACGCGCCGGGTCGGCGGATCAGCATCCTGGCCGCGCCGATATCCATCAGCACCTGACCGTTCTCACCGATCCCGACAATCGTGGGGTCGTCGGTGGTGCCCTCAGCCCAGGCATCGATGCAACCCGAGTACCGGTCGTAGAACTCGACGTAGGTGGCCAGCCATTGGCGCAATGTCGATTCATCGGCGACCGGATCAACCTGTGCGATTCGTTCCGCGAAAGCCTTTCCGGCCCCGTAGATCTCGGCACCGACCGCGGCGAGCAGATCCTGTTTGTCACTGAAGTACTTGTAGAAGGTGCCGCGGGCGACTTCGGCGGCCGCGACGATGTCGTCGACGCTGGTGCTGCGGTATCCGCGGGCCCGGAACTGCGCCGCACCGGCGTCGGCAAGGGTGTTGACGGTTGCCACGGCACGCTTGCTCAGGTTCACGGTGCGCTCGGTGATGGACAGTCCGGCGATATCCGGAGCGGGGGGCATCTGGACGGCGTCTACATCAGCGGCAGGGTCCGCGCTGGCGTGCAACCGCAGCGACTTCAGCACTGCCGGCGGGGTGTCCGGAAACAGCAGCAATTGCAGGAACACCGACAGCGTGTCGACCGCGTCCTTGGCGCTGCGCCCGTAAGCGCGGTCGGTGTGTACGAACAAGTTGATGCGGTGCACCAGCGCGGTCATCGTCATGGCCGCGACCTCTGGATCCAGACCCTGCAGACCCGAAGCGGCGAGCCGTTCCGCGAGGCGGTGGTTGTAGCTGCGCACGAAACCGGCGATCGCGGGACGCACCTTGGTGTCCGACGACGCGATCGCGGTCCATTGCACGAACATCGTGGAGTACTTCTCGAAGACCCAGCTCCATTCGCCGAGCCACCAGTTCAGATTGTCGAAACCTGTTTCGTCCGGGCCCAGTGGGCCGATGCGGCGCGCGACCCGGAACAGCGCGCTGCCGCACTCGTTCAGCAGCTCCAGAAAGATTTCGTCCTTGCCCTGGAAGTACTGGTACAGCGCGGCACGCGACACCCCGGCCGCCTTCGCGATCGCGTCAACCGACGTGTCGAAGTAACCGAGCCGGCCGAACAACTCCAACGAGACCTCGGTGATCCGGCCGCGGGTACTGGCCCCCCTGGTGCCGATGGCGGGGCTTGAGGGGCCGTAACTGGCCCGGCGGACTATCGAGGCTTCGGACATGGTGCCCCCAGCCTATTGCTGTTCCGCAATGCGCGCGGCACCGTGTGCCGCGTTTCGAGGCACAACGAACTCCGCGCTGCCGGTGATCGCGATGCCACCGGTCTGCCGGGTGGCTGCCAACTCCACGCTCACCCGCTCGCCGTCGGCCTCCTGCGCCACTGTGATCACGGTGCCCGAACAAGTCAACACGTCACCTGGCCACACCTGTTCGCGGAAGCGAACTCCGAACCGGCGCACGCCGGGTGCACCGAGCCAGTCGGTGGCGAACCCGGCCAGTAGCGCCGCGGAGAACATCCCCTGCGCGAACACCGACGGATATCCCGCGGACCGGGCCAGTTCATCGTCGTAGTGCATTGGGTTGAGGTCACCGGATGCCCCGGAATACCGGACGAACATCTGCCGGGTCAGCGGGCCGAACTCCCGAGGAGGCGCCTGATCACCGGGATTCATCCGGATTTCATGCTCTTCGCGGGGGCTCACCGAGAAGCCGCCGTCTCGATGAAGGTGGCCTTAGCCTCAGCCACCAAAGCGCCTGCAGCATCGCGGTATTCGGTGACCACGGTGGCGAAGCGCATGGTGCCACCGCGCTTGCCCGGTTTGGAGAACCGCTCGACAACCCGCTCCTGTGCACTCAGGACATCACCGGCGCCGGGCAGCGCGCCGTGGAAGGTGTACTCCTGCTCGCCGTGGAGGAGCCGCTTGCGGTCGAAGCCCACGTTGACCCGGACGCCCGGAGGTGCCCATCGGGCAGCACTGGTCAAAAAGGTCGGGGGGATGATGGCGTCGGGGCCGCGGTAGGCGGGCTCGTCGCTGAGCATGGCGTCGGCGAATTCGGCGATCTTGCCGCGCTCGACAACCACCTCCCAGGGGCGTCCCACGCCGAGGTCTCGGTCACTGTCAGGCACTGAAGTCATAATGACCAATGGTGTCAGAAAAGTTCCGCCGATGGAACCTCAAGAGCACCTTATCGCGCATGACCACCTTGTCTAAAAATGACATTGCTGCCAGAATCGGCATCTATGATCGAGTTGGCGGCAAGCTACGTCGCGGGCAAATGGATGACACACGATGCCGCTGCCACGTTGGAGGTGACCTCGCCGACCACCGGCGAGGTGCTGGGTAGCGTCGGTGTCGCGGGCCGCGAGCATGTGGACGCCGCCGTGGCAGCCGCCCGTGGCGCACTACCGGCTTGGTCGCAGACCGCCCCTGCCGATCGCGCGGCCGCGCTGGGCAGGCTGGCCGATGCGTTGACCTCCCGCAAGAGCGAACTGGCCGATCTGGCCACCGCCGAGATCGGTTCTCCGCGGGCTTGGAGCACCTTCGGTCAGGTCCTCACCGCGACCGGGGTCTTGCGCGCCTACGCCGCCATCACGCCCGGCCATCCGTTCACGGATACCCGTCCCTCGATGACCGGCGGTGTCGTCGACGTCCGTCAGGTACCGGTGGGTGTGGTCGGCGCCATCGTGCCGTGGAACACCCCTCTGTTCATCGCTGCGCTCAAATTGGGCCCGGCGCTGGCGGCGGGCTGCACGGTGGTGCTCAAGCCTGCACCCGATGCTCCGCTGAGCTTCGGTGTGTTGATGGAGGCGATCGAGGAGGCCGGTATCCCCGACGGTGTGGTCAACGTCGTCAACGGCGGGGCAACCACAGGTGAGTTACTCACCGAGCATCCCGGTGTCGACAAGATCAGCTTCACCGGATCGACTGCGGTCGGCGGTCGTATCGCCGCGTCCTGCGGGTCCCGGATCCGCAGATGCAGCACCGAACTGGGCGGCAAGTCCGCGGCCATCGTGCTGTCCGACGCGCCCGCCGACAAGACCGTGCCCGGTCTTGTCGGCGGGGTGATGGGCAACAACGGCCAGCTGTGTGCCGCCCTGACCCGCATCCTGTTGCCGCGCAGTCGGTACGACGAGTACGTGTCCGCCCTGACCGCAGCGGTCGCCGCACTGACGGTCGGCGATCCGGCCGACCGGTCCACCGATATCGGCCCGCTGATCAATGAGGCGGCACGCGACAAGGTCGAGGGCCTCCTGCGGCGCGCGCGGGAGGAGGGCGCCACGGTGCGCACCGGCGGTGAGCGTCCGGAGGGACCCGGGTGGTTCGTCACCCCCGCTCTGGTCGAAGCCACCAACGAAATGGAGATCGCCCGCGAAGAGGTGTTCGGTCCGGTCGTCGTCGTGATCCTGTACGACGACAGCGGCTCCGACGACGCGGCGAAAGCGGTGGCGATCGCCAACGACTCGCGCTACGGGCTGGTGGGTGCGGTGTGGTCGGCCGACAAGGACCGCGCGGCCGCGGTGGCGACACAAATGCAGGCCGGGTCTGTGGCCGTCAACTCCACCGCTGTACTCGATTTCGGCAGCCCCTTCGGCGGCTTCAAACAATCCGGTATCGGCCGTGAGGGCGGCCCCGAGGGCATCACCGGCTTCGTCGAATACCAGGCCATCATCCGCTAGGACCCGGAAGGGCCGGAAAGGAATTGGACAACGTGCAGACACAGGCAGCCGTCCTGTTCGAACGCAACACACCGTGGTCGATCGAGACCATCGAACTGGACCCGCCGAAGGCGACCGAAGTCCTGGTCGAATTGCATGCCTCCGGCATGTGCCACTCCGATGACCACCTGGTCACCGGCGATATGCCGATCGCGCTGCCCTGTATCGGTGGGCACGAGGGCGCGGGCGTGGTCAAGGCGGTCGGCGATCACGTGTCGTGGTTGACGCCGGGCGACCACGTCGTATTCAGCTTCATTCCATCTTGCGGACGCTGCCCGTCCTGCTCGACCGGCCATCAAAGCCTGTGCGATCTGGGCGCAAAGATCTACTCCGGCATGCAGATTCACGACGGCACCGCGCGTCATCACTTTGGCGACCAGGACCTCGCACTGGCCTGCGGTGTCGGTTCCTTTGCCCATCACACAGTGGTTCATGAGGCCAGCTGCGTGAAGATCCCGCAGCACTACCGACTGGACCGGGCTTGCCTTCTCGGCTGTGGGTTCATCACCGGATGGGGATCGTCGGTCTACGCAGCCGACGTACGGCCGGGTGACACCGTGGCCGTGGCGGGCGTCGGCGGTATCGGCGCGGCGGCGGTGCAGGGCGCCCGGCTCGCGGGCGCCCGCACGATCACCGTCATCGACCCGTCGGAGTACAAGCGGGCCGAGGCGATGAAGATGGGCGCCACGCATACCGCGGCGACCTGGGATGAGGCCAAAAACGTTGTCGCCGAAGCAACCTGGGACCGAGGTGTGGACAAGTTCATCTGCGCGATGGGAGTCGGCGACGGTCAGCTGGTCGGCCAGGCCCTGGCCATGACGGCCAAGCGCGGAAAGCTGATCGTCACCAATATCCATCCGATGCTGGAACGGGAGATCCGCGCCAACCTGATGGATCTCACCTTGACCGAGAAGCAGATCGTCGGAACGCTCTACGGATCGGGCAACCCGCGCGCCGACATTCCGAAGATCCTCGAGCTCAGTAGTGCCGGTCAGGTGGACCTGGACTCCATGGTCACCCGCACCTATCCCCTGGAGAAGGTCAACGACGGCTACGCCGACATGCACGCGGGATCCAATATCCGGGGCGTGCTGATCTATCCGCCCGCTGAGGGATAGGCGACGCGCTTCAGACCTGCACAGGCTCCCAGCCGCCGCCCTCAGCGGAGCGGTGCGCGGCGTCGATCACCGCGAGCGAGAGCAATCCGTCCTCGAAGGTCGGCGCCGAGCTGGGCGCACCGTCGAATGCCGGCAACCAGTCCTCCAACATCAGCGCCATCGCGCGGCTGGCATGCCCGGCCAGTCCGGTGGGCAGCTTCTCCGGATGGCCCGGGTCGCGGTCCGTGATCGCCAACGGGCTCAGCCCGCTGTCCGTGGCCGCACCCACCGAGTACTCGATGGACCGCAGGTCGCCGTCCCCGATGATGGTGCCGTCGGAGCCGAACAGCTCCAGCCGGTAGTGATCTGCGTGTGCGCCCATCACCGAAATGCTCAGCACCGCGGTCACCCCGGATTCCATCCGCATCAGCAGCGCCGCGGTGTCGTCGGCGGTGACCTGCAATGTCGTGCCGTCGGGCAGTTCGCGCACCGGCTCAGTGGTGCGCACCTCGGCGCACACCGACAGCGGCCGGCCGAGCAGTTTGCACAGGAAGTCCAGGTCGTGCACCAGCATCCCGGCGAGGTAGCCCCCGCCCTGGTCGCGGTCGTACATCCAGGCTGCCTGCAGCGGGTGACTGGGATGCCAGTAGGCCGCGCTGCGGCTGACCCTGGCCAGGTATTGGTTGCCCAGGAAGCCCGACCGCACCTTGTCGGCGACGGCCAACCAGTCGGGATTCCACCGGTTCTCGAAACAGCAGGCAGTGGGCAGGTTGGCTTCGGCGGCGGCGCGGACCATCTCGCGTCCGGCCTCAAGGTCGCCCGCGAGCGGCTTCTCGCACAGCACCGGCTTGCCCGCCGCCAGGGCGGCCAGCGTGATATCACGATGCAGGACGGTTGGTGTGGCGACCGAGATGACGTCGAGGTCGTCGCGGGTGACGAACGACTGCCAGTCGGTGGATGTCTCCTCGATACCCAGTTTGGCAGCCACGCGCTCCAGGCGGTCGGGCGTGCGTGCACAGAGTGCGACGGGTTCGAAGCCCTTTGCCGCCCGGAAGCCTGGTACCTGCACATGCGCACCCCAGCCCACGCCGATGATGCCGACCCTCAGTGTCATATCTCTCCTTACACCCTCACAGTGACAGCAATGTTAGATCTTCAGACTGAACCAAATGAGGCAATCACACACAAATGACCGCAAGAGCCCTACCCGGCGTTGCTAAAAAGTGACACTAGTGCCAGAATTTGATGTTGTGAGCGCGATCGATACCGATGAACAGCAGTTCGCACCGCTGATCGACCTGCAGTGGTGGCAGGAGTGTCCGTCCGATCGCACTGAGCTTTATCGACGCCTGCGCGAGGCGGGCGGTCCGGTATTCGTCCGCACCAGCCGCCCCGACTCCCCACGTGTCCGCGGATTCTGGGCCGTCGGTACGCACCGCGATGTCGCGCAGATCAGTCGGCGGTCGGAAGACTTCTGCTCGGGGCAAGGCACTCAGATCTTCGACCAGACAGCCGAGATGCGTGAATACCGCGGATCCATCATCGACATGGACGACCCCGAACACATGCGCCTGCGCAAGATCGTCTCGCGCGGATTTACCCCGCGCATCCTCTCGGAGATGCGCGGTCTGGTCCAGGAGACGACAGCCGAAATACTCGAGGAGATGCCACGGTCGGGCGAATGCGATTTCGTCTCGTCCTTCGCCACGCTGCTGCCGCTGCGCATCATCGACAATATGCTGGGTGTGCCACGCGAGCATGAGCAGTTCATCCTGCACGCCACCAATGTGGTGCTCGGAGCCTCCGACCCCGAATATGTACCGGACCAGAGCATCAAGGGCATCGAGACGGCAGTTACGGAGACCAGTGAGCAGCTCATCGACTTGCTGAAAAGCATTGCCGAGGACCGCATCGCGAACCCACGCGGCGACGTGATCAGCAAGCTGGTCACCTCCGACGAGGAGAACCTGACCCCGCAGGAACTGGCCAAGTTCTTCATCCTGCTGATCGGCGCCGGTAACGAAACCACCCGCAACGCACTCACGCACGGGCTGCTGATCCTCAGCTCACATCCCGAACAACGGGATCGACTGCTGGCGAACTATGAAGAACTGGCATCAACCGCAATCGAGGAGATTCTGCGATATGCCAGTCCGGTGATCCACATGCGTCGCACCGTGACTCGCGATGGTGTGGCACTGACCGACGCCGATGGACACGTCACTCACACCTTCAACACCGGCGACAAGGTCGTCCTCTGGTACCCTGCTGCCAACCGTGATCCCGCCGTCTTCGCCGATCCGGAATCCTTCGACATCGCACGAAAACCGAACAACCACATTGCCTTCGGCGGGCCAGGACCACACTTTTGCCTAGGTGCACACCTCGCCCGCCTCGAGCTCAACGTCGCGTTCAAGATGCTCTATGACCGGTACCCGGACATCACCGCCGTCGGCGAACCGGTCATGCTCAGGTCGAACTTCGTCAACGGCATCAAACACCTCAAGGCCACATACACACCATGAATACTCAACCTGCAGTGCTGTCAGCCACCACCGACGGCATTCTGACCATCACGCTCAACCGCCCCGACGCCGCCAATGCGGTGCGGCCGGATGACCGCGATGCCCTGATCGCATTGCTGGCCGCCGCAGACACTGATGAGAAGGTGCGGGTGGTCGTGTTGCGTGCCAACGGTAAACACTTCTGCGCCGGCGCTGACGTCGGTTCGCTGGCCGAGCGGCGGGCGACAGTGGAGAAGCGAGTGATGGACCCGATGCGGCGCATCATGAACGGCGCGCAGAAACTGGTAGCCAGTGTGTTGGATTGCAACAAGCCGGTGATCGCCGCCGTGCAGGGGGCGGCCACCGGCGTCGGGGCGCACCTCGCCTACGCCTCAGATCTGGTCATCGCCACCGAAAACGCCTACTTTGCTGAGTCATTCGCCAAACGCGGATTGGTGGTCGACGGCGGCGGCTGTTACCTGCTGCCGAGACGGATCGGTATGCAGAAGGCCAAGGAGTTGGCATTCTTTGGCGAAAAACTGACCGCTGCCGAGGCTTTGGAGCTCGGGCTGGTCAACCGAGTGGTGACGCCCGATGCGCTCGATACCACGGTTGCCGACTTTGCCGGCCGGCTGGCGACCGCGCCCACCACGGCGATCGCCTTCACCAAACGGCTGCTCAACGACTCCCCCGACACAGATCGAGCCGGGGCCTTCGTCGCCGAGGCGATGGCGCAGGAGATTCAATCGTATTCGCACGACTCCAAAGAGGGCGTACAGGCTTTCGTAGAGAAGCGTCCGACCGAATTCACCGGGTGGTAGACGTGACTCTCCCTCAAGCACGGGCGGACATTCCCATCATCGACCCGGCCAGCGCGCCTTACTGGGAGGCCGCGCGCGACGGACGGTTACTGATCGCGCAATGCACTGCGTGCGGCAAGGTCCACCACTATCCACGGCCGTTCTGCCCACATTGCTGGAGCGAGGACGTGCACCCGGTCACCGCCAGCGGAACAGGGACGCTTTACACGTATTCGACGGTGTTCGTGAATGACCTGGTGCCGTTCAAGGACCGGCTGCCCTACATCGCGGCGATCGTGGAATTGACCGAGGGCCCGCGGCTGATGACAACCATCGAAAGTGCTGACCCGCAAAACCTTCGAGTCGATATGCCGGTCACCGCGGTATTCCGGCCGGTCGATGAGAACGACCCGGGCAGCCCGTATCTGACCATATTCACCCCTAGCGAGGAGCACGCATGACCGGACTACTCGACGGCAAGGTGGCCCTGGTAACCGGAGCCGGCCACGGCATCGGCCGTGGCCACGCCCTGGAACTGGCCAAGCACGGCGCCACTGTGATCATCAACGACCTGGGTACCAGCCTGTCCGGCGAGGGTACCGGCAAGGTGGCCGACGAGGTGGTGCAGATCATCGAGAGTCGTGGTGGAAAAGCCATTTCGGACTTCAGCGACGTCGGCGACGAGGAGCAGGTGGACCTTGCCGTGGAACGAGCCTATTCACAGCTGGGCAAGTTGGACATCGTGGTCAACAATGCCGGGATCGTGCGCGACAAGGCGATCTGGAACATGACCGTCGACGATTTCGACCTGGTGATGCGGGTGCATGTCCGGGGCAGCTGGCTGACCAGCCGCGCAGTCGCCCGCAAGTGGCGGGACGAATCGAAATCCAGTGGCGGCAAGATATACGGCCGCATCA
>Ga0180222_1001375_pt1 | contig 25473 bp, 20 predicted proteins | sample eDN5th37CKraftOP_FD_151336 | JGI IMG/M metagenome (GOLD analysis project Ga0180222, IMG submission 151336) | Enriched Organic Plus compost microbial communities from Emeryville, California, USA - eDNA 5th pass 37_C Kraft OP (version 2) (version 2) ...
CCGCCGGGCGCGGTCCCCTCGGGCTCGCCGTGGTCGAGGGCGAGGCGATAGCCGATGCCGCGCACCGAGACGATGCGGACGCCGCCCTGCACCGGCAGGCGCCGGCGGAGGCGCTTGACGGCGGAGTTCACGTGGTCCCGGTCGCCCATGTAGCGCGTGCGCCACACCTGTGCGGTCAGCTCCTCGAACGTCCAGACGCGGTCGGTGTCGGAGGCGAGGGCGGCGAGCAGGTCGAACTCCTGAGCCGACAGGCGCAGACCGACACCGCGCACGTACGCCTGTCTCGCGGCGGAGACGATCCGCAGCGCCGGGACGGGCGCGGGGTCCTCCGGCGCGGGGCGCATGTCGCGGGATGAAGCCGCGCCCTCCCGCCCGGCGTCCTCGACCGACTGATCCTCGCTCAGCAGGGCCAGTGCCCCTTCGATGTCGGGTGCGGCGATGACGACGGCGTGCTCGCGCAGTCGCTCCGCGAGCTCGCCCACGCTCCGCAGGGGGAGCCCCACGCAGAGCACCATCGCTGGGTCCGACCCGTCGCCTCGGATGACCATCAACAACCTCTCCCGCTCATCCCCACACCTGCCTATCAGTCCTGCATTTCGCCAAGGCCGCGTGATGTAGAGGTTTCATTACGATCACATGAGAACGCTCTCATCCCTGCAGATCGAAAGTTTTCGCCCCTGTTCTGCCCGCGAACCGCCCTTGTCCGCGGGCCGCGTCCGGAAGCACGATGAGCGACAACTCGGTCGGAAAGCTCCGCGACCGCTCCCTCCCCCCGGGACTCACAACGAAGGATGCCCGTGCGCTCTCATCACGCTCGCCGCCCCCGACTTCTCGCCGCCGCGCTCAGCGCGGCCGCCCTCCTCATCGGCGTCGCCGCGGCGCCGGCCCCCGCCTCGGCCTCGCCCGGCGGTGATGTCGATCCTGACGGGTTCTGGCGTCACGGCGTCTCACAGGAGGCCGACCGTGCCGTCGATCCGGCAGAGGCGAAGAGGAAGCTCACCGACGAGGTCGAGAGCCGGCTGGCCGGCGGCCGCGGCGCGCCGTTCTGGGTGCGCTTCCCGGAGGAGGCGGACCTCGAGGCCGCGTCGAAGATCGCCGACTGGGCCGCGCGCGGCGCCGCGGTGCGCGACGCGCTCCGAGCCGCCGCCGAATCCGCACAGGCATCCGTCATCGAGGAGCTCGAGGCCGAGGGCGTCTCCTACACGTCATTCTGGGTGTCCAACGCGGTGCTCGTCGAGGGCGGTGACCTCTCGCTGGCGCTCGAGCTCGCCTCCCACCGCGAGGTGTCGGAGATCCGCGAGGTGCGGACCTACAGCATCGAGCAGCCGGTCGAATCCGCGCGGGCGACGGGCACGAAGGGCCTCGACGACGGGGTCGCCTGGGGCGTCGCCGAGATCGGCGCCCCCGAGGCGTGGGCACAGGGGATCACCGGCGAGGGCATCGTCGTGGCGAACATCGACACGGGCGTGGACGCCGCCCACCCGGCGCTGAGCGGGCGCTTCCGCGGCGCACAGGCCGACGGCTCCGTCGTGCTCGACCACAACTGGTACGACATCGCGCACGTGTGCCTGACCGGCACGATCTGCGACCGCGACATCCACGGCACGCACACGATGGGCACCATCGTGGGCGACGGCGGCGAGGGCGCGCACATCGGCGTCGCACCGGGGGCGACCTGGATCGCGGCGAACGGGTGCGCCAACTGCACCGACACGAACGTGCTCCTCTCCGGGCAGTGGATGCTCGCGCCCACCAACGCGCGCGACGACTGGGACAGCGGCGACCCGGCACTGCGTCCGCACATCGTGAACAACTCGTGGGGAAAGCCCTTCGACGACCCCTTCTACGACGACATCGTCCGGGCCTGGGAGGCGTCGGGCATCTTCAGCTCGTGGTCCGTGGGCAACTCCGGTCCGGCCTGCAGCACCGCCGGCAGTCCCGGTGGCCGTCACGTCTCCTACGCGGTCGGCGCGTACGACGAGGACGGCGAGATCGGCTACTTCTCCTCCCGCGGCCCGGGTCAGGACGGCGAGATCAAGCCCGACATCGCGGCCCCGGGCGTCCGCGTGCGCTCGTCGGTGCCCGGCGGCGGCTATCTGCTGGAGACCGGCACGTCGATGGCGGCGCCGCATGTCGCGGGAGCCGTCGCGCTGCTGTGGAGCGCGGCTCCGAGCCTCGTCGGCGACATCGCCGCGACACGCGCGCTCCTGGACCGCACCGCCCGTGACGTGGACGACCGCTCCTGCGGCGGCACCGCCGGCGACAACGCGGTGTGGGGCGAGGGAAAGCTCGACGTCCCCGCGCTCATCGCCGCCGCGCCGCGCGGTGCCGCGGTGCTCTCCGGGCACGTCGTGGACGCCGACGGAAAGGCGCTCGCCGGCGTCGACGTCACCGCCGACGGCGCGTTCGACCGCTCGACCAAGACCGGCGAGGACGGGCGCTTCGCCCTGACCGTCGCCCCCGGGCGCTACGACGTCTCGTTCACGTCGTACGGGTACGGCGCGCACACACGCACCGTCACCGTCGCCGACGGCGCGACCGCGACCGCGGACGCGCGCCTGACGATCGTGCCGCGCCACGCGGTCTCCGGCACCGTGACGGATGCCTCGGGTCATCCGGTCGCCGGAGCGGCCGTCGCCGTCGGCGGCCCTCAGCCGCCCGGGCTCACCGATGCCCATGGGCGCTACCGTCTGCACGGCGTGCCGGAGGGGGCACACACGCTGAGCGTCTCGGCCGACGCGTGCCTGGTCCCTGCGCAGCGCAGCGTGACGGTGCGCAAGGACCTGCGCACCGACGTCGAGCTGAAGACGACCTCGTTCTCCGGCGGCTACACCTGCGCGTCCTCCGACGCCGCGATGCGGACCGGATCGACCGCGCTCGACATCGACGCCAACGGGAAGGCGGCGGTCCTCGACCTGCCCTTCGCCTTCCCGTCCTTCGACCACCGCTACTCGACGGTCTACGTGTCGGCGAACGGCTTCCTCACCTTCACGCCGCTGGACGACGTGTGGGACGGGCCGCGGCCGATCCCGTACCCGGGCGGTCGCGTGCAGGGCGGCATCGTCGCCCCGTTCTGGGCACTGATCGACCTCGACGGGGATTCGTCGGTGCGGTGGAAGAAGACGACGGTGGACGCGGTCCCGGCCGTCACGATCGAGTGGCGGAACGTCGCGATCCTCTTCTCGCCCACGCAGCGGCTGACCTTCTCGGCGACCCTCGTCGCGAACGGCGACGTGCTGTTCTCCTACGGCGAGGGCATCGGAGCGGATCGCGAGCGGTCCGGCGCCTACGCGTCGGCCGGCCTGGAGGCCGCCGGCACGGAGGTCGCGGTGGACTATCTCGCCGACGGCCGCCTGCTGAGCGGTCCGGGACAGGTGCGGTTCACCCGCACCGAGCGCGCGTGGATCGCGGGGACCGTGACCGATGCGAACGACGGGGCCGCCGTTGCGGGGGCGCGCGTGCGCGTGCAGCACTCCGACGGCACCGTCTCCGAGACCTCGACGAGCGGGGACGGCACGTACGAGGTGGCGGCCCTCACGGGACGCTCGCGCGTCACCGTGACCGCACCGAACTACACGGAGGACGCGCGTCAGATCGACGCGGCGTCGTGGTCGCAGACGATCGCGTACTCGCCGGTGCTGAAGACCGGCGTGGCCGAGGTGTCCACGTCCGCCCTCTCGCTGTCCTCGGACGGCCGGGGCAACGACTGGATCGAGATCACCGTGAAGAACGCGGGCTCCGCGCCGCTGAAGACGTCCTTCCGCGAGATGCTCCGCGACCCGCAGGTGACCGCGCCCCAGGCCGGACAGCCGGTCGAAGGCGTCTGGAGCGCGATGCCGGCCTCCAGCGCCTTCGGGGTGGGCTACGACGGTCGCGTGTGGGTCTCCGACTGGGCCGAGCAGCGCAACGGCCTGTTCTCCGTCACCGGCGGGAACCTCGGGAACGCGCCGCACGTCGCCGAGATGGATGGGGCGGACCGCCTCGACCTCGCATTCGACAGCCGCACCGGCGCGATGTGCCAGATCGTCAACGGCGGTGACTGGAGCATCCACTGCTTCGACCGCGAGACGGGGAAGCAGAAGCGGGTCATCACAGGCCTCTGGGCCGATCAGCACGCCTACACGGCACTTGCGCACAACCCCGTCGAGGATGTGTTCTACCTCGGCAGCCCGTACATCGGGACGGTCCTCACCGTCGCCGGATCCACGCATGCCCAGCCCGGCAAGGTCGTCAACGCGTGCGCCGTGGACGAGCCCGCCCTCGGATTCGGCTACAACGTGCAGTCCGACACCGTCTGGTACTCAACGCCCGGAGAGGACGCCTCGCGCCTCGTGCAGATCGACCCGTCCGCGACCTCCACCTGCACGACGTACCGTGCCGTGACGACGCCGCTGACGCCGAGCGGCGCGGCGGGCGTGGACGTCGACGAGGCGGGGAACGTGTGGGCGGCCGACATGGACACCGCCCTGGTGTGGCGCCTGAACGCCGAGGACCCGGTGTTCACCGACGTCCCGTGGCTCGAGCCGAACCAGGAGTCGGCCACGCTCAAGCCGGGCAAGAGCAGGACGTTCAAGATCAAGGTCCGCGGCTCTCGTGCGGAGATCGGCGCTCACGCCGCCACGCTGCTCGTGGACACGGATGCCGGGCGCACGTCGCGCACCTCCCTGCCGGTCGACTACACGCGCACCTCCCGCTGACGCCGCGCGCCTCGCGCTCCGCCGGGGAGCGCGAGGCGCGCCGCCGCACAACCGATAGCCTGAGAGCATGACGCACACGGGCAACCCCTTCGGTCAGGTCCTCGTCGCGCTGGTCACTCCGATGACGGCCGACGGAGAAGTCGACTGGCCCGCCGTCGAGAAGCACATCGACGACGTCATCGTCGCCGGTGCCGACGGCATCGTGGTCACCGGGACCACCGGTGAGACGAGCACCCTCACCGACCATGAGAAGCTCGAGCTGGTGCGGGTCGGCAAGAAGGTCGCCGGCGACCGGGCGAAGATCATCACCGGCGGCGGCTCCAACGAGACGGCCCACGCGATCGAGCTGTACAAGGCGAGCGAGAAGGCCGGCGCGGACGGCATCATGATCGTCACGCCGTACTACAACAAGCCGACCCAGGCCGGCATCCTCACGCACTTCCGTCTCGTCGCCGACGCCACCGATCTCCCCGTGATCCTCTACGACATCCCGGGCAGGACCGGCGTTCCGATCAAGTACGAGACGATCCTGCGCCTCGCGAAGCACCCCAACATCCTCGCCATCAAGGACGCCAAGGGAGATTTCAGCGAGGTCAGCCGCGTGCTCAACCAGACCGACCTCATGTACTTCTCCGGTGACGACGCCAACGTGCTGCCGCACCTGTCCATCGGGGCGACGGGCCTCATCGGCGTCACCGCGAACATCACGGCGACGCCGTACCGCACGATCGTCGACGCCGTGAACCGCGGCGATCTGGCCGCCGCCACCGCCGAGCACAAGCGCCTCGAGCCGCTCGTGCGCGCCGTCATGACGCACGTGCCCGGCACCGTGAGCGCGAAGTACATCCTGCACGGGCTCGGCCGCATCGGCAGCCCGCGCGTGCGCCTTCCCCTCGTCGGACCGGAGGAGTGGGAGGCCGCGGTCATCGAGGACGAGCTCGCCCTCGTGCAGGACGTGCCCGGGGCCGACTTCTCCAACTTCCGCCCGGATCGCAACGCCGCCGCCGGCGGGGCGCTCCCGAAGGTGCATGGGACCACACGATGACCATCCCCACTTCCGTCAACGAGCCGCCTCAGCTGGCTCCCGGCACCCTCCGCGTGACGCCGCTGGGCGGTCTCGGCGAGGTCGGCCGCAACATGACGGTCTTCGAGTACGAGGGCAAGCTCCTCATCGTCGACTGCGGCGTGCTGTTCCCCGAAGAGCACCAGCCGGGCGTCGACCTCATCCTCCCGGACTTCGAGCCGCTCAAGAGCCGCCTGGACGACATCATCGGCGTCGTGCTCACGCACGGGCACGAGGACCACATCGGCGCCGTCCCGTACCTGCTCAAGCTCAAGGGCGACATCCCCCTCATCGGGTCGGGGCTGACGCTCGCGCTCGTCGAGGCGAAGCTCAAGGAGCACCGCATCAAGCCCTACACGCTCCTGGTCGCCGAGGGCGGCCGCGAGCAGCTGGGGCCGTTCGAGCTCGAGTTCGTCGCGGTCAACCACTCCATCCCGGATGCCCTCGCGGTCGCGATCCGCACGCCCGCCGGCCTCGTGCTGGCCACCGGCGACTTCAAGATGGACCAGCTGCCGCTGGACGACCGTCTCACCGACCTCCGCGCCTTCGCGCGCCTGGGCGAGGAGGGCGTCGACCTCTTCCTCGTCGACTCGACCAACGCCGACGTCCCGGGCTTCACGCCGCTCGAGCGCAGCATCGGACCCGTGCTCGACCAGGTCATCGGCAAGGCGCCCCGTCGGGTCATCGTCGCGAGCTTCTCCAGCCACGTGCACCGCGTGCAGCAGGTGCTGGACGCCGCGGCGGCGCACGGCCGCCGCGTGGCCCTCCTCGGTCGCAGCATGGTGCGCAACATGACGATCGCGGAGGAGCTCGGCTACCTCCACGTGCCGCCGGGCGTGCTCATCGAGTACAAGAAGGCGCGCGACCTGCCCGACGACCGCATCGTCTACATGTCGACGGGATCGCAGGGCGAGCCGATGGCCGTGCTCAGCCGCATGGCGAACCTCGACCACGAGATCGAGCCGGGCCCGGGCGACACGGTCATCCTCGCCTCGAGCCTCATCCCCGGCAACGAGAACGCCGTGTACCGCGTCATCGACGGGCTCACCAAGCTCGGCGCGAACGTCGTGCACAAGGGCAACGCGAAGGTCCACGTCTCGGGCCACGCCGCGGCGGGCGAGCTCCTGTACTGCTACAACATCCTGCAGCCGCGCAACGTGCTGCCCGTCCACGGCGAGTACCGGCACCTCATGGCCAACGCCAAACTGGCGCAGGACACCGGGATCCCCGCCGACCGCACGATCCTCGCCGAGAACGGCACCGTCGTCGACCTCAAGGACGGCACCGCGCGCGTGGTCGGACAGCTCGACCTCGGCTTCGTCTACGTCGACGGCTCGACCGTCGGCGAGATCACCGACGCCGACCTCAAGGACCGCCGCATCTTGGGGGAGGAGGGCTTCATCTCGGTCATCGTCGTGGTGGACGCCGCCACCGGCCGCATCATCACGGGGCCCGAGATCCACGCCCGCGGCTTCGCAGAGGACGACGCGGTCTTCGACGCCGTCAAGCCGAAGATCGCCGCCGCTCTCACCGAGGCGGCCCAGTCCGGCGTGCGCGACACGCACGCGCTGTCGCAGGTCGTGCGCCGCACGATCGGCCGCTGGGTGAACCAGTCCCTGCGTCGCCGACCCATGATCGTGCCGCTCGTCATCGAGGCCTGATCCGGCGACGCCGAGATCACAGCTTCTCGTTATCGGGACGTGACGCACCGCCCGTAGGATCGGGCCGTGCCCGCCTCCTTCCGCCTCCGCCCGGCCCAGCAGAGCGACGGCGCCTTCCTCGCGGACATGGTCGTCGAGGCCGCGAACTGGCGCCCCGGCGTCGCGCGCGCCCGCCACGAGGTGCTCGTGAGCGCCGACCACAGCCGATACGTCGCGGGCTGGATGCGCCCCGGTGACGCGGGGTTCGTCGCCGTCGACGAGAACGACCAGCCGATCGGCGCCGCGTGGTACCGCACCTTCCCGCGCTCGGACCCGGGGCTCGGCTACGTCGGCACCGGCGTCCCCGAGCTCATCATCGGCGTGCGCCCGATCTGGCGCGCCCACGGCGTGGGCCGCGCCCTCCTGCAGGCGCTCAGCGCGCACGCGGCGGCGCAGGTGGCCGCGCGCCTGAGCCTCAGCGTCGAGCGGGACAACTACGCCGTGACGCTGTACAAGTCGGAGGGCTTCGCCGTCACGCAGCGCGGCATCGGCCGCGACACCATGGTGAAGCGTCTGCGCTGAGCCGCGTCGCTACGCAGCTGCGTCGGCATCCAGACGTACCGTGGGGGAATGGCCAGGAGCTCCAGTCCGACCAAGAGCGGTCGCGCGCCCGCGAACGGGTCATCGTCGCGCGCCTCCGGCGGTGCCCGCAAGGCGGCGCCCGCTCCCAAGCGCTACGTCGACGAGGCCGAGAAGCCGCCGGTCGTCGCGCGGGCCTGGATGGGACTCGCGCACGGCGTGGGCGGGATCTTCCGCGCCTTCGGGCCCGAGACGCTCGAGAAGGACCAGCGCCGCGACGGCCTGCCCTTCCTCCTCGTCCTGCTCGCCGTGGCCGGCGCCGTCGACGAGTGGTTCTTCATCGGCTCCGACGTGGCCGCCGCGATCAGCGCCTACTCGGTCGGCGGTCTCATCGGCCGCGTCGCCTTCATCTTCCCGGTCCTGCTGCTGATCCTCGCGGGCTGGCTGTTCCGCCACCCCGCCTCGGTGCACGACAACGGGCGCATCGGCATCGGGTTCGCGCTGTTCACCGTCACGATCGCCGGCTTCTGCCATGTCGCCGGCGGCCGTCCGGCGCCCAAGCAGGGGCTGCCCGCGCTCAGCGAGGCGGGCGGCCTGTTCGGCTGGATGGTGGGGGAGCCGCTCGCGATGCTCCTCACCGACATCGGCGCCTACATCGTCCTCGGGCTGCTCACCCTGCTCAGCATCCTCATCATCACGAAGACCCCGCCGAACCGCATCGGCCGTCGCCTCGGCGACCTCTACGCGTGGATGTTCGGCGCCGAGCCGCGCCCCGAGGCGCCCGCCGACGCCACGACCGAGGAGGAGCCGGCCGATCCGTCGCTGCCGTGGTGGCGCCGCAACAAGACCGGTCGCGAGATCGACGAGAGCGACGCGGGCATCGGCTCGCAGGACCTCACCGAGCTGCTTCCGCCCGGCTCTTCGCAGGGCGGCTTCGAGCAGGCCATCGCGACCTCGCCGCTCGAGCCCGAGCCGGATGCCGCAACCGAGGTCCTCGCCGACGTGCAGGCCGCGATGCCCACGCTCGGCAAGAACCGCGGCGCGACGTCGCTGCTGGACGACGTGCAGGAGCTCGACGACCCCGACGAGCTCCCCGGCCTGTCCGGCTTCGGCACCGCCGGTCCCGGCGGCAACCCGCCCGGACCCTCGACGCCCTACAAGCTCCCCAATCCCGCGACCCTCGTCGCCGGCACCCCGCACAAGGAGCGCTCGGCGGCCAACGACGCGGTCGTCGCGGCGATCACGAGCGTCCTGGAGCAGTTCCAGGTCGACGCCCGCGTCACCGGCTTCTCGCGCGGCCCGACCGTCACGCAGTACGAGATCGAGGTCGGCCCCGGCGTCAAGGTCGAGCGGATCACCGCGCTCACGAACAACATCGCGTACGCGGTCGCCTCCAACGAGGTGCGCATCCTCGCGCCCATCCCCGGCAAGAGCGCGATCGGCGTCGAGATCCCCAACACCGACCGCGAGATCGTGACGCTCGGCGACGTCCTGCGCTCGCCCGTCGCGGCGGCGAGCACGCACCCCATGACGATCGGCGTCGGCAAGGACGTGGGCGGCGGCTACGTCGTGGCGAACCTCGCCAAGATGCCCCACCTCCTCGTGGCCGGCTCGACAGGCTCGGGAAAGTCCAGCTTCGTCAACTCGATGATCACGAGCCTGCTCATGCGGGCCAAGCCGTCCGACGTCCGGATGGTGCTCATCGACCCCAAGCGCGTCGAGCTGACCTCGTACGCGGGCGTCCCGCACCTCATCACGCCCATCATCACGAACCCCAAGAAGGCGGCCGAGGCGCTGCAGTGGGTCGTGAAGGAGATGGACATGCGGTACGACGACCTCGCGTCGTTCGGGTTCCGCCACATCGACGACTTCAACAAGGCCGTCGTCGCCGGCGAGATCGAGCTCCCCGCCGGCAGCGAGCGCGTGCTCAAGCCGTACCCGTACCTGCTCGTGGTCGTCGACGAGCTCGCCGACCTCATGATGGTCGCCCCGCGAGACGTCGAGGACTCGATCGTCCGCATCACGCAGCTGGCCCGTGCGAGCGGCATCCACCTGGTCCTGGCGACGCAGCGTCCGTCGGTGGACGTCGTCACGGGTCTCATCAAGGCGAACGTGCCGTCTCGGCTCGCGTTCGCCGTCACGAGCGTCACGGACTCGCGCGTCATCCTCGATCAGCCCGGCGCCGACCGGCTCATCGGCCAGGGCGACGGCCTCTTCCTGCCCATGGGCGCCTCCAAGGCCATCCGTGTGCAGGGCGCATGGGTGAGCGAGGCGGAGATCGAGAAGGTCGTCAAGCACGTCACCAACCAGGCGCGCCCCGAGTACCGCGAGGACGTCCAGGCCGCTGTGGAGAAGAAGGAGGTGGACGCGGACATCGGCGACGACCTCGAGCTGCTCCTCGCGGCGGCCGAGCTCGTGGTGTCGACGCAGTTCGGCTCGACCTCGATGCTGCAGCGCAAGCTCCGCGTCGGCTTCGCCAAGGCCGGTCGTCTCATGGACCTCCTCGAGTCCCGCGAGATCGTCGGTCCGTCGGAGGGATCGAAGGCCCGCGACGTGCTGGTCACGGTCGAGCAGCTCCCCGAGGTGCTGGCGCGGCTGCGCGGCGAAGACGTGCCGACTCCGGCCCCCGCGGCATCCGTCGCCGCCCCCGACCCCTACGCGGGCGACCCGATCGAGCGTCAGTTCGACGGTCTGCCCGTGGACGACCAGGACGGCGACGAGGACGCGTGGGGTCTCACCGGCCGCGACTGACCCAGTAGGCTCGCTCCGTGGCCGTCCCCCGACAACTGCCCAATGCGATCACCATCGCCCGCATCCTCTGCGCGCCGATCTTCCTCTGGCTCCTGCTGGCCGACGGCGGATCCGACGGACCGCTCCGGTGGTGGGCGGCGATCCTGTTCATCGTCGCGATCGCGACGGACGGCGTCGACGGCGCGATCGCGCGCCGCAACGACATCGTCACCGACCTCGGCAAGCTCCTGGATCCCATCGCCGACAAGGCGCTGACCGGCTGCGCCTTCGTGGGCCTGTCGATCCTGGGGGAGCTGCCGTGGTGGATCACCATCGTGGTCCTCGTGCGCGAGATCGGCATCACCGTCTACCGCTTCGCGGTCGTGAGCGACCACGTCCTCGCGGCCGCCTGGATGGGCAAGCTCAAGACCGTCGCCCAGGCGGTCGCCCTCGCGCTCGCGCTGCTGCCGCTTGCCGCCCTCGTGGGGGAGTGGATCTGGTGGGTCAACGGCGTCACGATGACGATCGCCGTCGTCCTCACCGTCGCCAGCGGCATCGACTACCTCGTCAGCGAGGTGCGCGGCAGGCGCACGAAGAGGGATGCCGCATGAGCACGGTGTACCCGGACCTCCCCGACGAAGTCGAGTCGACCGTCGTGAGCGAGCGGCGCGCGGACGCCGACCGTCTCGTCGAGCGGCTCGCCGCCCTGCGCTGGACCGTCGGCGTCGCCGAGTCGCTCACCGGCGGCCTCGTGGTCTCGTCGATCGTCGCCGTGCCGGGGGCGTCGAAGGTCCTGCGCGGCGGCGTCGTGGCCTACGCGACCGACGTCAAGCACAGCCTGCTGGGCGTGGACGCGGCGCTCCTGGCCGCGCACGGCGCCGTCCATCCGCTCGTCGCGGGGGAGATGGCCGAGGGCGTGCGCGTCGCGTTCTCGCGGGACGGGCAGCGCTGCGACCTCGGCGTCGCGACGACCGGCATCGCCGGACCCGACTCGCCCGACGGCCAGCCGGTCGGAACGGTGCACGTCGCCGTCGCGACGCCGCTCGGCACGCGCGTCGAGTCGCTCCTGCTCGGCGGCACCCGTGAGCAGATCCGCACCGCGGCCGCCCGCGCCGCGATCCGCCTCGCCCTCGACGCGCTGTGATGCGCGCGTGAGCGCGGTGGCGTGTGTCCGGCGGAATACGGATGGTTTCGCCTCGGTTACATTCGGTGATTCTCAGCCATTGCTTAGCAGGCGGGGTTAGATTGATTTCACGCAGTGCTGTACTGTTGTCCACCCGGACGGGCAGAGAGCAGACGTAAGGAGGAGGCCGCAATGATCCTGGTTCGTCAAGAGATCGGCGATGTTCTGCGCGACCTCCGCCAGCAGAAGGGACGCACCCTGCGACAGGTCGCAGGCCGCGCGAGCGTCGCGCTCGGGTACCTCAGCGAGGTCGAGCGCGGGCAGAAGGAGGCCTCGAGCGAGATCCTCGCCTCGGTGGCCGAGGCGCTGGACGTCCCCATCTCGACCATCATGCGCGAGGTCGGCGAGCGCATCGCCGTGCTGGAGGGCCTGCAGCCCTTCCCGGATGTCGTTCCCGACGACCTCGTCGCGTCCGTCGACGTCGAGCTGTCGCTGCACTGACGCGTGCGTCGCAGCGAGTTCGACCGTGCGGTCGCGCACGAGTTCGGTGAGAGGTCAGCGGCGCTGGTCGCCGACCTCTTCCTCTCCGATCTCGGCAACCGCACCGCCGAGCAGGCCCTGAAGGACGGCGAGCCGGCGCGCGCCGTATGGCTCGCGCTGTGCGCCGAGATGGACGTGCCCGAGGAGCGCCGGCACGGCGCGGGGCGCCTCGAGCCGCGCCGCTGATCCGCCCCGCGCGGCGGCGTGTCGCATCGAAGATGTGTTCTAAACGCGCGTAGGCTCCTGCACACGAGGTGTCGAGAGGGCGTTTGTCCACGCGGACCCGGGTCTTCGACCGGATGTCGGAGGTCCGACCTAGCGTGAACATCGTCACAGTGCATCTCACGCCTTGTCGCAGCATCCGAATCACCGGAGGAGGAGCGCGACAGCCTATAGGCGACGGAACGCGAGCAGAAGGAGCACGCCATGCCATCACCCGCCGACCGCGAGAAGGCCCTCGAATCGGCCCTCGCCCAGATCGACCGGCAGTTCGGGAAGGGCTCGGTGATGCGTCTCGGCAGCGACGAGCGCGCTCCCGTCGAGGTCATCCCCACCGGCTCCATCGCCCTCGACGTCGCCCTCGGCGTGGGAGGCCTGCCGCGTGGCCGCATCGTGGAGATCTACGGGCCGGAGTCGTCGGGTAAGACGACGCTCACCCTCCACGCGATCGCCAACGTGCAGCGCGCCGGCGGCATCGCCGCGTTCATCGACGCGGAGCACGCCCTCGACCCGGACTACGCGCAGAAGCTCGGCGTCGACATCGACCAGCTGCTCGTGTCGCAGCCCGACACGGGGGAGCAGGCGCTCGAGATCGCCGACATGCTCGTGCGCTCCGGCTCGATCGACCTCGTCGTCATCGACTCGGTGGCCGCGCTCGTGCCCCGCGCCGAGATCGAGGGCGAGATGGGCGACTCCCACGTCGGCCTCCAGGCCCGCCTCATGTCGCAGGCCCTCCGCAAGCTCACGGGTGGTCTGAACCAGACCAACACCACGATGATCTTCATCAACCAGCTGCGCGAGAAGATCGGCGTCTTCTTCGGCTCTCCGGAGACCACCGCGGGGGGAAAGGCGCTCAAGTTCTACGCGTCGGTGCGCATGGACATCCGCCGCATCGAGACCCTGAAGGACGGGTCCGACGCCGTCGGCAACCGCACCCGCGTCAAGGTCGTCAAGAACAAGATGGCGCCCCCGTTCAAGCAGGCCGAGTTCGACATCCTGTACGGCTCGGGCATCTCGCGCGAGGGCAGCCTCATCGACTTCGGCGTCGAGCACGGCATCGTCAAGAAGTCCGGCGCCTGGTACACGTACGACGGCGAGCAGCTCGGTCAGGGCAAGGAGAACGCTCGCAACTTCCTCCTCAAGAACACGGATGTCGCGGCTGAGATCGAGTCCAAGATCAAGGTGAAGCTCGGCATCGGCGTGCCCAAGGGCGGCGAGGCGCCCGTGGCCGACGAGCTGGCGGCCCGCCGCCCGGCCTGATGGTCCGATTCATCGAAGACGAGGGCGAGTCCTCGTCCGACGACGGCTCCCGCCGATCGTCGGGCGAGGGACTCGCCCCCGTCATCCCCCTATTCGGCGGTGCCCATCCCGAGAAGCGATCCGCTCGCTCCGACACGCAGCCGCCTCGCTCCGACGGGCCTTCATCCCGGCGCATGCCGCGGTTCGAAGAGGTCCCGGACGACGCCGAGCTGCCTGCGGCGGCCGGGTCCGGCCGCGCGTGGGACGGTCCGGCGGAGAGCGGCGTCGACGAGGTCGACGCCGAGCAGCGGCTCAAGGCTGCGACCGACCGGCTGCTGCGCAAGCTCGCCGGCCGCGGGCTGTCCGTCTCGGAGGCTGCCGATGTGCTCCTCTCCGACGGGGTGTCGCGCGATGAGGCGGCGACGGTGATCGCCGACCTCGAAGACCGCGGGTGGCTCGGCGACGAGATGCTCGCCGAGCAGCTCGTGCACGCCGCCCTCAGCCGCAACAAGGACGGGCGACGGGGCATTGCGCAGAAGCTCGCCAAGCGCGGCATCGCGCGCGAGGCGGCCGACGCCGCACTCGCCGAGGTCCCCGACGACGATGCCGAGCGGGCGCTGGAGTTCGCGCGCACGAAGGCGCGCAGCATGTCCTCCCTCGATCACGACACCGCCCTGCGCCGCCTCATCGGTCAGCTCGCCCGGCGCGGCTACCCCGGGGGCGTCGCGATGTCCGCGGCACGCCAGGCGCTCGACGAAGCGGGCGGCGCACGGTCAGGAGTCCGCTTCCGCTGACCCGCGACGCGCCCGAGGCGTGTCCTGGGCGGCCCGCACAGGGCGACGAGCCGCCTCCGCGATCTCGGAGACGGCCCGTCGGGCGTCCGAAGGATCAGCTCCCCGGCGGGGCGGGGAGGCTCCCGCCCGACGGCGGCTGACCGCCGCCGGGGAACCTGCCGGAGCCGGGGGAGGTCGCCGATCCGCCGAGCCCCGTGAGCCCCGTGAGCCCCGTGAGCCCCGTCGAGGACGTCTCCTCGTCCGCGGAGATCGACGCGCTCAGATCCGCGAGGACCACGACATCGCCCTCGGCGATGCCGTCGACGATCTCGGTGCGCTCCGCACCCACCGCACCCACCGCGACAGGCGCGGACTTCGCTTCGCCGCCCTCGAGGACAGTGACGGTCGTCGAGGCGCCGGAGGTGGTCACCGCGGACGTCGGAACCGTGAGCACGTCGGCGACGGTCGACAGCGTCACCACCGCCTGCGCGGTCGCGCCGATCCGCAGGTCCTCCTCGCCCGCGTCCACCGCCAGCGTCACGGTGTACGCCGGTGTGGAGGTCTCCGACACGTTCCGCACTCCGATGTCGGACACGCTGGCCGGATATGTCGCGCCGAGCGCCGGCAGCGTCACCTCCGCGGACTGCCCCACCTCGACCTTCGCGATCTTCGCGAGCGTCACGGTCGCCTCGACGACGAAGCCGCCAGCGCCCTGCACCGTGATGACCGCGGAGTCCGAGTCGGCCGAGACGCTGTCGCCCACCGCCATCGCCACGTACACCACCGTGCCCTCGATCGTGCTGTGCAGGGTGGCGAACTGCCGCTCCTGCTTCGCGACGTCGCGCTGAGCTTCGGCGAGGTCGATCGCGGCGCGGTCCGCGAGGATCGTCTCGGACGTGACTGCCGTGGACGTCGATCGGGCATCGGACCCGCCTCCGGCGTCAGGGGTCGCGGCGATCGCTGTGAACGACGCCGTGACGATCGCCCCGGATGTCGTCCCTCGAGACGAGCTCGTCGTCGCGCCGCCGGACGCGCTGGGCGCCTCCGCGGCCGAGATCGCGTCCCTGAGCTTCGAGACGGCGTCGTCGAGCGCCTTCGCGGCGGCGTCCAGCGCGTCCTGCTCATCCGCGGTCGCCTGCTGCGCCGACAGCGCCGCCGTGAGCGCCTGCTGGCAGTCGGACAGCGCGATCTGCGACCCGGCGAGATCGTCGCCGGTCAGCGTGCCGTCCTGCCCGACCGTCGCGCTCAGGAACGGCGCGCACACGCTCTGTGCGTCCGCGGTCGCCGCGCTCGATGTCGCGCGTGCCTGCGAGGACGCCGAGTACCGAGCCAGCAACGCGTCCTGTGCCGCGGCGACCGCCTGCGAGGCAGCCGTGACCGTGGGGTCCTCCGACACGGACGACCCCGACCCGGGTGCGGGGGACGAGCTCGCGTCCGGCGCGGAGTTTCCGGCATCGGGCGACGCACCTCCCGCGCCTGGACCTGATGCGCTCGGGCCCGCGCGGCCCGGGCTCGATGTCGACCCGGATGCCGTGCCGTTCTGCTGCGCCTCGAGGTCGTCTTCGAGCTGCTCCTCGGCCTGCGCGAGAGCATCCTCGGCCTGCGTGAGTGCCGCGTCGAGGTCCGTCGAGTCCAGGCGCGCGAGCACCTGCCCGGCGGTCACCTCGTCGCCCACCGACACGAGGACCTCGGCCACCGAGCCGGCGACCTGGAATGCCGCCGACGAGCTGCTGTCCGAGGAGATCTGCCCCGTGAGCGCGAGCGTCTCGGCGATCTCGCCGATCTCGGCCACCGCGGTGCGGTAGCGGCTGTCCTCCGCGCGCCCGGCGGCGAACACGGCCCCACCGCCTGCGCCGACCACGAGGACGGCTGCGGTGCCCCCGGCGACGAGCCTTCCGTGACGGGTCGCGAGGAACCTACGTGTCCGCGCCCACGCGGTCGGCTGCGGGGGTCGCTCCGACGCGTCCTGCTCAGTCATCCGCGCCTCCCTGGCCGCCGGGACGTCCGCCCGGGAAGCCCATGCCCGTTCTGCACGAGCCCGCCTCGTCGGGGTCGGACAGGACGAGCGCGGTCGCGTCGAAGCCGCCCGCCGTGTCCGCCTCGCCGGTCGCCGTCACGCACACCCCCACCGCGACGTCCGCGGTGGTGCCGTTGACCGTTGCGGACACGACAGTGTCGGCGTCGATCTGCACATCGGAGCTCGTCGCCGCACTGCTGCTCGCCTCCGCCCCCTCGAGTCGGGCTGCCTCAACGGTGAGCGACGTGGCGGTGACGGCGGTCACGCGGCCGATCGTGAGCGCTCCGAAAGCGCCCGTCCCTCCCTCGGCGGGGCCGGGCGCGTCGGACGGGCGCGCGCCGTCGGGCGCGTCGGACGGGCGCGCGCCGTCGGGCGCGTCGGACGGGCGCGCGCCGTCGGGCGCGTCGGACGGGCGCGCGCCGTCGGGGGCGCCGGAGGGACGCGGACCGTCGGGCGCGCCGTTCGGCATCTCCGGAGCGTCGTGGGGGGTCCCCCCGCCCGGCGCGCCGGGGAAGCCGGCGCACGTCCCGTCGGAGGACGCCTCGGTCACGCGGATGGTCGTCGCCGCATCCGCGTCCTGTCCCGTGATCGCCAGGACGCAGTCGCCGACGGAGATCGTGGAGGCGTCGACGGTGACCGTCTTCGACACCGTCGTGTCGGACGTGTACCGCACGGATGTCTGCGCGTCGTCGCCCTGCACCTGCAGGACCCCGTCCTGCGCAGCCGCGATGAGTCCGGACACACCTAGGGGCTGATCGCCGGAGGCAGGCTCGGGGGGAGCCGTGCGCGCGCCGGCCGCATCCGGGCTGTCGGAGCCGGCGCAGCCGGCGAGGAGGACGGCGGCCGTCGCCGCTGCGGCGAGCACGCCGAGTGCACGGACGGATGGGGGGGTGATGCTCTTCATGGGTGTCTCTCTTTCGGGTCGGGAGTCACTCGCTGCGGAGTGCGTCGATGGGGGTGAGTCGAGCGGCGCGGGTGGCGGGGTAGACGCCGAAGATGAGGCCGATCGCGACCGCCACGCCGAGCGCCAGCAGGACGATGGGCACGGACACGATCACCGAGCTGCCGATGAGCGCGGGAAGGATCCACGTCGCGACGATGCCGACGACGACGCCGAGCAGCCCGCCGCCGAGACCCAGGATCGCGGCCTCGATGAGGAACTGGCGGCGGATCGCGCCGGGGGGCGCGCCGAGCGCCTTGCGCAGTCCGATCTCGCGGGTGCGCTCGGTGACCGACACGAGCATGATGTTCATCACGCCGATGCCGCCCACGAGCAGCGAGAGCGCGGCGATGCCGGTGAGCAGCACCGTGAGGGTCTGGTAGATCGAGGTCGCCGTGTCAACGAGCGCGTTCTGGCTCTCCACGGAAAAGTCGGCGCTGTCGGCATCCGTGATCCCGTGCAGGTTCCGCAGGATCGCCTGCACCTCCTGGTACGCGGCGCTGAGCACGTCGTCGGAGGCCGCCTTGACGTAGACGGTTGTCACGCTCTGCGAGCCGCTGCCACCCATGACCGTGCTCGCGGCCGTCGGGAGGGGGATGACGGCGACGTCGTCGAGGTTCGTCGAGGCACTCGAGCCCGCGGATTCCAGGACGCCGACGATCTCGAAGTCGGTCCCGTCGATGGACACCTTCTGCCCCACGACGGAGGTCCGCCCGAACAGCTCCTCGGCCGTCTCCGGCCCGAGCACCACCACGCGCTCACCGGCGGCCTCCTGCTCGGCGGAGAAGAACGCACCGTCCGCGAGCACGCGGGAGCGGACGTCCGGCCAGGAGGTCGTGGTCCCCGTCACGGAGGTCGTCCAGTTCGTGTCGTTGGCCTCGAGAGACAGCGACGCCGTCTTCTCCGCCGCGACCCCTGCCACATCGGGCGCCGCGATGCGGGAGTCCAGCGCCTCGGCATCGGACAGCGTGAGCGTCGAGGCCGAGCCGAACCCGCCGCGGATGCCGGAGGAGTCGGTGCTCGAGCCCGGGGAGACGATGAGGAGGTTGCTCCCGAGCGCGCTGATCTGCTCGCTCACATCCTTCTGCGTTCCGAGCCCGAGCCCCACGGTCACGACCACCGCCGCGATGCCGACGAGGATCCCGAGGACGGTGAGGAGGGACCGGAGTGCGTGCGCCCGGATGGCCTGCCAGGACGTCGCGAAGGTCTCCGCCCAGTTCATGCGCCGACCTCCGCGGCGACCGACTCGTCTGACGTGATCTGACCGTCGCGCACGAACACGATGCGACGCGCGCGCTGGGCGACGTCGAGCTCGTGCGTGATGAGCACGATCGTGCGGCCCGCGTCGTGCAGCTCGTCGAAGAGCGCGAGGACCTCCTCCGTCGAGGCCGAGTCGAGGTTCCCGGTCGGCTCGTCGGCGAGGATCATCGTCGGGTCGCCCGCGAGCGCCCGCGCGACCGCGACGCGCTGCTGCTGCCCGCCGGACAGCTCTCCGGGGCGGTTGTCGAGCTTGCCGGACAGGCCCACCCGCGCCAGCGCCGCCTCCGCGCGGCTGCGGCGCGTCGTCTTGTCGACGCCGCCGTAGACCATCGGCAGTTCGACGTTGCGGCACGCGGACAGGGTGGGCAGAAGATGGAACTGCTGGAACACGAACCCGATGCGGCGGTTGCGCACCGCGGCCAGCTCGGTCTCGGTGAGCTCCTCGACGTTCTCGCCGCCGAGCCGGTACGTCCCGCTGCTGAGGACGTCGAGGCAGCCGAGGATATTCATGAGCGTGGACTTGCCGGAGCCCGAGGGGCCCATGATCGCGAGGTACTCGCCGTCGTCGACACGGAGGTCGACGCCGCGCAGCGCCTCGAACTCGACGTCGCCGGTGCGGTAGGTCTTTCGCGCCTCGATGAGCTCGATGACCGGCGCCGGAGAGCTCATCGGTCGCCTCCCTGCCCCGGGAAGCCGCCGGACGGCATGTCTCCGCCGGGGAACCCGCCGGACGGCATCTCGCCGCCGCCGGGGAACCCTCCGGAGGGCATCCCGCCGCCCGGCATCCCGCCGCCGGGGAAGCCGCCCGACGAGCCCGCATTCCCCTCGCCGGGCGTGAACTCCGCTACGAGGACCGTCGCGCCCTCCTCGAGGCCGGACAGGATCTCGGTGTACTGGCCGGCGCTGTCGCCGACCTCCACCGTCGTCTCGGTCCGCGTGCCGTCCTCCGCGACGACGGTGACGGTGCTCGCACCGTCCTGCGTCGTAATCGCCGCGGAGGGAATGGCGAGCACGTCGGTGCGCCGCTCGTAGATGATCTCCACGTCGACGGAGACGCCGTCGAACAGGCCCTCGCCGTCGCCCGTGATGCTGATCGCGACGGGGTACTGCGCGGATCCGGACGTCGTGGAGGGCAGTCTGCCGACCTCGGACACGACGCCGAAATACGTGTCGCCATCGTCCGTCGACATCTCGACCTGCAGCCCCTTCTCGACGTGCTCGACATCCGTCTCGCCGACCGTGACGTCGACGGTCCAGGCGTCCGTGCTGACGATCGTGAACGCCGCCGTCGAACCGGATGCGGTGTCGCCCGTCTGCGGGCCGGAGACCTCACCGCCGGATGTCGATCCGCTGACCTTGTCGCCGACCTCGATGCCGACGTTCGTGACGAGCCCTGCGGCGGGGGCGACGAGCGCGGCATCCGCCATGGCCGCCTCGGCCTCCGCGACGGCCTCCTTCGCGACCTCGACGGCTGCGGACGCCGCGGTGATCCTCGAGGTGGCCGCGCGGGACCCGTCGGACGCGGACTTCGCGGAGGCGAGACCGGCCTTCGCCTCGGCGAGGCCGGCCTTCGCCTCGAGAAGGGATGCCTTCAGCTGCAGCGTGTCGACCGTCGCGAGCTCCTGCCCTGCGGTGACCTCGTCACCCTCCTCGACGTGCACGGCCGTGACTGTGCCGGACACCGAGAACGACACGTCCTCCTGGACGGCGGGTGTCGCGGCGCCACTCGTCGAGACGGTCTTCTCGAGTGTCTGGCGCTCGACCGTCGCGGTGCGGGTGACCGCCTCGGCGGTGGAGCCGAGTGCGGGCAGCGCGAAGCCGAAGACCCAGATGGACAGGCTCACCACGACGACCGCGACGGTGCCGATCGTGAGCCACGTCCATCTCGGGAGGCGGGTGAAGAACGTTCGGGCGTTCATCGGTGCGGAAACTCCTCGCGTGATGTCAGTACAGGGTGTCGACCGCAGGCCGGGTCCGACTCGGTCTCCGTTCACGCTAGGAATCGACCTGATGCGACCGGTTTCGGGAACCTATGAGCGAGTTATGAACGCGTCGCGAAGCCTGTGCGAAGGTGTCGACGGCGCCTCGGGCCCGCTCTCGGCGGGCGCTCGTACAATGGGACCGCCATGACCACTGTCTCCTCCGCGCCGACGATCATCGCGCCGTCGTCCGCCGCCCACACCGCCGACGGCCGCACCCGCACCTACGAGGTGCGCACGTTCGGCTGTCAGATGAACGTGCACGACTCCGAGCGTCTGTCCGGGTCCCTCGAGAGCGCGGGCTACGTCCGCGCCGCCGCAGGCGAGGAGGCCGACGTCGTCGTCATCAACACGTGCGCCGTCCGCGACAACGCCGCCGGCAAGCTGTACGGCACGCTCGGGCACCTGAAGTCCCGCAAGGACAAGCACGAGGGCATGCAGATCGCCGTCGGCGGCTGCCTGGCGCAGATGGACAAGGACGCCGTGCTCGACAAGGCTCCGTGGGTCGACGTCGTGTTCGGCACCCACAACATGGGCTCGCTGCCCAGCCTGCTCGAGCGCGCCCGCCACAACGGCGAGGCCGAGCTGGAGATCCTCGAGGCGCTCGAGACGTTCCCCTCGACGCTCCCCACCAAGCGCGACTCCGTCTACAGCGGCTGGGTGTCGATCTCCGTCGGCTGCAACAACACGTGCACGTTCTGCATCGTCCCGAGCCTGCGCGGCAAGGAGAAGGACCGTCGCCCCGGCGACATCCTCAACGAGATCCGCCTCCTCGTCGACGACGGCGCCATCGAGGTCACGCTCCTCGGCCAGAACGTCAACTCCTACGGCGTCGAGTTCGGCGACCGCCAGGCCTTCAGCAAGCTCCTGCGCGCGGCCGGCGAGATCCCCGGCCTCGAGCGCATCCGCTTCACCAGCCCGCACCCCGCCGCGTTCACCGACGACGTCATCGACGCGATGGCGGAGACGCCCTCCGTCATGCCGCAGCTGCACATGCCGCTCCAGTCCGGCAGCGACCGGATCCTGCGCGCGATGCGACGCTCGTACCGCAGCGAGCGGTTCCTCGGCATCCTCGACCGCGTGCGCGCGAAGATGCCGGATGCCGCGATCTCCACCGACATCATCGTGGGCTTCCCGGGCGAGACCGACGAGGACTTCGAGGACACCCTGCGCGTCGTCGAGCAGGCGCGGTTCGCGAGCGCGTTCACGTTCCAGTACTCGATCCGCGAGGGCACCCCGGCGGCGACCATGCCCGACCAGGTCCCCAAGGAGGTCGTGCAGGAGCGCTACAACCGGCTCGTCGCCCTCCAGGAGCGCATCAGCCTCGAGGAGAACCAGAAGCAGCTCGGCCGCGAGGTCGAGGTGCTCGTCTCCACGGGCGAGGGCAAGAAGGACGCCGAGACGCGGCGTCTCACCGGTCGCGCCCAGGACAACCGGCTCGTGCACTTCGAGGTGTCGGACGGCTCCGACACGCCGCGTCCCGGCGACGTCGTCACGGTGCGCATCACGCACGCGGCGCCGTTCCATCTGCTCGCCGACGCCGTCGACGGCGCGCCGCTGCGCATCCGCCGCACCCGCGCGGGCGACGCGTGGGACCGCACGCAGGCGGAGTCGTGCGCGGTCCCGGCCCCCTCCGGAGCCTCCGCGGCGGGGCGCCCGGTGTCCCTCGGTCTGCCGACCCTCCGCATCGGCGTGTGACCGTCTGGGCGGTCGTCGGCGCGACCGGGACCGGCAAGTCCGCACTCTCGCTCGACCTCGCGGAGGCTCTCGCGGCGCGCGGCCGACCGGCTGAGATCGTCAACGCCGACGCCATGCAGCTGTACCGCGGCATGGACATCGGCACGGCGAAGCTCCCCGTGGGCGAGCGCCGCGGCATCCCGCATCACCTGCTCGACGTCCTCGACGTGACCGACGAGGCGGCGGTCGCGTGGTACCAGGACGCCGCGCGAGCCGCGATCACGGACATCGACGCGCGCGGCGCGGACGCGATCCTCGTGGGCGGCTCGGGACTCTACGTCTCGAGCGTCCTGTTCGACTTCCGCTTCCCGCCCCATGACGACGCGCTGCGCGCCGAGCTCGAGGCCGAGCTCGCTGAGCACGGCCCAGGAGTCCTGTACGCGCGCCTGCGCGACATCGACCCGGCGACGGCGGACCGCGTCGATCCGCGCAACGGGCGGCGCATCGTCCGGGCGCTCGAGGTGCTCGCGCAGGGGGAGGCCACCCACGGCGCAGCTCTTCCCGAGGAGCCCGTCCTGTGGCGGCCCGACACGCGCCTCATCGGCCTGCGGACCGACCGCGCGGAGCTCGTCCAGCGCCTGGACCGTCGCGTCGAGGAGATGTGGGCGCAGGGCATCCTCGACGAGGTGGAGACCCTCCGTGCCGAGGGTCTCGAGCACGGCACGACCGCCCGCCGGGCGATCGGCTACGCGCAGGCGCTCGCACAGCTGACCGGCGACCTGACCCAGGACGAGGCGATCGCGCAGACGCAGGCGCTGACCCGGCGCTATGCGCGTCGCCAGGTGTCGTGGTTCCGGCGCTATCGCGACGTCGATTGGCGCGAGACGGCCGCTCCGGACACGATCGCGCGGATACTGGAGAGATGACCACCATCCGTCAGTTCGCCCTCCGGGACACCGAGTCCGTCATCTCGCTGTGGCAGGAGGCGGGCCTGACGAGATCCTGGAACAACCCGCACAGGGACATCCAGCGCAAGATGACCGTGCAGCCTGAGCTGTTCCTCGTGGCCGTCGACGGCGAGGACGTCGTGGGATCCGTCATGGCCGGCTACGACGGCCATCGCGGCTGGATCTACTACCTCGCATCCGCTCCGCACCGCCGCGGCGAGGGGATCGCCCGCAGCCTCGTGGAGGCTGCCGAGGAGGCACTCCTCGAGCTCGGCTGCCCCAAGGTCCAGCTCATGGTGCGACCGGAGAACGACGAGTCCCTCGGGTTCTACGACGCGCTCGGATACGAGCGGTTCGCGACGATCACGACCGGCAAGCGCCTCATCCCGGACTGAGCGCGGGCTCTAGACTGGGGGGATGCCGCAGACCCTCCCGTTCACGAAAGGGCACGGCACGGGCAACGACTTCGTGATCGTCGCCGACCCGGACGGCGCCCTCGACCTCTCCGACGCGCAGGTCGCCGCGCTGTGTGACCGTCACTTCGGCATCGGCGCGGACGGCATCCTGCGCGTCGTGCGCTCGCAGGCGATCCCTGAGGGCGCGGCCACGCCGGACGCCGAGTGGTTCATGGACTACCGCAACGCCGACGGCTCGGCCGCCGAGATGTGCGGCAACGGCATCCGCGTGTTCCTCCGCTACCTCCTCGACTCCGGCCTCGCGCAGCTCGCGGCGGGGGAGACGATCCTCATCGGCACCCGCAACGGCACGCTGCCGATGACGCGCAGCGACCTCGGCTTCGAGGTGGACCTCGGTGCCTTCCGCGTCGAGGAGGGCGACACCCTCGTGCGCGCCAAGAGCCTCCCGGTCCCGCGACCGGGACTGGGCATCGACGTGGGCAATCCGCACATCGTCGTCGCGCTTCCCTCCGAGGAGGATCTCGAGGCACTCGACCTCACGGTGCTGCCGCAGCTGCAGCCCGAGCCGGCGCACGGGGCGAACGTCGAGTTCGTCGTCCCCGCGGATCCGCTCGTGCACGCCGGTGTCGGCGCGATCCGGATGCGCGTGTTCGAGCGGGGCGTCGGCGAGACCCTCAGCTGCGGCACGGGCGTCGCCGCGTCGGCCCTCGCCGTGCGCGAGTGGGCCGGCCCCGCCGCCCCCGATCGCTGGAAGGTCGACGTCCCGGGCGGGACGCTGGGGGTCCGCGTCGCGCCGGTGGACGGCGTCCCGCACGTCTTCCTCTCCGGACCCGCCACGCTCGTGTTCTCCGGCGAGGTCGCCCTCGCCTGAGCCGCCGCCGCTCTCAGTCGCCGAACGTGTCCAGCAGGCTCGCGGGCGGGACGAAGAACACGCCGCCGGTGAGGGGCCGGGAGAAGTCCAGCAGCCGGTCGTGCTTGCCGGGCGGATCGCCGATGAACATGCGCTCCAGCATCCGCTCGATGACCCACAGCTTCCGCGTGTAGCCGATGAAGTACGTGCCGAACTCGCCGTGACCGGGCGAGCCGAACGGCATGTTGTCACGGAGGATGCCGTGCTCGGTGCCGTCGTCATCGGCGATCGTGGCGAGCGTCTTGTGCGCCTTCTGGTCCGGCGCGGGCGCGTCGTCCAGCTCGATGTTGTCGGCCTTCGTGCGCCCCATCACGGCCTCCTGCTGCTCCGTGGCCAGGCTCTGCCACGCGGCGAGGTCGTGGACGTACTTCTGCACCACGAGGTAGCTGCCCCCGGCGCCGGCGGGATCCTCGTCGCCGATGATCGTCGCCTCGGGGAGAGCAGGGCCGACCGGGTTCGCGGTGCCGTCGACGAAGCCCAGGAGGTCCCGCACGTCGAAGTAGCGGAACCCGACGGTCTCGTCCACCACCTCCACCGCGCCGCCGAGGAGATCCAGCAGCTGCCGCTCCAGCTCGTAGCAGAGGTCGCGGCGGTCGGCGCGGATGTGCAGGAGGATGTCGCCGGGCGTCCCCGGCGCGACGTGGACGGGTCCGCGCACCTCGCGGAACGGGTGCAGCTCGACGGGCCGGGGCGCTCGGGCGACCGCGTCCCACACGGCGCTGCC
>Ga0180222_1001376_pt1 | contig 25471 bp, 19 predicted proteins | sample eDN5th37CKraftOP_FD_151336 | JGI IMG/M metagenome (GOLD analysis project Ga0180222, IMG submission 151336) | Enriched Organic Plus compost microbial communities from Emeryville, California, USA - eDNA 5th pass 37_C Kraft OP (version 2) (version 2) ...
CCATATAGAGTGAGTGGATACCCGCCGCTGGCATTTGAGCGTTGGCACGGTACGTTGCGCTGCGCGGATAACGCACACCGCTAAGTTCCTGAAACGCGATCGACCATGTACCTGGATGATCCTGTGCGTGTTGCGCGAGCAAAGCCGAAAAACCAGTGCTTGTCGGCGTGTACTTGCGCGTGTATTCGACCTTCGGTCCGACGACTTTCGTCGCACCGATCGCCATATCCCTTTTGCCATTGATATAGTCAGTGACCGATTGTGCGGCTTTCGGCATATCGATCATGCGTCCGTTTTTGCCATTTACACGCGATGTTTCTTTGAAATCGAGCGTCGACACTTTGCTGACGCCAGGCTCGATAATCAGCTTCGATGCAATGCCTTGATTCAAGTAGTCCTCCATGCGCTTTTGGTTAACAACAAACAGGAGGCGAGCGAATTCACTCGCCACATTGTCGATTCTTTCTTCGGGCACATCGGCGACGAAATCAAGCCAGCTCAAGACTACGCGGCCAGGAATAGTGTCAGTTTCGTTGTCGACTTTGATTGGCATCGGTACTGCTAAGCGACTATTGAGCTTGGCTGCCAGCGACCTGGCGATATCGTCGGTAATTGGTGCTGCTTTTGCATTGATGCTGACCCTAACGCTGTTGTCCGGACTGTTTTGATCGGAATTCGGTTTAACCTCTCCCAATGCCCGTTGCAATTCCGTAATATCGCAACGGCCTCCGGCAACCGATGGAACTAGCTGCAGTTTGCTGTCGACAAGCTTCAGCGTTGCATTCTGCGGCGGAATACTGCAATCTTCACCGACCTTGCTAGTCGTATAGCTTGCGATTTTGTCTCTGTCATAAACATACTTAATCTCGCCTGGACTAGACAGGTTGTGAACCCACCAGATCGATCCAGGTAGGAATCTGAGTGCAAATGGGTAGGTGATCTGTTCCAGCCTTTCTTTGTTATCTACACCGATACCGACCTCGCTCATTTTCGGTTCTTGGAACGCAGCTTCATTTTTGCCGAAATAGATCTTCAGCTTCAACTCACCATATAGTCCATCTAGTTTTTTTGCGGCTTCTTCATATTTCATACCGCCGAGCGGCACGCCGTCTACAACAACGTTCGGCGTCAGGCGATTGCTTGGATATACGATCTGAAAAATCGTTTGTCCCAAAATGAGCAGACCGATGATGATGAGCAATAGTAACTTCCAGTGCGTCTTAAACCAATACTCGATCGTCAGAGCATTAACTTCGCTCGGACCAGGCGGCGGCGAAAATGACGGCGGTGGAGGAGGTGGAGGTGGGGTATAATCCGGCACTTGATTCGGAGGTGTCGGAATGCCCGAACCCATTCCAGGGCTCATACCAGGATTCGTACCACCATTTGAACCGTCTTGCATATTAATTAAAATTATAGTTTACGCTTACGCTTTTGTCACCTATTGGCTTCGAAGTTTCTCAATCTGGCGCGTCAGTTCGGCAATCGTCGCCCAGCTACTTCCCTTCGTCATGATCGACAAAGCATACGTACCGGTCGGGCTGTACACGATTGCTGCGTCATTGTAATACCATATGCCATCATTCGGATCGGGCAAAAAGCCGACTTTGTCTGCCACTGTACCTTTGGCTCCGGCCGGTATGCCTTGTCGATGCACATTTCGCTCCATCGCATTGAGCAGCGTGTTCCGACTGGCGTTACTGAGCGGCAACTGTCCCATTTGCAATGCCCCAACAAACGTTGTCAGATCACCCGCTGTCGTCATGATGTATTTTCCAATAAACGACGTGTTTTTGAGACCAATTTGCTGGATTTCTTTGTGAACTGTCGCTGGTGTGATTTTTTCGAGCAACGCTTCGGCGCATGGATTATCTGAAAGCACGATCATATCGTCAAAACATTTCGACAAATTCTTGCCGCTGATTACCGAATCCGACCACTTCCATTTACCTGAATCGATACGTCTGAGCGTGCTATAGGCTACGAATAGTTTGTATGTGCTGGCCGTACGAAACTGCTTAGTATCTTTGTATGCAGCGCGGCGTTTCAGACCGTCTAGTTCAATGAAGCTGACACCGAACTGTCCTGGATGACTTTCGGCAAACTGCGTAATAAGAGCGGTCAGTCCTGTGTCGGTTGGGCTATACTTGCGAGTGTATACCACATTCGGCGCAACAATATATACTTGCGCGCTCACTGTCTCCTCTTTGCCCGCTAGCCATTTATCGATCTGTCCGATTGTTGCTTTGTAATCCAGCGCTTGACCAGACGGACCCGCCTTTTCTGATATCACTGTGAAATCACGCGTCGTGACATAGCTTGTTCCGGCTGGTTTAGCAACATGCGGCGCTACATGTTCATCAAAGAATTTCTGGGACCGTTTTTGGTTGACCTTCGCCACGATGCCAGAATCCGGTGCCTCAAAATCAAGCCATGACAAAAGCGTCGGCTGATCGACCACTGCTGATTTTTCATCGATAGCAATAGCAAGTCCCGTCGCCGTCCGTGCCTGCAGCTTCGATATAAACTCGCCCGCTTCCTGATCAGTCACGGCTGCTGGCCGCGGCGTGATAGCGATACGGATTGCGGAATCTCGTAAGGTTGGCTTGGCATTCGTCAGTAATTCCAGTACTTCATCGGTCTTGCAGTTACCTCCGTCGATCGCTGGAATTACTTGCAAACTTTCGTCCCGATACTCGACGTTTGCATTTTGCGGATCAACTTTGCATGACTTTCCAAATTCCTTTTCGATGTATGTGGCGGCTTTCGCTTCGTCGCTTGTATATGCAAAATTTTTATCACCTGCACCAAACACATGCGCCCAAAAAACTGATGTCGGTATCAAGCGTTGCCACCATTCATAACGGCTTTTGTGAACTGCTGGCGCAACGTCGATTTTTAGACCGATATCTGCCGGTTTCGGATTGCGATAGGCTTTTTTGCTTTCGCCGAAATAGAGCTTGATCGAGAGGTTGGCATATTTTTCATTTAATAGCTTCGTTGCTTCAGCAACTGATTGCCCGCCAACATTGATTCCTTGGATCGATGCATTCATGGGTAACACATCCCACGGATAAACAAACTGTGCCACAACTGCCAGCACGATTACGACTCCTGCCGCAACGAAGCTCAGCTTACGCCAGCCGTGCTTCTCGCCCAGCCTGCACACCCCCTCTACGCCAAGAGATTTCATGATGCTTATAGTATATCAAATGGCCAAGAGGACTACTTACTGAACTACCGACTCTCACCTCCTAATATATCCAGCGCTTTCCTCAGTACCTCCAGCTCCGCTTCGTTGGCTTTAGCTGTTTCGCGTTTGGTGATCTCGTTTCTCAGCCAAGCAAGGTGATTATTGTCTACCCGATCCGAAACTTTGACGACGCGAATCGAACGGGCAGATTTGTCAGTCTTCGTCAGATATCCTTTTGCGATCAGTCCGTTCACATGAATCGCCACCGTCGACACAGACTTGTATCCCAACGCCTTCATAATTTCCCGGTAACTCGGCGCATAGTTGTGCTCCGTGATAAAATCCGCGATGAATTGTAGCAGTGCCTGTTGCCTCTTGGTCGTCAACTCACCCATGCTTCTTCTCCCTTCTTCTATCCCTGCTTCCAGTTTTCCATCCGTCAACTGGCAGACCAATCCCCAGCCCGGCCAGTCCCCACCACACGATGCTCACCGTGTCATCTGCCCAGACAGGCAGTAGCAATCCTATGACAGCCAGGCCGACGCCGCTGCCGAATACGCCCAGTGCCAAGACATGTTGCCGTCGCCGCCAAAGCTGTTTCATGATTTCAACAAACAGCCACGAAAACAGAACCAACCCGATCCAGCCCGCTTCGTGCGCGATAAACAAGTAATGGTTTTCCAGTATGAGCGATTGATCGCTGAGCAGCGATGCCGAGCCGGTACTGCCCACACCAGCACCAAGCGGCTGCCGAACCATGCGGGAAACGCCCTCGGCAAGCGATTCGACATGCGCGGAATTCGAATCGATTTTTGCGCCCGTCGTCGGACTATCGTGGAAGACAAGATTTGATACCACCGGATCTTCGCGCAACGCGAAAATCGCCCCGACAAGCACGAGCGCGCCTATACCCACGCCTACTAGTAACCGCTTGCGCATCTTTGCTGATACCGCGACCACCACGACGATCACCGACGCGATAATTGCACCTATCACACTGCTGCGCGAATGGCTTGCGCCGAGCACAAGCAGTGCGACAAGCATCGCGCCGCCAGCCAGCAACCAGCTACGTCGCGAGAGCTTCCACTTCATCATGACGGCAGTCAAAACACCAATCACGATAGCTGTATATGCACCGAGCGGGTTTGGTCCGCGAAGCGTACTGTTGATGCGGATGTATTCTGGGTTTTCATCGACCGTCATGTAGGGCAGAATCGTATCTTTGCTATAGCCGATATGCGTCAGAATATCCTTGGGCAGTACGAACATTTGCAACAGCCCGAATCCGACCACCACCGCTGCACCGGCCACAAATATTTTTATAAACACATCGCGCCAATGCGGATACAGTCGCATTGCGCCATAAACCAACACGAGATACAGCACATAGCGAAGATCGATTAGCAGCCCTGCGCCTACCGCTGTCCAACCGTTTTTGTCCGCGAACAAAACCGCCATCGTAAAATGCAGCAGGGCATAGGCCAGCGCGATTTGCATCAGGCGATCATGCAAAAAATCACCCAACAACTTCCGCCGCCACACTTCCACGACCAGCAACACGAGCGCCAACCCCAGCAACAGTTCTTTCCACGCCTTCACCACCAGCGCTTGCTCAGGCACCTGAGTCGACAACCACACGGACAAAGGTGCATGCAATACAATCCCGCCCGCCACTACTAGCAATATACCTATTAAAAATCGCTCGGCTACCTTTGTCTGCATAATTATTAGTATAAAGGTAGTCCTAGCGATTAGAATATGGAATGAGCTAATATATCGCTCTCTTACGGAGAAGATTGTCATATTCCAATAGCGAGTAGCGAGTAGCCAAAGTGGTATAATGACATTACCCATGCCAACCAAGAACACCAAATTCTACAGCCTGTTGCTGGTCCTGGCCGATATCTTCGTCTTGTTCGCGGCATTTACTCTGGCATACATCTTGCGCGTGCAGCTGGATAATCGTCCGCTGCTTACACCTGTCTACGCCGTCGAGTACATTCAGGCTTTCCTGGTTATTGTACCGATTTGGATCCTCATCTTTGCGACATTCGGACTCTATAGCTCCAGTACCTACAATCGCCGCTTGGTCGAATGGGGCAAAATTGCGCTTGGTTCATTCATCGGCATACTGATCATCATTGGCTGGGAATATGTTAGCAACCGTCATATTTTTCCGGCACGACTGGTCGCCGTATATGGTCTTGTCGGTTCCGCCTCGCTCCTATTGCTAGAGCGTGAAGTTTTGCGTTTCATACGAACCATGCTGTTTCGATTCGGCCGCGGCATCAGCCGCGTGTTGGTCGTTGGCAATAGTGACGCGACATATGATATCGCTCTCAGTCTGGCAAATACCGCCAAAAGCGGTTACAAAATCGTCGCCATCGCAGGTCCGGCAAAAATCGTTCCAAAAGAACTGGATGTGAATCATTTTTCATCCGTTGAGTCGGCGCTCAAAGAAATCAAAAACTTGCGCATCAACACCATCATCCAAACCGACCTGTATGATAGCAGCGACCGCAACCAGCGCATTCTGAATGCCGCACAGATTAACCATATTAGCTACAGTTTCATTCCTGGCGAACCAGAATTCTATACCGGCAAAAACACGGTCGATGTGTTCCTTGGCTACCCGATGATTACGGTCAGTCAAACACCACTCATCGGTTGGGGCGCAATTGCGAAAGGCTTGTTCGATCGAATCGTTTCGTTTGTTTTGATCGTCCTGCTCTCACCTGTTTTTCTTCTGCTCATCGTACTGCAAAAAATCTTCAATCCCGGCCCGGTCTTTTATGTCAGCAAGCGACTGAGCCGTTTCAGCCAACCAGTTCAATTGATCAAATTCCGCAGTATGCGTCCCGAGTTTGGCGGCAAGGATGCCGCCGAGGAATTCCGCGACATGGGCCGCGAAGATCTAGCGCGCGAATACGAACAGAAACGAAAAGTAGACAACGACCCGCGCATCACCAAGTTTGGCAAGTTTCTGCGCGACACCTCACTTGATGAACTACCGCAGCTCTTCAACGTCCTGCGCGGCGAACTCAGCCTCGTCGGCCCCCGCCCTATCTTGCCTCAAGAAGCCAAATTCTCGCCTACCAAAACCGCACTGCTCCACAGCGTCAAGTCCGGTGTCACTGGACTCTGGCAAGTCAGCGGCCGTAGCAATCTAAGTTTCGAAGAGCGCATCGAACTCGAACTCTTCTACGCCCGCAACTGGTCGTTTTGGCTAGATATCAAGATCCTGTTTAAGACCTTGGCCGTAGTTCTACGAAGAACCGGCGCAAAGTAAGACGGAAGCTAATCAACGCATTCAAAACAGATTTATCGAAATGAGTACGCCAAAGTCCAATAGCCAAATTCCTATAGCCAATCGCAAACCCAAGATTGCGATCGTCCACGACTGGCTCACCAACATGGGCGGAGCGGAAAGAGTGGTGCTGGCACTGCACGAGGCCTTTCCGGATGCGCCGATTTATACTAGCACGTATGACCCAGATGCATTGCCGCTTTTCAAGGGCTTGGATATTCGCACTACATATCTGCAGAAACTACCGCGGCCGCTGCGTAAACTGCACAAATTCTTCCCGCACATGCGCGGACGCGCGTTTCGAAAACTAGATCTCAGCGAATTCGACATTATCATCAGTAGTAGCAGCGCTGAAGCAAAGCAAGTCCGCAAAACACGACCCGGCCAAATTCACGTCTGTTACTGCCATACGCCCATCCGCTACTATTGGTCGCATTATGCCGAATACAAACGCAATCCGCAGTTCGGCAGACTTAATTGGCTGATTCGCCTGCTGATACCGATAATGGTACCACCCCTCAAAAAATCCGATTACAAGGCCGCGCAAGACGTGGACGTATTCATCGCCAACAGCACAGAAGTTCAGCAGCGTATCAAAAAGTATTACCACAAGCCTTCGACCGTGATTCACCCGCCAGTCGATATCAATCGCTTCAGCCCTGCTCGCGAACGTAGTGATTATTATGTCGTGGTCGGTCGCCAGGTTCCATACAAGCGCATCGACCTAGCCGTCTCTGCCGCCACGCGTCTCGATATTCCGCTGAAAGTTTTTGGCAACGGCAGCGAACACCGCAAACTGTTTGAAATGGCTGGATCGAATGTCACTTTCCATACCGATCGTTTCGGCGATGCATCGGATGAGGCGCTGGCCGAAGCACTCAACCATGCAAAAGGTTTCATATTTCCAAGCGAAGAAGATTTCGGCATCGTTGCCGTCGAAGCGCTGGCTGCCGGTGCGCCGGTCATTGCGTTTGATCGCGGCGGTTCACGCGATATCGTCGATCCTGATTGTGGTGTCTTGTTCCATGAACAAACGACCGATTCCGTGATCGACGCCATCAGCAAAGCGCGTGAAAAAACATTCCTACCCGGTACCTGCCGACGCAAAGCTAAGCGGTTCGAAAAATCATTGTTTATCACCAAAATTCGCAAAGTCGTAGCCGACAACTGGGCAACACGAAAGGAGCAGTTATGAACGTACTCGTCACCGGTGGCGCCGGATATATCGGATCGCATACCATCGTCGAACTTTTGAATACAGGCTACGAAGTTATTGCTATTGATAACCTTGTAAATAGCCGTGCGGAAGCCATCCGCCGTATCGAAAAAATCACTGGCAAGCAAGTCGCATTTTACCAAAAAGATCTTCGTGACAATTCTGCCCTCGACGAGATTTTTACGAATCACAAAATCGATGCAGTCATCCATTTCGCCGGACTCAAAGCTGTCGGCGAGTCAGTAGAAAAGCCCTTGGATTACTACGAAAACAATCTTGATTCCGCTATGACATTGCTGCGAACCATGAGTAAGCATAGCATCAAAAAACTTGTCTTTAGTTCTAGTGCTACCGTATATGGTGATCCTGGCACGCCGAAATACGTCGAGACTTTGCCCGTCGGACAAAACATTTCGAATCCTTATGGCCAAACCAAGTATATGATCGAACAAATCATTCGCGATATATGCGCCAGTGATCCAAAGTTTGAGGCATCGCTCCTGCGCTACTTCAACCCAATCGGCGCGCACGAAAGCGGCCTCATCGGCGAAGACCCGCAAGGTATTCCGAACAATCTGATGCCATATATAGCCCAAGTTGCATCCGGCCGTCGCGACAAACTATCAATCTTCGGCAATGACTACCCGACGCCAGATGGTACCTGCAAACGCGACTATATTCACGTTGTTGATCTGGCAAAAGGACACTTGGCCGCGCTTGATCATCTACATCCTGGCGTCGACGCCTACAATCTTGGCACCGGTAATCCCACGTCCGTCCTCGAACTCGTCAAAACATTTATCGAAGTTACTGGACAAGACGTGCCATATGAATTCACCCCACGACGCGCTGGCGATTTGCCAGAGTTTTATGCCGACCCGTCAAAAGCTCAACAAGAACTTGGCTGGAAGGCAGAGAAGTCAATCGAGGATGCCTGCCGCGACACCTGGCGCTGGCAATCGCAAAACCCGAACGGATTCGCATCATAATAAATTATTTTCGAGCAGCGGCTTTTCCGATTTTGCGATAGTACTTTCGCGATTCTTCCATATTGGCAGCAATCACGCCGAACGCGCTTTCGGGCATACGACCGATTCCTTGCCGATCGAGATACATTTGAATATTTTGGGCCGCCCGCCTATCGCCGCCGTTCCATAGACTAAATATGTGCTCCATCTGCTCGCCATTCAGTTTCGATACCAGTCGGCGCTTATATATCGTCCATTCGTCGGTCGGCGTCGTCGCAGATGTGCCGGGATTACTATAGTATATATCCTCGATAATATTGTCGGTAAATGCTCTTTGGACAAGTTCGTCAGTAGGTTCTAGCCTGCGCATATATGTGCGTATCAGCTCGTTATCATAGTCGTAAATCTGGACTCCGCCCATGCTGAAGTATCTGTCGGAATCGATGCCGGCTTCGGTGAATTTGTGGCGAAGCGTCGTATGCGCAGAGCCCATAGTGATCAAAATTTCTAGCGATTCCTTTTCTTTCAAGTCCGGACGCGATGCCAGTATCGACTCGAGTGAATCCTCAAAGTTATCGAGCATCATCCGTTCACGTTCGGCCTGCAGTTCACCATACAGTTGCATCTTCCGCTTGTAGTTCTCAAGTGCTGCTTCGTAGCTCTCGCTGCGCCGTCTGATTTCATAGCCGACATTACTCATACGCAATACCATGCGTTGCTCGATTTCAGTGTCGCCAATATCGATCGTACCGACAGCTATACCGCTATCATATACGCCGCGCACGCGATGCTCGTCGGTCGTGCCCGGCGCATCGTATTCCAGCAACGCTTCGTCCAAACTCATCGGAGGATTGATGGACAGAGAGTTCAAAAAAGCTATCTTTTGTTTTCGATGACGCGCCTCACCGCTAGATCCAGCCGCGCTTTCATATAGCAAAATATCCGAATCTTTCATGTGCGCTTCGGCATCCGCCACATCGTGATGGTTAGCATGTGGTGCAAAATAAAACGTCACCCGTAGCTCAGGCCAGTCCGGATGACGCTCTTTTATCTGGTCAACTAGCAACTTTCTGCCGTTCTCGCGGCCATGTTCGTTTGACGAAATTTGCTCGGCTGATTTCATCTCAAAAAGGAAGATTTATATAGAAAACTATAACATAACATCATTGAAAAATCAATGATCTTAGCTGTTTGTTATTGGTTGTTAGAAGATGGTGATTGCCTTCATGCGAAGGCAACATAATTTCCGGATCGGTTACTCTACAGTAACTGATTTCGCTAGGTTTCTCGGATGATCCACATCCGTACCACGTGCGACGGCGATATAGTATGCCAGCAACTGCTGGACAACGTTCATGACGAGCGGCGTCAGGAGTTTCAGCTTGGTTGGTACGCGCAACACCGTTTCTGCTTCGATAGTTCTGTCAGTATTCGTGATCACAATGACATGTCCGCCGCGCGCGTTGACTTCGGCGAGGTTGCTGAGACTCTTGTCGAGCAGTTCGTCATCGCGGATCAGCATGACCTCGAAGAATCGCTCATCGATCAGTGCCAGTGAACCATGTTTCAGCTCGCCTGCCGCCTGTCCTTCGGTATGGACATAGCTGACTTCCTTTAGCTTCAGTGCGCCTTCAAGCGCCGTCGGGTACATCACGTCTCGACCCAAGTAGAAAGAATGTTCGTACTTGGCATATTTTTCTGCAATTTTCTTGATTTCGTCCGGCAAAGTCGACAAAACTGACTGGATTTCAGCGGGCAACTGCCAGAGTTCCTTGATGTATTTCGGAATCTCTTTGTTGTCGGTTGACTTCGCTTGAGCCAGCTGGATGCCAAATATCACCATTGCAGCGACCTGGCTAGTAAATGCCTTGGTACTGGCGACAGATATCTCAGGACCAGCATGCACATACACGCCACCTTCAACTTCGCGGGCAATTGTCGAACCAACTGCGTTTACAACACCTAGCGTACGTACGCCACGTCGTTTGATCTCGCGCAGGCAGGCAAGCGTGTCGGCCGTCTCACCGGACTGGCTAACAACCAGCGCAACCGAATTTTTCGGCAAATGAAATGACCTGTATCGGAACTCCGACGCGATCTCTACCTGTACCGTCACTGCGTCGTTCAATTTTTCGATGTAATACGCAGCCAGCAGACCAGCATGGTAGGCCGTGCCGCACGCCACGATCAGCACATGTTCGATTTCGCACAGCTGCTCTTCGGTCATATTCAACCCGCCCAAATGCGCCTTGTTTTCGCTCGGTGAGACGCGCCCTTTCAACGTTGATTTGAGCGTTTCTGGTTGCTCCATGATTTCCTTGAGCAAGAAGTGATCATAGCCTTGTTTCTGGATCGCAGCCATATTGGTTTCGATTTCTTCGACCCTCGGGCTCAGCTTTTGCTCGGACAGATTACGTAGATCCACGTTGTCTGCCATACATACCGCGAGTTCGCCATCGTTCAGATAAATCGCTTTGCTGGTGTGTCCGACCAGTGCCGATGCGTCACTCGCGATAATCGTCTCGCCTTCACCGATGCCAACGATCAGCGGACTGCCTTTTCGAGCCACCACGATTTTGCTTGGTTCGCGAACCGATACCACCGCTATACCGTATGTTCCTTCGACAAGCTTGAGTGCTTGTCCGACAGCCGACTCCAGCGGCGTTTGCTCGTCATACAACGAATCGATCAACGCCGCCAAAACTTCGCTGTCTGTTTCGCTAGCAAACTCGTGACCTTTGAGCTCGACTTTCAGTTCCTTGTAGTTTTCGATGATGCCATTGTGAACCAAATAGATATCACCGGATTTATGCGGATGCGCGTTTGTTTCTGACGGTTCTCCATGCGTCGCCCAGCGTGTATGACCAATGCCGATCGTGTCATTCAACGGTTTTTTGTCGACAACCGCTTCTAGTTCAGCCACCTTGCCTCGCGCCCTCAGCAACGTCGCACCGGTATCACCGATAGTAACGATTCCTGCACTGTCATAGCCGCGATATTCCAGACGATGCAACCCTTCGATCAGTATCGGCTGGGCATTCTTACTTCCGATATAACCGACAATACCGCACATAGCTGCTAATCCTGTAAACCTAGCGCTTGGTTAATACGTGTTGACGAATCCGGCTTTACCAGTCCTCTGATTTCCGTACCAACACCAAACACCGTCTTGATACCGTACTTGTTACAAATGTCCGTCTCGGGTATGACTTTTTCGGAATCACGATCACCGCCGTTTGCGAAGATCAGTTCATCATTCGGATACTTCTGCGCGATCATCTCCAGTGTCTTGATGACCGGCGGTTCTTCGTCGATCGAAAGTACGACTTCATCCACATCGCGCAAAGCGCGCATCAGTCGGGTTCGGTTTTCTTCGTCTAGGATTATTTTGCCTTTTTTGAGCAGTTGCTGCTTATCGTTGTTGACTATCACGACGAGCTTGTCGCCCATTTTTCGAGCCGCCTCGATCATATCCAGATGGCCGCCGTGAAGCGGATTGAAATATCCGCTGACTATAACTATTTTCATGGCACCATTATACTGCATAAATCAAGGTTCGCGGGTCAGAGAATTTCCTTGTACAATAGTATGTATGAAAAAACCAACTGTGCTTACAGTGTTGGGAGCTGGATATGTCGGACTGACTTCTGCAGCCGTGTTCGCACATGCAGGATTTACCGTTCATATCGTCGAACCGAACCCAGAGCGTTTGAAAGCTATCAAATCGGGCAAGTCGTTTTTTTATGAACATGGTATCGACGAGCTCGTATCGCTCGCGATAGAAAACGGCACGCTCCGACCGACCGATAGTTATACCGACTGCATACCGGCAAGCGATGTCGTGTTTTCGTGCGTTGGTACACCAGATAATCCAGACGGTAGCTCGAATCTGGCGTATGTTTTCGCGGCCGCCGAAGAAACAGCTAAACACGCCAAACCAGGACTGATCTACGCCCAGAAAAGTACCGTACCCGTCGGTACCGGCGAAAAAATCATGAAATTGTTCGCCGACATGGACAAAGACATCACCTATGTATCGAATCCGGAATTCCTGCGCGAAGGAACGGCCGTGCGAGACACGCTGTTTTTCGACCGTGTTGTCGTCGGTGGCGATGACAGAAATGCAGTCAATACAATCATGGATATCTATATGGACGTCGATTCGCGACGCGAACACATCGCGCATCTCGCCCGTATACCGCTCGGTTCGCGCGGCGGCCGATACATTGCCACGAGTCTGAACAGCGCGGAACTTATCAAAGTCACTTCCAATGCGTTCCTCGCGCTGAAAATTTCGTTTGCCAACTCCATCGCTATGCTCTCCGATAGATCAGGCGCCGATATCGTCGAAGTAATGGACGGCGTCGGAGCTGACCACCGGATAGGTCGGTCGTTCCTGAATGCCGGACGCGGTTATGGCGGCGGCTGTTTCCCGAAAGACGTGAGTGGTCTGATTTCGAGCGGTCATGAACTAGGTGTCGAGATGGAAATTATGTGCGCCGCGCAAAAAATCAACCAACAGATGCCAGTCTATGCCATCGACAAACTACAAGAAACTATCGGCGGCAGTGTAAAAAGCAAAAAAATCGCCGTACTTGGGCTGGCGTTCAAAGCCGGCACTAGCGATGTGCGCAAATCACCTGGTATCGTCATGGCAAACTTGCTCAAAAAACGTGGCGCGAGCATCAATGTCCACGATCCCGAAGCTATGAAAGAAGCGGTGGCCGATTTGTCAGATGGCATCACGCTCTGCAAAACCGCCAAGCAAGCAATCAACGATGTCGATGCTATCATCGTGGCGACCGACTGGCCGCAATATGTCGACCAGCCTGCCACATTTTACGCCAAATCAGCTAAGATTTTCGTCGACGCTATGGACCGTTTCTCGTCAGAAGACATCAAAGCCGCCGGTATGCATTACATCGGTATCGGACGAAGGTAGTAGAATAATATAAACAGTGGGATATAATGAAGCCATGAAAGTATTTATCCAAGTTCCATGCCTGAACGAAGAGAAAACACTGCCGCTTGTGTTTGAAAAAATGCCGAAATCACTCCCAGGCGTTGATGAAGTAGAATGGCTCGTCATCGACGACGGGTCGACCGACAACACGGTACGCGTCGCCAAAAAACTTGGCGTACATCATTTTGTGCATCATACCCGCAATATGGGACTTGCGCGCAGTTTCCGTGACGGCGTGGACTATGCGCTCAAGCACGGCGCAGATATCGTAGTCAACACCGACGGGGACAATCAGTACCCGCAGGAGCGTATTGCTGATCTGGTACAGCCGATTATCCGCGGTGAAGCCGATATCGTCATCGGTGATCGCCAAACGGCGAAGATCGCACACTTCTCGCCCTTCAAGAAACTCATGCAACGTGTCGGCAGCGCTGTCGTCAACTTCGCGGCCGGAACCGATCTGCCCGATGCTGCCAGCGGTTTCCGTGCATATTCGCGCAATTCGCTGATGAAGCTCAACATCGTGACGCAGTTCAGTTACTGCATGGAAACGATCATCCAAGCAGGAAACAAGCGGCTCAAGATCGCGAGTATCAAGATCGAGACAAACAAAAAGACTCGTGAATCGCGCCTGTTCAAAAACATCTGGCAACATATGTTCCAATCAGGCAAAGCCATCATGCGCAGCTATATCATGTATCGCCCGCATGTAGTATTCGTCACTCTCGGTATCATCCTGTTTCTCATCGCAGCGATTCCGTTCGTGCGTTTCCTGATCTTTTATTTCCAAGGCGAAGGCAATGGCCACTTGCAGTCGCTGATTTTCGGCAGCGCGATGCTGGTCGGCTCGCTGCTTTCATTTGCCCTTGTCGTCATAGCTGACCTACAGCGTACGAACCGTATCTTACTCGAAGACCTGCTTGAACGGACAAAAGAAGAGCAGTATAGACGATAACGAACATGATTAGCTCCAGGCAATCGCCTTGTATGGACAAAAGAAGAGCAGTATAGACGATAACGAACATGATTAGCTCCAGGCAATCGCCTTGTATGGACAAAAGAAGAGCAGTATAGACGATAACGAACATGAAGAAATACAAGAACCTCCTCGGTATCGGCGTACTCCTGCTACTAGCGGCTGCTTTGGCTTGGTATATCGCCGACAACTGGGATAGCTTCCAAAAAATCGAGCTTTCCGACCCTGTCTGGCTGCTTCCGACAGTCGTATTATTCGTCATCAATATCTACGCTATCGGCGTCATCATGGAGGCTGCGATAGAACCGCACGGCGTCATGCTTTCTCGCCACGAAATCCTCGGGCTATCATCGCTGACACGATTCGCAAACAACGTCACGCCAAGCTACCTAGGCACAGCCATACGCGCCCTGTATCTCAAAAAGAAATACGGCGTTTCGTATGCGAAATTCACGTCGAGTTTCGCAGTCAGCAACATATTGCAGCTCATGATATCTGGTGTTGTTGCGTTGCTTATTTTGATTTATCACAGCGGCTTTTCGGCAGAATCCGATATGGCACTGCTCATGCTTGGTTTCATCGTCTTTTTTGTCGCGCTGATTTTTGTACCTGTACGTTGGCTCGCGGCATTTTTCGAACGACGTTCCAAAAAGTACGCTTCCAAACGAAAGGGTAAAATTTTCGAACGCTTGTCGGTAGTCGTCACCGAATACGACAAGGTCCGTTCCCAACCAAAAATATTCTTCAAGATTCTGATATGGACGATTGTCTCTATCGTAGCCACGATGGGTACTATCTACTACACATACCTCGCTCTTGGTCTAGATGTGCCGATTCTTTCCGCAATCTTCATCGCTGTCCTGGCGAGTTGGGCTATCGTATTCGCTATCACCCCGGGAAATGTCGGTGTCAGCGAAGGTCTCGTCGTCGCCGGCGCGCAACTCATGGGAGTATCTATTCCAGTCACGATCGCCATGGCGATTCTCCGCCGTCTCATCATGTATCTTGTCACGTTCCTGCTCGCAACATACTATGCGCCGAAACTACTAAACACATCGTTAACCAAAATGTCGGATTACAAATAGGAGACAGTTATGAGCAAAAGCGAACATACAAGTCCCGTGGTGATGCTTACCGGCACATACTCGTCGTACAACAAAGGCGATGCCGCTATGCAACTATCTACTGCTCAATCCATCAAAAAAGAATGGCCTGATGCCGATATCACTATCAGCTCGCCATTTCCTGAATTCGACCGTGATTTTTATCAGGAATACCGCGTCATCAAATCATCGCGACGCAATCTCATCGTCGGCACATTGCATTTGGTGCGCGCATATCTCTATCGCCTGACCGGTTGGTCATTCATCATTCGTGGCAATACCGAACTATGGGCTTTTGCAAAAAGTGATATTGTCATCGATCTGAGTGGAGATACGCTCACCGAAGACTACGGACCGCACGTCACTTACTCGCATTTCCTCCCTATCCTGCTTGGCCTCGCTTACAAAAAACCTGTTTTCGTCTGCGCGCAGTCCATTGGTCCATTCAAACTGACAAAAGGCTTCGCAAAATTCGTCCTCAACCGGACAAGTGCCATTACTGCTCGCGAAGAAATTACTTACGACTATTTGAAGAAACTCGGTATCAACCAAAGAATCTTATCGCTCACTGCCGACATGGCTTTTTTGCTTGAGCCCGTATCCCAGAAACGTGCCGAAAAAATCTTGTCCGACGAAAATATCAAACTACCCAAAAAACGTGAGATTTTAGGTGTCACCGTCAGTGAACTGGTCGAAAATCGATACAACCAAAACTCACCGCACAAAAACACCGATTTTGTGTCTGACATTGCGAAGATGCTCGATCGGCTAATAGAAAGGTGTGACATCGACGTATTGCTCATCGGTCATGTGACCGGACCTTCTGCATCAAAGGACGACCGTATCATCGCACGACGCGTTAAGCATGCTCTTCATGAAAAAAATCGTAAACATGCGCATATCTTGCTTGGCAATTACCGTCCCGACGAACTAAAAGGAATCATTGGCAAATGTGATGCCATGCTCGGTTCGCGCATGCATTCGAATATCGGCGCGCTCTCGACTCACACGCCGACTGTTGCGATTGGCTACAGTCACAAGACAGATGGCATCATGTCATCGCTCGAGCTCCATGACTATGTATTTGCTATCGATAGCTTGGATACAAACCAGCTAGAAAAGTATGTCGAAAAGGCCCTCAAAAACAAAAAGAAGATCACCAAGTTGCTCGAACGCAATATAAAGCTCGTCAAAAACGAGTCGCTCAAAAACATCGCGATCGTCCGACGACTATTGGGGCAATAGCTTGGCTATAGATTCTGGTACACCTCGATCGTTTGCTGAGCGATCGTATCCCACGAATATTTTTTCGCCAGTTCCAACGAATCTTTTTCAAGACTACGTCGTAGCTTTTCGTCGCCGAGAATAGCCGTAATTTTCTCTGTCAAATCATCGATATCATTCGCTTTTGCGATGGCTTTTTCACTTCGAACCAAATCCGGTAGTCCGCCTTCGTTTGTCACGACCATCGCTTTGCCAAATGGCAGCGCCAACGCACCGGCACCGCTTTGCGCATCAAAATATTTATAGGGCAGTACAGCCACATCCGCTGCTCGATAATACATCTCGATATCGTCTTCTGGTATAAACTTGAGGTCCAACCTCATGTTCTCCGCCAGATCGTGTTTGTCGATGATTCGTTGATATATATCCCAGTCCTGCCATGGTTTACCCGCCACGATCATGTAGGCATCGGGGGTGTTCTGCCTCACCTTCGCAAATGCCTCCAACAACACATCCAAGCCTTTGTAATCCCGTATGATTCCAAAAAACAACAGCACCTTTGCCGTCGCTGGTATGTTCAGTTCTTTTCGTGCTTCGGACGATGAAACACCTTTCACGCCGGAATCCGGCAACAAAATACCATGCGGAATCACCGTCACTTTGTCGGCTGGTTTTTTGTATTCGCGCACGAAATCTTTTTTGCCGCCGTCGGTATGAACGATGAAATGATCGCCGAACGATGCGACGATTTTGTTCGCCAGATTTTTAACCAACCCTGCTTCGTGCGGCTTCACATTGTGCATGGTTACCAGCACCTTACGACCACGTAATTTCGCAAGCAACATGACCGTGACATATACCGGCGCCAGCACATACGACCACCACTGCACATGCAGCACCTTGCCCTTCACTGTCAGCCCAGCATAGATCCAGCCCAGTGGGTTGTACCATGTCAAAAACCGACGCAGCCGTATGTGTGTTGATTTTTTGAGCGGCCTCAAACTCTCATCATAGACACCGCCCGGATAGAGCGCATTTGGATACATCCGTCGAAAAGACAAAACTTCTACGTCTTGTTTTTCCGCCAAAGCCTCGATGAGCGCAACTGAATATTTGCTAATGCCTTTTGTCGGCGGGGTACTGGTGAGTATGGTGACCTTGCTCATGAGTTGCCTATGATTTTTATTCTATGTATCGCACATCGTCGGCGCTCAAGCGGAACAGACCTTCGTCGTGGCGGCGTTGGTCGAGATAGTGCGCCGTGAAACCGACTGAACGGCTGAGGATAAACAGCGCATTGAAAAACTCGATATCCGCCAGCTCGCGAAGCTCATCCGGCGTGTAATCCAGCTCGGATTCCAGGATATCCAGCATGACCGCACCGATCGCGCCATCGACGTTGAGTATCAGATTGCCTTTCTTTTGCGTCGTGATCGCCTCAACTTCGCGCGCGAATTTGAGATACCGATCGCCATTGCTGTTACCGGTAAATTTCATCAGCATATTTACGCGCGGATCTGGCATATCGATACGATACTTTTTGTGGCCGATACCAGAAATGATACCGCCTTTCGCAACAAAACTATCGACGAATTCTTTGGCACTCATGCCGCTTGTCACGCCATCTACCCAACCACGACTCGCTTCGTTGATTGCGCCGCCGAAGCGCGGACCGATCGTTAGAAGCCCCGCAGCCAAGCCTGATGCCAGGTCACGACCAGCCCGCGCCGTGACAATGGTATTTATCGCGCCAGAAACATACGGACCATGATCCACCAGCATCTTCAGTACTAGATCAGTGAACTCGACCGCTTTTTGCGACTTCACTTCCTTACCTAGCAGCATCGAAAGTACGAGCGAAGCGAGCGAATTGTTTTCAACCGTTTCCAGCAGTTCATGACCCAGCAAATGCACGTCACCGTCCACATCGCCCGATATATGGCTGATAAACGGCCGTTTCTTGCGATTCGTGATGACCGACACATTTTGATCATCTGCCAGTTTTTCGCCGCTCAAGTTCGACGCGATTTCGCTCAAGTGATCGCAGACGACCACGCCGCTTTTGCGGAGACGTTCTTTTTTGGCGGTTGCAGATTCGTCTTGTGACTGCGCAAGCGCCTTGGCATGTCCGAATTGCGGCGGCGTATCAAACAGTTCCGCCACAACGCCCGCGACATAGGCGACGACATTTTTGGTCAGCTTGCCTTCATCGATCAGCTTGGCAATCTCGTATTCGTCCGTGCCGCCAAGCTCACCGAAATAAACGATTTGTTCGGTCGCCTCGTCCGCCTCAGCAAGCAGCATCGCGCTCATCGGATCGGTCACTGGATAACGATCACCGCCCAGCGCCATCGCGAACGACACGCCATAGCCGCCGCCGGTGACAATATGTATCAGCTCATTGACCATGCCGCCTGATGTCGAAATCACGGCCGTATTGCCAGGATGCGCGATCTTCGCATCCACCAACTGCTTGTATTGCGTGCCGCCGATCGCACCGATCTTGAACACGCCTGGCAACAATATGCCGACGGACGATGGACCGACGACCAGCACGTCTTTTTGCTGAGCGATTTCACGAAGCTCCAGCGAATGCGCTTCGGGTGTCTGCTCGGCGAAGATCGACACGATTTTGAGATTCGGTAAATACTCGATAGCCGCCTTGGTAGACGACAGCACTCGGCGCGCCGATTGTACATTAATCACGACGTTACAAGACTCTACGACATTTTTTTTCAACCGCTCGAGTTTCGGCACGACTGGTATGACCACTTCGTCTTCGCCCCAAAAATATCGTTCCAGCTTGCGGCCGTGCGCGATAATCGCGACGATGCTCGGACGCTCGCGGCCGATCATGTAGTCATAGTCCAGCATCGATTGGATCACGCCCGGATGCGATCCCAGCATGATGACGGATGGCGTCGTTTTGCGCAGTTCAGCGAGTTTCATTGGGCAACCTCCTCGATCAATCGTTTGACTGCGGCATCGATAGTAACCGTCTGATCATATACAGCAGCAGTGAGATTGTATTTATCCAGCACAGCCCGAATATTGTTTAACCCTTTTTCTTGGTTTGGACCGCCACGACGGACCACCACATGCACACCGTGCTTTTGGAGCTGCTCGCCATACTCATCGATCGCATGGCAAATACCGGCGAATGTCTTGGCGATATCAGTGAAGTTCGCAACTGCGCCGCCGATGAACAACGCCTTCTTTTTCGCCTGTGAACGAAGCAGTGTACGCAACACCGCAGACGTGTATATGTACGCTTCTTCTTCTGTCGGGTTGCCGCTGTATTCGCCGTAGTTGGCAAGTTCTTTGCCATAGCCCGCGCTATATATTTCATCGCATACCGTTACGCTCGCTCCGCCTCCAGATAGCAGCACGAATAGCGAACCGTCTGGGTTGATGAGTTGGAATGAAAACGATGCCGGAGACTTCTCGGCCAATTCCGCGACCGTCCGTTCTTCGTCGCTCAAAACGCGCGGCGGACGACGCAAATCTTCCTCACCCCACGCATCAACGAGCAGCGCCGCCGCATCGTCGACCTCCACGGCAGCATCCAAAATATGCGGCACGCCATCACGTACGATATACGGATTAATTTCCAGTAATGTGAAGTAGTTTTTTGTATACGTATCCACGAGAGCACGCAGCTGCTCGGCGCTCAGTCTGGTTTTTTTCGCCAGCGTATTCCAGTCCGTCGCATCGTCAAGTGTGATCGTCTCGAGCGTGTCGGCATTGTCTTCGATATCCACGCCGCCATGCGAGCTGATGGTCAGATGCATACCATTGCCATCGCGCGTAAGGCTCAGGTATCGCTCTTCTGATTGATCGTGTTCGCGATACGGTTCGACGATGAAATGCTCGTAGCCTTTTTCACGAGTTTGGTCCGCCCATTTTTTGACTTCGCTTGCAGACAGTTTTAGTCCTACCAGTCCGTTTTTGAATCGTTTCTTGACCGCTTGGTCAACCTTTACGACATATGTGCCATCGGCCAATTTGTCAGGATTATCCCAACCTTCGTATGGCACATCTAGCGCCGTAGTGACAATTTGCTTGGCGCGGTATTCTGATAATTTTCTGCGCGGCATACAGCTCCGTTTTTTTATTACCCCACTACTCCACGTGGTATTTGATATTACTTCTATTATATATGACGGAGCGCTGCCAAAAGCCGCGAAATGCTATTTCTTGTCTACGATTTTGAACACGTCTGCCAACGGACCGAGAAACGGCTTCTTGACTAGTACTTTGTATATGTTTTCCAGCACGTCACCACCTGCGTAGCCGAGTATGAAGCCGATTGCAGGGTTCAGTGTCACGCCCTCGAAGTTGATGCCCGACTCGCGGATCGCCCATACAACCGCCAGCCCGACGACCGCCGATATGCCAACCGTAATACCTAGGTACGACCAGCTAAATGCGACGTTTTTGTAAGAAGTATAGTATTTCAGGAATCCTACGATTCCGCGCGCGACACCGCCGAGCGCCCCAAAAAGAAGTAGTAATGCGACATCCATATCCACCTCCCTTTTTGTGAAATAGCTAATGGTAATTTCATTATAAAAACATGCCCAAATGTCGTAAAGTTCACAGCCCTACGACATACTTTTCTCTGATATAATCGTTCACAAGTCGTACTCAGGAGGGTACCGAAAACATAAGTTAGAGTGCAATAGGGGCTAGGTGGGGGTTCGATTTTTGTCGCTCGATTCCAATTTTATGCCTATAGCAAAGAGCCAAAAATCAGAGAAAAAGATCCGATATGACATACAGGCGCTACGCGCTTTTGCTGTTGCGTCAGTAGTGCTATATCATTTGTGGCCAGGACGTCTTGAAGGAGGCTTCACGGGTGTCGATATATTCTTCGTCATCAGCGGCTACCTGATGACCGTCTCTATTATGGGTCGTCTTAACCCACTTGCCGATACCGGCACAATCACTGTCAAAAATGTTTTACATTTGCTAACAGAATTCTACGCCCGCCGCATCAAACGACTCGTGCCCGCAGCACTTGTTACCCTTGTCGGCATATTGGGCATGTCTGCTCTCACAAACAACCTGACGATTATTATCGACAATGCGAAAAACGTCATAAGCGCTGCTACATTCTGGGAGAACTGGCATCTCGCTAAGCAATCTGTGGATTATCTCCATAGCGGCGACGCACCTGTTGCTGCTCAGCACTTCTGGAGCTTATCACTTGAGGAGCAGTTCTACCTCATGTGGCCGCTCGTACTCATTGTTGCGACCCTAATCACGCTAAATATCGTCATCTATTACAAGCGTCAAAAAATCGCTGGTGCCATACTACCCATCACTCTCATCACCATCGCATCGCTTGCTTACGGCTATTGGCTTACGCAATCCGAGCCATCTATCGCCTATTTCTCGACACCCGCTCGCGTATGGGAACTGATGATTGGTGGCATCATAGCCTTCTTGCCAGTTATCAAAAACTACGATCTCAAGCTACTCCTGCCACATGTTGGTCTAGCCATGTGTCTTTACTCAATATTCTTTGTCACTGGCGATGGCTTCCCTGGTTGGCACGCGCTTATCCCAACGATTGGCGCCGCACTGATTGTCATGGGCGGCACTGGCAAAACAGAGTCTAGCTTCGCCTTTGATAACCTCTTCCGCTGGCGGCCTATTCAATGGATTGGCGATATTTCATATTCAGTCTACCTATGGCACTGGCCGCTTATCATTTTATTGCCAGTACTGCTGCGTCGTGACATAGAGGGAGAACATAGTGCATTATTTAAGCTCGGCATCATAGTCTTATCTCTCATCATCGCGCACTTGTCTTACAAATTTGTCGAGGAGCCAGTGCGCAAAATTCAGCTTAAAACACGCTACGTATATCTCCTCTTCATAATATTGACTGGACTTGTAGCTGTAGGTGGTTTTGCATTGAAACAATATGGTGACAAGCAGGCGCAAAGTCGATTGGATAGCATGCATGCTGCCGCTATGGACCCGGGTAATTTATGCTTTGGCGCTCGCGCTATTTTACACAAAGATAAATGTGACAACCCTTATGGAAAAACTGACGCAAGGAATATGTCCGTCGGAGAGCAAGACGTTTTCTTTAATGCTATTCAGGATAACTTTAGTCTTTGTCCCTACATACGAAAAACAATAGCTTTTTCGGATAATACAAACCAAGCTAATTTTTGTGTTTATGGAGACCCAACAGCCACCAAGTCAATTGCACTGTTTGGAGATTCCCATATGCAACAATATCTCAATGCATTTCATGACATAGGTTTGCGTAACAATTATAAAATTTATTTACTAGATATTGCAGGATGCTATGGTGAGGACTTTGTCAACAAATCACCTGCGTGCACTGCTAGATATGATGCAGTGCGAAAATCAAAGTCACTATTCGATGAAAGTTCCCTCCTAGTTGTGTCTTTTCTCTATAGAGGGTATGACTATATTGTTAAAAATTTAGAATTCTTAAGAAGTATCACGGACAAAGATTTTGTATTTTTCCAAGATAATGCGCACTCTACAGCTGCGAAATTTAAAAGCTGTTATCTAATCTCTCGCAACTGCGCAATGAGCAAAGATACCGCAACAAAACAAGGAAATACAATACTTGAAAAACTCATTAAAGCCGAAAAAATTAAACAAGAGCAAGTTCTTTCAACAGAGGACTTCTTCTGTGATTTATCTACATGCTACTCATCAATAGGTGGAGTACCCGTTTACTACAATACTGCACCCACATTTCCAAAGCCAAAGATCAATTCACACATCACAGCTTCCTACTCACTTTCCCTATCGCCACTTATCGAATTTAAACTGCGCCAATTGAATTTTTTAAGGTAATGTTAGTTGCGCACACGTAGCATAACCTCTATAATTAAAATAGTTAAACTCTCAAACAACAACCTATCCACCATGAACATAAAAAGAAAGAAACACAAAGCCAAAAAGAGCATATTGATTGTTGCAGCTATAGCAGCTTTGCTCCTTGGCTCTGGAGGAGTTTATTATTATCTGGTTGGTTTGTCTTCGAATCAGCCAGATGGCTCAAGCCAAAATACTTCAAACTCGCCTGACATAAGCACTGGCGCAAAGATTGATAATGAACTGGAGGAATATGCGCAAAAAGGCGGCGGTAGCGGACAAGACAACCCTAACTCTCCTACTGGTGGCGTAGTCGATACTGGCGGAAAAGATGTCGACAACAAACTCTCGGACAAGGGTATCAAGTCGCAGTCTGGCAAAATCACACTTTTTTCTCCCACCGAAGGCCAAGACGTATCAAAAAGTATCGATGTCAAAGGTACCGCAGAAGTAGCTGTAGTTTTTTATCGTATACATGATAACTCTCGTGGAATGATCGGCAATGGCAAGCTATCCGTAGTTGACGGAAAGTTTTCTGGCAAGCTGTCTGTGTCTACCTCTGCCCAAAGCGGTACTTTCGAAGTATATAGTTTCGATAGTCAAGGTCGAGAAACTAATCATATATCCGTAGGAGTAAAGTTTTGATGAAAAAAATTATTATCGCGCCGTTCGTATTGGTTCTTGCCTTGAGTTCACTGTTTAGCGCCACTGGTGCATATGCAGCTACAACATATGATTTGATTTCCAACCAAGTCTATTTGAACAAAAACTCCATGACGCAGCAGCAAATCCAGAAGTTTCTGGAAAGCAAAGGCAGCAAGCTTGCGACATACAAAGACCAAGGTCCGAACGAAACCAAAAAAGAGCTGGCTTCTTACCTGATATGGCACGCAGCACAGATATGGGGTATTAATCCGCAAGTGATCCTTGCCACCCTCCAAAAAGAGCAGACGCTGATCACGAATCCGAATCCGCCGAGTTCGGCTCTGAATTCCGCGATGGGCTATCGCTGCCCAGATTCGGGCGAGTGTGATCCTGTGGCAGCCGGTTTTGCAAAACAAGTCAACGGAGCAACCTACCAATTCCGATACAACTACGAGGTCTTGAAGGGCAATACGAGTTTCAAAGATATCGACGGGGATACGCATCTTGTCGGTAATTACGCATGCAACGGACCAACTGTTTTTTACAACAAGGCGCTTCGACCCGGCAATACCGTCACGTTCAAACGAAATACCACAATCAACGGCACCAAGGACAAGAAGGTAACCATAGCCAATGAAGCCACTGCATCGCTACTCTGCTACACGCCGCATGTCGGTCCATATAGCGAAACCGGTTATTCGGGCAGTGACAATTTCGTTTATTGGTTCAAGCAGTGGTTTGGTAGTACCCACTACGCTCTCAAGGGTGCTATTGGAGCAAAGTATACAAAACTTGGCGGAGCCTCCAGCAAGCTCGGCGAGGTTCAGAGTAACGAAATCAAGATCTCTGGCGGATTATATCAAAAGTTTGAAAAAGGTCGCATATATTGGAGTAGCAAGACCGGTGCTTGGAGCATAAGGGGTGGTATATTGTCAAAATACTTGGAGCTTGGGGCGGAAAAAAGCAAGCTTGGATATCCAGTATCCGATGAGGCGTCAACGACCGG
>Ga0180222_1001379_pt1 | contig 25446 bp, 25 predicted proteins | sample eDN5th37CKraftOP_FD_151336 | JGI IMG/M metagenome (GOLD analysis project Ga0180222, IMG submission 151336) | Enriched Organic Plus compost microbial communities from Emeryville, California, USA - eDNA 5th pass 37_C Kraft OP (version 2) (version 2) ...
CCCTCGTCAGACCGGGTAGGATGGGGGAGTTGTCCGCGCGCGGGCGACGAACCGGGATGTGGCGCAGCTTGGTAGCGCACTTGACTGGGGGTCAAGGGGTCGCAGGTTCAAATCCTGTCATCCCGACCGGAGGGCCGTTGGCAGAACTGTTGGCAAAACGGTCGAGAAACGAGAAGGGCACTGGCTTCGAGCCGGTGCCCTTCTCGTTTTCTGTGTTGTCCGTGGCTTCGGGAGTGCCCAAGCAGGCCGCATTGTGGGTGCTGGGCCCGGAAACGACGAACGCGCCCGATTTTCGGGCGCGTTGGATTGTCCTGGGTGTGCGGGGTGTGCCGGTCTCGTCACCGGCCGGTGATGCTGTCGCGCCGGACGCGTCAGGTCCGCATCGGGATGAGTGACGCGTCGGGTTCTGATGCGGCTGTCGCTTGCGGCCCGCGTGGCGGGATAGTGGGGTCGCCGTTGCCGGTGGTCTTGGTGTACCTGTTCGCCCAGACGCGGTCGCGGCGGCGGAGCGTCTTCTGTTTGGCGGGGTCGGGGAGTCGTCCGCGGGCGTGGTCGTCGAGCCAGGCGGCGATCTTCCGGAGGTTGTAATTGACGATGAGGAAGCTGATCATCACCTGCGCGGCGGCCGGACCACGGACACGACGGCGGGCTGCGTCTTCGAGGGCTTCGGCGGCGGGGTCTTTGAGTTGCTGGTTGGCGGACTCGATGGTGTTGCGGGCGTGGGAGTGGAACTCGTCCCACTCCTTCGAGCCGTACTCGAATGCCTGCGCGGGGTTCACCATCTCCGCCAGGTTGATGGAGACGGAGTGCTGCGTGCAGATCTTGTCCAGAAACTCGGCTTCGAGCGTCTCGGGTTCCACGTGCGGGCGGGACTTCTCGGCGGCTCCCATGAACATCTCGCGCAGCGGGCAGGTCACGGTGGGACTGGGGCCGATCGCGGGACACCGGACAAAAACTGGCAGGCTGGTGACGCTCTGGCCGGTGCGCTTGCCGGTCTTGATGATCCGGTCCTGGGGTGCCTTCGCCTTGCCCTTGACGTGCGCGCGGTACGCGCGTCGTTCCTCAAGGCGGCGGTGGTAGGTGGGGGCGTCGATGCGTCCTTCTCGGTAGTCGAGCGAGCACGTCAGCAGCGCCTGAGGAGTACTGGGGCAGTATCCGTCGCCCTCGACGAAGAGCAGGCCGTGCGCGCCGCCTCTGATTCCGAGGCGGTCCTTGCGGTACTCGGTCGACGGGGTGAAGCCCAGCTTGAGGGCGGGTTCGAGCAGGCGTTCGGGGCGGGCGTTGGCGAAGTACTGCATGTCCGCGTCGGCCACGCTGGGGATCAGCCCCAGCAGCGACGCGGATTCGAGCAATCTGCTGGCTTCTTCGGCCACTTCCATGTTCGGGATACTCAGGGATGCGGCGACGATAAGGGCAGGGAACCTCTGCGAGCCCGGAGAATCCGAGTCGACGCGCACCGCGAGGTTGGCTTCGAGCCCCCACATGTATTCGGTGCTTCCAGCACGCTCGGGGGCGACGGTGTTGAGCTCGCCGCGCTGGAAGTCCCGGCGGTTGTCGTTGGACCGTGCGTGCCAGCCTGCATGCGCTTCCACAGGTCCAGGGCTGAGAGTGCCGAGGCTTTCGGCGCGCTGCTCGTCGCTGACACGTTCCGGGAGGTTCTTGCGGGAGTACCCCTTGCTGTTGGGGAGGGGAATGTAGGTCTGGTCGAACGACACGTCGAGGGTGTTCGACGCGCGACGCACCCATCGCGGCTGAGACATGAAAGTCATGTGCACCAGGCGTCGGGTGAACTCGTCGAGACGTGCCTTGTACAGCTTCTCCCGTTCCACGTCATGCCGCTCGAGGATGGCTTGGATCTGTGCGTACGTCTTAGACGTGTACCGTTCCTGCGGGTAGGGGTCCATCAGGCTAACGGCGCGGCGAAACGCGCGGACCGTGTTCGTGTACCACTTGTTGTGCTTGGGTGTGACGGCGGTGAAGGTCGTGTGCGGGTGGGGAATGCCGAGCAGATCTCGAGACTGTGGTGACAGTCGATGCTGCAGCAGGTGTGCGGCCAGGGTGAGGTTCAGCGCCTTCTTCTCCCGCGTGAGGAGCATGAGCGCGACGAACACTGCGTGGGTGGGAATGGCGTGTGGTCGGCCGCCGAGGCTGTGATCTCTTCCGTCCGCTTTCGCCCAGTCATCCAGGAGCTGGTCGATGCCGGATGCATGGACGCGCCTGTGTGCGAGGAGGACGGCATCGTCGGCGATGACGTCGTAGTTGCTTCCACGTGCGCTGATCTCGGCGCTGCTGGGTCCGATGGCGTCGGTGCAGGTGTCAAGAACACGGGGGTGCGGGGCGGCCGGAATGTCTGTGAATCGGTACTTGTGGGGCATATCGGGCATGTACGCGGCGACTTCCCCGAGTGAGCGTCCAAGTCTCGAACCGATTTCCGGCATGCGGTTTCACCGGTCCTGCAACCCGGGCTGGCCCGCCTACATCACCGGCATCGGCGGGGCTGGTGGGAGAAACCGGGCGACGCGGTCGAGGGCGGCGAGGTTTTCCAAACCCGCGATGCGAAGGAGGTCACGCGGAGGGGTGCCGGCGCTCAGATGCGCGAGTATCCAGGTTGTCCGCATCCTCGCCGGCCTCACGTCGAGGTGTGTCTGGTGGCCGCGATGCAGGAAGTCTGTGACTTGCGCGGCGCGAATCGTCGTTCGCCCGGGCCTGAACACCAGGGTGTGTGGTGGTGCATCGACGGCGGTGCGGAGTGGTCCGTCCCATTCGTTCAGGATCGGGACGAGGCGGGGACGGTCACTCCAGACCATGACCTGTACTGATTCCGGCGATACGAAGACGTCTTCGACGCGGAGACTCAGGAGTTCGCGCGTAGCAAGCCCGGCCCCGCACCCCAGCGTGAGGAGAACCCGAGCGTCCTCACGGCGAGACGCCGAGGGCTGCGCGTTGGCCCACGACAGCAACGCATTGATCTCGGAGGCAGAGTACGGAGGGGTGGGTTCAGAACGCGGAATCGGGAAGGACGCATCGCTGGGGGGTGTGAGGGCGGAGACCATGGCGTTGAGCGCCGAGCGATAGGTGGCGCGGCTTCCGCGGGAGTATTCGGTCATCCCACGGTGGGCGAACTCCTCCACGAGTTGCTTGCGGAACATGCGGGGCACGGCAAGCTCCACCGCCTTCGTCTGCCATGCCCACACCACGAAAGCGGTGGCGATCGGGAAAAGCGCTCGAGCTGGCCTGCCTGTAACGCGCGCAGCGCGATCGACCGCGGCCGTAACCACCGGTTCCACCACGTCCCAGTAGGCAGCCGACCCTGTCGAGCGGTACGACGCAGTGCTTGTCTTCGCGAGCTCCGGGACATCGGCCCGGCAATCTAAGTGAGTCTCCGTCGCGGGCGGTGGTTCTGGTCCCATAGCCAGTCCTTTCGGTCGTGGCGCCACGCTACGAACCGGGCGAAGCTCACTTCCGCCGACTCATCGACAACACGTCCGACGCGCGGCGTGGCGTTGCGCACGCCTCCTCGGACGAGCCCCAAGGGAATGGCCGCCCTCCCGCTTCAGGACCGACCGGCCATCGGTCGGGAAGGCCGAGGACAAGGCTCATCACAGTGGCGCGCCCGTGAGCAGGTCGTAGTAGTCGGCGACGCTGCGTCGTTCGGCGTGTGCGTAGTACCGCATCAGGGTCTGGTAGTCGACGATGCCCGATACCTCCCGCAAGATCTGAGGCGGAACGTTGTTGTTGATGTGGTGCAGAAGCCAGCTGTTGCGCAGTCGCATGGGTGTGGGGCGCACCGATGCGCGGTTCTCGGTGAGGAAGGTCTGGATGGCACGAGGCGGGTACTCCGCAAAGCGGTGACCGTGGAACAGGAGCTCGTCGGTGCGCTCCCGGCCTTCCACGCTGCGCAGCAGGACCCGCGCCCACGAGTTCCGCACGGGCACGCGCCGGGCGTTGGCGCCGCGGACATCCACGAACACGACGGTGCCGTCGCGGTGGATGTCGCTCACCCGGGCGTCCGCGATCTCCGTTGTGGTGAGCCCCGCTCCGCCGGCCAGGCCCAGGAGCGCCCACGCGTTCCGGCGCTTCAGGCTGGTGGAGAGCGAATTGGCCCAACTGTGCATTGACGCGATCTCCTTCGTCGTGAACGGCGGGCGCGGTTTGCCGTCCGGGGCAGGGAGGGCCAGCAGGTCCGCATCAGCCAGCTCGCGCCCGATCTTCACGAGTTGGCGGGAAACTCCCCATCGGTGGTCCGCGGATTTGCGCTTGTGCTCGCTGTGCAAGTACCGGTCGATGTTGTCCTGGGTGTAGGTGGAGAACACGTCCAGCTGTGCGCCGGTGCCGGCCCACACCCAAGCGTGGAAGTGGGCCGTGGTCGTCATCAGCCGGCGCGTGACGTCGTAGGTCCCTGGTTCCATCTCGGCCGCGGTGCTGATGGTAAACGGTCGGACCACCTCCCACACGGCCGGGGTGACCGGCTTCTGCGGGGTGTAACGGAGCATGATGCTCCACGCGAAGTCGGGGATGTGGGGGTGCTTCGCGCGCACCTCCTCGTATTCGGTGGGGATGTCGGTGAGTTGGTGTTTCTGCTTCTCCATGCCGCATATGTACGCGGCAACGACGAGAAGTGCGCACACCGTTCTGACTGACGCCGCGATGCCCGCTCCGTGTCGCCAATCCGCTCCGCCACGCAGCCGCTGCCTGTTGCGCCGGGTTGCGCTGACGCCGTGCGGCAGACCGCAAGGGGGTCGCCATTCCGTCTTGAATTCCGCCGATTCAACGACAAGGGCGTCGCAGCGCCGGGTGACCCCGACTTCGCCGCAGCCTGCGCATAGGTCCATTGGGCGCACACCCGTGCCCACGGAAGGACCTACGTGTGAATCGCGCTCACCTGCACACCCTCGCCACCGACATCTGGCGTGCCACCCAACCCGACGACCCCGCGGCGACACCGTACGCCCAGGCCGAGAGGGCGTTCATCTATGGAGAGGCGGTCTCCCACCGACGCGCAGCACGCTGGATCAGCTCGCTTCACCGATATGAATCCTTCTGGGATGAGCACGACCGCCCACCCCGCGAGAACACCCGCGCGCGCCACACGCTTCCCGGCGAAGAGCGACGGCTCGCCGAGTGGGCCCGATACCAGCGACGCTTCGAACAGCGATTGAACGCATACCAGCGAGCTCGACTGGAGGTGTCACCAGCTTTCGAATGGGACCCTCGAATGGTGCATTGGCAACGCCGCCTCGTCGCCTGCCACGAACACCGTCGGCTCACCGGAGACCTGCCGCGGCTCGACAGCGCCGACGCAGCGGAGTTCGCTCTTGCGCGATGGCTTGGGCGGCAACTTGGCCGTCTCCAGCGCGGGGAACTGGGACCTGCTCAGGCAGCTCAACTGAACGCGCTCCTCAATTCCTGGGGCAACCGCTATTAGCAGCCCCGGCACCACCCCGCGGTGAGATCAGGCCGCGGGGTCGTGGAGCGCGCGGCTACGACGTCCGATGCAGATCACCGATCAGCCGCAGCGTCGTTGAGGGGTCGCCGCCGCGCATTGAATCGGCGAAGACCCATCGAGCTCCTCACGTTGTGAACACGTGCGGAGAAACGCCACCTTGGATCACGAACGGGATCTGGTCCCCCGCTGAGCGGTCGGATCGCGCGCCGGCGGCGCCCGGCGCGATCTCAGCGGTTTGGCTCCGCGGCATCTCCTCGCGCGCCGCCGAAACCACCACGTCAGTCGGTGGCCGGGAGCACGTCATCGCAGACTGACTCGATCTCGCCGACTCAACGACACACGCGAGCGGTGCACTTCGGCCACGCTCTACCGTGGGACGTGGATGTGGCGGGCCGGAGGCGTAGGAGGGTCAACGGATGGGTCAGGGCTGGGGTGACCACTACAGGCCGCTGGTCACGGTCGACATCGACCGCGTTCTTCGGCTGAGCTGCGTGAACGTCGAAGGTTCGGAACGGCTAGGCACGTGAGACGCGAACCCGGGGAGTGTGAGGTGCCCGTCAAAGGAGTCCAAGACGAAGAGGGGAGCCGGCTCATCCGGAAGACCGACCAGACCCACGTGCACACGCCTACTCTGGCGGTCGCTGCGGCCCTGCAGGCGACAGAGAACGCGTGGCAGCGCATCGACCAGGAATTCGGACTCCTGAGTTCGGCGCGCGTATCGCAACTCCTCGGAGCCGGTACCGCGAATCGAAACCTCGCGAACGAGATGCGCACCCGCGGCGAGCTTCTTGGCGTTCAGAGGCGCAATCAGTACCTCTACCCAGCATTCCAGTTCGATGCGCGGAACGGGACGGTGTGGCCCTGGGTCAAACCCCTGCATGAGCTGGCGAGCGACGAAAGCGTCGCGGCGGAGGACGTGCTTCTGTGGCTGGTCCGCCCGACCACCTATCTGGGTGTCAAGAAGGATGGGACGGCGCCTCGGCCAGTTGACGTGGCGGAGGACGCACAGCTCCTGCTGAGCGTGGCGGCTAGGGCATGGGACGCACATCGCTGACCGATGTGTTGATCGAACCGACCCACCAGCACCGCCGCCGACAACACGTCCTCGGCACAAACCTCGAGGAGGGATCTAAGGTGCCCGATGCAGATCCTCAATCAGCTCCCGTACCGTCCCGGGGTCGCCGCCCTGCAACAACCATCGGATGGGCGAGACCCCGTCGAGCGACTCCCGGGGCGCGCAGAGAACGACGTGTCGGTCCAGGTCCGTGTAGTCCATCGGGAAGGCGCCGACGGCCGCGCGGAGCCCCGGGACGACTTCATCGAGCGGCAGGTCGGATAGACGATTCAGGCGCGCGCGCTCAGCACCTGACCGGATCGCGGACCACACAAGCCAGTCCTCAGCATCACGCTCGCCTTGATCCGTGAACACCTTTGGCGACACGCCTCCCTGGATGACAAACGCGATCTGCTCTTCGCTGAGCGGGCTGACCGTCCAGGCGTCGGCAAGATCGTCCGTGACCGCACCGATGGCATCTATCAGACGCCGCAACACCGCGACCACCTCTACAAGCGTCGGACGCTGCTCGGAGGCGTCTGGCTCACCCAGCCGCTCTAGTAGCTTCCGGGCGTCGCGGTTTGCATCGCCGATCGCGGCGGCTAGTTCGATTTGATTCGCGCGTGCCGGCAAGGGCGCCCCTTCAGCCTTGGAATCGATAGTCATGCCCACATCCTCCATGTCGCGCCCGACATCCGCTCAGTTCGCCTCCTCGGTGGACTCCGTCCGCGCCCAGCGGAATATCGCGGCAACGACGACGTCGACGTCGGGGTCGCCGCGTTGCCACCAGTATTCGATGAGCGTACGTACGTGGTCGGGGTCGATCTCGGGGGTGTCGCGGAGGTAGTCCGCCACGTGGCTAGCGAATCGCGGGGGCGGACCGTCGGTCAGTTGCGAGAGGAATTTGAAAGCGCATTGCCACCGTCGTGCACGCTCGAGGGTGCCGTGACGGCTGAGGGCTCGTCGTCGACGCTGTGCTGCTTGTTCGTTGCGTCGTTGTCGACGGAGTGCGTCGTGTCCGTCCGGGGTGGAGGCGAGTTCGAGCCATGCCTCGATGCCGGCGATGTCGTTGGTCGTGATCCCTCGTCGGGGGTCCTTGATCCACCAGGAAAGCGTGAGTGCTCGGTCGCGTGGGCTCCTCAACGCCTGCAGCTCGTAGGCATCGAGGTGTACTGGGGAGTCATCGACCCAGACCAGCGGGCGGCCTGGGTACCGGTATGCCAGCTCGCTGGTCTTCCACTCTGACGACGTGTATTGCTGTTCGTATGTCCCCTCCGTTCCGACGGGTAGGGGCGGGATGTTCAGGAGCGGGGCGAAGTAGACGTTTGCGAAGGATTGCCAGGTGGTCGCCCACACGACCTCTATGTCGCGGGATAGGAGTGATCGGATCCAACGAGCTCCCGTTCCAGAGAGCCAGTAGGTGCGGGTAGCGGTGCCGTCGCGGTCCCAACGTGGGGCCTTGTGGTAGATCCTCGGGTACGCGTTCCGGTGAACGGTGAGTTCAACTTTGAACGCATCCGCGGGGCCCGGGCCTTCTGGTGGCACGGCAAGGCGGAGAACGCCGTCGATGTCGATTGCCACCACGGGTCGGTATCGGCTCTTGAGGGGGTCTTTCATGGATTCGTCCTTGCGGTCGGGCGAGTTGGGCTCGTCCGACGGGTCATGCATGCTGCGAGCTGTCGGCGGCCGCCTAAGTGGCGATGGTCCCTGCGGGTCGTGGAAATGATCCCCGCGAACGACTCAGCCTGCCGGCGGCTCGTAGGGTGGTGTTCCTCCGTTCCGCCGTTCGCTCGTGTCGATCTGGCGCTGTCGCGGAGCGTTTGCGACCGTCCCGCGGTCAAGGCAAATGGCAGCGCGGCTTCTCCGATCATGTCCTGTGTCACCGACACCAAGCCGCCGATTATGCGACAGAGCAGACCCGTGCGGCTGAACGTGATCGCCATGTCCGGATGCTCACACTGGGACGAGCCAGTACCGATCCGAGTCTGCTGGTCGGACGACAGCGATTCCAATCCGAGCGCGGCCTCAGGCAACCGAGCAACACGGGGAAGATCAGCCCGTACTCCGCGTCGAGATTGATGCCGTGGAAGGAGGACCCCGCTCCACCGCACCACTCGGTGAGGAACTCATCGTTCGCGGCTACCTCACCACCGGGCTTGGGAGGTGTGAAGAACCCGCTCGCCGACGGCTACCAGGGCGTCTGGGGCGCGGCTGCGTCCGAAGCGGTCTGCTGCGAGGCACGACGTGGACGGGGGGTGATCTCGTCAACGTGTGTGTCTGCGTGTGGGGCCTATCGAAGGGGCTAGTGCCTTCCTAGGGCGTGTGGATTAAGTCGGTCTTGATCCAGATCAGCGTGGCGGCGAGAGCGATTGCGGCGCGGTAGGAGCGGGCTGTCTTGTCTGAGCGCATCGCGATGCCGCGCCATTGCTTGAGTTTGTTGAAGCAGCGCTCGACGACGTTGCGTCCCTTGTAGCGCTCCTGCTGGGCTTCCCCGAAGTCGATGGGCCGGCCAGGCTTCCTGCGGCGGTGCGCGATCTGGTCGTCGCGTTCCGGGATCGTCGCGGCGATCTTCCGCTCCCGCAGCCACGCCCTGTTCTTCCTCGACGGGTAGCCCTTGTCGGCGAGCACCCGATCCGGGCGCCGCCTCGGACGGCCGACAGCTCGAGGGACGTGGATCTGCTCGAGTGTGGCGGTCATCATCGTGGTGTCGTTGATGTTCGCGCCGGTGATCACCCAGCTCAGCGGACGTCCACGCCCGTCGCAGACGAGATGCACCTTGCTCGTCAACCCGCCACGGGAGCGGCCGATCCCGTGACCAGGCGGCTCTTCCCGCGGATTCTTGTGATTCGACACAGCCCCCTGTGTCGCGGCTGAGGGTCGCGCCATGCTGGTGCACGCGCGCGATCGTCGAGTCGATCGACACCACCCAGTCGAGCTTGCCGGCCTCGTCCGACTGCTTCTGCACCTCGGCGAGCAGCTTCTCCCAGGTGCCGTCCTCGGCCCACCGCGCGAACCGCTTGTAGATCGAGTTCCACTTCCCGAACCGCTCCGGCACATCCCGCCAGGTCGCCCCCGTGCGGTACTTCCAGGCCATGCCCTCGACCGCGAGACGATGATCCGTCCACGGCCGCGACCTGCCGACCGGCACCGGCATCAACGGCTCCAGAACAGCCCACGGGCGTGAGGAACGAACTGGTGACAGGTTCGGTTTAGGCCGCGAGTGTGAGCGGCTCGGCTAGCTTGGCTTCGAACTCGATGGGCGTCAAGCCGCCGAGGGTGTCCTGGGCGCGCTGGCGGTGGTACTTCCGCTCGATCCAAACGACGATGGCGAGTCGCAGCTTCTGCCGGGTCGCCCACCGCTGCTGGTTGAGGACGTTCGTTTGCAGCAGTGACCAGAACGACTCCATGGCCGCGTTGTCCCCCGCAGCGCCGACTCTTCCCATCGATCCGACCATGTCGTGGCGGCGCAACTCGCGGGCCATCGCGCGGCTGCGGAACTGGCTGCCCCTGTCGGCGTGCAGGATGCAGCCGGCGACCTCACCGCGGCGCGCGACAGCATTTCGGACGGCGTCTACGGCGAGTTTCGCGGTCATCCGGTCCGAGATCGAGTACCCGAAGATTCGGTTGGAGAACACGTCCTTGATCGCGCAGCAGTACAGCTTGCCCTCGCTCGTCCAGTGCTCCGTGATGTCCGTGAGCCAGAGCCGGTTCGGTGCATCGGCGCGGAACACCCGCTGCACGTGATCGTCGAACACGGGCGGCCCGGCCTTCTTCCCCTTCCCGCGTCGCCGGCGTTGCGCGGACGAGAGGATCCCGGCCTGCGAGCACAGCTTCCACGCCGTCCGCCGGCTCATCCGCCACCCCGCACGCCGCGCCTCGTCGGCCAAGTAGCGGTAGCCGAACGTCGGGTCCTCGTGGTGCGCATCATGCAGCGCGTTGATCCGATACGCGCGGAGCACGTCCGCGTCCCGGACAGGGTCGTTGCGCCACCGGTAGTAGGGCTGGCGGGCGAGCTTGAGAACCCGACACGACACCGTCACGGGAATCCCCGCGTCGGCGAGCTCAGATACGAGCGGGTACGTCATTTTGGGGAGCCACCAAGCCGCAGGTTCGCCTGCGACAGATACGCCGCCGCACGACGGAGGACCTCGTTCTCCTGCTCGAGCAACCGGATCCGCTTCTTCAACTCCCGCGCCTCGGCCGCATCCGCGGCGGTCTGACCGGGACGGTTCCCGTCTTCGACATCGGCCTGGCGGAGCCAGTTCTGCAACATCGCTTCGCTGATACCGAAGTCGGCGGCGATCTGTTTGATGGTGACGCCGCTCTCACGGCGACGAGCGACCGCAACGACGTCCTCGCGGAACTCTCTGGGATAGGGACCGGGCATGATGACATCCTCCCCGTCAGCGCCTCCCGGCACTAACGATCAGTTGTCACCAATCCGTTCCCCACGCCCTCCCGTCGCTGGTCGCTCACCGGGGGTCGATCACGAAGCGCACTATCGCCTGGGCTATCGGACAGCTACGAGGCGAGCACGCGACCATCGCTGGGCTCGCCCGTCAGCTCGGAACATCGTGGAAGACCGTGTGGCGCGCCGTCGAGCCCGAACTCGTGTGCCTCGCCGCGGACGAATCCCGGTTCGATGGCGTCACGACGCTCGGTGTCGACGAGCATGTCTGGCATCACGTCGATCCACGCAAGCGCGGTCCGAAGGAACTGACGGGGATGGTCGACCTCACCCGCGACGAGCACGGCCGGGTGCGTGCGCGGCTACTGGATCTCGTACCCGGCCGGTCCGGGAAGGCCTACGCGACTTGGCTCGGTGAGCGCGGCGACGCGTTCCGGAAAACGTGGAGGTGGCGGCGTTGGATCCCTTCGCCGGATACAAGACCGCGATCAACGACAAGCTGGAAGACGCTGTCGCGGTGCTCGACGCGTTCCATGTCGTGAAACTCGGCACCGCCGCGGTCGACGAGGTCCGCCGCAGAGTGCAACACGACACGCTCGGCCACCGCGGACGCAAGGGAGAGCCGCTCTACGGGATCCAGACCATCCTGCGCGCCGGAGCGGAGAACCTCACCGACAAGCAGCGAGTTAGGCTGGCCGCGGCGATCGAGGCAGATCCTGCGCACGACGAGGTGTTCGTTGCGTGGCAGTGCGCGCAGCAACTGCGATCCGCCTACCACGCGAAGGATCTCGCCGAGGGCCGCCGAATCGCGGAGCGAGTCGCCGAGACATTCCACACCTGCCCGATCCCGGAGATCGCCCGCCTCGGTCGCACCCTGCGCCGGTGGCGGTCAGCGTTCCTCGCGTATTTCGCGACCGGGCGCGCGAACAACGGCGGCACCGAGGCGATCAACGGAATCATCGAGCTGCACCGGCGCCTCGCCCGCGGCTATCGCAACCGGCACAACTACCGCCTCCGCATGCTCCTCGCCGCCGGCGGCCTCACCCCATGACCCCCACCGAATGTCCGAAGAGCCACTTTGCACCGGGCTGAGATGCAACTAGTATCTATCTTGTTCATCAGCACGGGGACGGGGTCATGGAGCATCAGGAGACGGAGGCATCCGCCGCGGATGCCGCGTACGCGAAGGTCAAGGAGCGGATCCTCGACGGCGATCTCGCCGGCGGGACGATGGTCAGCGAAGGAACGATCGCCGACGAACTCGGGATGAGCCGCACCCCCGTCCGCGAGGCGTTCCTGCGCTTGCAGGTCGAGGGGTGGATGCGGCTGTACCCCAAGCGCGGTGCGCTGATCCGCGATGTGACGCCGGGAGAGCTCGACGACATCGTCGAGGCGCGCATCCTCATCGAGACCGATGCCGTGCGGCGGCTCGTCCGTGACTCCGAACGGGTGCAGGACGTCGTCGACGAGCTCTCCGACATTCTCGACGAGCAACGCCGCGCGTACGAGGCATCCGACCTCGCGCGGCTCGCCGAGGCAGACACGGCCTTCCACGCCCGGATTGTCGCGGCCGGCGGGAACGCCCTGCTCGCAGAGTTCTTCGCGACGCTGCGCGATCGGCAGAGGCGGATGCTCGCGTGGTCGCTCTGGCGACGCGACGACCGAGCCGAGCAGGTGCTCGACGATCACGGATTGCTCGTCCGCCTCATCGGCGATGGCGAGACCGCGGCGTTCGAGGTGGCACTCGGCCGTCACATCAAGAAGACCCACCGGGAGCTGCTGTCATGAGTGAGATGTCCTCCGAGGGAGCCGCCGCCGGAGAGCGGATCGCGATCGTCCCCTGGATGCGCGTGAGCGCTGCCCTGTTCGCTGTCGCGTGGGGTGGAAACGAGTTCACACCGCTGCTCGTGATGTACCGCCAGATCGACCAGATGAGCGCCTTCAGCGTGAATGTACTGCTCGGGGCATATGTCCTGGGCATCGTGCCCGCGCTCCTTCTCGGCGGCCCGCTGTCCGACCGGTACGGCCGCCGACCGCTGTTCGTCCCCGCCCCGATCATCGCGATTGCGGGCAGCACGCTCCTCGCCGTCGGGGCTTCCTCGATGCCGCTCCTGTTCGCCGGGCGGGTGCTGTCGGGTATCGCGCTGGGGCTCGTGATGGCAGTCGGCACGAGCTGGGTGAAAGAGCTCTCCGAGCCTCCGTTCACGACCCGCGCCGTCGACGGCCGTGGCGCCTCACGCGCTGCACTCGCACTGACGTCCGGGTTCGCGCTGGGCGCCGGATTCGCTGCGGCGCTCGGGCAGTTCGGCCCGATCCCCACCGCGTCGCCCTACCTCCTGCACATCGCTCTCACCCTCGTCGCGCTCGTGCTGCTGTGGGCGGCGCCGGAGAGCCGGCCGCGCCGAGACACCTCTGGGCCGCTCCTCGCCGACCTGCGCATCCCCACCGCGATGCACCGCCGGTTCCTCCTCGTCGTCGTCCCGATGGCGCCGTGGGTCTTCGGCACCGCCGCAAGCGCGTACGCGATCCTGCCGGGCCTCATGATGTCGCAGGCGCCGGGACTGCAGATCGGTGTGTCGGGTCTGCTGTGCGTCGTCGCGCTCGGCTGCGGTGTCGCGGTGCAGCGGTTCGCCGCGAAGGTCGACACCCCGCTGTCGGCCCGCGGCATCGGGATCGCGCTGACGGTCACCGTTCCCGCCATGATCCTGGCCGCCGTCGCGGTGAGCCTCAACTCGCTCGCCTGGGCGTTCGTGGCCGCCGCGGCACTCGGCGCGGCCTACGGCATGCTGCTCGTCGGGGGACTGCGCGAGATTCAGCGGATCGCCGGTCCGCGCGATCTTGCCGGACTCACCGCGGTGTACTACTCACTGACGTATCTCGGGTTCTTCATCCCGGCGATCCTCGCCGCGCTCGGCGCGTGGATCCCGTACACGACGATGTTCCTCGCCGGCGCGGTCCTGGCGGCGGTCAGCGTCGGGATCGTCGCGCTCAGCTGGCGCCGGCACCTGCCGGCGGCCTGATGAGGAACCGGCCGGGCGCGGCGTCCTCGCGAAGACTTCGCAAAAAAGGGGGCGCGGGAAGGACATGTCCTCCCCGCGCCCCCTTCGGATGCATCAGTTGTAGAGCATTCCGCCGTCCACGAGCAGCACCTGGCCGGTCACGTAGTCGGCCTTCTCGCTTGCGAGGAACGACACGACGTTCGCGACGTCTTCGGGCGTCTCGATGCGGCCGAGGGCGATGCTCTCGACGTTCTCCTTGAGGTTCTGGCCCCGCGGCTTGCCGTTGATCTCCGACAGCTTCTCGTCGATGAGGTCCCACATGCCCGTGCCGACGATGCCGGGAGCGTACGCGTTGACGGTGATGCCCTTCGGGGCGAGCTCCTGCGCCGCGACCTGCGTGAGGCCGCGCACGGCGAACTTCGACGCCGAGTACGCCCCGAGGATCGGGAAGCCCTTGATCGACGCGATCGAGGCGGCGGAGATGATCTTGCCCTTCACACCGAGCTCGATGAACTTGTCGGCAGCGGCCTGGATGCCGAAGACCACGCTGTTCACGTTGATGGAGAAGATCTTGTCGAGCTCTTCCGCCGTCACGTCGAGGAGCGGCTTGACCTGCGCGATGCCCGCGTTGTTCACGATGACGTCGAACCCGCCGAGCTGCGTGGCGGCTGCGTCCACAGCGGCGACGACGTCTTCCTTCTTCGACACGTCGGCAGCCACGAAGATCGCACGGCGGCCCAGCGCCTCGATCTCCGCGACGACGCCGCGCGCCTTCTCCTCCTGGAACGTGAGGTCTGCGACGGCGACGTCGAAGCCGTCCTTCGCGAGCTGGAGCGCGATTCCGCGACCGATTCCCTGACCTGCGCCCGAGACGAGAGCGACCTTGGCAGTAGACATTCCGACTACTCCTTCATGGTTCGATGAAGCGCTGTCGCGCTCCGAGAGAAGGTCGCCCGAAGGCACGTTGCTCGGCGCCGCACGACCCTCGACATCCTAGCAAAACTCATCGAGTCGGACGGAGATGGCAAGTATGCTCGCGAAGACCGCGTCCACGAGCTGCTTTTCCCCATGCGCAAGGACTCGAACGATGTCGGGGTCGATGCGTCGAACCTGTGGATTCTGGACGAGCGGCTCGTCTTCCACGACTACCTCGCGTCCGACAAGACTCTCAAGAGCATGCCCGTCACGGACGACGCCTCGACGAACCGACCGGACATACTGGCGACACGCGTGCTCGAGGCGGACTCGCCCGTGCTCGCGACCGCGGGGCAGAAGTTGCCGCTGCAGTCGATCGTCGTCGTCGAGCTCAAGCGCCCCATGCGCAACGACGCGACGACGGAGGACAAGAACCCCATCGCGCAGTGCCTTGACTACGTCGCGCGGGTTCGCGAGGGCAAAGTAACGACGGCAACCGGGCGGCTGATTCCGTCGAGCGCGCAGGAGCCGCCGGCCTTCTGCTACGTCATCGCCGACCTGACGCCAACGATGGAGCGCATGTGCAAGCTGTCGAACTTGACCAAGACGCATGACGGGCTCGGGTACTTCGGCTACGTCGAGCCGTACAAGGCGTATGTCGAGGTCATCAGTTTCGACGGCCTCGTCAACGCGGCCACGGAGCGGAACAGGGCGTTCTTCGACAGGCTCGGCCTACCGTCGAGCTAGGCCGTGTTGATCAAGAGGCGGGGCCGGGCGCGGCCAGTGATTCCATCCGACGGGAAGGTCGCGGAGGACGGGCTTGGCGTCTTTGAGGCGCTGGGCAGGAAGATCTTGGGAGCGGGATTTCCCGGAGCTCGCGCCGTCGGGATAGGTGAAGGCGTAATCGACCCAGGGGCGAAGTCCGCGTTCGATCGTCTCTCGGTAGTTGCCGCTGACGGTCGCGAACACTTGCTGCTCGAGTTCATCGGCTTCGGCCTCCCAGTTCGAGTCGCAAGCGTCGCAACCGCAGACTGGGTAGTGGAAGTCGTGCAATAGTCCCGCGTGCATGTAGATCCCCGGATAAGCGGTGAAGACCAACGTCAAGGACGCGCACTTCGGATCATTAGGACGTATCCGCACCGCGCGCACCACATCATGAAACGCGGGACGCAGCAGATCCGCTGCCACCTCAACACCCTCATCGACCTCGACGTCATACGTCTCTCGGAGGTGGGCGATAAGGGCGTCAGCGACAACGTGCAGCGGTGCGAACCGCTCGGGATGCGTGTCGACCGAGTAGGTGTCTTCCGGAGGTGACCCGTGCCACCGACTCCCGTAGTTGATCACCGCGCCGTCAGCATCGCGGAACACCGGCGCTTCGATCAAAGGGCGAACGTAGGAACTCATCCCGTCATCCTGCCGCATCGGCGCGGCGCCGGCCGGCCTATGGCCAGGCCGGACGGGACAGGTCCGTCTTGATCCAGATCAGCGTCGCAGCGAGGCTGATCGCGGCACGATAGTTGCGAGCGAGCTTGTCCGAACGCATCGCGATGCCGCGCCACTGCTTGAGCTTGTTGAAGCAGCGTTCGACGACGTTGCGGCCCTTGTAGCGTTCCTGCTGCTGATCGCCGAAGTCGATCGGTCGGCCTGGCTTCTTGCGGCGGTGCGCGATCTGATCGTCCCTCTCGGGGATCGTGGTCGCGATCCCTCTCGTGCGCAGCCATGCACGGTTCGCCTTCGACGGGTAGCCCTTGTCGGCGAGCACCCGGTCGGGGCGGGTGCGCGGCCGGCCCTTCCCGTCGCGGGGCACGCGGATGTCCTCAAGCACGGCGGGCATCATCGTGGTGTCGTTGACATTCCCACCGGTGATGACCATGCCCAGCGGCCTTCCGCGGCCGTCGCAGACCAGGTGCAGCTTGGTCGTCAGGCCGCCACGGGAGCGCCCGATCCCCGTGATCAGGCGGCTCGAACCACGGATTCTTGTGATTCGGCAGGGCCCCCTGTGTCACGCTTCAGTGTCGCGCCGTGCTGATGCACACGTGCAATCGTGGAGTCGATCGAGACGACCCAGTCGATCTTCCCGGCGGCGTCGGCCTGCTTCTGCACCTCGGCCAGCAGCTTCTCCCAGGTGCCGTCCTCGGCCCACCGGTTGAACCGCTTGTAGATCGAGTTCCACTTACCGAACCGCTCCGGCACGTCCCGCCACGGCGCCCCGGTGCGGTACTTCCACGCCATACCCTCGACCGCGAGGCGATGATCCGTCCACGGCCTCGACCTCCCGGTCACCGTCGGCATCAACGGCTCCAGCACGGCCCACACCTCGTCCGAGATCTCCTGCCGCGTCACCGTTCAAGACTCGCCCAGCGGAGAGTGAACCCTCTTGATCAACACGGCCTAGGCGCGAGCGGCCGCGCTACGGCAACGCAAAACAATTTCGCGCCGCGTACATGGTCGGCATGAGTTCAGTAAGAACAGATCGATACCCGGATGATGTCTCAGAGATGACTCGCCGTATCGGGGAAGTCGGCATCGCCGCTTACGCCCGGGAGCTCGGCGGGAGCACACAAGCTCTTCGGCGCTACCTGCTGCGCAGGGGAGCCGACCTGGTGAAGGTGCCGACGCCGGGTCGAATCGTAAAGGCCTCCTACCCGGAGACGGGGGGACATCGCGTGGGGCGACGGCGAGAGCGGGCCGGTGCTGCACGCGCACGGCGTGCTGGGGCGGCGCGACGGCAGCGCCCTCGCGGGGCACCTCAAGGAGTTCCACGTGTTCCCGACGATGGAGGTCACGCTCGTCGAGTCGCCGGTGCGCGTGCGCAAGGACGTCGATCCGGACACCGGGCTCGAGCTGATCGCGATCGACCGCGGCGTGGGTGACGCCGCGGCCCCCGACCCGTCGCTGCCGCGCGGCGTGAACCACATCGGGCTGACGGTGCCCGACCTCGAGGCCGCGACGACGTTCCTGCGCGAGGCGTTCGGCGCCCGTGTCGCGTACGACGGACTGACCCGCTCCGACGAGCCGCGGCGCGGCGCGGAGGTGGAGGCGCAGCTGGGACTTCCCGCGGGCGCCGCGATCGTCGCGCAGCGGATGCTGCAGATCGGCACCGGACCCGGGTTCGAGATGTTCGAGGTCGAGACCGGCGACGCGCAGCGGCCGGCGGGCCTGGCCGACCTCGGCTGGGGCCACGTCGCCCTCCTGGTCGACGACATCGCCGCCGTGACCGCCCGCGCGGTCGCCGCCGGCGCTGAGGCGCTGTCGGGCCCGCATCCGAACTCGCGCCACGAGGACACGCCCGGCAACGCCAGCGTGTACCTGCGTGCGCCGTGGGGGTCGATCATCGAGTTGCAGACCCTGCCGCACGGACACTGGTACGGCTCCGGCAGCGAGGTCGAGCTCTGGAGTCCCCCCGAGGCCGCCACCGGCGACGCATCCTGAAACCATCCATCACGAGAGGAGACATCATGACCACGACACTGAAGGCTCACGACGGACTGGAGCTGCCCGCGATCGGGTTCGGCACCTACAAGCTGAACGGCAGCGAAGGGGGCCGACGCGATCGCGAGCGCGATCGACACGTGCTACACGCTGCTCGACTCGGCGTTCAACTACGAGAACGAGGGCACCGTCGGAGAGGCGATCCGCCGCTCGGGCGTCGACCGCTCCGGGCTGATCGTCACGTCGAAGCTCCCCGGCCGCCACCAGGCGTACGACGAGGCGCTCGACACGATCCAGGAGAGCATCTACCGGATGGGGCTCGACTATCTCGACCTCTACCTGATCCACTGGCCGAACCCGAAGCAGAACCTGTACGTCGAGGCCTGGACGGCGATGATCGAGGCCAAGAAGCGCGGATGGCTGCGCGCGATCGGCGTGTGCAACTTCCTTCCGGAGTACCTCGAGCGCCTCGAGCGCGAGACCGGGGTGCTCCCCGAGGTGAACCAGATCGAGCTGCACCCGTACTTCCCGCAGGAGGAGCAGGTTGCCTTCGACGCGGCACACGGCATCATCACCGAGGCGTGGAGCCCTCTCGGCCGCGGCAACGACCTGCTGTCGAACCCGGCGCTCGCGCCGATCGCCGAGGCGCACGACGCGAACCCCGGCCAGATCGTGCTCGCGTGGGACGTCGCGCGCGGGGTCGTTCCGATTCCGAAGGCGGCGTCGTCCGAGCGTCAGACCCAGAACCTGGCGGCGTCCGGCATCGTGCTGAGCGATGACGAGGTGGCCGCGATCACCGCGCTGGGCCGCCCCGACGGGCGGATCGCGGATCAGGACCCTGCCACATACGAAGAGTTCTGAAAAGCCCTCGCGGCGACGAGCTCGAAGAGAGGAACATACCGTTATGGCCAATGCTGCTGACTTCTTCATCGACACGCTCAAACGCGCGGGGATCACCCGCATCTGGGGACTCCCCGGCGATTCGCTGAACGCGTTCACCGACGCGCTGCGGCGCGACGGCGGCATCCGGTGGATGCACGTGCGCCACGAGGAGGCCGCGGCGTTCGCCGCGAGCGCGGATGCCGAGCTGAACGGCGAGCTGGCGGTCGTCGCCGGCTCGTGCGGCCCGGGCAACCTACATTTCATCAACGGGCTCTTCGACGCCAACCGCAGCCGGGTGCCCGTGCTCGCGATCGCGTCGCACATCCCGTCGGCCGAGATCGGCGGCGGCTACTTCCAGGAGACGCACCCGCAGGAGCTGTTCCGCGAGTGCAGCGTCTACAGCGAGCTGGTGGGCGATCCCGCGCAGCTGCCGTGGGTGCTCGAGATCGCGATGCGCACGGCCGTGGAGCGGCGCGGCGTCGCCGTGGTCGTCGTCCCCGGCGACGTGTTCTTCAAGGATGCGCCCGACCGCCGGCCGACCGCGCCGATCCTCGCGACGAGGTCCACGGTGCTGCCGGATGCGGAGACCCTGGCATCCGCCGCCGAGGTCCTCAACGGCGCGAAGAAGGTGACGATCCTCGCGGGTGCCGGCGTCGCGGGGGCGCACGACGAGGTCGTGGCGCTCGCCGCCAAGCTGCAGGCGCCGATCGTGCACGCGCTGCGCGGCAAGGAGCACATCGAGTGGGACAACCCGTACGACGTCGGGATGACGGGTCTGCTCGGATTCTCGTCGGGGTATCGCGCGATGGAGAAGTGCGACGCCCTGCTCATGCTCGGCACCGACTTCCCGTACCGGCAGTTCTACCCGTCGAAGGCGAAGGTCGTGCAGGTCGACATCCGCGGCGAGCAGCTGGGTCGCCGCACGCCCATCGACGTGGGACTCGTCGGGGGAGTGCGCGAGACGGCGGTGGCTCTCACGGGGCTCATCGACGAGGGGCGCAGCTCGTCGCACGTCGACGACGCGGTGGGGCATTACCGCAAGACCCGCACGTCGCTCGACGAGCTGGCGGTGGACGACGGCAAGCAGCCGATCCATCCGCAGTACGTCACGAAGCTGCTCGACGAGCTGGCGGACGAGGATGCCGTGTTCACGGCCGATGTCGGAAGCCCGGTCATCTGGGCGTCGCGGTACCTGACGATGAACGGCAGGCGGCGCCTGCTCGGGTCGTTCGTGCACGGGTCGATGGCGAACGCCATGCCGCAGGCGCTGGGTGCACAGGCCGAGGACCGCGACCGTCAGGTGATCTCCCTGTCGGGCGACGGAGGGCTCGCGATGCTGATGGGCGACCTGCTCTCGATCAAGCAGAACGACCTGCCGATCAAGATCGTGGTGTTCAACAACGCGTCGCTGAACTTCGTCGAGCTGGAGATGAAGGCCGCCGGCATCGTGAACTTCGGCACGGGGCTCGAGAACCCGAGCTTCGCGGCCGTCGCGGAGTCGGTAGGCGTCACCGGCATCCGCGTCGAGAAGGCGTCGGAGCTGCGCGATGCGCTGGCCCGCGCGCTGGCGATCGACGGTCCGGTGCTGGTGGATGTGGTGACGGCGCGCGAGGAGCTGTCGATGCCGCCGTCGATCACGGCCGCGCAGGCGAAGGGCTTCACGCTGTGGGCGCTGCGCACCGTGATGTCGGGTCGCGGCGACGAACTGATCGATCTCGCCGACACGAACGTCTGGCGGCGGATCTTCGACTGAGCTTCGCAGGCGCGCGCGGCGCGGATGCCCGCCGCGGGCGACGCGTCGCGCGCTGTCGCGAACCCTGTTCGTAGCTTTCCCACAAAGCGTGACCTTCTGTGGTCTGACCACATGGAGATCGGTGGCGGACTTTTCTCAGGCAGCTCCCAGGCGGGCGGAGACTGAGGTCATCAACGCAGCGCAGCCCACGAGGCGGCGCCTCACAGAAAGGTCCATATCATGGCCACCCTGACCGATGCTCCGGTCCGTTCCGACGTCCGCCCCCACGCGGCATCCACGGGGAACACCGCCCTGCACACCGCGATCGCGGTGACCCGCATTCTGCTGGGCTTCTACTTCCTCTGGGCGTTCGTGGACAAGGTGTTCGGCCTCGGATACTCCACGCCGGCCGAGCGCGCGTGGGTCAACGGAGGAAGCCCGACGACGGGGTTCCTGACAAACGCCACCGCCGAGAGCCCGCTCGCGGGGCTGTTCTCCGCGCTGGCGGGCGTGCCGCTGGTGGACTGGCTGTTCATGCTGGGCCTTCTCGGCGTGGGTGTGACGCTCATCCTCGGTGTCGGCGTGCGCGTGGGCGCGATCGCTGGCGCGGCGATGCTGCTGTTCATGTACCTGGCCGAGTTCCCGCTGACGCTCACGGGAGCGACCAACCCCGTGTGCAAGGTCGGTCCATTGGCGCAGGCCGGCGAGCCGATCGTCGTCTTCGATGCCCTCTTGTCGCGGCGTGCACTTGCCCTGCAACGAGATGTGGAGGTTTCCCGCGATGATCAGCGGCGTCCCCGCCTGCGCGATGGGGCGGTAAAACTCCAGTAGCTCTGGTGTCACCTGGCCTGAGGCCGATGCGAGTGTCTCGCTGGTGGCGGCCTTGAACACCCGTCCCGGCACGGTGAGGCCGCCGATCTTCAGCGGAGAGAATAGCGCTGACGGAGCAGTCATGGCGCCATCTCTCAACGGTGGCTTGAGCGGCGTCGCACATTGTCGACGATGGTCTCGGAGCGCTCGATGGCGTACGCGAATGCGCCGGTGAGGACCGCAGACTGGCGGGAGACGATGGCCGCCAGCTCGGGGGTCTTCAGCATTTCGCGGACGTGATCCGATCCGTCCGCGGCGAACACCAGGCCGCCGTGGATGCGGCGTTCGATCGGATAGTAGTGCGACACCCCGGGAGAGCGGTTCGCGGTCCGCGACGATGGGAAGAACGAGTACGTGCGCAGGTCACAGCGGCCGCGAGGGAATGTACTACCGCATGGCCGAATCGCTCGGGGTGGTGCCACGAGACTTCGCATCGGCGGCCAGCAAGTTCGGCCGAGACAACCCCTTCGAGGGCGTCTGCGATGAGCTTCTCCAGATCGCCCTTGAACGCCCTTCGGTGACCCCGATCTTCGACGTCGTGTTGATTGACGAGGCGCAGGACCTCCCGCCATCATTCTTCCGGCTGGTGCATCTACTGACCCGTGACCCGAAACGTGTGGTTTGGCATACGACGAACTCCAGAAGCTCGATGACAATGCAATGGCCAGCCTCGGCCAGCTGTTTGGCACCACCGACTCCGGGGACCCGGTTGTCAACATCGATAACCGTCCTGGCGAAGCCAGACGCGACATCGTGCTTCGCGTCTGCTACCGAAATACGCCCTGGGCGCTGGCGACCGCCCACGCCATCGGCTTCGGTATCTACCGCGACAAAGGGCTCATTCAACACTTCGACGAACCGAAGCTATGGGAGGAGATCGGCTACCAAGTCGACAGCGGAACGCTGACGCACGGATCGACCGTTGAGCTCGAGCGCTCACAAGCCAGTACCCCGATATATTTCCTCGACCGGCTTGAGCCCCAGGACGCCGTCCTGCTCAAGGGGGATTTCCAAAGCGAGGAAGCTCAGGACACATGGGTCGCCGAGCAGATCGTGAATGATCTGAACGAAGGCGAACTGGAGCCAGACGACATTATGGTCGTATTGCCGAGCGCTTTTACTGCCAAATCCCGCTTCGCGCGGCTCGCCGGTGTGCTGCGCCGTTCCGGGATCGACTGTCACCTCGTGGGGGTTGGCAGCAGCGCAGACGAGTTCTTCGTCAAGGATTCCGTTGCCATCGGCCATATCTACCGGGCCAAAGGCAACGAGGCCCCGATGGTCTACGTTCTCGACACCCAGTTCGCAGGACGCGCCTTCAGTGAACTGTCTGCCAGGAACATCATCTTCTACAAGTCCGAACTCATCCATCACGAGGGTCCCTGGCGGGACGTCGATCAGGTCGAGGCGGCGACCGCATCCTGGGTGCTCTGGTTCAACACCGAACGCACCCACGGCTCCATCGACGACCTCACACCCCTCGAGGTCGAGCAACTCGACTACGCTCGCAACGAACCGGTTGAAAGAGCCGGCTGACACCAGCAAACAGCTCTCCGAACATGCCGGGGCGAGTCAAATGGCCGGCTACGCGTGGTCATGGAACTTCCTCGTGCCCGCAACCGACACACGCCGAGCGGAGCAGATCATCCATGAAGCGATGATCGCCTCCGGGCTGAAGAAGCCGTAGTGACGAGACTCTCTGCGTCCGAATGCACTCGCGAGTGGTCCGTGCGGGGACGGTTGCCCGACATGAGCCGATGCTATTCGGTGCTCTCGACGCGCATTCATACCGCCACGCAGGTCACCTCAGCCATCGCTATCGCTGCGCCACTGGCACTCGTTGCTAATCGTTGAACACCAACACGGATGTCAACAAGGAACCGGTGGGGTGGGCCGTAGTACCAGGGCAAGAGTCGCCGAGGACTTCTACCGACCATGGGAGCTGAACGTCATCTTCGAGCCCGGGGAGATCGGCAGTCCGGAACGTTATGCTCCACACTCTGTCATGGATCCGAAACGAGGCGTCGAGCTTCTCAAGTACGTGGCCCCGATAGGGTCTTGGAATCGTCGCTTCCACCCACCAAGCGATGCCGTTAGGTGTGGCGCCAAGGTGCGTGATTATTTCGCGATCTGCGATGTACAGCACGGCGCGATAGTCGTCCACGGCCCGCGGGTAGGTGACCGAATGCGGGGGGCCTACTTTGACCTCGAGACCGATGGGATGGGCGAACTCCAGGTCGAGCGTGATCGAAAGATCCCTGCGAGAGAGCGTTGCGCTCAGAAGGTCGAAAGGTGCCCCGTCGCCGGAGGCGTCCACACACGAATTGGATTCGGCCCCCGCGTCCGTGGCTCTCGTCCTGTCGACTTCGCTCAATGGGGAGTTACTTGGTAGTGCGGAGATATTGGTTGTTGGGCCGACCTGTGGTTCGGCGGGGTTCGCGGCTTCAGGCGATGTGGGCGAGGCGCAACCCGAGAACGCGATGAGCGTGGCCAATAGCGAAAACGCAGCGCCTTTATGAATCACAGGCCGATCGTACTGTCTCTCCGGAAGGCCGCGGCAGCCGACTATCCATGCAGCGATGATCGCTTCCGGGGTGAGGAACCCGTCCTTCTGTCCGGCTGCTCTGTTACCCGCGAACCCGCCGGCACCGACCCGAAGCCTGTCACGCAGGTCACCGAGACGGCTGCGCCGGTCACCGCTGATGAGGTCATGGCCCTTGCGGCTGGTGCGACCTTGACTGATGAGCAGGCTGCTCCGTCAAGGCGGACACGCTCCCCGTCGGGTGAGAAGGTTCCCGTGAAGAAGGACGCCCCGGTCCCGAAGGCTGTGGAGAAGGGTGAGGCCAAGAAGGTCGCTGCCATCGACATGCCCACGGGCGGCTCGATTGAGGAGCAGGAGCCGACCATCGGCAAGCTGCAGAGCACCACTTCCAACGCCGGCTTCGCTACCGGCAAGCGCGTCTGTGTCGTCATGCAGGCCATGTGCTCCACCAGCAACTTCGACGGCCCGGGGGGCGACCTGCGGTGGGTCGCGGTCGGTTGCCCGTCTGACGGAAAGGGGGACGGGATCCCCCGTAGCAAGAACGAGGACGAGGTCATCTCCGTCGCGAAGGCTCTTATCGCGAAGGAAGCAAACCCTGAGGAGTGGGCTCTCGTCGTCGAGTGAACTCACACCAGGGGCGGGTTCCCGCCAGCGCGACCCCCGGCTTCGTTCAAGAGCCGGGGGTGGATGTTGGTGTCGGACTCGTTCGTCTTGCTCTTCCGTCTTGTACGCGCCCTGCCGTGGCCGGAGCCCCATTCGCGAATGTGCGGTCTTGGGACATGACGAAGACGAGAATCGACGGTTCGCCGGACTCGGAAGAGGCGCACCGGCAAGGGTCAGTACGGCACGAACCACGCTCGAGCGTGTGGTCGAGGCTGTCTCGTCGCTGAGGCAGTGAGAGCGGACTCCACTGCAGCAGACCATTGCGTTCGCAAAGTCGTCGCACGCCGCGTACATGGTCGGCATGAGTTCAGTAAGAACAGATCGATACCCGGATGATGTCTCAGAGATGACTCGTCGAATCGGGGAAGTCGGCATCGCCGCTTACGCCCGGGAGCTCGGCGGGAGCACACAAGCTCTTCGGCGCTACCTGCTGCGCAGGGGAGCCGACCTGGTGAAGGTGCCGACGCCGGGTCGAATCGTAAAGGCCTCCTACCCGGAGACGG
>Ga0180222_1001380_pt1 | contig 25445 bp, 21 predicted proteins | sample eDN5th37CKraftOP_FD_151336 | JGI IMG/M metagenome (GOLD analysis project Ga0180222, IMG submission 151336) | Enriched Organic Plus compost microbial communities from Emeryville, California, USA - eDNA 5th pass 37_C Kraft OP (version 2) (version 2) ...
GCATCGCGCAGCGAAGCACGGGGTCCTCTTATCACTCTGGAAAACGCCGCTAACTGTTTGGGACTTAGAAGCCTTTCAAATGACGCTCATCGTCGGCCTGTGTTGCACGCGCAACACAAAAACACGGTCCCGCGACAATGCCGGACCGCGGCGTACATTTAATGCTTCTAAGACTCGTTCTAGATAGGGCCATTCGAACGATAGCGCAGTTCTGTCCCCGCCGTCCGGTCGCGGGACACGGCGGGCCGGCCGGCCTGCTCCGCGCCCGTTTGGCACACGGTCACCACGAGCTGAGGCCTTATAGCGCCGGCGAAGCCGAACCCGCTGGCTCGCAGAGGATGGCGTTTCAACAGGCGGTGAAAATCCGCGCGGCTCTCCGGCGTGCCCCGGACGCGGTGCGGCATGCCATGCCGCGCCGCTGAGCCGGGGCCGTTCCGACGGTGGCGTTTGCGGTCCGGGTTTGCGGACTGTCTCTGCGTCTGCCTTTGCGGCGGTCCCGGCTCTGCGATGCACCGCTGAAGCGCTGCATCGCGTCCGGGACACGGGCGAGGACTCGCCGAACACCATTGCATTGGCGCCGTCACCCTGAGGCGCCGTTGCGCAGCAATGGCCTCGAAGGGCGACGGCCGAGGCGATGCGTCATCAGGCCCGCGCCATCCTTCGAGGGCGATGCAAGAGCATCGCCGCCTCAGGATGACGCGTCGAGGTCGCGAAGCCCGTCATCGCACCCGGGATGACGCGGTCGCGGAGCCGAGGCCGTTCCGACGACGGGGGAGCGGTCGGGCCATCGGAAGCAGCAAGATGCTAGAGACCCGCCCCGCCGCGGGCGAAGCGCCTGCGAATCCGCGACAGCAGCCCGTCGCAAACATCGCGATAGGCCTGCAGCCGCTGCTCGCGGCTGCCCTCCACCGTGGTCGGATCCTGTGTCGGCCAGTATTCGACGTCGATCGCATGGGTGCGCGTCAATTCCAGCGCCTTGTGATGCGCCTGCGGCGACAGCGTGATGATGAGATCGAAGTTCAGCCCCTCCCAGTCTTCCAGCTCCTCGAAGGTGGTGGGCTTGTGACGGGAGATGTCCTGGCCGAGCTCCGCCATCACCGCGACGGCGAAGGGGTCGAGCTCGCCCTTCTTCACGCCGGCGGAACGGACATAGAGCGTGTTGGGAAACATCTGCTGCAGCAGGCTCGCCGCCATCGGCGAGCGGACGCTGTTCTGCCCGCACGCGAACAGCACGGCCTGCGGATTGCGGACGCGCGGCGGCGCCTCCATGGACTAGGGCCGCCTGTCACGGCGACAGGGCGCGGTGACGTCGATCATTTGTCGCCCTTCCAGTGCAGCACGCAGATCAGGGTGAACAGGCGGCGCGCGGTCTCGAAATCGATCCGCACCTTGCCCTGAAGGCGCTCCATCAGCGCCCGCGAGCCTTCGTCATGAATGCCGCGGCGGCCCATGTCGATCGCCTCGATCTTGTCCGGCGTCGCGGTGCGGATCGCATGATAGTAGCTGTCGCAGATCATGAAGTAGTCCTTGACCACGCGGCGGAACGGCGTCAGCGACAGCAGATGCGCCACCACCGGGGTGCCGTCCTCGCGGCGGATGTCGAACATCAGGCGGTTGCCGGTGATGCCGAGATGCAGCGTGAACGGGCCGCCCTCGGCGCCCTCCGGCGCGAACAGGTTCTGCTCGATCAGGTCGTAGATGGCGATGGCGCGCTCGTGCTCGATGTCGGGGCCGGAACGGCCGATCGAATCCTCGTCGAGGGTGACCGCGACGATGCGGTTGCGGGAATCATCCTCTGAGGATTGCTTGCTCATGGCAGATTGAGACGGCGTCCGATCGAGCGCGAATGGGCTTCCAGTCCCTCGGCCCGGCCGAGGGTCATGGCCGCGGGCCCGAGCGCGCGGAGCTGATCCGGCCCACAGCGCAGGATCGACGTTCGCTTCATGAAGTCAAGCACGCCGAGCCCGGAGGAAAAGCGCGCCGAGCGCGCGGTCGGCAGCACGTGGTTGGAGCCGCCGACATAGTCGCCGATCGCTTCCGGCGTATGCGGCCCGAGAAACAGCGCCCCGGCATTGCGGATCCTGGCGGCCAGCGCATCGGGATCGGCGGTCATGATCTCGAGGTGCTCGGCGGCGATGGCATCGGCGAGCTGCGCCGCCTGGTCCAGCGTTTCCACCTGGATGACGGCGCCGAACTCGTTCCACGAGGCGCGCGCAATGGCTTCGCGCGGCAGCGTGGCGAGCTGCGCCTCGACGGCGCGTTCGACGTCCTGCGCCAGCGCCGCGCTGTCGGTGATTAGGATCGACTGCGCATTGGCGTCGTGCTCGGCCTGCGCGAGCAGGTCTGCCGCGATCCAGTCGGCATTGCCGGTGTTGTCGGCGATCACCAGCACCTCGGAGGGGCCGGCGATCATGTCGATGCCGACCTTGCCGAACACCAGCCGCTTGGCCGCGGCGACATAGGCGTTGCCCGGCCCGACGATCTTGGCCACCGGCGCGATGGTCGCGGTGCCGTAGGCCAGCGCCGCCACCGCCTGGGCGCCGCCGACCCGGTAGATCTCCGAGACGCCGGCGAGCTGCGCCGCCGCCAGCACCAGCGGATTGAGCCGGCCCTCGGGCGCGGGCACCACCATCACCACCCGCGCGACGCCGGCGACCCTGGCCGGCACGGCGTTCATCAGCACCGAGGAGGGATAGGCCGCCGAGCCGCCCGGCACATAGAGCCCGACCGCCTCGATCGCGGTCCAGCGCGACCCGAGCTCGACCCCGAGCGCATCGGTGAAGCGGTCGTCCTTCGGCAGCTGGCGGCGGTGATAGGCCTCGATCCGGTCCCGCGCCAGCTTCAGGGCGTCCAGGGTGGCGGATTCGCAGGCGCCAATTGCCGCCGCAATCTCGTCACCGGAAATCCGCAAGGTCGCGGCGTCGAGCTCGAGCCGGTCGAATGTCCGCGTCGCCTCGATCAGGGCCGCGTCGCCCCGCCGCGCCACGTCGTCGACAATGGCGCGCGTCGCCGCCTCGATATCGGCGGAGACTTCGCGCTTGGTGGCGAGAAAGGCCGCAAAACGGTCGGCGAAATCGGCGCTGCGGCTGTCGAGGCGGATCGGCATGAGGCTTCCAACGCATCCCTGGCGGAACAGCACGTCCGACATGGACGGCATCATGCTCCATGACGCGACCGCAAATCGCCGTCAACCCTTTGGTTTCGCGGATTAAGTGCCGGAGGTCGGGGCATCGGCCGGCTGCGCGGGCCCGCCGTGATCGACGCCGAGATCGGCAAGCTCGCATTCGAGGCATTCGACCTCGAGGCGCAGCGCCGCGCCATCGGCGAACAGCAGCACTGCCGTTCCGGACGGCGCCGACGCGGGATGAAACTCGATTCCCAGCAGTTCGAGCGCCGCATGCGGCGCGGCGAGGTCGATCTTGCGCGACTGGCAGGACAGCACCCGGTCGAACCGCAGAGCCGAGATCAGCCGCCGCGGCGAGGTCTCGCCGGTCAGCGTCTGCTCCCAGTCGAGCCGGCGCATGCCGATCACGAGGCGCTTGTCGCTCGGACGCCAGATGATATCGGCGGTCGTGACCGACGCATCCTGCACATGCGCCGAAATCACCGCCAGATCATCTTCATCCAGTGCGATCAGCTTCGCCGGCATCGCTCCTCATCCACTGATGCGCTCGATATTGGCGCCGCAGGCCGACAGCTTGTCTTCCAGACGCTCGAACCCGCGATCGAGATGATAGACGCGGTTGACCATGGTCTCGCCTTCGGCAGCGAGTCCCGCGATCACCAGCGAGACCGAGGCGCGCAGGTCGGTCGCCATCACCGGCGCGCCGCGCAGCCGCTCGATGCCTTCCACGATGGCGGTTTCGCCGTCGAGCTGGATTCTCGCGCCGAATCGCGCCAGCTCCTGCACGTGCATGAAGCGGTTCTCGAAGATGGTCTCGGTGATGCGGGAGGAACCCTGCGCGCGGGTCATCAGCGCCATCAACTGGGCCTGCAGGTCGGTGGGGAAGCCCGGAAACGGCGCGGTCTCCACCGTCACCGCCTTGAGGCCGGCACCGTTGCGCGTGACGCGGATGCCGTCATTGTTGGCGGTGATGTTGACGCCCGCCTCCATCAGCACGTCCAGGGCCGACTGCAGCAGTTCGGGCCGCGCCCCGCTGAGCTGCACGTCGCCGCCCGTCATCGCCACCGCCATGGCATAGGTGCCGGTCTCGATGCGATCCGGCAGCACGGTGTGCCGCGCGCCGCTCAGCTTGGCAACGCCCTCGATGGTGATGTGCGGCGTGCCGGCACCGGAAATACGCGCGCCCATCTTGTTCAGGCAGTCGGCGACGTCGCGGATCTCGGGCTCGCAGGCGGCGTTGGTGATGGTGGTGGTGCCCTTGGCGAGAGTCGCCGCCATCAAGGCCACATGGGTGCCGCTTACGGTCACCTTGGGAAAGTCGATGGTTGCGCCACGCAGACCATCGGGCGCCTTCGCGACCACGTAGCCGCCGTCGATCGCAATCTCGGCGCCGAGCTTCTCCAGCGCCATGATCAGCAGGTCCACCGGGCGCGTGCCGATGGCGCAGCCGCCGGGCAGCGAAACTTTCGCCTCGTGCATGCGCGCGACCAGCGGCGCGATCACCCAGAACGAGGCGCGCATCTTCGACACCAGCTCGTAAGGCGCCGTGGTGTCGATGATGTTGGCCGCCGAGATATGCAGGGTCTGGCCCTGATACTCGTGATCGCCCTGCCGCTTTCCGACAGCCATGATGTCGACGCCATGGTTGCCGAGAATCCGCTGCAGCTGCGCGACGTCGGCGAGGCGCGGCACATTGTCGAGAATCAGCGTCTCATCGGTCAGCAGGCTGGCAATCATCAGCGGCAGCGCCGCGTTCTTCGCGCCGGAGATCGGAATGGTGCCATTGAGGGTGTTGCCGCCGACGATACGAATGCGATCCATGCCGAGTCCTGACTGTTGCCGTCCCAGATCAATAAAGCATGGCGCGGAAAAGTGGAATTCCGATCCCCGCACGACTGCGGCCGGAGCCCCCGCGCCCGTTCCAACGACAAAGGCTCGCGCCTTTGCGGCGATTTGATGGGCTGCCGCGGCAACAGCACACAGTCGTCTGCGCGGAAGGGCCCGCCAGACCCCCGGATGCCTCCGTCAACATTCGGAAGAATGAAATTGTTAACAAGCACTTAATTCCAAACCGGCGCTGGCGGCGGCGCGGGCTGCCGACAAGCCGGCGCCGGGATGACGGCGGGCGAGCGCCCGAATCAGGCGTCATCCTTCTCAGTGGCCGGCCAGCCGTCGGGCGCAGCCTGCTGCCCTGCCGCAGCCGCTTCCCGGCCGCGGGCCTGCGCCTTGCGCCGCTTGAGGTTCTCCCGCAGCGCCGACTTCAGCCGATCCTGGCGCTGCTTCCGGGACGCTGTGCTGGGCTGCTTGCTGTCTGTCCGATCCGGCATCAGGTCACCCTCACCCGTTGACAGAAATGACGACGGAAAATCCCGTCACTCTATCGCGCCGCGGCCGCGCATTCATAGTAGGGTATGGCGGTCACCATCACACGGGAGCCATTTCATGACCTCCAGCCCCGGATTGGCGCCCCTGCCGGAACAGACCCTTGCCGCGTGGCACCGATTCGTCGCCACGCAGAATGCCGAACTGCTGCCGCCATTGCTTGCCGACACCATCGTGTTCCGGTCGCCCGTCGTCCATACGCCCATTCCCGGCCGCAAGGCCGCGCAGCTGGTGCTGACGACGGTGGTTCAGGTATTCGAGAACTTCCGCTATGAGCGGCAGTTCGTCTGCGGCGACCATGATGTCACGCTCGAATTCGCTGCCAATATCGGCAAGTTCGAGCTGAAGGGCGTTGACCTGATCCGGTTCAATGCGGACGGGCAGATGCAGGATTTCGAGGTGATGGTCCGCCCGCTCAAGGCGCTGCAGGCGCTGGCGGAAACCATGATCAACCGTATCGGGCCGGAACTGATGGCGTTGAAAGCGGCGGCCCCGGCGCGATGAGGCCGAATTTCGGCTGATCCGCTCAAATCTCCGTCTCTGCGCTTGCACGCCGGGGAGGCTTATGGCAAGGATCGGCCCGCCTTGGCAAAGCCCGATGGGCCATGACCGATTTGGCGCATGCTGCCGTAGCTCAGTGGTAGAGCACTTCATTGGTAATGAAGAGGTCGACAGTTCAATCCTGTCTGGCAGCACCATTTTTCCTCTGAGCCTTTCCGCCTCATCCGGATAGTTTTGTTTGTGCCGCGCGGCTTCTGTCAGCCGACCTGCCGCTTGTCCGGCTGGGCAATGTCCCGCGGTGGCGATAAGATTGGCAGCGAGATCGCCCGCCTTCGGACCGAGGCGTGGCGATCCTGACGGAAACCGCGAAAGACCCAAGATCAAGGCTTGCCAGCGCGGCTCGGCGGCCCCGCCTGTAACGGCAGAAGCTGCGCCGCGACGGAATGCTGAACACCATCGGAGCCACGTGTGCCATCACATCCGGTCATCACCGTCGACCGCCAGATCTGGCGCGAAACCGGCCTGTCCGCCGGGGCACGTGACATCCCCGAGGAGACCGCGATCGCGCTCACCTATAATGGCGGCAGCTATGCGGTGATGATGGCAACGCCCCAGGATCTCGAGGATTTCGCCATCGGTTTCAGCCTGACCGAAGGCATCATCAGCGATCGTGCCGACATCGACAGTTTCGAGATCGAGCCCCAGCCGGACGGCATCGAGCTGCGGATGTGGCTGAAGCCGGCAATCGCCGAACATCTCGCCGAGCGGCGCCGGCATATCGCAGGGCCAACCGGCTGCGGCCTTTGCGGCATCGATTCGATTGCGGAGGCAATGCGGCCGGCCGCCGTGGTCACGCCCGGCGGCCACTTCACCGCCCGGCAAATCATGGAGGCCATGGACAGCCTCGCGCCCCTCCAAATTCTCAACAGGACGACGCGGGCGGTTCACGCCGCGGCATTCTGGACCCCCGAACGGGGAATCGTTTTCGTGCGGGAAGATGTCGGCCGCCACAATGCCCTGGACAAACTGGCAGGCGCACTTCTGAAGCGGGCGATCGACACACGGTCGGGGATGATTCTGCTGAGCAGCCGGGTCTCGGTCGAAATGGTGCAAAAAGCGGCAGTGATCGGAGCCCCCATGATCGTGTCCGTCTCGGCGCCGACAGCTCTTGCCGTGCGGATGGCTGCGGCGGCCGGCATCACATTGGTGGCCATCGCACGATCCGATGGTTTCGAACTGTTCACCCACAACCACCGGGTGCAGTTCGCCCATCCGGCGCCACTTTCCACAGGCCAGGCATAGCCGCCCCTGCCGGGCCCGAGCTCTCCAGGCGCCCGGAAACCGGCGATCGCCAGCGCCAGAGGATGATTTTTGCTGCGATGCGGTGGGGTGTTACCGAATCCGCGTCGCCAATGGTCAGTTTTGCGGCGGCCCCAAGGCGAATTATGGCAGGATTCTGGCACCGTTAGGGTTCCATTAAGTAACAGAAAATTGTGGTTCCCCAAGTGGTTGGGAACCAGTCACCTGTGGCCGATTGGTGACAGCATTTTATGCAAAACCCGTCTATGAAATGACCTGACGGCGGCAACCTCCCGCCCGCCAGTTTGCTCTTGGAGAAAAAAATGAAGAAGTTTTTGCTTGGAACTGTGGCGCTCATCGCCCTCGGCGCGACCGCGCCAGCACTGGCCGCCGATCTCGCCGCCCGTCCGTATACCAAGGCGCCGGCCTACGTTCCGGCCCCGGTTTACAACTGGACCGGGCTCTACCTCGGTGGTCACGTCGGCGGTTCCTTCCGCGGTGATGACGCGAACTTCCTGGCCGGCAGCCGCGATGGCACTTTCCTCGGCGGTGTGCAGGTCGGTTACGACAACCAGTTCGCTCCGAACTGGGTGCTGGGTCTGGAAGCCAACTACAGCTTCAAGGACAACAACAGCTGGTTCTCCAATCGGAACCTCGGTTCGGTCACTGGCCGCATCGGCTACACCTGGGGTCCGTCGCTGCTCTACGTGAAGGGCGGTTATGCTTGGGCTGACACCAAGTACACCGACGGCTTCGGCGGAGACGGCGGCCGCGACGGCTACACCGTGGGTGCCGGCCTCGAGTACATGTTCACCCCGAACTGGTCGGCCAAGATCGAGTACCAGTACTACGACTTCGGTGACGTCAACGTGTACAGCGGTTTGACCGGCGCCTATCTCGGCTCCTTCCGCAACGACGAGCACACCGTCAAGGCCGGCCTGAACTACCGCTTCAACTGGGGTGCCCCGGTTGTCGCCAAGTACTGATCAGGACTGATCCTCGCCTCGCGCGACGGATTGATGGGAAGGCCGGCCTCGTGCCGGCCTTCTGTTTTTGCGGTACGAAAATCCTGACCCGGGCCGTTTTGTCCCGAGTTTATTAACTTTGGTTCCCGATACTCCGTTTCAACTTAGAAGTGAAAACTGGGGCGGGAAACCATGGCGTGGCGAATCGCGCGTGATGGACTGCGGCGGCTGGCTTTTTTGCGTCCGCGGTGGGCCGAATGGGGCATCAAGGAAAATCTGTTTTCAGCATTTGCCGGGATCGCCGGTGTCGCGGTGCTGATCAGCATCGCCGCCTGGATGATTCTCGGCCAGCTCGGCGGCCTGATCCAGGATCTTGGCGCGCGCGACATCCCGCGGCTGACCGCCAGTCTCCAGCTCGCCGGCCGTAGCGCCGACCTGGCCAGTCATGGCCCTGCGGTACTCAGCGCACGTGACGACGCGGAGCTCGCGACTCAGAGCGAGCGGATCAGCGCTCTGCATCGCGATGCAGTGGACAAGCTTCGGCAGCTCACCGAGCTTGGCGCCGATCCGGCGATCGTCGCGGCGCTGCAGGAGAACGCGAAAAATATCGAGGATGCGATCGGCAGCCTCGGCAATGCGGCGCGCGAACGGCTCGGGCTCGCGGCGCGGCATCAACAGCTTTATGAGCAGATTCGCGCGGCGCAGTCGGCCTTTCTCGCTGCCGCCAATCCGGCGATGATGGCGGCTCAGGCGAACATCAATGCCGTTCTCGCATCCGCCAACCTGTCGATCGATGACGCCACCGACGCAGCCCGCGCGGTAGAGCTGCAAGGGAACGTCGTCTCCAGCATCAACCAGGTGAGCTCCGATCTGATGGCGGCGCTGTCGGCCCCCTCCAACGACGCCCTCGAACAGATCGCCGCCTCGCTCGAGGGTGCGAAACAGCGCGCCGTTTCCAGCCTGGAGGCGCTCCCCGACCGCAGCAGCACCGCGGCCCTGAAATCCGCAGCGATGACGCTGCTGCCGCTCGCTGATGGGCGCGACGGCGTATTCAAGGTGCGCCAGCGCGAGTTGGACTCCACCGAATACGGCCAGCTCATCCTCGACGAATTCCGCAAGCTCAATGCCGGACTCGGCATCAGCGTCCAGCAGCTCGTCGATGCCGTGCAGAATGAAACCGAGGCGTCCTCCGCCAAGGCGCGCAGAACCGTCACGATCGCGACCCCCGCCATGCTGGCTCTCGGCGCACTCACCCTGATCGGCTCCGCCCTGGTCGTGTGGCTCTATGTCGGCCGCAACATCCTCAAGCGGATCGGAGATCTTCAGCATGCCATGAAGCGCCTGTCGGACGGCGATCTCGAAACCAGCGTGACACCTACACGGCAGCGCGACGAAATCGCGGTGATGGCCGAGTCGCTGGAAGTCTTTCGCGAGAACATGATCCGCGCTCGCACGCTGAGCGCGGAGCAGGATCGCGACCGTCTCGCCAAGACGGAACGGGCGACCCGCATCGAAGCCAGCATCATGGAGTTCGAGGCCGGCGTCCGTGCGGCACTGGACCGCCTTCAAACCTCCGCGAACACCATGGAGATGACGGCGCAGAACATGTCCTCGACCGCCGACCGCTCGAGCGCGCTGGTCAGCGCCGTTGCCTCGGCCGCGGAAGAAACCTCGGTGAACGTGCAGACGGTTTCCAGCGGAACGGAGCAGCTGGCGTCATCGATCCTGGAGATCAGCCGCCAGGTCGCGAGTTCGACCGAGATCGCCAACAAGGCCGTCACCGAAGCGAACAAGACCGACGCGACCGTCAAAACCCTCGCAGAGAATGCCAACCGCATCAGCGTGGTGGTCGACCTGATCCAGACCATCGCCGCGCAGACCAATCTGCTCGCGCTCAATGCGACCATCGAGGCCGCGCGCGCCGGCGAAGCCGGGCGAGGTTTTGCGGTGGTCGCCTCTGAAGTGAAAAACCTGGCCAGCCAGACCGCGCGGGCCACCGATGAAATCCGCATGCAGATCACCAGCATGCAGGACGCCACCTCGACCGCGGTCGAAGCCATTCAGCAGATCGGAGCGACCATCGGCGAGATCAACGAGGTCACCACGGCCATCGCCGCCGCCGTCGAGGAACAGGACACGGCAACGCGTGAGATCGCGCGCAATATCCAGCACGCAGCAAGCGGGACCAGCGAGGTTTCCAACAATATCCTCGGCGTCAGTCAGACGTCCGCCTCCGCCGGCGCGGAAGCGGGCAACGTGCTGGCCGCATCGGGGACATTGCGCCGTGAAGCTCAGACTCTGCGGAACGAGATCGACACCTTCCTCGCCAGCATTCGCGCGGCGTGACGTTGGCGTTTCGTCATGGCCGGGTGAAGCGGGCCGGGAGGGCGCGGCGGCGCTCCCGGCGTGCTGACAACCTGCCATCGCGGTGGGGTAATGTCTCCAATCGATCGGAACGCCCCGTCGGGCCAGTCCAATAGGCTGGTTTGTCATGACAGCCCGGCCGACCGGGCAGGCTTTTTCGGCTGGCGTGACCCGGGTTGTTTCGCTAGGAAATAAGGTCTGGCCGGCGTTCGTGGCGCCGCGTCAGCCTTTTCCGCTGATGGACTCGCCCCCACGACAGCAGTCCGGCACTCTCGCAATGTTACAACGCCCCGTCATGCACTCAAGAAACGACGAAATCCAAAGCCTCGCCGAGAAGCTGCGCTATCCGTGGGAGACGCCGCCGGGGCCGACCGAGGTCGTCGAACTGATGCCGGGCGTGCTCTGGGTTCGGCTGGCGCTGCCGTTCAGGCTGAACCACGTCAATATCTACCTGCTGGCCGATGGCAACGGCTGGACCATGATCGATTCGGGCTTCGGCAACGAAGAGACCATCGCCGCCTGGACCACACTGTTCGAAGGCGCCCTCGCCGGCATCAACATCACCCGGCTGATCGTCACCCATTCGCATCCGGATCACGTCGGACTCGCCGGCTGGATCGTCGAGCGGTTCAACTGCCCGCTGGTGATGTCGCAGGTTGAATATCTGCAATCCGTCTATCACCAGAATCGCGGCACCGAAGAACGCAAGGAAGCTCAACGGCTGTTCTTCCGCCGCCATGGCATGGATGAGAGCCTCACCGATCTGCTGCTCGGTCGCGGGCAGGACTATCTGAAACGGGTCTCGACCCTGCCGGCCTCCTATCGCCGCATCTCCAATGGAGACGAGATTTCCGTCGGCGCCCGGCGCTTCAAGGTGATCACCGGCGGCGGCCACGCGCTCGACCAGGTGATGCTGTATTGCGCAGCGGACAAGCTGTTCCTGTCGGCAGACCAGGTCCTGAGCAAGATTTCTCCCAATGTCAGCGTCTGGGCGGTGGAGCCCGATCAGAATTCGCTCGGCGAATATCTGGCCTCGCTGGCCAGCCTAACCACCACGCTGCCTTACGATGCGCTGGTGCTGCCGGGACACGGGGTGCCGTTCTATGGGCTGAAAACCCGCATCAAGCAGCTCGCCGAGCATCATGAAGAGCGCTGCCGGATGATCGCACGGGCGTGCCGGGAAGAGCCCAAAAGTTCGGCCGAGCTGGTGCCGGTGGTGTTCAACAAGTATCCGCTCGACGCGCATCAGACCGGCTTTGCCGCCGGCGAACTCATCGCCCACGTCAACTACATGCTGGTCGAGGGCCGGCTGACCGTCGAGCAGCAGCCCGACGGCGTGCTGCGATACCGAAGCACCTAGCGGCTACCGCGCCCGATCTCATCTTGACGTTGCGCCAGCGCAACTTCGAGGGTGCGCTTGCGACAACCCGACCCATCGGAAATGAGGGGCCCGCGCGCGTATTTCGTCTCGACAGCCATCCTGGAAAGGCTCTAAAAAGGGCCTGCCAGTTTCCGGCAAGCGCCTGTCGATCTCGGATTTTGCGATGGATTACAATCGGTTCTTCAGTGACGCGGTCAGCCGCCTGCACGACGAGCGGCGCTATCGCGTCTTCGCCGACCTTGAGCGTATCGCCGGGCGCTTTCCGCACGCGATCTGGCATTCGCCGAACGGCGAGCGTCCCGTGGTCATGTGGTGCTCGAACGACTATCTCGGCATGGGCCAGCATCCGAAAGTGGTCGGCGCCATGGTCGAGACCGCGACCCGGGTCGGCACCGGTGCCGGCGGCACCCGCAACATCGCCGGCAACCACCATCCGCTGGTCCAGCTCGAGCGGGAACTGGCCGACCTTCACGGCAAGCAGGCCGCGCTGTTGTTCACCTCGGGCTATGTCTCGAACCAGACCGGCATTTCAACCCTCGCCAAGCTGATTCCGAACTGCCTGATCCTGTCGGACGCGCTGAACCACAATTCGATGATCGAGGGCATCCGCCAGTCCGGTTGCGACAAGCAGGTATTCCGCCACAATGACGTGGCCCATCTCGAACAGTTGCTGATCGCCGCCGGCGACCGGCCGAAGCTGATCGCCTGCGAGAGCCTCTATTCCATGGATGGCGATATCGCACCGCTGGCCAAGATCTGCGATCTGGCCGAGCGCTACGGCGCCATGACCTATGTCGACGAAGTGCACGCCGTCGGCATGTACGGTCCGCGGGGCGGCGGCATCGCCGAGCGCGATGGCGTGATGCATCGCATCGACGTGCTGGAAGGCACTCTGGCGAAGGCTTTCGGTTGCCTCGGAGGCTATATTACCGCCAATGCCCAGATTATCGACGCGGTGCGCTCCTATGCGCCGGGCTTCATCTTCACGACATCATTGCCGCCGGCGGTCTGCGCCGCCGCAACGGCCGCAATCCGCCACCTGAAGTCCTCGAGTTGGGAGCGCGACCGCCACCAGGAGCGCGCCGCCCGCACCAAGGCGATCCTGAGCGCCGCCGGCCTGCCGGTGATGTCGACCAGCACCCACATCGTGCCGGTGTTCGTAGGCGATCCGGAGCGGTGCAAGCAGGCCTGCGATATCCTGCTGCAGCAACACGGCATCTACATCCAGCCGATCAACTACCCGACCGTGGCGAAGGGGACCGAGCGACTTCGCATCACGCCGTCGCCCTATCACGACGACGCGCTGATCGACCATTTGGCGGAAGCGCTGCTGAGCGTCTGGGAGCAGCTCGACCTGCCGCTCAACGCCAAGTCGCTGGCGGCGGAGTAAATTCACGCAGCGCCGTCCAAGCCCCAACCGGCTCAGTGCGGTGCGCTGCCGTTCATGGGGCGCACCGGGCGCTGCGATAGCACGATCCGCATCAGATCCGCCGCGTTCCGGGCGCCGAGCTTGTCCATGATCCGCGCCCGGTGAACCTCCACCGTCCGCGGGCTGATGCCGAGGCGCCGCCCTGCTTCCTTGTTCGACGCGCCCTGCGCCACCTGCGCCAGCACGTCGCGTTCGCGGCTGGTGAGCAGATGCCGGCCGGCGAAGTCAGCCAGCCCCTCGATCCGGCTTTCGCACATGCGCCCATAGGCGACCACAGCTTCCCGGACACGGTTGACCATGGTGCTGGCAGCGAAGGGCTTGGTGATGAAGTCGATCGCCCCGAACTTCATCGCCAAGACGGCGGTCGGAATGTCGGACTGCCCGGACATCATCACCACCGGGGGCAACGAGCGAATGCTGGCCAGTTCCCGCAGCACCTGGATGCCGGTCATGCCCGGCAGGTTGACATCGAGAATGATGCAGGCCGGCTCGTGCTCGCGAACCGCATCCAGCAGCGTGAGAGCATCGGCGAAAGCCCGCGGGGCCAGTCCCTCGATGCGCAACAGCAGACTCAATGCGTCCCGGACCGAGGCGTCGTCATCAACAATGAAAACCGTAACCTTCGAGTCAGCCGACGATGGAGAGTCCATTCTGAACCCTTCGGTAGCTTTATGACTAAAATACAACTTATACGTGTATTACGGTGATTCGCCATCGGTTTCAATCGGTCGTGCCGGGTTCACGCTGCAACTGCCCCCAAACCCCGCTACAATAGTGGGTCGGACCGGCAGCCATGTGCCGGCCGGGGGAGGGTCGCTGTGGCGACAAGGCAGGCGAGATGCTGCATGACTGGGGCGTAATCGCCGTTGCGTTTTGTTACATCGGCTTTCTGTTTCTCGTCGCGAGCTTCGGCGACCGCCGCGCGCATCGCCTCCTCGGCGGCAGCAGCGGAGGAGCGGGCCTGATCTACCCGCTGTCGCTGGCGATCTACTGCACCTCCTGGACCTTCTTCGGTTCGGTCGGCTTCGCCACCCGCAACAGTGTCGACTTCCTCGCGATCTATATCGGTCCGATCATCCTGTTCGCGTTCTGCTCGCCACTGCTGCGCCGGCTGATCCAGCTGGCGAAATCCCAGAACATCGCCTCGATCGCCGACTTCATCGCGGCACGCTACGGCAAGAGCCAGGCTGTGGCCGCAACCGTGGCGGTGATCGCGATCATCGGCTCGGTCCCCTACATCGCGCTTCAGCTCAAGGCCGTCGGCTCCTCCCTCGAAACCATCATGGGGGAGGATCATGCCATCACCAGCGTTCCCATCATCGGCGATATCGCCTTGACCGTGACGTTGACGATGGCCGCTTTCGCCATCCTGTTCGGCACCCGGCAGTCCGACGCGACTGAGCACCAGCACGGCCTGATGCTCGCGATTGCCACGGAATCGATCGTGAAGCTGGTGGCTTTCCTCACTGCCGGCATTTTCGTCACGTTCTGGATGTTCGGACCGGTCGAGCTGTTCGAGCAGGCGATGAAGACGCCGGAGGCGGTCCGCGCCATCGGCCCGACGCCCTCGGTTGGAAATTTCCTCACCATGGTGCTGCTGTCGTGGCTTGCCATCATGCTGCTGCCGCGCCAGTTCCATGTCAGCGTGGTGGAAAACTCCAACACCGCGGAAGTCGCCCGGGCGCGATGGCTGTTCCCGCTCTACCTTGTCGCGATCAATATCTTCGTCATTCCGATCGCGCTGGCCGGGCTGATCTCCTTCCCGTTCGGCGCGGTCGACAGTGACATGTTCGTGCTGGCGCTGCCGGTCGAGGGCAAGGTCCCGCTGCTCGCGATCGTGGTCTTCATCGGCGGCCTTTCGGCCGCAACCGCGATGGTCATCGTCGAGTGCGTCGCCTTGGCGATCATGGTGTCCAACGACCTGGTCGTGCCGCTGATCCTGCCGCGGACCAGCATCGCCAACAAGGATTTCGCCAGATATGTACTGAAAATCCGCCGGGTGGCGATCCTCGCCATCATGATCATGGCGTATCTGTATTTCCGTGCGCTCGGCACCGCACAGCTCGCCGCCATCGGCCTGCTCTCGTTCGCCGCGATCGCTCAATTCGCCCCGTCGTTTCTCGGCGGCCTGGTCTGGCGGCGCGCCACCGCACGCGGCGCCATCGGCGGCATGATCGTCGGCTTCACCGTCTGGCTCTACACGCTGTTCCTGCCGAGCTTCATCGATGGCAGCGCCGCCGGCACGGCGCTGATGCAGAACGGGCTCTTCGGCATCGCGGCGCTGCGTCCGCAGGCGCTGTTCGGCGCCGATCTGCCGCCCCTGATGCACGGTGTGCTGTGGAGCCTGTCGCTCAATATCCTGACCTATATCGCGCTTTCGCTGATGCGCCAGCCGTCCTCGATCGAGCGGCTGCAGGCCGACATCTTCGTGCCCAACAAGCTTGCGCCGATGACGCCGGCGTTCCGGCGCTGGCGCAGCACGGTCACGGTGCAGGACTTGCTCGGGACGGTCGCGCAGTATCTCGGACCGGAACGCGCCCGCCAGTCGTTCGAGCTGTTCGCCGCCGGCCGCCGCATCAGCCTCGAACCGTCCGCCCCGGCCGAATTCGAGCTGCTGCAGCACGCCGAGCATCTCATCGCCTCGTCGATCGGCGCGGCCTCCTCGCGGCTGGTGATGTCGTTGCTGCTGCGCCGGCGGACGCTATCGGCCAAGGCCGCTCTGAAGCTGCTCGACGACTCGCACGCCGCGCTGCATTTCAATCGTGAAATCCTGCAGACCGCGCTCAATCACGTGCGGCAGGGCATCGTCGTGTTCGGACCTGACCTGCAACTGATCTGCTCCAACCACCAGTTCGGCGAGCTGCTCGACCTGCCGTCTCATATCGTGCAGATCGGCATCCCGCTGCGGGAGATCCTGGAATTCCTCAGCACCCGCGGCAATGCGACGAAAGCCGCGCGCCAATTGTTCATCCGCGAGCGGCTGGAGACCTGGACCAAGGAGGGCGAGCCTTATCTCGAGCGCCTGCCGAACCGGCAGATGGTGATCGAGGTGCGGGCCAATCGCATGCCGGATCGCGGGCTGGTCGTCACCTTTTCCGATGTGACGCCAAGCTTCGAAGCCGCCGAGGCGCTGGAGCGCGCCAATGCATCGCTCGAACGCAGGGTGCGGGCACGCACGGAGGAATTGACCCGGCTCAATTCGGAGCTGGCCCGGGCCAAGAGCACCGCTGAGGAAGCCAACATCTCCAAAACACGCTTTCTCGCCGCGGCCAGCCACGACATTCTGCAGCCGCTGAATGCAGCGCGGCTCTACGTCACCAGCCTGGTCGAGCGGCAGAGCGGCGGCGAGGATGCCCGGCTGGTCGAGAACATCGACGAATCGCTGCAGGCCATCGAGGAAATCCTCGGCGCCCTGCTCGACATCTCCCGCCTCGACGCCGGCGCCATGACGCCGACGATCGGCAGCTTCCAGATCGGCGACCTGATGCGTTCGCTGGAGATCGAGTTCGCGCCGATCGCGCGCACCAAGGGCATCGGGCTGACCTTCGTGCCATGCTCGCTGCCGGTTGAATCAGATCGACTGATGCTGCGGCGGCTGTTGCAGAACCTGATCTCGAACGCCATCAAGTATACGCTGCACGGGCGGGTGCTGGTCGGTTGCCGCCGCCGCGGCCGTTCGCTGCAGATTCTCATTTACGATACCGGCGTCGGCGTTCCGCCCGCCAAGCGCAGCGAGATTTTCAAGGAATTCCACCGGCTCGAACAGGGCGCGCGCATCGCCCGCGGGCTCGGTCTCGGATTGTCGATCGTCGAGCGGCTGGCCCGCGTGCTCAACCACGGCATTTCACTGGGCGCCAATCGCAGCGGAGGGACGGTATTCACCGTCACCGTGCCGATCGCGACATCGGTAGCGCCGCCGGCACCGATCACCAACGGCGCACTCTCGGCGCGCACCGCCATGACCGGCGCTCTGGTCGTCTGCATCGAGAACGACCTCGCCATTCTTGACGGCATGAAGACATTGCTCACGGGCTGGGACGCCGATGTGCTGGCAGCGGCCGATCCCGATACTGCCATCGAGCTGATCGCCTCGCGCGGTGACAAGATCACCGGCCTGCTGGTGGACTACCACCTCGACCGCGGCAACGGCATTGCCGCCATCCGTGAAATCCGCAGGCGCTATGGCCGCAGCATTCCGGCGATCCTGATCACCGCCGATCGCAGTCCGCATGTCCGGGAAGCTGCCGCCCACAACAAGATCGCCGTGCTCAACAAGCCGGTGAAGCCGGCCTCGCTGCGTGCCCTGCTGAGCCAATGGCGGATGCAGCAGATGACCGCTGCGGAATAGCTGCGGCCCGCCATGTCCGGATCGGGGATGCGATGCAGCCCTCGGCTCATGCCCGGGCGCGGTGCCCTCCGCATTGAAGTGGCGGGCGGAAACTCGCAACCGCGCCAGGATGCTGTCTGAAAGAAAGCGCTAGACCCGATGCAGCGAGACCGATGTCTTCGGACCATTCTTGATGGTCTGATAGACGACGCAGTAGCGCTCGGTGAGCTTCAGCAACAGATCGAGCTTGTCCTGCGGCGCATCGGTCGCAACGTCGAAGCGCAGCCGGATTTCGGCAAAGCCAACCGGCGCCTCCTTGTCGACACCGAGGGTGCCGCGGAAATCAAGATCGCCCTCGGCCGAGACGGTGCCGCTCGCCAGCGGAATGTCCAGCGCGGTCGCGACCGACTTCAGCGTCACGCCGGCGCAGGCGATCAGCGCCTCCAGCAGCATGTCCCCGGAGCAGAGCTCGAGCCCGGAGCCGCCAGTCGCGGGATGCAGACCCGCCACCGCGAGCGCGCGGCCGGTCTCGACCTTGCATGTGATCCCCTCGCCCTCGACCGAGCCCTTGGCCTTGAGCGTGATGAGACCGGCCTGGGGATCGCTCTTGTAGCGTTCCTTGATCGGTGCCTGCAGGGCGCGAAGCGCAGTGGAGTCCATGGCGTGGTCCTTCCGGAAACGATCGGCTGATGGATCGGTTGAGCCGTTATACCGTGCCGCCGGCCGCGGACAAGCGGCGCCGCCGGGGCAGGCTCGACGATATCACCACCACATCGCCTCGCCGACGAGGGTTTTATCCTCGCGGTCCGGCACGGTGCGGTCGAGCGAGCGGTTGAGCGATGTCAGCACGACGCGCTTGACCTTCTCGAAGTCGGTCGAGGCGCGATCGCGCGGCCGCGGCAGGGTGACGGCGATCTCGTCGAACAACCGGCCCGGATGGGGCCGCATCACGAAGATCCGGTCGGCCAGCGCCACCGCCTCCTCGACGTCGTGGGTCACCATCACCAGCGTCGGCCGGCTATCGGCCCACAGCGACAGCAGATGATCCTGCAGGTCGGCGCGGGTGAAAGCATCGAGGGCGGAGAACGGCTCATCCAGCAGCAGGACCTCCGGCTGCGGCACCAGGGCGCGCGCGATGGCAACCCGCTGCGCCTGGCCCCCTGACAACTCGCGGGGCCACATCCCCGCCTTGTCGGCGAGCCCGACCCGCTCGAGCGCGCGGGTCACGATGGCGCGGCGCTCCCTGCCACTGCGTCCGGCGAGACCGAATGCGACATTGTCGGCGACGCTGAGCCAGGGCAGCAGCCGTGGCTCCTGAAAGATGATGCCGATCTTTTCGTGCGGCGCGCGGATGGTCTCGCCGTCGAGCGTGACCTTGCCGCGGGAGGCGGAATCGAGCCCGGATATGGCTCGCAGCAGCGTCGACTTGCCGCAGCCGGAGCCGCCGATCAGCACCGCAATCTCGCCTTGCGGGATGGTGGCCGAGAAGCTCTCCAGCGCATGCACGCCGTTCGGATAAGTTTTGCTGACGTGATCGAGCACCAGCATGTCAGGCTCCGTCGTGGCGGGCGCCGAAGCGGTCCTCCCAGCGCAACAGCGGCGCCGAGGCGATCTCGATCAGCCAGTCGGTGGTCTTGCCGATCACCGCAAAGGTGACGATGGCGGCGACGATCTGCGCCGGCTTGCCGAGCTGCTGGCCGTCGATCAGCAGGAAGCCGAGCCCTTCCGACGCGCCGAGCAGTTCGGCCGCGACCACGAACATCCAGCCCAGCCCGAGCCCGGAGCGCAGGGCGACGATATAGCTCGGCAGCACCGCCGGCAGCAGGATGCGCCGGACCAGTGCCGGGCCGGACAGCCGGAACGCCCGGCCGACCTCCACGATCTTGCGATCCACCGAAAGGATCGCGCCCATGACGCCGAGATAGACCGGGAAGAATACGCCGACTGCGATCAGCGCAACCTTCGACTCCTCGAAGATGCCGAACCACAGGATGAACAGGGGCACCCACGCGATCGAGGGGATCGAGCGCAGCGCCTGCAGCATCGGATCGAGCACCTGCCGCGAGAGTGCGGAATAGCCCGCCAGCGCCCCGATCACCGTGCCGGCAACGACGCCGATGGCAAAGCCGGCCGCCACCCGCAGCACCGTTGCCCGAGTGTGAACCCAGAGCTCCCCGGTGCGGGCGAGCTCCCACAGCGTTGCAAAAATCACCGAAGGCGGCGGCACCAGGCGGCCGTCGGAGAATCCGAGATGCACCGCCAGTTCCCACAGCGCGGCAAGGCCGACAGGCAGCACAAGGCCGAGCAGGATGCCGCGCAGCCTCCGGCCATAGCCGCGGGACTTTCCCGCGGTCGCCGCCGCTTCGGTTGCACGCGGCAATGTCAGGTCAACGGCGGTCATCATCCTGCCTGCAAAAAAGACGCGGGACGCCGGCACCCCGGCATCCCGCACCTGCGATCCTAATTGGTCAGCGGCACACTGTCGTCGATCAACCCGTCCAAGGTGGCCTTGACATCGACATCAGCAGCGATGACGCCGGCCTGCTGCAAGGCCAGACCCGCGGCCAGGATGGACTCCCTCTGCGGCCCGCCGATCTTCGAATGGGTCAATTCGGTCCGTTCCTTCAGTTGCTTGTCGACCACAGCTTCCGGCAGCTTGGTGACGGCGATGAAGGTCTTCTTCACCTCGTCGTAATTCGCCAGCGAAAACTTCCGCGCCTCCTCATAAACCTTCAGGACGCGGCGCACCAGATCGGGATGATCCTTCAGGAAGGCCTCGCGCACGTTGAGGATACCCCAGGTATTGGCGTCCTTGTTACGGTAGAACAGCCGCGCGCCGTTCTCGATTTCGGCATCCGCCATCATCGGGTCGAGCCCGGCCCAGGCCTGCATGTCGCCGCGCACCAGGGCGGCTTTGCCGTCGGCATGCTGCAGCAGCACCGGCGTAATGTCCTTGTCGGTGAGGCCGACGCTCTGCAGGGCGCGTACCAGGAAGATATGCGGATCGGTGCCACGGGTGACCGCAACCCGCTTGCCCTTGAGGTCCTCGATCTTCTCGATCTTGGCGTCCTTTGTCGCCACCAGCGCAGTCCATTCCGGCCGCGAATAGACATAGATCGACTTGATCGGATTGCCGTTGATCCTGGCGACCAGCGCCGCGGAGCCGGCAGTAGAGCCGAAATCGATCGATCCGGCGTTCAGAAATTCCAGCGCCTTGTTGGACCCGGCCGACTGCACCCAGCGGATCTTGATGCCATCCTTCTCGAACTCCTTTTCGAGCAGTCCCTTGTCCTTCAGCACCAGCGACACCGGATTATAGGTCGCCCAGTCGATCCGGATTTCCTTCACCGGGTCAGCTGCCAGCGCCACCCCCGGAATGAACAACGACACCGCCAGAGCCGCAGCCAGGCTGCGCCGAGACATCTTCACCATGATCCTGGTTTCTCCATTACGGGAGCGTGCCGTCACGGCGGTCCTTTTGGATCGCCGTCGGGCCGCCTTCCCTGCCCCACACAAAATCTATATTTTACAGATAGTTATACGATGCCGACGATTGGAAAATCCGCCCAAAGAGCGCCCCGAGCCAGGAATGATTATTCTCCGGAACAAGCAATCGGAGCATATTCCGCCTGTCAACCGCGACACGATAATGTTTCGTGACAGGCCTTACGCCGTCCGATAATCGGAAAGATCATGGATCACGCCGCGACGCAGCCGCCCGTCCCCGACATCGCCTTCGACAGTCCGCGCATCACGGCCGAGATCGCGGTGCTGGCGGAGACATTCGCCGGCCGCGACGATGCCTTTCGCTCCGCGCTGTCGCAGCTTCTGAAGACCGAACTGCTGCGCGCCCGCGACGCGGCGCAGGCGGCGCTCTTGATGGACCGCCACGGCCGCCACTGCGCCGAGCGGCTCTGCTTCGTTCAGGACGAGATCATCCGCCTGCTCTACAACGCCGCGACCGGCCATCTCTACCGCTCGCCGATCCCCTCGGGCGCCGAGCGGATGGCGGTGGTCGCCACCGGCGGTTATGGCCGCGGCCTGATGGCACCGGAGTCCGACATCGACCTTCTGTTCATCCTGCCCTACAAGCAGACCGCCTGGGGCGAGCAGGTCGCCGAGGCGATCCTCTACTGCCTGTGGGACATGGGGCTGAAGGTCGGGCACGCCACGCGCTCGGTCGATGAGTCGATCCGCCAGGCACGCGGCGACATGACGATCCGCACCGCGATTCTCGAGACCCGCTATCTTGCCGGCGACCGGGCGCTCTATGACGAACTGATCGACCGCTTCGACAAGGACGTGGTGCAGGGCACCGCCGCCGAATTCGTCGCCGCCAAGCTGGCGGAACGCGAGGAACGGCATCGCCGCGCCGGTCAGTCCCGCTACCTCGTCGAGCCGAACGTCAAGGATGGCAAGGGCGGCCTGCGCGACCTGCACACGCTGTTCTGGATGGCGAAATACGTCTATCGCGTCCACGATCTCAAGGAGCTGGTGCAGCGCGGCGTGTTCGATGCCAATGAATTCCGCGTCTTCCGCCGCTGCTCGGACTTTCTGTGGTCGGTCCGCTGCAACCTGCACTTCCTGACCGGACGTGCCGAGGAACGGCTGTCGTTCGACCTGCAGCGCGACATCGCGATCCGGCTTGGCTACACCTCGCATCCCGGCATGCAGGATGTCGAGCGCTTCATGAAGCACTATTTTCTGGTGGCCAAGGACGTCGGCGACCTCACCGCGATCCTGTGCGCCAAGCTCGAGGACCAGCAGGCCAAGCCGGCGCCGGTGCTGAGCCGGATGATGGCCCGGCTGCGCCCCGGCACCAACCGGCGGCGGGTGCCCGACAGCGACGATTTCCTGATCGACCACAACCGCATCAACCTCGCCGCGCCCGACATGTTCCGTCAGGACCCGGTCAACCTGATCCGCATCTTCCGCCTCGCGCAGAAGCACAACCTCGCCTTCCACCCCGACGCGATGCGCGCGGTGACGCGTTCGCTGCGGCTGATCAACACGTCGCTGCGCGAGAATCCCGAGGCGAACCGGCTGTTCATCGAAATTCTCACGTCCAACGACGCCGAGACCGTGCTGCGGCGGATGAACGAGACCGGTGTGCTCGGCCGCTTCATCCGCGCCTTCGGCAAGATCGTCGCGATGATGCAGTTCAACATGTATCATCACTACACCGTCGATGAACATCTGCTGCGCTGTGTCGGCTTCCTGCAGGATATCGAGCGCGGCGGCAGCGAGGAATTCGCGCTGGCCTCGGACCTGATGCGCAAGATCCGTCCGGAGCACCGCACCGTCATCTATGTCGCCGTGCTGCTGCACGATATCGCCAAGGGGCGGCTGGAGGACCATTCGATCGCCGGCGCCAAGGTGGCCCGCCGGCTGTGCCCCCGGCTCGGCCTCAACGCCGCCGATACTGCGCTGGTGGCCTGGCTGATCGAGCAGCATCTGACGATGTCGACCGTGGCACAGTCGCGCGACCTGTCGGATCGCAAGACCATCGAGAATTTCGCCGCGGTGGTGCAGTCAGTCGAGCACATGAAGCTGCTGACCATCCTCACCACCGCCGACATCCGCGGCGTCGGACCCGGCGTCTGGAATGCCTGGAAGGCGGAGCTGCTGCGCACACTCTATTACGAGACCGAGCCGGTCCTGACCGGCGGCTTCTCCGAAGTGAACCGCAGCCGCCGCATCGAAGCGGCGCAGGCAGAATTCCGTGCCGCGTTCAAGGAATGGCCGGAGGCCGAACTGAACGCCTATATCGGCCGGCACTATCCGGCTTATTGGCTCAAGGTTGACCTGCCGCGCAAGATCCGCCACGCGCGTTTCCTGAAGTCGGCGGAACAAGGCGGCCACAAGCTGGCGATCAATGTCGGCTTCGACGAGGCGCGCGGCGTCACTGAGCTGACCATCCTCGCGCCCGACCATCCGTGGCTGTTGTCGATCATCGCAGGCGCCTGCGCCTCGGCCGGTGCCAACATCGTCGATGCGCAGATCTACACCACCACCGACGGCCTCGCGCTCGATACCATCGCGATCTCCCGCGAATACGATCGCGACGAGGATGAGGGCCGCCGCGCCACACGGATCGGCGAGATGATCGAGCAGGTGCTCGAGGGCAAGCTGCGCCTGCCCGACGTGGTCGCGAGCCGCGTGACCAGTCGCGGCAAGCTGCGCCCCTTCGTGGTCGAGCCGGAGGTGGTGATCAACAATGCCTGGTCGGACCGCCACACCGTGATCGAGGTTTCCGGGCTTGATCGGCCGGGCCTGCTCTACCAGCTCACCACCGCGATCTCGAAGCTCAACCTCAACATCGCATCGGCGCACATCTCGACCTTCGGCGAGCGCGCCCGCGACGTATTCTACGTCACCGACCTGCTCGGAGCCCAGATCACCGCCCCGACCCGTCAGGCCGCGATCAAGCGTGCGCTGATCCACCTCCTCAGCAACGAGGCGGTCAGCGATCCGCCGGCAGCCGAACTGACCCGGCTGCATTGAGCGCGACGCCCTCGTGCGCCAGCAGCCAGCGCTTGCGCGCAAGCCCGCCGCCATAGCCGGTGAGCGAGCCGTCCGCGCCGACCACGCGATGGCACGGCACCACCACGCTGATCGGATTGGAGCCATTGGCGTGCCCGACGGCCCGCACCGCACCGGGCCGGCCGATGCGCGCGGCGAGCGCGCCATAGCTGGTTGTGGCGCCCGCAGGAATGGCCCGAAGGGCCGACCAGACCTCGCGCTGGAACGGCGTGCCGCCGAAGCGGCAGGCAATCGCATCGAGCCGGCCCGGCTTGCCGGCGAAATATCCGGACAGCACCTGCGTGACCCGCGCCGGCGCTGTCCGTTCCTGCAGAGCCGCGTGACCGTGCTGCTGACGCAGCAGATGTATCATCCGGTCCTCATAGTCCGACCAGTCGAGCGCGCACAGCCGCTCCGCGGCATCCGTCACCAGCAGGGCTTCGCCGATCGGCGTCGTCATGCGGCTGAGAAAGAACGGCTCGGGTTGATCGTGTGACATCTGCGGTTTCTCCATCGCGATGTGCCCACCTGGCAAGGCGCCCACAACGGTCTTTTTATCGGTCAGATCCGGGGCATCGATCCACCCGAATCCCGACCGGATACCGATTGCTCAAGGCCGTTGCCCACGCCGTGCGCTCGCCGCGACCTGCTCACGCCGCGCTGATCGGGCCGAGACGGTTTCCCTTTGCATTGCCGCGAGGCTTCCTTCAGTATTGTCGGCAACGATGGCGTTGCCCGGCCAGGGCGCGACCGTCGATCGAGACACCGTCAGTGCGTCATACAAAGGAAACGTCACCATGAGGGATCACCTTCACCATTTCATCGCTGTCGCAGCCGTATCTGTCGCGTTGTCGGCATCACCGGCCTTCGCGCAGAAGAAATACGATACCGGCGCCAGCGATACCGAGATCAAGATCGGCCAGACCGTGCCGTTCAGCGGGCCGGCCTCGGCCTATGCCACCATCGGCAAGTCGCAGGCCGCCTATTTCAAGATGATCAACGATCAAGGCGGGGTGAACGGTCGCAAGCTGAATCTGATCCAGTATGACGACGCCTACAGCCCGCCCAAGGCGGTGGAGCAGGTGCGCAAATTGGTCGAGGGCGACGAGGTGCTGCTGACGTTCCAGATCGTCGGCACCCCCTCGAATGCC